>JAESFL010000481.1_pt1 | contig 27093 bp, 20 predicted proteins | sample 9269401 | NCBI WGS metagenome assembly JAESFL01 (sample SAMN14506025, study PRJNA617098) | algae metagenome | isolation source: Gloeocapsa sp. UFS-A4-WI-NPMV-4B04 and co-occurring heterotrophs from desert... | place: USA: Utah | collected 2006-10-01 | reverse complement strand
CTCGAATGCCGTCCGGGAGAGCCTCGAGCTCGTGAGGGTTCAGGTGGATCGTCTTTCCTTCGGCTCGATCGCCTTGACCATCCATGACGGCAAGGTAGTTCAGCTGGAAGTGACTGAGAAGCGCAGACTTGTCTAAAGACCCGAAGGCACCGACCGGACCACCGGAGGGCTCTTCAACATACTGCCAAGCGCAGCGAATGAGGAGACGAAGGTGCAGATAGCGACGACAACGGATAGAACGGTTCCATCGCGAGCCCGAGTTCAGGAGGATGAGGTCCCCACCGTCCTCTTGCTCCCAGGGGTGAACAATTCGGGGCCGCAGCATTGGCAGAGCCGGTGGGAGCTCTTGCCCAACTTCAAGCGTGTGGAATTCGGCAGCTGGTCCAATCCCAGCCTGCGCGATTGGCTGCCGATCCTGGATCGAGCGGTCCGCGAGAGCCCGAGGCCGGTTGTGCTCGTGGCTCACAGCCTCGGCTGCCTCGCCGTTACATGGTGGGCCGCGCTTTATTGGTCGGAGGCCTTCCAAGCCAAAATCGTCGGCGCGCTGCTCGTCGCTCCGCCCGATGTCGACCGGTTCGACGCCTGGGAGGCGATCAAGGAGTTCGGACCGATCCCGACCGTACGCCTCCCGTTCCCGGGCACGGTGGTGGCGAGCGAGGATGATCCATTTGCAAGCTTCACTCGATCGAGAGAGATGGCTCGGCTGTGGGGGTGCAACATCGTGAACGCCGGCGCGATCGGCCACATCAACGCCGAGGCACGGATCGGGGAGTGGACCCAGGGCCTTCAGCTTCTTGCGGACCTGACCGGCCGAAGCTCCAACCGCCTCATCGCCGAACTCGGTCTCCGGGCAGCCTTGGCATAAGACAAACCCTTCCCCTAGCGGTTCCCCGCGAGGTGAGCCGCGGCAAGGCGCCTCAAGACCCTAGCTTGAGGCGCCTTGTTCATGCGGCCTTGCGGCTGGACGTGCATGCAGGCGCGGAAACGCCTTCTCCATGCGCCTCATTGAACTTGAACGGGCGCCTTGCCGATCTCTTCGCGCGCATTGGCCACCACTGAAAGCATGGCCGTCCAGGCTGCGACATTCTGCCTGAGCTGCTCCGGATCGACTTTGTCGAGCGTGTCGTCCGGCGTGTGGTGGTAATCGAAATAGCGGGTCCCGTCCTGCTGCAGGTCGATCGCCGCCACTCCGGCGCGGACCCAGGGACCGAGATCGGCGCCGGCTGCCGCCGCGCCGCCGCGCGAGATCCCCAGCGGGGCCAGCGCCCGCTCGACGCGGTCCGCAAGCGGCTTATTCTCGGCGGCGAAATTGGTATCCATCCGCCAGACCCGATCCGCGCCGAAGTCGGATTCGGAGACGAAGACGATTTTCTCATTCGCGTGAGCGGCGCGGTAAGCCCGGCTGCCAGTGCCGCCCACTTCTTCCGCACCGAACCAAACGACGCGGATCGTGCGGCGGGGCCGGCCTGCGTCCATGATCCGCTTTGCCGCCGCGGCGGTGATCGCGACGCCGGCGGCATTGTCGAAGGCCCCGGTGCCAAGGTCCCAGCTGTCGAGATGGCCGCCGATCAGGACAATGCCCGCATTGGGATCGCTGCCGCGCACTTCCGCCACCACGTTGCCGGACTGGCGTGTGCCGAGATTGCGCGGCGTCAGCGTCAGACGCATCGTCACCGGCTTGCCGCGCTTCAGCATGCGCTGCACCTGCTCGGCATCGGGCAGAGAAAGAGCGCCGGCCGGGATGGCTGTCACGCCCTGCGCCCACATCTGCACGCCCGTATGGGGATTGCGGTGATAGTCGGTGCCGATCGATCGGATCACGATGGCCGCGGCGCCCTTGCGGCTCGCGATCGAAGGACCTTGCCGCCGGGCGGCGCCGAAATGGCCATATTGGGATCCGTCCTGCGTCGCCGTCATGTTATGGCTGACGAACACGATCTTGCCCCGCACTTCGGCATCTGCTGCCGCCTCCAGCGCTTGGACGGTGTCGAAGGCGACAATTTCGGCCTGAATGCCGGCAGGGGGCGTGGCCCCGCTATTGCCGAGCGCGGTGATGGCGAGCTTTTGCGGGAAGGGCGCGACGATCTCGGCCCGCTCTTCGCCGCGAACCCAGACGGGCATGTCATAGGGCTCGACATGGACGTTGGCGAAGCCGAGCGCCTTCAGCCGGCGCACCGCCCATTCGCGCGCCCGGGCTTCGGCTTCGGTGCCGGCGAGCCGCGGGCCGATCTCGGTCGTCAGTCCTTCGACGATGTCCCAGGCGACCTCGTCTTTCAGCGCCGCCTCGCGAAGCCGATCGGCCTGGGCCGAGGCATTTTGTGCGGGAGCGGTGGAGGGAAGGGAAAGGGCCAGGAAGGGAAGGGCGGCAGCCGCCAGGAGGAGCTTCTTCATGGCAGGTCGATTAGGCGGCGACAGGTGGTTTGCCAATCCCGGCCGCAGTCACTAGGTATGCCCGCAAATCCCCGCAGTTACGCCGATTGGAGAAAGCGCCGCGATGGCCGCACAATATAGCTTCGTCATGAAGGGCATGACCAAGACCTTTCCGGGCGCGCCCAAGCCCATCCTCAACAACATCCACCTGCAATTCTATCCGGACGCGAAGATCGCGATCATCGGTCCGAACGGGTCGGGCAAGTCGACCTTGATGAAGATCATGGCCGGCCGCGACAAGGAGTTCCAGGGCGAGGCTTGGCCGGGGGAGCATATCCGCGTCGGCTATCTGGAGCAGGAGCCGCAGCTCGATCCCACGAAGACGGTCAAAGAGAATGTCATGGACGGCGTTCGTCCGATCGCCGACATGATGGAGCGCTTCAACGAGATCAGCACCATCATGGCCGATCCGCCGGAGGATGCCGATTTCGACGCGCTGATGACCGAAATGGGCGAACTCCAGGAGAAGATCGACGCGGTCGACGGGTGGACGCTCGACAACCAGCTCGAGATCGCAATGGACGCGCTTCGCTGTCCGCCGGGCGAGAGCGCCGTTGCGAACCTTTCGGGCGGCGAGAAGCGCCGGGTGGCATTGACGAGGCTGCTGCTCGAAAAGCCCGACATCCTGCTGCTGGACGAGCCCACCAACCATCTCGATGCCGAGAGCGTCCAGTGGCTGGAGAAGCATCTCGTCGACTATGCCGGCAACGTCATCCTCGTCACCCACGACCGCTATTTCCTCGACAACGTCGTCAATTGGGTGCTCGAGCTCGATCGCGGCCGCTATTATATCTACGAGAGCAATTATTCCGGCTATCTTGAAAAGAAGGCCAAGCGGCTCGCCCAGGAAGAGCGGGAGGAAGAAGGCCGCCAGAAAGCGATACAGGAAGAGCTGGACTGGATCCGGCGCTCGCCCAAGGCGCGCCAGACCAAATCCAAGGCCCGGATCAAGGCGTTCGATGAGCTCGTCGAAGCGCAGGAGAATCGCAGCCCCGGCAAGGCCCAGATCCTTATTCAGGTTCCTGAGCGTCTCGGCGGGACGGTGATCGAAGCCAAGGGGCTCACCAAGGCCTATGGCGACAAGCTGCTGTTCGAGGATCTCAGCTTTTCGCTGCCGCCGGGCGGAATCGTCGGGGTGATCGGTCCGAACGGCGCCGGCAAGACGACCTTGTTCAAGCTCATCACCGGCGCGGAAAAGCCGGACGACGGCGCCATTCGCATCGGCGAGACCGTCCATCTCGGCTATGTCGACCAAAGCCGCGACGCGCTCGATCCCAAGCACAATGTCTGGGAGGAAATTTCGGGCGGCTCGGACGTCTTCCGCTTCGGCAAGCACGAGGTCGCGACGCGCGCTTATGTCGGTGCGTTCAACTTCAAGGGCCAGGATCAGCAGAAGAAGGTGGGGCAACTTTCAGGCGGTGAACGCAACCGCGTCCATATGGCCAAGATGCTGAAGGAGGGCGGCAACGTCCTGCTCCTCGACGAGCCGACCAACGATCTGGACGTCGAAACTCTGCGCGCGCTCGAGGACGCGCTTGAGAATTTTGCCGGCTGCGCGGTGGTGATCAGCCACGACCGTTTCTTTCTCGATCGGCTCGCGACCCACATTCTTGCGTTCGAGGGCGATAGTCACGTCGAGTGGTTCGAGGGCAATTTCGAAGCCTATGAGGAAGACAAGCGCCGCCGGATGGGCCCCGAGGCCGATCGCCCGCACCGGATGAGCTACAAGAAGCTGACCCGCTGAGTATTGCGGCGCCGCTCTTTGCGGCGCTGCCGGAACGAAAGCTCCGGCCGCCTCGTTATCCCAAAATCGGGATTGAGGCTGCACGCGCTTGTCGGTTCGCGACGTCTCCGCAACCTCACCTGTGGGCCAACCAACAGTGAGGTAACGAGTTATGCGTAACGCCAGCACCGGAATATTGATCGCGGCAACCCTGTCGCTGGGAGCCTGCGCGAGCAACGGCTATGACCGCGGCGGCTATTATGATCGGCAGGCCAATCGCAGCGAAGCGCAAGGCGCCCTTGTTGGAGCCGCCGTCGGCGGCGCCGTGGGCGCAGCGGCCGGTTCGGTCGTCGGCGGCGTCAGCACCGGCGAAGGCGCGGTTGCCGGGGCCGTAGTTGGCGGACTCGTCGGAGCCGCCACTGCCAACAACAATAACGACCGTCGCTGGTATCGCGACGAGCGTGGCGGCTGCTTCTACGAGGACAGCCGGGGCGAGCGCTTCTACGACTACGAACGGCGCTGCTGAACTTCCCGAACAAGATTAGGGCCGGCACTCCGAGGAATGCCGGCCCCTCCCTCATTACGCGACCCGAGGGGTCGAGGGTTGGCGCAACAGCGGGAAATACGCCCCGCGCACTCGCTGCGCCGTCCGATCGACAATGGGCTTATGCCCTGATTCGGTTGATAAAAGCCTGAATGCCATTGTCAGCGGCCGTTCATTCGATCGCCCTGTTGCAAGGTCGGGATCGATCGGGCCAGGCTCTCCATTATCGCAAAAAATTCAGAGACTCGCCATGCCCGGTCGGTCCAGCCACAGCCTTCGTTCGACCTTCGTCACGGGCCTTCAGAATGCCCATGCCGTCGAGCAGCAAGCACTCGCGCTGATTGATCGCCAGCTCGATCGGCTCACCAATTATCCGGAAGTGGCGGACCGCCTCCGCCTTCACCGCGTCGAAACCCAGCAACAGATTGCCCGTCTGGACGAAATCCTGCGAAGCCTCGGCGAAAGCCATTCCAGTCTCAAGGACATGGCGATGAACCTGATGGGAAATTTCGCCGCGCTGGGAAACGTCGTGGCGGGCGATGAAATCCTCAAGAACAGCTTCGTTAATTTGGCCTTCGAGAATTTCGAGATTGCGAGCTATCGCTCGTTGCTCGCGCTGGCCGAAGCCGGCCCATTCGCGTCGGCGACAGGTCTCCTCGACATCAGTTTGCGGGAGGAGCAGGCAATGGCGGCCTGGGTGGAAGAAAGCATTCCGCTGCTGACCCGCAAATATGTCGGGCTCAGGGAAGCGGGGAAAATGGCCAGCCACTAGATCCGATTGCCACCGGGTCGACCCGACTAGAGAGCAGGGCAGGGCCGCTTCAGCTCGTCTTGCGGCAGGGCACTGCGCAGGGGAGCGCCGGTCCTTTGGGCTTCTTGGGGGCCTCGCCCAATGCGCGCTCCACCTGCGAGGAGATGTGTGTGCTGTCCCGCTGGTAGCCTTTCGCCTCCAGGCAATCATAAGCATGGTACATGGCGGCGACCGGATCCATCCAATAATCGCTGTTCGCCCGTTTGGTGCACATGTCGATGTCGACCTGCATCTGCGCGGCGGTCTTGGTGGGGTGCGTCACCTGCGCGGGCGTGCAGGCCGAAATCAGGGCAAAAGCGAACAGGGCAGGGATCTTCATCGCGGCAAGTCCACAGGCAAAGCGACCCGCCTTTGTCTCACCACCCGGGGCTGAGCGCAACTCAGGCAGTGTGCGGCAACGGCTGGCCTCAATTCGGCAACTGCAGCTCGCGGGCCTTCGCCTCATACTCGCCGGCCATCAGCTCCAACGTCAGCGCGGTCCGTTCGTCGCCAATCGATTTCGCCAGGCGGCGGCAGCGCAATGCCTGCGCTTTCAGATGCCCCGCTTCTTCGGCCTTGATGCTGATGTCGATCAGCATGTTGATCGCTCCGACCAAATTTCCCGCATCGTCGAACAAGGGCGTCGGGTAAGGCCGGAAGCGGCGGCGCGTCCCGTCGGGCCGTTCGGCGATCGCCTCCACGCCGCGGACCATCTGCCTCGTCCGGACCGCTACCGCCATCGGGCACTGATCATGGGGAAGCCGCCGGCCATCGTCGGTGTAAAGCTTCCACGTCACGCACCAACGATCTTGGCCGGGCACCGGTGTCCTGCCGGCGAAAGCGGCGCAGGCATGGTTGAAGAAGGTAAGCCGGCCCTCGCTGTCGGTCGCATAGATCGGCACGGGCAGCGTATTCAGCACGTCAGCCATTGCCGGCGAACCTTGTCTCGCCGCCGCAACAGCAACAGCCAGATATTCGTCCGCTGCAGCGGCTGACGAATGCATCTTGCGAAACCCCTACCCTGGGGAGGCATGGGCTCCCCACCGGGCCATTCTAAACGCAGGTTAACGATCTTGGTTCCAAACCCGCTCGTTCCCTTGCATTCGCTGCGCTACCCAAAGCGCTGGAAACTTGATACTTGTGCGGAACGAGATCGGCGGCTTTTCAGTTATTGCTCCCGCGTCCGAGCGCAGGAAAAGGAGTTTAAAAAGAGGAGGTAAGGAGGTGCGAGTGTATCCGCATTGTGCGTTTCTGAATCGATATTTCGGGGATATTCCTACTCCTGCCGCTGCAGGCAAGTCGAGCGGCGCTTCGCCCGGGAGGGCCCGCCGTGATTGATCGCGATTTTCTGCTGCAAGTGCGCGGCTATGGCCTCACCACGGCCGAAATCAGCTATTACATGCCCGACCATCCCAAGCTCATCCAACTCTTCGTCTGGCAGCTTTACGACATCGCGCCCGCTTTTCCCGGCGTTCACCACTTCCTCGATCATTGGCGGCGCGAGATCGAGGCAGCGATCCACTCGGTCCGAGTGGCGCATCACCAGCTTATCGGGCCCAACGAGTGGCGCGCCGTCGACGGCGTGATCACGATCAACTGACGACAAGAGCCTTCAGGACATTGCCTGCACGACGATTGATCGTCAGGTGCCGCAGAATGTCGCCAGCACACGCTCCCCATCGGCAGGCGGCTGCGCGTAGCTTTCGAAACCCGGCTGGTCCTCGAAAGGCCGCGAGAGCAGCGTCATCATTTCGTGGAACGGGCGGTAATCTCCGTCATCGACCGCCGCCTTGATCATTGCCTCGACGCGGTGGTTGCGCGGAATGAAGGCAGGGTTGACCGCATGCATGGCGGCGGTGCGGGCAGCGGCATCCTGCGGCTCTTGCGCCAAGCGCGCTCGCCATTGCGGCGCCCACGCCTCGTAAGCCGCTGGATCCTTGAAAAGCGCACGTACCGCCGCGTCACCCGGACCCGGCGCCTGCGCATCGGCCAGCCGCCGAAACAGCAACGTGAAGTCCACTTCGTTCTCGGCCATCGCGGCGAGGAGGGAGTTTGCAAGCGCCCGATCGTCCTGGCGCTCGGTAAACAGTCCCAGCTTCCGCCGAAGCCCGTCATGGTAGGCGCGCTCGAACCGCGGTGCAAACCCGGCAAGCGCCTCCTCGGCATCGGCGATGGCGGCATCCTGATCTTCACCCAGCAACGGCAAGAGCGTCTCGGCGAGGCGGGTGAGGTTCCAAAGCGCGATCCGCGGCTGATTGGCATAAGCGTAGCGGCCGAGATGGTCGATCGAGCTGTACACCGTCGCGGGATCATAGGCGTCCATGAACGCGCACGGTCCATAGTCGATCGTCTCGCCGGCAATCGACATGTTGTCGGTGTTCATGACGCCGTGGATGAAACCGACCAGCAGCCAGCGCGCGACCAGCTCAGCTTGTGCGGCGATTACTTGGTCGAGCAACGCTCGAAAAAGCCGTTCGGCCTTGGCGGCGTCCGGGTAATGGCGGGCGATGACGTGGTCGGCGAGCAGGCGTAGCGCCTCGGCATCGCCCCGCACCGCGAAGAACTGGAACGTACCGACCCGGATGTGGCTGGACGCAACCCGGGCGATGACGGCGCCGGGCAGAGCCGTTTCCCGCAAGACCATTTCGCCGGTAGTGGCTGCGGCGAGCGCGCGGGTGGTCGGAATATCGAGCGCAGCCATCGCCTCGCTCACCAGATATTCCCGCAGGACGGGTCCCAGAGCAGCCTTGCCGTCGCCGCCGCGCGAAAACGGCGTTCGGCCGGAACCCTTGAGCTGGATGTCTCGACGCTTCCCACCTCGATCGATCACCTCCCCCAGAAGGATGGCGCGGCCATCGCCGAGCTGGGGCACGAAATTGCCGAACTGGTGACCCGCATAGGCCATGGCGATCGGCTCCGATCCGTCGGCGACGCGCTTGCCGGTGATGACCTCGATCCCTTCAGGGCTCTGCAGCCAGTCGGGATCCAGCCCAAGCTCCAGTGCAAGCTCGGTGTTGATGCGGATGATGTCCGGCGCCGCAGCGGCGCTCGGCGCCACACGCGCGTAGAAACGCTCGGGAAGCCGCGCGTAGCTGTTGTTGAAGGGGAAGTGGAAGGTCATGGCTGCCTTGGCTTCGCGCGGCCGAGCCGGCGGTTGAGGGGGACGTCGTCGGTGCAAAGGCTGAAATCAAGGGCAGGGCGAGCGGTTCCTTGCGTGCCGCCAGGTGACCTCGCGTCGGCTAACCCGCTTTCTCGCCTGATGGGAGGCGGGATTCGCGATCTTCTGAGCATGCAGGCGCTAAAAGGGAAAATAGAATTGAATGGCCGCGACGGCGACCGCCCAGGTGATGAGGTTGAGCGGCAGGCCAACGCGCACGAAATCCATGTAGCTGTAGCCGCCCATCTGGTAGACGATCACGTTGGTCTGATAGCCGAACGGCGTGGCGAAGGCGGCGCTTCCGGCCATCATCACGGCAACCAGGAAGGGGCGCGGGCTGACGCCGAGGCTTTCGGCCAGCGCCACCGCGATCGGCGTGACGAGAACCGCCACCGTTGCGTTGGACAGCAGCTCGGTCAGCAGCAAGGTCGCGCCGTAAAGCACGATCAGGGCGACGGCCGGTCCGACCGTGTCGGTGGCGCCGATCAGCACGGCGGTTGCGCTGGCGGCGAGCCCGCTTTCCTCCATCGCGATCCCGATCACCACCATCCCCGCAATAAGGATCAGGATCTCCGGCCGGAGCCCGCCATAGGCCTCGTCCGGACTGATGACGCGCAGGAGGATCAGCAGCACCGCTCCGGCAAAGGCGGAGGCGGCGATCGGCACGACATCGAACGCGGCGATGGCGATCACGGCCACGAACACGCCGAGCGCGATCATCGCCTTGGCGGGCTGGAACGGCATCTTCTCGGCGAACAGCTCCGCGTCGCCGACGCCGCCGTCGGTGATGTCCCCCTCGATCGGGCGCCGAGGAGTGGCCGCAACGCCGTCATCGGCCTTGATGAGGCGCGGGGCGACGAGGAACAGGTACAGACCCCCGACGACAGCGATGGCCAAACCCACCGGCGTGATCTCGAACAGGCCGAATTGCGGCTGGCCGGACACGCGGGCCATGTCGTTGACGAGCAGGTTGGTGGAAGTGCCGATCAGGGTGCAGCAGCCGCCGAGCACGGCCATGTAGGAAAGCGGCATCAGGTAGCGTTTGGGGCTGAGCTTCAGCGTCGTCGCCACGTCGCGCACGACGGGCGCGCCGAGCACCACGATCGGGGTGTTGTTGAGAAAACCGGACATTGCGCCGCAGCCGGCGATCAGCAGCCAGATGCCGGCCGCACCGATCCGGCGGCAGAAGCCAACCGCGGAAGTGATGAGACGGTCCAGCAGCCCGGACAGCTCGAGCGCGTAGGCAATCACGAACAAGGAAGCGAGCGCGATCAAAGCCGGGCTCGCGAAGGCGCCTTGCACCTCGACCGGGCGTACGACGCCTGTCATCAGCAGCACGGCCGCGCCGGTCAGCGCCACCACGTCCGCGCGAACCTTGTCCCAGATGAGCGCCGCCACGACGGCGACGAGAACCAGCAAGGTGATGATCTGATCGAGGCTCATCCCGCTCGCCTGCTGCCCACCGGTGCGTCAGCGCCTGGGCCGCCGCTCAAGGTCGAAAGCTTGCCCGCATATCCGCCGGCGGGCAAGCATCCGACGCGCTTGGCGCGGCGCCGCCCGCACTTTCGCGTCAAGTCGTCAGGCACAAAAGCTCACCAACAAGGCTTGTTTCTGCTAGGATCGAACGATGTTGCGGACCAAGCCTTCTGCCGCGCGCCTCTCGGCCGGTGCCATGGGAATGGCCTGCTTCTGCATCCTCGGCGCGGCGGCGTGCACCGAGCGGTCAACCTCGCCATCGGCTGACAACGCTGCAGCAGCCCCCGAGCCGCGCGAGGCTCCACCGGCGGTGCAGGCGCCTAAGCTGATCCCGACCGTGGAGCCGAGGCTCGGCCGGGCAGAGTTGCTGGATGCGGCGCGCCGGGCCGCCAATGCCTATGCCGAGGGCGCGCCGCCTGCGCCTGGGGACCTACAGATGGCCGGGCGCCAGTTCACGCTCCGGATTCCGCTTGGCTGTGACGGTTCGGCCGGCCCCGAGGGGCCGCTGAGCTGGAGCTACGATGCCGATGAAGAGACCGTGAGATTGGAGGCGAAGCCTGATGTTTCGTTCGCTTCCCCGCAGGCTCAGGCGATTGCCGGCGACGGTTTCGAGAGGGTCGAGGGCTTTTGGGTGCCGCGGCCATGGTCGACATCGGAACGATGCCCGACGATTCGGCAGGGCCAGGCGACCGCCCGCCCGCCGAGCCCGCCCGTGATTGGGCTCGCCCAGTTCTTCTCTGCGCAGGACTCGAGAAGGGAGCAGCGCGCGGGGCGTGCTTACCAGGCGGTCGAGAAAATGGAGCCAGAGGAGGTTCCCACGACCGGCGCCTTCAACCTGGTCTTGAGCGGCCGATTGAAGCCACTGCCGGACGGCTCCATCGTAAAATGCCACTCGGTAAGTATCAACGTGCGCCCCACCTGCCTGATCTCGGCCGAATTCGACCGAGTCTCCTTTGAAAATCCAGAAAACGGGGCGATCGTCGCGACCTGGCATAGCGGCTAGACCGGTTCGCGCCGCGTGCCGCTCCGCATTCCTCCATCCCGGTGGCGGCGTAACGGCTTCTTTCCGGTTTCGGCTGCGGGTTGCGGATGCTCAACGGGAAGGCCAGCCAACCCTCACCAGGGTCCCGTTCGGGTCCGACACGGCGAATTCGCGAAGGCCCCAAGGCTTGGCTTCCGCCTTGCAGCCCAAAGCGGCGGAAAGCGCTTCCACGTCTTCGGAGTAGAAATAGACGCCGTAAGCGTTGCGTTCGGGAATGACCCAGCCCGGGTCGCAGCGAGTGAGGTGGAGGCTGGCGCCCTCGGAGTCGTGAAGAATGCGATAGCCATGGGCGTCGTAGATGGAAGTCGCGACGAACCCGAGCCGTTCGTAGAAGGCCTGGCTCTCGTCGAGGTCGTTGCAGGGAATGATGGCTACGGCAGAATGCTTTGGTTCCATTTCGATCAACTCCAAGGGAGGCGAGGGCGGTTCCCGCCTACCGCAGAAACGCCCGCAACGGCGCTTCCCGTGGTTGACGAGCGGTCGTTTTGACGCCCTTTAGAGACCCCGCCACCGGAACATGATGCCGCACCAGGAGACCAGATGACAGAGGATGCCGGGCAAAACAGGCCGCTGAAGAAGGTCGTCATCGTCGGCGGCGGCACGGCCGGCTGGATGACGGCGGCTTTGCTGTCGAAGCTGTTCATGGCCGGCCGCTATGACATCAGCCTCGTAGAATCGGAGGCGATCGGGACGATCGGCGTCGGCGAGGCGACCATTCCCGCGATCCGCACTTTCAACGGTCTGGCAGGGATCGACCAGGCGGAAATGATGCGTGCCACCCAGGCGACGTTCAAGCTCGGCATCGAATTCGTCGACTGGCGCGAAGTGGGGCACAGCTACATCCACGGGTTTGGGAAGATCGGTCAGGATCTGCTGTGGCTCCATCCTCACCAATTCTGGCTCAAGATGGCGGGGAAGGGGGTGGTCAAGCATTTCGATCACTATGCCCTGAATTGCCTCGCAGCTCGGAAAAACCGCTTCAGTCCCCCTGACCCGCGCAACCCCAATTCTCCCGTCTCCGGGATAGATTACGCCTTCCATATGGATGCCTCGCTCTACGCCGCCTATCTCCGGCGTCAGAGCGAAGCACGGGGCGTGCGGCGGATCGAGGGCAGAATCGTGTCGACCCAACTCAGGGCCGAAAACGGTTTTGTCGACCATGTCGTGCTGGAAGACGGCCGGAGGATCGAGGGAGATCTGTTCATCGACTGCTCCGGAATGCGGGCGCTTCTCATCGGCGACGCCCTAGGGATCGGCTACGAGCGATGGGACAAATGGCTGCTGTGCGACCGCGCGCTCGCCGTGCCCTGCGAAAGCACGCCGATCCTTGCTCCCTATACACGGTCGACCGCACGCGGCTCCGGCTGGCAGTGGCGCATTCCGCTGCAGCACCGCATCGGCAACGGGCACGTTTATTCGAGCGCGCACATCGGCGATGATGAAGCCGCCGCGACCTTAATGGCCAATTTGGACGGAAAGCCGCTCGATGAGCCGCGGCCGGTGAGGTTCGTCCCGGGCAAGCGTCACGAGGCGTGGGAGAAGAATGTCGTGGCGATCGGCCTCGCCAGCGGTTTTCTCGAACCTTTGGAGTCGACCAGCATCCATCTTATCCAGACGGGCATCCTTCGCCTGATCTCGCTGTTTCCAGGTCGGGACTTCAACCCTGCCGACATCGCCGAGTATAATCGGCAGACGGATTTCGAGTTCGAGGATGTCCGCGATTTCATCATCGCCCACTACAAGGTCACGGATCGGGAGGACACGCCCTTCTGGTCTTACGTGAAGCATATGGACGTGCCCGACAGTCTCGCCGAGCGGCTCGAGCTGTTCAAGGCATCAGCCCGTTTCTTCGTCCACGGCAAGGCGGAGCTGTTCCGGGAGGAAAGCTGGGTGCAGGTGTTGCTGGGACAGGGGCTGCCGATGCGCTACGACCCGATGGTCGACATGATCCCCGAAGAACAGATCATCTCCTTTCTCCGGGATATGGAGGAGGTGATCGAGGATTGCGCCAATGGGATGCCGACCCACGCCGCTTATATCGAGCGATATTGCAAGGCGCCCGCGCTTTCGACCGTGTCCTAGACAACACAAGCCAAGCTAATCAGTCGCTTCGCTCAGGAAGCGATTGACAGTCGCGCGGTCAAGCGCTTCACTTCCGCGAGTTCGAGGCTTCATAAAGGCCCGATGCAATGTAACCGGTTACACCGTGCGGGGAGGGAATATGAAAAGGTTCAACAGCAAGGGTCGCCTGACACGGGGCGTATCGGCCGCGGCAGTCGGCGTGGCTCTGATGGTCTCCCAGCCGGCCTTTGCGCAGACTGCCGGCACCATCCGCGGCGAGGGCGCGGCGGCCGGGTCCACCGTCACCGTGACGGACACGGTCACCGGGCGCAGCGTCGCCACCACGGTTGGGCCGGACGGGACCTTTGTCATCGTTGGCTTGCGCCCGAGCACCTATCGCATCGAAGGCGCTGGAGCGATCCAGAACGTCACCGTTCCGGTGGGTCAGACGGTCACGATCGATGCGGCGCCGGAAGCGGCCGCTGCCGAGGCAGGACAGGAAATCGTCGTCCGGGGCCGGCGCGATCGAACCGAAGTGCGGACGGCGACCGTCGCAACCAACGTTTCGGCGGCTCAGATCGAGAACCTCCCGCAGAATGACCGCAACTTCCTCAACTTCGCCGCGCTCGCACCGGGCGTTTCCGTTTCGCCTTCGGGCGGCGACAAGCGGGTTCAGGCCGGCGCCGTCAGCAGCGACCAGATCAACGTATTCATCGATGGCCTGAGCCTCAAGAACCCGGTCAACCACGGCGGCGTCGCCGGCCAGAACTTTTCCCAGGGCAATCCGTTTCCGCAGCTGGCGGTGCAGGAATTCAAGGTCGAGACCCAGAATTACAAGGCCGAGTATGAGCAAGCCGGATCGGCGATCATCACCGCGGTTACGAAAACCGGCGGCACCGAGTTCCACGGCGATGTGTTCGGCCAGTTTCAGCCCAAGTCGTTCATCGGCCGGCCCTTCTTCGACCGCCCGGGGGAAGCCAACAATCCCAATGGCGATCGGCCGAAGCCGGATTATAAAAGGTGGCAGTTCGGCGGCGATCTCGGCGGCCCGATCATCCCGGAAAAGCTTCATTTCTTCGTGGCCTATGAAGGCACCAGGCAGAACAACCCTTCGACGAGCGTGCTTCTGGGGCCGAGCGTTCCCGCGGCCATCGCGACCGAAGTCAACGGCAGCTATCCGGTAACCTTCGATCAGGACCTCTATTTCGGCAAGCTGAGCTTGTTCGCGACCGAGAACGACACGATCGACGCCAGCGTCTTCATCCGCAAAGAACAGAATTTGCGCGACTTTGGCGGCATCGGTGCCCCCAGCCACGGCCACGACATCACCAGCAATGGCAAGCTTTACCAGCTCGAATGGGATCACCGCGGCGACAATTGGCTGAACGAGTTCACGCTCGCCTACAACACCTTCACCAACGGAACACCTCGGGTCAGCGAGGGGCCCGAAATCGTGCTTACCTGCGACGCGCCGGATCCTGGCGAAGCCGGACCGTGCGACCCCAACAACAACGATATCAATGCGCGTGCCGCCGAGCTCGGCGCGAATGCATTCGCGCAGAATGACAGGCAGGAAACCTGGACGATCAAGAACCATGCGACCTTTGATCGCGGCAACCATATCATCAAGGCCGGCGCCCGGCTGACCTTCAACAAATATTCGCGCCGTGAGGATTTCCGGAGCAACGGCACCTACTTCTTCAGGGCGGAGACCTATACCGGCTTCGATAGCTCGACCCCTTATCAGGCCTCGGTCACCACGGTGCCGGTCGAAGCGGCGACGGCCAAGAACACGCAGATCGGCTTTTTCATCCAGGACGACTGGTCCCCGGACGACCATTGGACGATCAATGCCGGTATTCGCTGGGACTACGAGACCAACGCGAAAAACGAGGACTTCGTGACGCCGGACTCCATCGTCAACGCGCTCAGGAACTATCCCGGCTGGCAAGCCGCCGGCATCGATCCGGACGATTATATTTCGACCGGGGATAATCGTAAGCCCTATTGGAAGGCGTTCCAGCCGCGCCTCGGCGTCTCCTACGACGTGTTCGGGGATCGCGACCTGATCCTTTTCGCCGGTGCCGGCCGCTATTTCGATCGACCGTTGTTCATCGTATCCGGTATCGAGACCATCAAGGCTTACTATCAGTCGGTTTCCTCGATCGTCGCGACCCCGGGCAACCCGATACCGAAGGACGTCGATGGGTTGCGTGCTGCAGCCATCGCGCAGGGCCTTCAAGGCGACGTGTGGCTGCTCAACAACGACACGAAGTTGCCTTATTCGGACCAGTTCAACGTCGGCGTCCGCAAGCGCTTCGGCCAATTCAACACGTCGCTGACGCTCTCGCACATCCGCTCGTACAATATCTTCCAATACGTACGCGGCAACCGGCTGCCCGATGGAAGCTATCCCACCACGTCCGTCACGGGCGAGTTCGTGGTCCGCGACGATTTCCCCCCGGAAGGCGATCTCCCGGGCTTCAACGGCAAGCTCAACATCGGCGCCAATGAGGGCAAAGCGCGCTATTGGGCGCTCTATGCGCAGGTCGACAAACCCTACAGCCGGGAATCGGGTTGGGGCGTGACGGCCTCGCTGACCGTGCAGGACCCGGAGAGCAATGTCGGCACCGAGCTTGGCGCCGACGAGTTCTTCGCCGGCCCCGATCAGAACCAGTTCGGCTGGCAGAACGTCCAGGGCGTCGACAAATATCGCTTCGTCGGCACCGGCATCGTGCGGCTGCCCTTGGATTTCACGCTCTCCGGCACCCTGACGCTTGCATCGGGCCCGGCCTTTGGCAGCGTGATCTTCTATCCGGACGGCATCGTCTTCAACGGCGCGGGCGTCTATTATCCGAAGAAGGACATTGCGTACAAAACGCTCGACATGCGTCTCGCCAAGACGTTCAAGATGCCCTGGGGCCACGAGGTTACGGCCGACTTCCAGGTCTACAACCTTTTCGACTGGGTCAACCGCAATTATTCCACCTGGGGCGCCGGCAGCGGCATCAACCCAACCTTGGAGGAGAATGGCACGGTCGGAAACGCGCGCAGCTTCCAGGCCGGGTTGAAGTACAGCTTCTGAGGTCGAAAATCGAATGGCATTGTGCGAAGGCAGAGGGGGCGATCGCCGCTCTGCCTTCGACCCTGACGCCGCAAAGGACGATGAAGTTGGAACGGTGCCCGTTGGAGCATCAGCCGATCAGGCAATGAAACCGGCCTTGCACCGCTTCGGCGCCAGCCAAAGCCCAGTCGTCGTCGTCGACGATTTCAGCGGCGAGCTGGATGGCCTCGTCGATGCGGCGGCCGCCATGGCGCCTCTGCCGCGGCTGGAGACCAACTATTATCCGGGCCTGCGGCGGGTAATCAGTGAGGGCGACGGTGCGGTCTATGCCAGGATCGAGACCCTGCTCGAGCAGGCCGCCCCTTTCATCGGCGGCGGCTTCGACACGAACGGGTTCGATCTTCTGGAAGCCAGCTTCTCGATGGTCACCACGCCCCCCGACAAGCTGACGCCGCCGCAACGAGCGCCGCATTTCGATTCGAGCGATCCCAAATACCTCGCCGTGCTCATGTATGTCAGCGACACCGCTGCGACGGGAACGGCCTTTTACCGGCAGCGGGCGACCGGGATCGAAACCGTCAACGAAGGCAATCTCCAGCGCTTCGTCGCGACGGCGAGGATGGCCACGTCCGAACCCGGCTATATCAGCCATTCCAACAAACATTACGAGCAGATCGGCCGCATCGATGCCGTGCCGAACCGCCTGATCGTCTATCAGGGCTGCCTCTTACATTCCGGCATCATCCCGCCGAGCATGAGCTTCAGTTCGGACCCGCGGCAGGGGCGGCTGACCGTCAACATCTTCATTCGTGCGCATTAGGAAATTCATCATGGCGATTGCCAAATTCATGTTGTTCGCAACCGCCCTATCAGGCGCTGCCGTCGCTCAAGGACCAACGCCCAAGCGCACCTACATCAATCCGATCGATATCGACTACCGGTACAATTTTGAGCAGATCAACGATGGGGCCTCCTACCGCACCGGCGCCGACCCCGCGATCGTCCGGCACAAGGACGCTTATTACATGTTCCAGACGCTGGCGGACGGCTATTGGCGCTCGACCGATCTCGTCGACTGGCAGTTCATCACGCCGAGCCGTTGGCCGTTCGACAGCATCGTCGCGCCGGCGGCGTGGTCGGACGGCGAGCGGATCATCATCCAGCCTTCGATGATGGAGCCGGAGGCGATCCTTTCGACGACGGCGCCGGAAACCGGCAAGCTCGATTTTTTCGTCAGGCGGATGCCGCCGCTGCCAGGAGCCGTCGACCAGCCGCCAGAGGAGATGAAACCCGGTCAGATCCCGCCCGGTCCTTGGGACCCTGCCTTGTTCAAGGATGATGACGGGCGCTGGTACATGTATTGGGGATCGTCCAACACATTCCCGCTCTACGGCACCGAGATCGAGTTCAAGGACGGCCGCCTCATCTACAAAGGAAAACCGCAGAAAATGCTTGGCATGGTGCCCGAGCAGCATGGCTGGGAGCGGTTCGGCCAGGATCATTGCGCCTGCTGGGGGCCGGGAAGGCCGAGCCCGTCCTACATGGAAGGTGCCTGGATGACCAAGGTGAACGGCCGTTACTATCTGCAGTACGGCGCTCCGGGCTCCGAATTCAACGCCTATGCCAACGGCACCTATGTCGGCGACAATCCTCTTGGGCCGTTCACCTACGCTCCCTACAATCCGGTCGCGTACCGGCCCGGCGGCTTCGCCGAGGGCGTGGGCCATGGATCGACGTTCCAGGACAAGCATGGGAATTGGTGGAACAGCGGCACGTCCTGGGTGGGCCATAATTGGGGGATGGAGCGCCGGATCGTCATCTATCCCGCCAAGTTCGAGGCCGACGGCCAGTTTCGCACGTCGTCGCGCTTCGGCGACTTTCCCCGTTATGCCGCCACGAAGAAGATCGACGACATCGAGGATCTGTTCACCGGCTGGATGCTTCTGTCCTACCGCAAGCCGCTGGCGGCGTCTTCGACGATGGGCGAATTCACCGCCGACCGCGCCAGCGACGAAAATCCGAGGACCTTTTGGGTGGCGGCCGACAAGCAGGCCGGCCAGACGCTGACGATGGATTTGGGCGAGGCGAAGACCGTTCGGGCCGTGCAGGTCAACTTCGCTGATTATCAATCGGGCCGTTTCGCGGACGCGCCCGACATCTATACCGAGTTCGAACTGCAGCAATCGCTCGATGGGCGGGATTGGCAGAGGCTTGCGCAAACCGGGCCGGACCGACGCGACCGGCCGAACGCTTATCTGGAGCTGCCGCAGCCGGTCCGAACGCGCTTCATTCGCTACGTCCATGGCCATATCGGCGGCGCCAACCTCGCCATCAGCGATCTGCGCGTCTTCGGCAATGCGGAGGGGAGGGCGCCGTCAGCGCCCGGCGCAGTGACGGCGCGGCGGGACAAGGATCCTCGTAACGCCTTCATCAGCTGGCGGCCGGTCAAAGGGGCGACCGGCTATAATATCCGTTGGGGGATCAGGCCGGACCGGCTGACGCTCACCTACCAGCTGTTCGCCGACGAGCTTGGCAACGCCTCGACGGTGCAGAAGGAACTGCGCGCGCTCAATGCCGGGACGCCCTATTTCGTGGCTGTTGAGGCGTTCAATGAGACCGGAGTGTCGGGACTGAGCCGGACGGTGCGGGTGCGCTGATCGCGCTGCCGACCAGCCGTCCTTCGATATCGATGATCGACACCTCGGCGCCGCTCGATGCCGGGTTGCGCTCCGGCATCGTCAAGATGACGACGTTGCTGCCTTCGACGAGGTCAAGTTCGCCGATGCTGACGAAGCCGCTGCGGCCGATGGCCGCAGAGTAGAAATCGCTTGGGCGACCCACCGGCTGAAAATTGGCATCACGCAGCTGCAGCTTGGCCGCGTTCGGGCCGGTCATCGCGTCGACGTGGATCGCGTAGCGGCCCGTCTGAGGCGCCTCGACCCGCAGCGTCAGTAAAGGCGGGCCCCACGTGTCCTCGAACACGGCTTCCTTGGCCCCGCGGCTTCGGGCGAAAGTAACGATCGAGACATCGCCCGTGTCGGTCTTCCGGTTGCCGGGGGTCAGCGACGCATCGATGAGGGTGTCGACGCCGGCGAGGGGATAAGTGCCTATGCGGAAGGAACGCGCCTTGGTAACCGGACGGTCCGCTGCCATGGGCGGCTCGCCGGCTGCGCGATCGAGGTAATAGAAGACGGTACCAGCGTAATCGCCGTCCGCCGCATTGTGCTCGGGACCGTGCTCGACCGTGAATTTGAGGCTCTTGTTGAACGAATAGGCATCGCTGACCAGCAGCCTGTAACCGCCGGTTCGGGCGATCTGGCGCGAGTAATCGAGGGCGCCGTTCAGCGGGAAAGAGGCGCGATCGTTCCAGCGGCCGGGAAGGCCGTACCAGCCGCCGTTGAACATGTCCTCGGTGCCGGTGCCGTGAATGGCCAGTTGGCCATCGATCATAACCTGCTCGTCGCCCTCGAAAAAGCCGGTATCACCGGGAACCGCCCCCTGCACCTGCAAGGCGAAGCCGGCCACGTGGCCCCGGCCGGCGACGTCGAGCATCGTGAAGGGGGTGCCGCGCCGGGTGCGGGCCTCGCGGGTCCAGGCGGCGTGAAGATGGGCTTCGTCGGCAGCGCGGCCGCGGTCGTTGATCGTCACTTCCGAGCGGATCTTGAGCGGGGTACCGCCGGTGCGGCGCGAGACCAGCTCGATTTTTGCACCCTTGGAGAACGGCATTGGAAATTTGAAGTAGCTCCACTCGCCTTCCGTCCCGAGCAGCAGCGATCGCGCCGACGGGCGGCCGAAGCTGAAGCCGAACAGCTCCGTCACCGGCACCTGAACCGCCGGCACGGCCGCATCGTCCCATGTCATGCGGACGTCGATGTCGCGCGCGTCGCCTGCGAATGCCTGGGAAGGGCCAAGCTTCAAGGAGGTGATGCGGCCGGGGGAACGCGTTTCGAACAAGGTGACCGGCTGGCCGGGTGGAAGTTCGACCTCCGTGGCAATCGTTCTACCTGGTTCGGTCTGGCCATGGGAGAGGACCTGCGACCCGATTTCGCTGAGCGGGCGCGCCCCGCGGCCGTAAAGCGCGTAATTGACCTGATAAAATTGCAGCTTCGGCGCGCGCACGACGATCTTGATCGAGCGCGCGAATTCGATCGGTACGTAAGACCAATAGCCGCCGGCGCCGCGGCCGACGAGATGTCCGGTGAATGGTTGCCGCGTGCCTGAGAAGAGCTGATCGAACGGGATGTTGATGCGCGGGCGCTTCTCACCGTCGATATAGAATAGGATCGGCCCGGCGATGGGAGTGGGAGTCCAGATGCGCGTTATGGCACCAGCACCTTTTAGCTCGGCTATGACGAGCCCGTCGCCTTCCTTGCGAAGGAAACTGTGCGCCCCTGAAAAGCCATCGTCATTGAGCCCCGTCCGATCGTAGCTGCTGAACATGCCGACCCGCTTGACGGGACGAAAGCGGGCCAGCTGCGACACATCGAGCATGTCCCGCATCGGGCTGTACGCGGCCACGGGCGAGCCCAGCAGCGCCGCCAGCATGACAAGCAGGACCGTCAGCCTCATCCGGAAAGCCAGCCGCCGCTGAAACGGGCCCGCTGCAGGCCAAGCCGTAGCGCCGGCACCTTGCGCATGTATTTCCATACGAAATCATCCCGATGATTGGCAGCCATGGTGAGGATCGGCCCTTGGTCGATGCCCAGATAGTCGCTGTTGACCCAACCCTGGCGAGGATCGACGCTGCCGCGCTCCAGCTTCAGACCCTGATATTTGAAGCTGGGGTTGAAGGAATCGAGGAATCCGTATGTCGAATAAAGGCGGCTGCCATATTCCCGGTAGAGCGCCTCGGCGCAGGGGATGACGATCTCCGGCGCGAAGGGGAGGGAGCCGAGTGCGGCAGTGGGCGCGATCGTGCCGTCGTCGCGCTCGTCGGGCTGTCCCATAGGTCCGCGCGCGGCATAACCGTAGAAGGTCCGTTCCTGTCCTTTATAGCCGAGCTCGAAATTGCCAGGGCCGTCGCAGGCGGTGAGGCCCCAGACATTGCGCGAATAGCCTTCCCACCCCATCGGATTGGCGGAGCAATAAGCGCGGTTGGCGTAGGTGGCGCGCCGGCTGTTTTCGAAATAATCGAGACCCGCCTGACGCATGGGCGCGTCCTGAATGCCTCGGAAGTCGATCCAGATATGGCTATATTGGTGGCCGAAAAGTGGCGCGAAGGCGAGGTGCCGGGTGTCGCCCTGGCCGCGCCAGAAGGGCCCATAGCTACGCGTCCAATATTGCCAGCTGTTCGGCGGCACGGCGTGAACCGGCGCTCCTAAGGCGAGGAGATAGACGAACATGCCCTCATTATAGCCCTCCCAATTGCTGGCGATCAGACCTGTCTCGGGATGCCAGCCCATCGAGATCGCGCTGCGGCCGTCAGAGCGGAAGAAGTTCCAATCGGCACGGGCGTAGATGTCGTGAGCGAGCTTCCGGATTTCCGCCTCCGGTGCATCGCTTCCGTCGAAATAGGCGCCGGCGAACAATATGCCCATTAGGAGGATGGTGGTGTCGACGCTGGAAAGCTCGGTTCTCCGGAACCGGTGGCCGTTCTTCATGTCGAGGAAGTGGTAGAAGAAGCCTTTGTGGCCGCTGATCCCCGTCGGGGCGTTGCCTTGCGGGGCATTCCAGAAGAAGCGCAAGGTGGTAAGCGTTAGATCTCGAGCCTCGTCCCGCGTGCACCAGCCCCGTTCCACCCCGATCGGGTAGCAGGTGAGGCCGAAACCAACGGCTGCGATGCTGGAAAAGGACGGCGACGGCCAGCGGTCCGGCACCAGGCCGTTATCGCGGTTCACCGTCTCCCAAAAAAAGCGAAAGGTGCGCTGTTCCAGGTCTGCGAAAAAGGGAGGGAGATCGCCGCCCGCGGGCTTGCCGCCGCCTGCGCTTCGCTGAGTGGCCGTTCCCACGCAGCCGGGAAGGGCCGCTCCGGCCACGAGCCATGATGAACGGGCAAGGAGGGTGCGCCGGTCGATCAATTTCCGTCTCGCTCCGGAAAAACGGAGCGGCGCCAAAACGCCGCCCCAGTGGAGGAGCCGATGCTGAAACCGGTTACATGATTGGCCGGAAAAAGGAAGCCGATATCAATCATGAGCAAGGTCGTTCGAAGCTTTCGCCTGGGCGGAACTGGGGCGGGCGGTGGTGGCGCGGGCGACGAGTTCCGGAACGTGAAGCTCGTTCGCCTGCTCGACTTCCTTCTTCTCCAGCATGTCGACCAGCCGGCGAACGGCGCGCTCGCCAAGTTCTGCGATGCTGACGCGGACAGTGGTGAGGGCTAGGTAACGCGCCAGCGGCACGTCGTCGAACCCCGCGACGGCGAAGTCTCCCGGAACCGCCACGCCGGCCGACCTGAGGCTTTGGAGGCAACCTATCGCCATCATGTCATTGGCGGCGAATATGCCATTGAAACGTCCCGGGTCGTTCAGCACCAGCCTCGCGGCCGCCTCGCCCGCACCCTCTGAGAAATCCCCTTTCAAAACGGTGGGTTTTACGTCCGGCGCGTAGCGGCGCATTGCGTTGAAATAAGCGTCCGCGCGCTCCTGCGCATCGAGATTGCCCTTGGGGCCAGCGATGTGGACGATGCGGCGATAGCCATTGTCCACGAGATGTCGCACGACTGCATCGGCGCCTGCGACATTATCCAGCCTCAGCGAGGGACGCGATATCGACTCGCCCGGCTGGTTGAGGAGCAAGGCGGGGAGGGTGGACGGAAGCGACTGGCTGAGGATCGACGGATCGATATGCGGTGCCATGACCAGCAGGCCGTCGACCCGACCGTGCATGGCGCGAAGCCCAGATCTCGCCTGATCGCCTTCGGCATGAATGTTCGAAAGCAGCAGCAGATAGCCGCGGCGGCTCGCTTCCCGATCCATCCCGCGCACGATTTCCGAGAAGAACTCGCCATGAAAATCGGGAAGCACGACGCCGATCGCATGAGCTCGGGCGAGGCTGAGGCTGCGGGCGCCGGCATGCGGAACATAGCCGAGCTCGGTTGCCGCCGCGATCACTCGAGCCCTCGTTTCCGGCCCCACATTGTTGAGGCCGTTGAGCGCTCGGGAAACCGAAGCGACGGACACGTCGGCGCGGCGAGCGACGTCCCGTATCGTGGCTTCAGCCATCCCGTCCCCTCGAATTCGCCGGCATTGTCCGTCGTCAACACTCTGCTATCGACGATTGCAATTCAGCTCAAGGCCCGTCATGTAACCGGTTACGGCGCTCGGCGACAAGCAGGTTTTGTGCTGGGAACAGGAACGAGAAAAGGCGAATTGTCGCGGAGTCGAGAGGGGAGTTGATGCTGGACACGAAGATTAGCCGCCGCGCCGCGTTGCTTGGTGCGGGAGCCATCGTAGCATGGGCACACAGCCCCGCCCGTGCCCTGTTGCAGGCCGCCGGCGACGCGCGGGTTCCAGCTTTCATCGACGCGCTGATCGGCAAAATGACCGTTGAGGAAAAAGCCGGTCAGTTGAGCCTGATGGCGGCGGCCTGGGGCGGCGGTGTGGCGGTTTCGCTCAATCCTCCCAGCAGTGCCGGAACGACCTTCGAACAGCAAGTGGAGGAAGGGCGGCTGGGGCAGCTCACCGGTGTCTTCAACGGCAACGGCGCCGGGATGGCGCACCAGATGCAGACGGCTGTGATGAACGGATCGCGGCTCAAGATCCCGCTCATCTTTGCGGCCGACATCATTCACGGCCATCGGACCGTCTTCCCGGTTCCCGTCGCCGAAGCCGCAAGTTTCGAGCCGGATCTGGCGCGGCGGACTGCGGCGGCCGCTTCATACGAAGCTGCGGCCGCCGGCATCGACTGGACCTTTGCGCCCATGGTGGACATTGCGCGCGATCAGCGCTGGGGCCGGACCATGGAGGGAGCGGGTGAGGACGTTCACCTCGGCAATCTTTTCGCCGTCGCCCGCGTTCAGGGCTTCCAAGGCAGGAGTCTCAGGGCAACCGACACGATGCTCGCCTGCGCCAAGCATTTCGCGGCTTACGGCGCTGCGGAAGCCGGCCTCGACTACAACACGGTCGACATATCGGAACGCACCCTGCGTGAAGTCTATCTGCCGCCGTTCAAGGCCGCCTTCGACGCCGGCGCCTTATCAACCATGGCTTCGTTCAACGAGATTTCCGGCATTCCCTCTACGGGCAATGAATGGCTGATGACGCAGCTCCTTCGCGGAGAATGGGGTTTCGACGGGTTCGTCGTGTCCGATTATACCGGCGACGAGGAGATGATCCTGCACGGCTTTGCGGCGGATGCGCGCGAAGCAACCAAGCTTGCATTCCTCGCGGGCGTCGACATGAGCATGCAAAGCGGCTTCTACCGCAAGCATTTGCCGGATCTTGTCAGAAGCGGCGAAGTTCCAATGGAGCGGCTCGATCGATCGGTTCGCCGCGTGCTCGCGATAAAGGCGAAGCTCGGACTGTTCGATGATCCCTTTCGCCGGATCGATCCCAAACGGGAAAAGGCCCGCTCCCGCAACAAGGCGAATATCGCGCTTTCGCGGGAAGCCGGCCGCAAGTCGATCGTGCTGCTCAAGAACGAAGGCGAACTGCTGCCGCTGCCGCGCTCGGGCCGGAAAATCGCGGTGATCGGGCCCTTCGCCAGCGGTCAACATGATCTCAACGGGCCCTGGACCGTTTATGGCGACAACAATCAAGCCATTGATCTGGCGACGGGCATCCGCGCCGCGCTGAGGGACGAAAGGCTGCTCAGCGTCGTCGAGGGATCGGGAGTCGAGGAGCCGTTGGCGGGCGGCATCGACGCCGCCGTCGCTGCCGCCCGAGCCGCGGACATCGTGCTGCTTGCGATCGGCGAAAGCGAAAATATGTCGGGCGAGGCTCAGTCGCGCACCGAAATCACCGTGCCGGCGCCGCAGCAGGCGCTCGCCGATGCGGTCGCCGCCGTGGGCAAGCCTATGGTGGTCATTCTCAAGAACGGACGGGCACTGGCGCTGGAAGGCGCGGTGAAGAATGCGCCCGCAATCTTGGTGACATGGTTTCTGGGAAGCGAATCCGGCAATGCCGTCGCCGATGTGCTGTTCGGCGCCTACAGCCCCTCGGGGCGGCTCCCGGTCAGCTTTCCGCGCGAACCCGGCCAACAGCCCTACCATTATGCGCACAAGCCGACCGGACGTCCCAATCCCTCGCCCGACAAGCTCGAGCCTTACAAGACCCGCTACCGGTCGATCCCGAACTCGGCACTTTACGCGTTTGGCCACGGCCTCACTTATGGCCGGATCGAATATTCGGACCTGTCGCTGCCGTCCCCGCAACTGGGATGGAACGGCGAGCTTGTGGTGCAGGCACGGATTACCAACCGGGGGTCGCGCGCCGCGGAGGAGGTGGTTCAGCTCTACATTCGCGACCGCGCGGCGAGCGTCACCCGCCCTGTGCGCGAGCTCAAGGCCTTCCGCAAAATCGCGTTGGCGCCGGGCGAGTCGGAGACAGTCCGCTTCACTCTCAAAACCGCCGATCTCACCTTCATCGGCCGGGATCTCAAGCCGACGGTAGAGCCTGGAAGCTTCGACGTTTGGATCGCTCCCTCAGCGGAGGCCGATGGCCTCCACGGGACGTTCACTCTGGCCGCAGCCTGAGCTACGCCTCGTCGCCGCGCTTGAGGCCCTCGACGATGCGGGCATGGACACCCTTGCCGAGCGGGTTGAGCAGCATCAGCGTAAAGGACAGGCCGAGGAAGGCCAGCGGGACGAGCGCGATCGTCAAGGCGATCGCGTCGAGCGTTGCTGGGCTTTGCTTCACGTTGGCGACATAGCCGGCAGATCCAAAGCTCCACCCCAGGATGCCGGTGGCGACCCCGATCGCGACTCGCTGAAGCAGTGCCGCCAGCCCGAACACCGTTCCTTCGACACGAACGCCGGTAGCCTGTTCGCCATATTCGATCGTGTTGGGCAGCATGGCCCAAAAGACGAAATTCAGTCCGACGATCGTCACCTGCATCCCCACCAGGAAGAGCTGCATCAAGCCGGCTTCGTTGATGTCGAAGACCGCGAACAGCGTCAGGCCTACCATTCCCAAGGCCGATGCGAGGAACCATAGTCCCCGCAGCCCCATCGGGCGTGACAGGAGCATCCAAGCAGGCACCGCTACGGCACTGACCAACCCCATCGAGGCGAGCGCGATCTGGCCGCCGGCCTCGTCATCCAGAAAATATTTGAAGTAATAAAGCACCGACTTGTTGAGAACGGTGATCGCCACGATCATCGACATCATCGCCAGGTTCAGCGTCACGAAGGCGCGATTGGCCGCGATGCTTTTGAGCGAGGCGAGAAGCGACGGACGCTGCGAAAAGGTAGGCGCTTCGACCTCTCGGTAGGTCGCCCCAACCAACAGAAGGATTGCGGTCCCCACCAACGCAAAGATCATAGCTGCGCCAAAATAGGCCCGAGCCGGATCGCCGCTCCCGTTCAGCGCTTCGCCCAACGGGATTGTGCCAAGCGCCACCAGCACTGCGGCCATGGTGCCGCAGAGCATCCTCATTCCGGCAAGAAAGGTCCGGTCGCGGCTGTCCGTGCTGATCCGCGACGTCATCGCCAGATAAGGAACGTTGACGGCCGCATAGGCTGTCCGGAATAGCAGGTGGGCGATGAAGATGATCCCGATCCCCCAAAAGCCGGCGGAGAGGGGCGGCATGTAAGTCAGCGTGAAGGCTAGGCCGAGGGGGATGCTGCCCAGCATCAGAACCGCGCCGTAGCTGCGCGTCGTTTTTCGCCGGTCGACCACGACCCCCGCGGCAAAATTGGCGATGCCGTCCCAG
>JAESFL010000480.1_pt1 | contig 27105 bp, 30 predicted proteins | sample 9269401 | NCBI WGS metagenome assembly JAESFL01 (sample SAMN14506025, study PRJNA617098) | algae metagenome | isolation source: Gloeocapsa sp. UFS-A4-WI-NPMV-4B04 and co-occurring heterotrophs from desert... | place: USA: Utah | collected 2006-10-01 | reverse complement strand
GGGTCTTAGTACGAGCCGAACTTGTAGTTCAGGCCGGCGCGGACGACGGCGAACTCGGTGTCGCGGACCTGCTGGCCACCGCTGACGAGCACGACGCCCGGGCTGGTCACGGTGACCGTGCGGCCCTGGTTGTCCACCGCGAAGGCGCCGCGGCCACCGTTGCCGCGGTCGAGGTTCACGTACAGGCCTTCGACCTTCAGCGTGACGGCCGAGGACTTGAAGAAGTTCAGGAACGAGTCGGTCGGGAGAGCGTACTCGATACCACCACCCGCGGCCCAGCCGGTCTGGAAGTCGTTGCTCGACACGCCGGTGCCGAAGTCACGACCGCCGCCGGAGCCGTAGGCGAAGCCGCCGGTGCCGTACACGAGGGTGCGGTCGAAGGCGTAGCCGAGGCGGCCGCGGACGGTGCCGAAGAAGTCGAGGCCGGAGAGACCGCCCGGATTGAACACCTGCTGAGCGGCCAGCGGGCTGGTCGACAGGAAGCGGTTCCGGTCACGACCGAAATCGGCGTACTGGGCGTCCGCCTCGACGCCGATCACGACGCCCGAGCCCGGGGTGAACTGGTAGTTGTAGCCGATCTGGCCGCCGCCGACGAAGCCCTCGTTGGACTCGCGGTTGCTGAAGGCGATCACGGCGGTGGTGGGCGGGGGCACGAGGAGCGAGGCCGGGCCGACGCCGATCACGGTCGGGACGCGGTCGTCCTGGGTGCCGAAGCCGTAACCGGCGTTGAAACCGGCGTAGAAGCCCGTCCAGGTGAAGACCGGCACCGGCTGGAACACCGGGGGCGGCGCGGCGCGGCGCGGCAGGTCGGCGGCGAGCGCCGAACCGGCGAAGGCGATGCCGGCGATGGCCGTACCGGCGCGAAGGAAGGATTTCATTACTCTGGTCCTCTCTGACTGTGCCGGTGCTTCCGGAGAAGCGAGGCGGCACGGTGCCCCGTATCTATGCCAGCATCTCGGAAGATGCTGTTGCGGCTTGACCACGCCGACCGTCCCGAAGGCGGCCCCTTTGTGGCAGTGGTCTTGGTCTGCCGTCGTTCCATCCGAGAAACGTCACCAAACGGCCAAGGTTCACTTACGGCCGAGCTTTTTTTGGTGATGGTTCCGGACAGATTGTCGCAGGGATGCAACCACGGCGTTCCGCGACGTCGTGAGGCTTACGATGAATGCAGCGCGACATGCGAGTGCTTCAGCGCACAAAAGCCTGGCCGTGGGCACCCTTGCGGCTGGCGTTGCATGGATACAACGACTTTTGTGGGTACCCTAAGAATATAATCACGGCGTCAGTGCAATTGCCGATATCAGCCGGCCGTAATCCGGTTCGCTGCGGTGCGTCGTGCGCCGGAAGCTATAGAATCGATCCGGGTCGGCGTAGGTGCACAGGCCGAGCGCAGTGGCTTCTCCGATACCGGCTTCGACGAGTCGCTCTAGAATGAAGGCCGGCAGATCGAACTGCGCGTGGCCGGACCGTCCTTCGGCGAAGAACTTTTCGCTTCCGGCAACCTCGGCTCCGAAACGCTCCATGAAATCGAGGCCCACTTCGTAGGACGCTTGGCCGATCGTCGGGCCGAGCACGGCGACGATGGATGTCCGCTCGGCGCCGAGCGCCTCCATGGCCAGGACCGTCGCGTCGATGACGCCGCCGAGGGCTCCCTTCCAGCCCGCATGAGCCGCGCCCACCACGCGGTTTTCCGGATCGGCGAACAGGATCGGGCCGCAATCGGCCGTGGCGATGCCGAGTGCCAGGCCGGGCACACGGGTCACCATGGCGTCGGCCTTCGGACGCTCGGCGAGCGGGAAGGGCGTCTCGACGGTCACCACCTCGGCCGAATGCACTTGATAGAGGCTGACGAGGTTCTCGCTCGGCAATCCGAGCTGCGCGCACATCCGCGCACGGTTCTCCGCAACGCGCGCCGGATCGTCGTTCGAACCGATCCCGCCGTTCAGCGAGGCGTAGAGCCCCTCCGAGACGCCGCCCTGCCGGGTGAAGAAGGCGTGCCGGATATAAGAGTGCGAGCTCAGCTCGGGCGCTTCGATGAACATGGTCTCGCAGACTCTCTCGGAAGGCTCAGGAAGGGGGCGGCAGTGCCGGCAACGGTGCCAGTGCCGGATGACTGGTGCAGAGCACCTTGAACAGGGCGCCCATGCCGCGCGGATCGGGATCGGTCAGGCGATGGACGGCGGCCTCGATCGCCCGCGCCTGATCCGGCGTGGCACGGGCCTGCAGCCGCTCGGCGCGGGCGGCGAGCCCGAGCGAGAGGAGGAAGTCGCGCTGCGTCACCGGGCCATGCACGGCCATGCCCTCGGCAGCCGCCGCGCGGGCGAGCGCGCCGAAATCGACGTGCAGCGTCAGGTCCGCCTCGCCGGGCCGACTCAGCGGATCGGCGTAGCGATGCCCGGCGACGGCTTGGAACGTGTCGCCGAAACCGGGCCGGTCGCCGCCGTAATCGATGACGAGCAGGGCGCCGCCCCTGGCGACGAGGCGGCGGCCGAGATCGCGCAGGACCGTGAGGCCCTGGCTCGGCAGAGTCAGCACCGCGCCCTCGGGCGCCTCCGCCGTGAGCCGCGGGTCGGGCTCCGGATCGAGGCCGAAGGCGAGGGCGTCACCTTCGGCGGTCAGGCCGACGCGGCGCTCGCACCATCCGCGCGCCGTCCGCACGAACTGGCGGGCGGGCAGGGCGTCGAAGAACTCGTTGGCGATGACGAGCAGCGGCGCGTCGGGCAGGCTCGCCACGGAATCGTGGAAGGTCGGCGCGGCATCGATGAGCCGTTCCGCCTGGATCCGGCGCAACGTCGGACTGGTCTCGACGAGGTGGAGATCGAAGTCAGCGCCGGCCGCGCGAAGCGCGCGCAGGGCGTCGGCCATCAGCGTGCCGCGGCCGGGTCCGAGTTCGACGAGGCAGGGCCGCTCGCCGGGGGCCATCATCGACAGGACCGCCGCCGCCCAGGCGCCGATCAGCTCGCCGAACATCTGGCTGATCTCCGGCGCGGTGACGAAGTCGCCGCTCCGGCCGAAGGGATCGCGGGTGGCGTAGTAGCCGTGCAGCGGATGCCCGAGGCAAAGCGCCATGTAGCGGTCGAGGCCGATCGGCCCGTCCGCGCGGATCTCCCGCGCCAGGACCGCGAAGAGCGGCGTCGCCTCTGTCGTCACGCTCAGATCTGCCCGGCTTCGGCCTGGATCTCCGGCCCGGTCTGCCGGGGCCGCGTCACGCCGCGGGCGGCGAGCACGATGTAGACGAGGCCGACCAGTGCCATCGGCACGCAGAGCAGCATTCCCATGGTGACGCCGCCGCCGAGCGCGTTGACGTCCTGACCGAAGAGGAAGCCGAGCTGCCGGTCCGGCTCGCGGAAGAACTCGCAGAAGGTGCGCGCCAGCGCGTAGCCGAGCACGAAGATGCCGCCGAGCAGGCCCGGCTTGCGGAAGCCGAAGCGGCGCACCGCCCACGCCATGACGACGAACAGCAACAGCCCTTCGGTAGCCGCCTCGAAGAGCTGGCTCGGGTAGCGCGGCACGTCGCCTCCGGTGGGGAAGACGACGGCGTAGGGAAAGTCCGGCGCGGCGCGGCCCCACAGCTCGCCGTTCACGAAGTTGGCGATGCGCCCGAAGAACAGGCCGACCGGCACCACCACGGCGGCGATGTCGAGCATCGTATAACCGTTGAGCCTGCGCCCGCGGGCGAAGAGCAGCAGCGCCAGGATCGCGCCGAGGAACCCGCCGTGGAACGACATGCCGCCGTTGCGGATCGCCAGGATCTCCATCGGATGATCAAGATACAGCGGCAGGTTGTAGAACAGCACGTAGCCGATCCGCCCGCCGAGCACGACACCGAGCGCGACCCAGACGATCAGGTCGTCGATGTCGGTGAGCGTCGGCCGCTTAACCACGCCCCAGAGCGAATCCGCCGCCACCAGCCGGCGCGCGTAGAACCAGCCGCCGACGAGCCCCGCGATGTAGGACAGGGCGTACCACTTGATCTCGACGGGTCCGATCGAGACCGCGACCGGATCGATGGCCGGGAAGGGGAGGGCGAGAAGCGGCGGCATCGACGGCCCACGAGCGGCTGACGGTTTCGGAAGGCGCGCCGCATTGGACCCGCGCCCGGCGAGGCGTCAAGGCGGGGCATCGTTGCGCGCGCGCCGCGACGCGCGCAATCTCGCCAACGTGGTTCGAGCGGGAGGAGGAATGCTCGGCAACGGAGAGATGGTGGCGCGCCTCGTGCTCGCCGGCGCCATGGGCAGCGTGATCGGCTTCGAGCGGGAGCGGCTGCTTTGGGCCGCGGGCCTGCGCACGCACATGCTGGTCTGCGTCGGCGCCTGCCTCTTCATGATCGTCTCGGCCTTCGGCTTCTCCGACGTGCTCGGGCAGAAGGATGTGGTGCTCGATCCCTCGCGCGTGGCCGCGCAGGTCGTCTCCGGCATCGGCTTCCTCGGCGCGGGCACGATCCTGCTGCGCGGCGAAGTCGTGAAGGGGCTCACCACCGCCGCGAGCCTGTGGGCGGTGGCGGCAATCGGGCTTGCCGTCGGCGGCGGCCTCTACGTCGCGGCGATCGCCGCGACCGTGCTCGTCGTCGGCATCCTCGCGGGGGTGAAGCCGATCGAGGAACGCTGGCGCGACCGGCTGCACAGCCGCGCGCTCCACCTCACCGTGAAGGCCGGCAGCCTCTCGATCGACACCCTGCAGGCCGTCACCGGCGAGCGCGCCTCGCGGGTGCGCCAATTCGTGGTACGCCCCGGCGGTGAAGAGGGCGTCGAGGAGGTGACGATCGCCTTCGTGCGGCTGTCGCAGACGAGTGTCGCGGCCATCGCCGAACGCCTACGGCAGAACCCCTCGGTTCTCAGCGTCCGCCTCGGCTCGGCGATGTGACGGCACTCCCGGAACCTCACGAAATCCGTTAGCCCACCCTACTCGAACCGACAAAGCGCACTACGACGTGCGAACCTTATCCTTGGCGAGAATTGAGCGAACCATGGCCTCGAAGCGGGTTCCCACCAGCCCCTATCCGGACCAGAAGCCCGGCACCTCGGGCTTGCGCAAGAAGGTGCCCGTCTTCCGGCAGCCCCACTACGTCCAGAATTTCGTCCAGGCGATCATCGACTCCATCCCCGACCGCAAGGGCGCGACTCTGGTGATCGGCGGCGACGGACGCTTCTACAACGAGCAGGTCGTGCAGATCGCCCTCAAGATCGCCGCCGCCAACGGTTTCGGGCGTGTGCTGGTGGGGCAGAACGGCCTGCTCTCGACGCCCGCCGCCTCCTGCGTGATCCGCAAGCATGGGGCCGTCGGCGGAATCGTCCTCTCGGCGAGCCACAATCCCGGCGGGCCGGAGGGCGATTTCGGCATCAAGTTCAACGGCCCCAACGGCGGGCCGGCGCCCGAGAGCGTCACCGCCGCCATCTTCGAGCGCACCAAGGCGATCGGCGATTACCGCATCTCCGACGCGCCCGACCTCGATCTGGGCCGGATCGGCACGAGCGCGATCGACGGAATGACGGTCGAGGTGATCGATCCGGTCGCCGACTATGCCGAGCTGATGCGCACGCTGTTCGACTTCGAGGCGCTCGGCAAGATGTTCGCCTCCGGCTTTCGGATGCGGTTCGACGCGCTCTCGGCGGTCACCGGCCCCTACGCCAAGGCGATCCTGGAAGGGGCGCTCGGCGCGGCGCCCGGCACTGTGGTCAACGGCGAGCCCAAGCCCGATTTCGGCGGGCACCATCCCGATCCGAACCCGGTCCACGCGCACGAGTTGTTTGACCTGATGCACGGCCCCGACGCGCCGGATTTCGGCGCGGCCTCCGACGGGGACGGCGACCGCAACATGATCGTGGCGCCCGGCCTGTTCGTCACGCCGAGCGACAGCCTCGCCATCCTCGCCGCCCATGCCCACCGGGCGCCGGGCTACGCGGGCGGGCTTGCCGGCGTCGCCCGCTCGATGCCGACGAGCCGCGCGGTGGACCGTGTCGCCGCCGCGCTCAAGATCGAGGCGTTCGAGACCCCGACCGGGTGGAAGTTCTTCGGCAACCTTTTGGATGCCGGCCGCATCACCCTGTGCGGCGAGGAGAGCGCCGGCACCGGCTCGAACCACGTGCGCGAGAAGGACGGCCTGTGGGCGGTGTTGCTCTGGCTCAACATCCTGGCCGCGACCGGCAAGCCGGCGCAGGACCTTGTGCGGGCGCACTGGGCCGAGTTCGGTCGCGACTACTACACCCGGCACGATTACGAGGAGATCGATTCCGCCGCCGCCCACCGGCTGATGGACGGCTTGCGGTCGAAGATCGCTTCGCTGCCGGGCACCCGGATCGGCGGGCTGACGGTCAAGGCGGCGGACGATTTCCGCTACGTCGATCCGGTCGACGGATCGGTGACGGAGGCGCAGGGGGTGCGGGTCACCTTCGCGGAGGATGCGCGCATCGTCTACCGCCTGTCGGGGACCGGCACCGCCGGGGCGACGCTGCGCGTCTATATCGAGCGCTACGAGGCGGCGCCGGACCGGCTGGAACAGCCGGTGGCCGAGGTTCTCGCCCCCGTCGTCGCAGTGGCACGGGAACTCGCGGATATCGAACGACTCACCGGCCGCGCGGAGCCGAGCGTCGTGACGTGACGGGCGCACCCTCACGCCGCCGGGCGGCGAGCGCCTGCGCCGCCCTGGCCCTCCTGCTGGCGACCGCACCGCCGGCCCAGGCCGCCGAGATCGCGCTCGGCGGCGCGCGGTTCGATCTGCCCGCCGCCTTCGAGGATTGGACACGGCGGGAGGCGAATGACGGCCTCCTGTTCCAGCGCGTCTACGAGCCGACAGGCCCGCGCGGGCGCAAGGGCATGGCGATCCTGCTGGTCGCCAAGCCGAAGCCCGCCTCCGGCGCCTTCGATGCGGCGTTCACGGGGTTCGTGCGCGGCATTAAACAGGTTCCGAGCGAGGGCAAGCCGCTCACCGCAAAGGCGGGCGAGACCCTCGACGGCCACCCGATCCGCATCGAGCAGCGCTGCTGCCGGTCGAGCGACGGGCTGCGCATGGGCGCATGGTTCGTCGGGATCGCCGCCGGGGGGAGCGAGCATTACCTCATGCTCCTCACGCTTCAGCTCGAACGGGAGGCCGAGAAACCGGTCCGCGAGGCGTTCCAGGCGCTGGTGCGCAGCTACCGCCCGTCGAGGGGCGACCGCGGCTTCGACCTCGCGCCGAGATCCGGTGATGGCGGGATGGAAGGGCTCTACGCGCGCACCGAGACGCGGCTGATGCCCAACGCCTTCGGCGGCATGGACTTCATCGCCGACCAAGCCACGCTGCTGTTCGACAAGAGCGGGCTCTACACGACCGAACTGCCCCGCGACGGCGACATGGCGCGCCATTGCCGCATCGCGGTCGCGAGCTGCGGCACCTACGCACTGAAGGGCGGCTGGCTCTCGGCCAAAAGCATCGACCGCGTCGAGGTCGAGAACCCATTCGGCCTCGCCAAGCGCTCCAGTGAGTCCTTCGCCCGCAGCGGCGACAGTATCAAGATCGGCGACACGACCTACGCGACGATGCCGCCCTTCGCCGAGGGTCATCGCTTCTCCGGCACGTGGAGCCACACCTTCGGATCGAGCGGGCCGACGGGCGCTGTCGGCGGTGCGCGCACGCTGAGCCTGACCCCGGACGGGCGCTTCACCCGCGAGGGCAGCACGGGCTTCTCCTCGACCGGTGGCGCGATCGATGGCGGGACCACCGTGGCGGGGCACAGCCGCCGGCCGCTGCAGAGCGGGCGCTACGCCGTCTCCGGCTTCCGGATCACGCTGACCGACGAGACGGGCGGAACGGAGTCGCTCAGCCTGTTCGCGCCGGACCGAGACTCGGACAAGCTTCTGGTGATCGACGGGGCGAATTATCTGAAGCAGGGAAAGTGAACGGGCTCTCGAAGATCCCGTCGCGCGACACCGGTCTTACGTCTGGTTCGGCTTCAACTGATAGAAGATATGCCGGCCGATCATGTCCTTGCGCTTGAGCCGGCGGGACCAGCCGGGGCGCACGTAGTCGGCGTGGTAGTGGGTCGCGCCGCCGACTTCGCTGACATAGGTCTTTCCCTCAATCACCGCGCTGGCGACGCGGGTGGCGCTGCGCCAGGATTCCGCATCGGTGATCCGTAGGGACTTGCCCTCGCAAGCGAACGAGAACTGGCAACCCATGAAGCGATGGCGGTTCTGGTAGACGACGCCGCAGACCGAGGACGGATAGAGCCCGCTCTTGACGCGGTTCAGCACCACTTGGGCGACCGCCGCCTGTCCCTCCTCGGGCTCGCTGCGGGCTTCGAAATAGACGGCCTCGGCGAGGCAGCGCTGCTCGCGGTCCATCGCATCCGGGTTGATCAGGTCGGCGTAGTGGGACTTGGCTTCCGGCGCCGACATCTGCGGATCGAGAGCGGAGGGGCCACGGTCGAGCCGGGCCGAGAAGCCGGGCAGAGAGAGATTCGACGCGGCAACCTCGATCGGGGTCGCGTCGGCGGGCGCCGGCGTGACCGAGGACAGGGCGACGGCACGGGGCGTGGCGGGGGTGGCGCCGTCCGAGTCGGCGAGAGCAGGGAGGCCGTTCTCCCCCGGCTCGGCCTCATGGGGCGCGCCGGGGGCCACGAGTCCGGCATCGATGACGTCGGGACTCCACGAGGTCGAGGCCACCAGCGCGCCGGTGACCGCACCATCGCGCTCCGAGAGTCGATCGGCCCCAAGCGTCGCATCGGTGCCCGCGGTGGCGGTAAAGGAAACCAGCAAACCGCTCGCCAGCATCCACGGCACCACGGCCGAGACGATCCAGCGGGGGCCAAGGCCCAGGCCTCGAACGCGCCTCGTACGCACCGCCGACACTCCACGCTCACAAGCGGCCGGAGCCCGCAGCTTAAGCCAAGCCGGGGCAGCCGTTCCTCACGCGTGGAGTTTAATCGCGAACGTGGTTGCCGGACGGTTAAGGAGCCGGGCGGCCGTGGCGCTGCGCCAAGCCGTTCACCAGGACCGCGACGTAGCCGCTGCCGTTCTGCGAGGCGATGATCGCCCGGCCGGCTTCGCGCTCGTTGCGGTCGGCCTCGAGGTAGACGAACCCGATCACACCTGTGGCGGCGGCCAGCGTCGCGAGGATCCAGAGATAGGCAGCCTGCATCGCCCGGTGACCGGGGCTGATGACGCGATGATCGAGGAGGGCCGTGGGGGAGTCGGGATGCGACATGGCTTGAAGTCCCGCGGGTGCCCTGGCCGGAAGACCAATCGGCGCTCGCCGCGCTGGGGTCTTCCGCTAGCAGGTAACGTGCCCGGGCAACACGGGTTCAGGGGGCTGTCCGCAAAATTATTGCGACGCTTGCCCCGCCTTTCCTGAAATCCCCGCGGGCCGGGAGCCCGCCGGGTCGTCGGTCACAGACCTCAGGCGTCGGTCTCAGGCATCCTTGCCGAGGGCCGCCTGGGCCGCGGCGAGGCGGGCGATCGGCACGCGGAAGGGCGAGCAGGAGACGTAGTCGAGCCCGACTTCCTGGCAGAAGGCGATCGAGGCCGGATCGCCGCCGTGCTCGCCGCAGATGCCGAGCTTGAGCCCGTTGCGGGTCGCGCGGCCGCGCTCGGCGCCGATCTTCACGAGTTCGCCCACGCCTTCCTGATCGATCGACACGAACGGATCGACCGAGAGGATGCCCTTCTGGGTGTAGGGTCCGAGGAAGGTTGCGGCGTCATCACGGGAGATGCCGAGCGCGGTCTGGGTGAGATCGTTGGTGCCGAAGGAGAAGAACTCGGCCGTCTCCGCGATCTCGCCGGCTTTGAGCGCCGCGCGCGGCAGCTCGATCATCGTGCCGACCTGATAGTCGAGCTTTGCGCCCGTCTCCTCCGATACGGCCTTGGCCATGGCATCGATGCGGGCCTTGACGATGTCGAACTCCATCCGCGTGAACACCAGCGGCACCATCACCTCCGAGGTCACCGGGGCGCCGGTATCCTTGGCGGCCTGCACCGCTGCCTCGAAGATCGCGCGGGCCTGCATCTCGGCGATCTCGGGGAAGGCGATGGCCAGCCGGCAGCCGCGGAAGCCGAGCATCGGGTTGTGCTCGGAGAGCTCGCGGATGCGGTTGCGGATCTTGTCCTCGCTGATGCCGGTGGCCGACATCACCTCGCGGATCTCCTCATCCGTGTGCGGCAGGAACTCGTGCAGCGGCGGATCGAGCAGGCGGATCGTGACGGGCAGGCCCGACATGATCGTGAACAGCTCGACGAAGTCCTGGCGCTGGTAGGGGAGGATCTTGGCGAGGGCCGCGCGGCGGCCTTCGGTGTCGTCGGCGAGGATCATCTCGCGCACCGCCACGATCCGGTCGCCCTCGAAGAACATGTGCTCGGTCCGGCACAGGCCGATCCCTTCCGCACCGAACTTGCGGGCGGCGCGGGCGTCGGCCGGGGTGTCGGCGTTGGTGCGCACCTTCATGGTACGGACCGCATCCGCCCACTCCATCAGCGCGGCGAAGTCGCCCGACAGCTCCGGCTGGAGCATCTTGACCTCGCCCTGGATCACCTGGCCGGTCGAGCCGTCGATGGTGATGACGTCGCCCGCCTTGAGCGTGACGCCGCCGACGGTCAGCGTCTGCGCCTTGTAGTCGATCCGAATCGAGCCGACGCCGGAGACGCAGGGCTTGCCCATGCCGCGGGCGACCACCGCCGCGTGGCTGGTCATGCCGCCGCGGGTCGTGAGGATGCCCTCGGCGGCGTGCATGCCGTGGATGTCTTCCGGCGAGGTCTCGATGCGCACGAGGATGCAGCGGCGCTCGGCCTTCTTGGCGGCTTCCGCGGCTTCCGAGTTGAACACGATCTCGCCGACCGCGGCGCCGGGCGAGGCCGGCAGGCCGGTGGCGATGACCTTGCGCTCGGCATTCGGGTCGATGGTCGGGTGCAGGAGCTGATCGAGCGCGCCCGGCTCGATGCGCTTGATCGCCTCTTGCCGAGAGATCAGGCCCTCGCCCGCGAGCTCGACGGCGATGCGCAGCGCCGCCTTGGCGGTGCGCTTGCCGTTGCGGGTCTGAAGCATCCAGAGCTTACCGCGCTCGATGGTGAACTCCATGTCCTGCATGTCGCGGTAGTGCTTTTCGAGGATCCCGTAGATCCGCGTAAGCTCGGCGAAGCTCTCGGGCATCGCCTTCTCCATCGAAGGCTTGTCGGACTTGGCCTCGATGCGGGCCTTCTCGGTGATGTCCTGCGGCGTGCGGATGCCCGCCACCACGTCCTCACCTTGGGCGTTGATGAGGAACTCGCCGTAGAGCGCGCTCTCGCCGGTGGAAGGGTTGCGGGTGAAGGCCACACCCGTGGCCGAGGTGTCGCCCATATTGCCGAACACCATGGCCTGGACGTTGACGGCCGTGCCCCAGCTCTCGGGAATCTGGTTCAGCTCGCGGTACTTCTTGGCCCGCGGAATCATCCAGGAATCGAACACCGCGCCGATCGCGCCCCAGAGCTGGTCCTCGGGCTTCTGCGGGAAGTCCGAACCGTGCTCGTCGCGGACGATCTTCTTGTAGACGCCGATCAGGTGCTTCCAGTCGTCGGCCTTCAGCTCGGTGTCGAGGTTAAGGCCCTTCTCTTCCTTATAGTGCTCCAGCGCCTCCTCGAAGGCGTGATGCTCCACGCCGAGAACGACGTTCGAGTACATCGTGATGAAGCGGCGGTAGGAATCGTAGGCGAAGCGCTCGTCGTCGGCGTCCTTCGCCATCGCCTCGACGGTGGCGTCGTTCAGGCCGAGATTGAGCACCGTATCCATCATGCCCGGCATCGAAGCGCGAGCGCCGGAGCGGACGGAGACGAGCAGCGGCTTGTCGGCATCGCCGAAGCGGCGGCCGGTGAGCGCACCCACCTTGTCCAGAGCAGCCTTCACCTCGTCGGCGAGCTCCGCCGGGTAGGTCTCGCCGTTCTGGTAGTAGTAGGTGCAGACTTCCGTGGTGATGGTGAAGCCGGGGGGTACCGGGAGACCGAGGTTCGACATCTCGGCGAGGTTGGCCCCCTTGCCACCGAGGAGGTTGCGCATCGACGCCTCGCCCTCGGCCTTGCCGTCACCGAAGGAATAGACCCATTTCGTCATCAGTCTCTCCGCTGGACGGATCCGGCGACCTGAGCGCCGCTCACGCGGGCGTGGCGCATCTCCTGTCGCAGTGCAAGGATAAGCTTCGTGCCACTCCTCGGTGAGGCGTGACGATGTGTCAGCTCTGTCAGAGCCTAGCGCGCTCGCCGAAAAAGGGGAGTGCGCCTGGCGCGGAAGAGCGCGGGACGGCCAAGGTTGCGCTGCAAAAAGCCGGTTCCCGCGGATCGCCGGGCAGCGCGAGCCTTCGCTTCTCCGGCAGTCGTAGCTCGCTCGCCGTCACGAGAAATGGCGCAGGACACCCAGACCGATCAGCCCGACGACGATCAAATAGATCGCGACGATGTAGTTCAGCAGCCGCGGCGCGATCAGTATCAAGATACCCGCCAGGATCGCGATGATCGGCTGAAGGTGCGAGATGGTGATGGTCATGGACGGGCGTTCGAGAGCGTTCCCGCGGCCAAGCTTGGCCGCAGGATAAGGACGCTCGACGAGCGCGGAAAGTTCCCCGACGCCGGCCGATCGGCCGAAGCCCTCGATCAGACGCGGTACTTGCCGCTGCGCTTGACCACCACGCGGGCGCCGACGGGCACGCGCTCGTAGAGATCGACGATGTCCTCGTTGAGCATGCGCACGCAGCCCGAAGACATCTGCTCGCCGATGCTCCAGGGCTCGTTGGTGCCGTGGATGCGGAAGAGCGTGTCACGGTTGCCATTGTAGAGGTAGAGCGCGCGCGCGCCGAGCGGGTTGTCGATGCCGCCCTTGCGCGAGCGTTCGATCCCGGGATTGAGCGAGACCATCGTCGTGGTCGGGCTCCAGTCCGGCCACACACCCTTGCGGCCGACCCGCGCGTCCCCCTTCCACGAGAAGCCGGCCTTGCCGACGCCGACGCCGTATTGAAGCGCGGTGCCGCCCTCCTGCACCAGGGCGAGCTGGCGCTTGTCGATGTCGACGACGATCGTCCCCGGCGCCTCGGGGCCGTTATAGGCGACCTCCTGGCGGCGGTATTTCGGGTCGATCCGCGACCGGTCGACCAGCGGCACGTCGAACGGCTTGTCGGGCATCGTGCCGATATACCAGGCCGCATCATCATCGCCGCCGGCCATAGGACCCGGCTTCGACGATTGGCAGGCCGCAAGCGGGACGAGGCAGAACGCGGCGAGCATCACGCGGCGGGTCGCCATCCGAACCGGGGTGAAGCCGGCCGTGCCGGCGGCATTCGTGCCGGCAGTCTTGGGGGCAGCCATGGCGGCTCCTGTCGCCGCCGCAGAGGGCGGGTTAGCGTTGTACATCATCCGCCATGACTACCCGCCTCAGGGTCGAACAGGTGTGACTTCAGGGCCGCATCGCGTGAGGAACGTTGCCGTCAGGCTGCCTCGTCGAGGGCAAGCGCCGCGTTATCTGCAGCGCACAACCGCGTGAGCCGGAGGGGAAGGATGCCCGAGACCGAGACCCAACTCGTCGACGAGGCTGGCGCCGCGATCGCGACGCTGGCGCCGGCGATCCATCTCGACCATTGCGTCATCCACGTCTCCGATTGGGAGCGCGCGACGGCCTTTTACCGGGACGTCTTGCAAGCCGAGGTGATCCCCTTCGGCAAAGGCGTGGTGTTTCGCTTCGGCGGCGTTCAACTCAACGTGCACGGCCCCGGCCAGATCGGCACGCCGCGCGCCCGCGAGCCCGTCATGCCCGGCGGCAGCGAGCTGTGCTTTCGCTGGTCCGGCACGATCGAGGAGGCGATGGCGCATCTCGCCGCCCACGGCGTCACGGTCGAGCTGGGTCCGGTCGAGCGCAAAGGCGCGGCGGGGCAGGGCGTGAGCGTCTACTTTCGCGATCCGGACGGCTCCCTCATGGAGTTCATCACCTATCCGACGCCCTGACCTTGACGCCGATCCCTCCACCGAGCGCGGAAGCCGGCCGTCCGCCCGGCGTCTCAGCGGGATCGGACCCGCCTGTTTCAGGCGTTGCCGATCCGCTCGGCCAAGCGCTGATTGGTCTGCTCCAGGCGCAGCGCGAGTTCACGCATCACGGCGATGCCGATCTGCGGAAACTGGGCGAGCAGCTCGATGAACACGTCGCGGTCGATCCGCAGGGCGGTCGTGGGCGTGTCGGCGATCACGGTCGCCGAGCGCGGCTGATCGGCCAGGATACCCATCTCGCCGAGGAGGGCGTTGGGCCCGAGCAGGGCGAGGCGCACGGGCCCCATCGGACCATCGATCGAGACGGCGGCGGACCCTTCGAGGATGAGGTAGGCGGCGTCGGCGGCCTCGCCGCGCGCGAAGAAGGTCTGTCCCGCCTCGAAATGCACCCGCTCACTGGTGAATGCGAGAAGCTTGAGACGCGACGGCTCGACCTCGCGAAACAACGGCACCTGCCGTAGCGACGTCACCTCGTTGTCGAGGGTCATGGATACACTCCGATCCGCCTGCAGGACTGCAGGCGGAAAGGCCCGCGGGTAGACGCACGGGCGGATCGTGTCAAAACCGCCGCGTCTTCCCATGCTGCAGGCGCAGCCAGCCGCGATGACGGGGGCGGCACATCGGTACGATAGTGCCGGTGCTCACGACTCGCGCCGGGTGGACAGCCCGAGCTCGCCGGAGCCCGGCGGGCCGCGCTTGGCGCTCGCGTTCGGCTGCGGCGAATCGACAGGCTCCTCGTTCGTCGTCGGCGTCAGGCTGTCTTCCGGCGCGGGCATGGCCGGCAGCGGCGACCTGTTCGGCTCGGGAAGACCAGAGACTCCGTCCGCCGGGGCGGGCTTGGCCATGAGTGAACGCTTTACCATATATCGGTTCGTCATCCCGGCTCCTGATGGTGCTGGACGGCCTGTGGAGACCTGTTCACAACTCCGCGCAATGCGCGGGTGAGAGCAGAGCTAACGTTTGGACGAAACAGGTGTTTCCCGGACCGCGGCCGCCGATACGGCCAAGGAACAATCGAAAGGGATGACGGTTGAGGAGGGTGTGAAGATTTTGCCTGAGGAGGCGCTGATGGCATCTGGTAATTCCACCTCGAAGCGAGGTTTCGCTTCCATGAATATCGAACGGCAGCGCGAGATCGCCAGTAAGGGGGGTCGTTCGGTGCCCGCCGAGAAGCGGTCTTTCTCGCAAGATCGTGAATTGGCCTCTTCGGCCGGCCGCAAGGGCGGTCAATCGACGGGCCGCACGGGCGAGGCTTAACCCGGCCGAGGCGGCTCCGGGCGCGTCGCGCGCTCGTCCGCCCGGCCCTTTGAAAATAGAAATATATTTCCAACTGCGGGCGCCTTCAGGCGTCTGTTTGTTTTTATGCCCGCTCTCGGACCATCGTATCGGCACGTGCCAATTCGCGCCATTTGACGACGAGGTCTTCGAATACCTGGAGTTCGGCCTCGTCGAGTTGGCCTAAGGTTCGCGTGACATAGGCGGCCTGCGCGGCGATCCCTCGGGCTGCGATCTCAGCCCCCGCTGGCGTGAGATGAAGCGCGTGAGAACGGCGATCACCGGGAATCGGACGGCGCTCGACGAGTCCGGCTTCGACCAGACGATCGATCAAACCCGATACATTGCCTTTCGTGACATAGAGACGCGCCGCCAGTTCCTGCTGCGTCAGCCCTTCGCGCTCACTCAAAGTCGACAGCACGTCGAATTGCGGGATCGACAGGCCGAGTTCTCTCAGTTCGCCGGCCACGGCAGCCGTGACGCGCCGACTGAGACGGATGAACCGGAACCAGACCCGCAGGGGATCTACGGGTTCGGCGCTCGACGCGGGACGGGCTTGACGCTCGGACATGTCCGTCCAGCTTGTAGCAGAGGGATTTACGCCGGGCAGCCGAGTGGCGCGGTTCACCCCCAACCTGTAGACTGCTCGGCAGCTAATCCGCACCTCGTATCCTATCTCGCATCTCCAGGGTCATGCGTCGTCAGCTTCTCGATGAACCGGTGACGCGGGCCGGCCGCTATGCGCGGACGCTGGCCCTGTTCTCCCTGATCGTCACCGCCATGGCGGTCCTGATCGTGCGCAGCCCATCGGCCGAGCCGACGCCGGCCCTTGCCGTGCTTGGAAGCGGGATCATCCTCTCCGTGGTCGCCGTGGCCTTCGCCTTGTTCGCGATGGTGCGGGTTTGGCGTGACGGCGCGGGCGGGCTCGGCGCCGCTGTCGGCGGCCTCTTCCTGGCAAGCCTCGTCCTGGCCTATCCGGCCTATGCCGCGCTCAAGGGTGTGCGCCTGCCCACCCTCACCGACGTCTCAACGGACACGGAGCGCCCGCCGGCCTTCTCGCGCTCGCGGCTGGCCTTTGCCGCCCGCGACGGCCGCTACCCGCCAGAGCCCGGACCGGCGACACGGGAGGCGCAGCGGGCGGCCTATCCGCAGATCGCGCCGCTGACCCTCGACGTGGAGGCCGACGAAGCCTTCGAGCTGGCACGCAAGGCGGCGGTGAACCGCAAGTGGCAGATCATCGAAGCGATCCGGCCCGGCGGACGGATCGGCAACGGCCGCATCGAGGCCGTGGCCCATACCCGGATCCTGAACCTGCCCGCCGACATCACGGTGCGGGTGCATCCGCGGGCGGACGGCGCCCGCATCGACGTGCGCTCGGCCTCCCGGATCGGCGATCGCGATTTCGGCGACAACGCCGACCGCATCCGCTCCTACCTGGACGAGGTCGCCAACCTCGCCATCGCCCTGAAGTAGCCGGCGCCGGTCCGCGCCGTGCGGCCCCTCAGGCGGGCCGGAACGATCCCCCGAGCAGAGGCGGCCCGTCGGTGACGGCGAGGCCACGCTCCACCAGATCCTCGAGATGGGCGAAGACGGACAAGGCTGCCGCACCGCGCAGGTGCGGCGCGAGGCCTTGGTAGACGGTGCCGACGATCGCCGCGATGTCGTGATCGCCCGCCTCGAGCCGGGCGCGGATTGCCGCCTCGCGCTGGCGGCGGTGGGCGGCCAGCCCCCGCACGAAGCGGCGCGGATCGCGCACCGGCCCGCCATGACCCGGCCAGTAGAGCGTCTCACCGCGTTCGCGCAGGCGATCCAGCGATTCCATATAGGCCCGCATGGACCCGTCGGGCGGCGCGACGATAGAGGTCGACCACGCCATCACATGGTCGCCGGAGAACAGCACGTTCTCTTCGGGAAGGGCGAAGGCCAGATGGTTCATGGTGTGGCCGGGGGTTGCCACCGCGGTCAGCGTCCACCCGTCGCCGGTCAGGCTCTCGCCATCCGCCAATTCCCGGTCGGGCCGGTGCTCGCGGTCCGCGCTGGCATCGAGGGCGGGCAGTTCGTTCTCGGCAAGCTGCCGCGCGGCCCGGTGCGGGCCGCAGCCGACGATCGGCGCGCCCGTGCGCGCCTGAAGCAGGCGCGCGCCCGGAGAATGGTCGCGGTGGGTATGGGTCACGACGATGGAAGCGACTCGCTCGCCCTCCAGTGAGGCCAGCAGTCCCTCGATATGCGCCGCCTCGGCCGGTCCCGGATCGATCACCGCCACCCGGCCGTGCCCGACCACGTAGCTGCAGGTCCCGGTCGCGGTGAAGGGGCCGCCATTGGGGCAGATCCGCCGCCGCACGAGGGGGCTCAACGTCTCGGTCCGCTCAGGCGCTGGCAGAGCGCTCTCGAAGCCGGGAGAGGGGTCTTGCGCGTCCGCGGACGGTTCACTCATGGGGACGACTTCAAACGACGACGGTGGCGCCCGCCTACGACAGCGCGGCGCTTTCGCCAACTCGCGGCCTGACCTCCAAGGCGGCGATCAATGCCCGAACGGCGAGGCCGCCACCACGCGGACCGGGACGAACCCCTCGCCGCGCGAGACGACCGGCGCGAAGCCCGTGGAGGCCATGTCGGTCCGCAGCTTCATGGTTTGCGCTTCGGCCACGCGCAGGCGGCGGGCTCCGGATCGCGAAGCGCGCAGCACCTCCTGGAACGCGGCTTGCGCCGTATCGCGACGCAGGGCTCCGACCCGCTCCTCGATGGCCCCGCGGCCGCGCTGACTCAGGGCCGCGACCCGGTAATCGACGAGCTTCGGCCCCGCGCGGGAGAGGCTGGCGACGAGATCGGCGCCCTCTTCCGAGGCCACTACATCGCCTGGGCGCAGGGTGCGGTCGTCGGCCAGAGGTATCAGCGGTCCCGCAACACCCGACGGCTGGCACGAGCAGTTCTCGACGCGGGTGCGGCGATAGAGATTGGCCGAGGCGGTGCGCAGGTAAGGTCGGCCGTCGAGACCGGCCGATTGCTCCATCTCGAACCGTCCCGGCGCCAAGGTGAACAGGTCGGTCTGCGCATTCGGGCAGGCAGCGGCGCAGGCGGCCGCGTGAACGGCAAGATCTGCCCGCGCCTGCAGGCGGCCCAGGGGAAACACGTAGCCGTCGCAGCGGCGCACGCAGACGGTCCGCGTTCCGGCGGCGAAAGCGGCGGCGGAGACTACCGCCCGCTCCCGGCGGCTTGGCCGCACCGGACGTCCATCGAGGCGCGGCGTGCGCTGTACGAAGCGCTGCCCGGCGGCGGGCCGGGTATCGGGCAGCGATGCGTAACGACGGGGCGCCCTGGGCACGGACCTCGCGACGGGCTCGGGGGCAGCCCCTGCACCAGGGAAGATCGCTTCGAACAATCCGTTGAATAGCCCGCGCTCGGAAGCCCGCACCATTGTCGCCGCACTCGTCGCGCCGATGCCGATCAGCAGGCCAACGACGGCAGCTGCGAGGAAGCGTCGGCGCGGCCACCGGGTTGGCGGCACCGGGGCCCGACCGGCGGCGCCTCTCGCCATCGACGTTCCAGGCTTACGCTTGCCGAACTCCATCCCCGCCGCCCCTTCGCTCCGGCGCGTGCGAGTGTGTCCGCTCTCGAAGCAAGACCAGCCGAACGGATCGCCCGGCTCTCAGCTAGGCCGCTGGTCGTGGTGGTGACAATTTCGGAAGACCACGCAGATACGGGCGAAAGGCGTCGTCTTGCACGGGGAATTAGCTTTTCCCTCTGGGAAGAGACCGAAGATCAGACGCGTTCAGGCCAGCGCGGCACCACGTCCAAACCGGCGACCGTGCGGCGATCGGCGGACCGTCGAATGCCAAGAAAAAAGCGCCGCCCGAAGGGACGACGCTGAGATTGATCGCCTCACAGCGATCGAAGAAATGGGTCAACGGCGTGGCTGCCTGCCTCAGCGGCGGCGAGCGGATTTCACCCGGACGGGAACAGGCTGCAGGACCGGCTGCGGCGCGAGCGACGACACGAGTCGGGCGGCGGCCTCCAAGACAGCTTTCACCTGTGCAGCACCGGGAACTAAGGGCTTTTTCTGTGCGGGCACGCCAGAGGCCTCCTTCACATCATCAAGTCTGGTCGTCGTCTTACCGTAAGATGGTGACGAACGGCCGGCTTTGCCAGTCGGTTCCGAGAGCCTGCGACCGTCGCACGCGGTTCGTAATAAACTCTTCACGCCATCGTGGCGGCAAAAGGAACTTGCGGCGAAAACTTGGCGTTATTGCTTCCAAGAGGCGGCGGCACGGGCCGAGCCAGTTGTTGGAAGGAAGTTCGACATGCTCGGGTGGGCAGTTACGTTCCTGGTGGTTGCCCTCGTTGCAGCCCTGCTGGGCTTCGGCGGCATCGCCGGCACGGCCATGGAGGCCGCCAAGCTCGTGTTCTTCGTCGCAATCGTCCTGTTCGCGATCTCGGCCGTCATCGGCCTGATGCGCGGCCGTTCGACGACCTTGTGACCCTCGCCTGACAAACGAGCCGCCCCGATCCCGGGTGCGGCTCGAACCGTTCGACCGGCATCACGAGACAGCGTCAGGGGCCGCTCGGCTCCCCCGTTTTCGGCCCGTCATCCTCAAGCCGCGCGATCAGATCGCGGAAATGGTCGGGGATTGGCTGCTGCACGACGGAATCGTACATCGCGCGCAGGTGGCTTCCGATGCGACGCTGCGTCTGGTCATTCAGACCGTTGTCGCCACGCACCCGAGTGGGCCGGTCCCCGGAAGGGAACGTGCCGGCCGGCTCGTCCTCGTTCATGCTTCTAAGATCCCCTTGCCGCCACATCCGCCGCGATTGTCTTGCAGCTTGACATGAGTCATGGCTGCAGCAGCAACGCGGCCATGCGGCCAGGGTTCCGCATGGGCCAGGAACGGACGTCGAGCCCCCGCGTTAGGGGCGCATCGATAACGAAGAGCGAAGAGGCTCAGGGGAACTCATGTCGACAGCACAACTGGTCGTGCAGCACCTTCCGTACCTGCGCCGTTATGCGCGCGCGCTCACGGGCAGTCAGGTGGCCGGCGACGCCTACGTCGCCGCGACACTCGAAACGCTGGTCAACGAGCCTGAGACCCTGGGTCGCAGCACGAATGTCAAGGCCGACCTCTTCCGCGTCTTCACGCGGATCTGGAACTCGCTGTCCGTCAATGGTCACAGCGATCAGGTGCAGCACGACCTGCCGGCCGAAGTCCGGCTCGGCCAGATCACGCCACTGCCGCGTCAGGCCTTCCTGCTTTCATGTCTCGAAGGCTTCTCCGAGGAAGATGCGGGCGTGATCCTCGACGTGGACGTGAACAAGGTGCGCGATCTCGTGGACGAGGCGGGACGCGAACTCGCGGCCGACATGGCGACCGAGATCCTCATCATCGAGGACGAGCCGCTCATCGCCATGGATCTCGAAGCCCTGGTGGAAGGGCTCGGACACAATGTCATCGGCGTGGCGCGCACCCGGAGCGAGGCGGTCAAGATCGCCTCCGAGAGCAAACGTCCCGGCCTGATCCTCGCCGACATCCAGCTCGCCGACGGCTCGTCGGGCCTGGATGCGGTCAACGATCTACTGAAGACCTTCGAAGTGCCGGTGATCTTCATCACGGCCTACCCGGAGCGCTTCCTCACCGGCGAGCGGCCCGAGCCGGCCTTCCTTATCGCCAAGCCGTTCCAGCCCGCCAACGTCTCGGCGGTGATCAGTCAGGCGCTGTTCTTCCAGCAGAGCGCGCGCCGCCGTGAGGCGCACAACGCCTGAGCCGACTTCCGACGCTTTCGAAAGGGCGCTGGCCGCAAGGCCGGTGCCTTTTTTCTTGGCAGCACCCGAGGCTCTCGGAGCGACCCACGCCCATCCCAGCCGCACGCCACTCGAGCAAGAAAAAACGGGCCGGACCATTGTCCGACCCGTGAAGAGGTTCCGGCCGATGCACAAGGGGAATGCGGGGAGGACCAGGTGGCCGGGTGCTTCATCAACGAATGTCGGCCGCCTGAGTTCCGGAAGCCACACCGAAACGCCGGTTTTCCATCCACAGGTGCCTTTATGCCACGTCCATGCCGATTCGCCGTCTCGGGGTACCAAGCCAGAGAGATCAGCGATTGAGGCAATAATACTGACTTGATCCGAAGCGGGACAGTGAAGGAACCGGCGATCCGAAAGCAGCGTTGTGCTAACAACCTGTCAAGCTCCCATCGGAGATCGCAAAGATGCTTCGGACCGGCTTCGTCCTCGGTGTGAGTGTTCCCGCTGCGATCCTGACCCTGATTCTGCTGCCGGCCGTGCGGCAGGAGGCGGATGCGATGGGCGCTCCGACCGCTCCGCGCCTCGCCTACGAGACGCCCGCAACGCCCCTGCCGGGCATGCGCCCCTACTCCACGGCCCTTTCCCCGATCCATGTCGCGACGGCTCCGCGCCCGTCAACGCGCACGGAGACCGTGCCGACCCGCTCGGCGCAGGAGGAGCTTCCGGCAAAGCCCCGCCGCCTGACGAAGGAAGGCTGCGAGATCCCGCTTAGCTCTCTCGTCGGACCCGAGGCACGCCGCATGGTGCCCGGCCGCTGCATGACCTGATCGATCCGGGTCGGTCGGACATCAGGCCGGCTGGGAGACCTTCTCCACGTCCGCGGTCGGTCCCGCCGGCCCCATCCGCTCGCGCGCCACGAGCCGATCGCCCGGCGCGAAGGTGCCCAGCGGCACGTCACGGTCCGGCAGGACGACTGTCGTCAGCGCGTTGACGTGGACGAGCACGTAGCGCCTCTGCGGCAGCGAGGCCGCCGCCCATCGCCGCAACTGGTCATGATAAGGCGCACGCTTCCACGCACCCGCCTGGCCTGGATCGACCTGCACGTTCAGGAACCGCGTCACCGGGTCGAGGCTGAGCACCATCTTGGCCCGGTCCGGCCGCCACTCGGGCCCGATCCAGGCTTCCGTCATCCAGAGGCAGTGGAAGGCCCGGCAATGGTCGGGCCGCTCCGCGTGGATGCCGCATCCGCCGCCCGTACGGACATGCCGGCACCACCGTCCCGCCGGACTCTCGACCGCGGGCACGTCGTAGACCTTGCAGCAGAGCGTGCAGGGACCGCAGGCACGGCCCGGAGCGGGTGCGGCGACGAAGGTGGCCGGATCGAGCATCGCGAGCGGTCGTTGCGTCTTCGTGGAAAGCGGGCGGCGCCTTCCTGAGGGAGATTGCGGCCGTTAGTGTGGCGGCGCTGCCGGCGCATCCTGTCGGCGTAGTCTTTACGGCTGCCGCATCATGCTGTCGAACATCGCCGCCCGCGACGTCGAGACCCTGATCCACCCCTACACCAACCTCTCGACCTTCCGCGAGACCGGTCCCCTGGTGCTGGAACGGGGTCACGGCGTCTGGGTCTACGACACCGACGGGCGTCCTTACCTCGAAGGCATGGCCGGGCTGTGGTGCACCGCCCTCGGCTACGGCAACGAGGAACTGGTCGAGGCCGCCGCCGAGCAGATGGGTCGGCTGCCCTTCGCGCACCTGTTCTCGGGCCGCAGCCACGATCCGGCGATCGAGCTGGCCGAGACGCTCAAGGAGCTGATGCCGGTTCCGACCTCGAAGATCTTCTTCACCTCGTCGGGCTCGGAGGCCAACGACGCGCAGGTCAAGCTGCTCTGGTACATGAACAACGCGCTCGGGCGCTCCCGCAAGAAGAAGATCATCGCCCGCAGGAAGGGCTATCATGGCGTGACCGTCGCCACCGCCTCGCTCACCGGACTTCCCGCTAACCACGCCGACTGGGACCTGCCGATCCCAGGCTTCCTGCACGCCGCATGCCCGCACCATTACCGCGGCGCCGAGGCCGGCGAGACCGAGGAAGCCTATTCGCAGCGCCTCGCCGCGGAGCTCGAGGCGCAGATCCTTGCCGAGGACCCCGACACCGTCGCCGCCTTCTTCGCCGAGCCGGTGATGGGCGCCGGCGGCGCCATCGTGCCGCCCGCCGGCTACTTCCCGGCGATCCAGGCAGTGCTCGACCGCTACGACGTGCGCGTCGTCGCCGACGAAGTGATCTGCGGCTTCGGCCGCCTCGGCACGTGGTTCGGCAGCGAGGCGCTCGGGATGCGTCCGCACACCCTGTCCTTCGCCAAGGCGTTGACCTCCGGCTACCTGCCGCTCGGCGGCATCAGCATCGACGAGCCGCTCTACCGAGCGATGCTGGACGAGAGCGTCAAGCTCGGCGGCTTCGGCCACGGTACCACCTATTCGGGCCACCCGGTCGCCTGTGCGGTCGCCAACCGCGCGCTCCACATCTATCGGCGCGATCGCATCGTCGAGCGCGCCGCCGAGCAGGCCCCGCATTTCCAGGCGGCCCTGGCGCGGCTGGCCGATCACCCGCTGGTGGGCGAGGCGCGCGGCATGGGGCTGATCGGCGGCATCGAGATCGTGGCCGACAAGCCCTCAAAACGCCAATTCGAGCCGAAAGCAGCCGTGGCGGCGCGCTGCGTCACCTTCGCCCAGGATGAGGGATTGATCGTGCGCTTCCTGGCCGGAGACCGCATCGCCGTCTGCCCGCCGCTGGTGATCGAGCCGGACGAGATCGACACCCTGTTCGAACGCCTGACCCGCGCCCTCGACCGCACGGCGGCCTGGATCGCCCAGGAAGGCCTGCAGCCCGGCCCGGCAGCGTGAAGGCCCGAGCCCTCGGAGCTGGGATCAAGTCGCCGGCTCTTCGGATGTAAATCGACAGAGGGCGTTGCAAGACGGGCTATAGTGCAGTGCACTAACGCGTGGCTGAAAAGTGACGCGGCCCGTTGCCCGATTTGTCGGCCTGCTCGAATGTCCGGCATTTCGGCTGCCTTAAGCTTCCGTTCATGTCACCGGATGGATCAAGGATCAGTCGGCATCTTCTCAATCTTGCCACGACGAAGGTGTGTAACGGGCGTCCTCGCCCCGCAAGCGAGGTATGAGACCCAGTCGATGCGGCCGCACACCGGCCGTCCCGAAGCGCAAACAGGACAGGACCCATGTACGCCCCCAGCCGAACCCCGACCTTCGCGGCAGAGCCGGGCAGCGCCGCCCCGGTGACCGTGGCCGGGGATCGCGAGAGCTTCCGCCCCGTGGCCCTCCCGGCGCTGGCCGCCGCCGTCCATGTGAGCCGCAGCGCGGTCAAGGCGTCCCGCGCCAAGCCGGAAGCCCGGAACGCCTTCCGCTTCGTACATGAGGACGAGCCCGTCGACTGAGGCTCGGCGCCGCCGCGGCCCCGTCGGCTCCGGCGGCATGCGCATGCTCCCGACCCGCAGGCAGGTTCTGGGCGGTTTCGGCGCCTCGGCGCTGACGTTTGGCTCGGGAGGCGCTTACGCGTTCCTCGTCGAGCCGCGTTTCCGGCTCGCCCTGACGCGCTACAGCCTGACCCCGCCGGGCTGGGACCCCGACCTGCGCCTTCGCATCGCCGTGCTCGCGGATCTCCATGTCGGCGAGCCGTACATGCCGCTCGACCGCGTCGCCGAGATCGTCGCGGCGACAAATGCCCTGGCGCCCGACCTGATCCTCCTGCTCGGCGATTATCCGGCGGGACGGAAGGTGACGTGGCACCGGGTTCCGCTTTCCGATTTCGCGCGGCTCGCCGAGGGGCTGCGCGCTCCGCTCGGGACCTACGCCGTCCTCGGCAATCACGATTGGTGGGACGACCACGCGGCGATGCTGGCGGGTAGGGGACCGGTTGAGGTCCGCAGCCTGCTCGAAGCCCGCGGCATCCCGGTCCTGGAAAACGATGCGGTGCGGCTCATCCAGGGCGGCCGACCGTTCTGGATCGCCGGCCTCGCCGACCAGGAGCCGTTTCTGCCGATCGGCAGCCGCCGCAGCCTCGCCGACATTCCGGCCACGCTCGCGCAGGTGACCGATTCGGCGCCGGTGATCCTGATGGCGCACGAGCCCGACATCTTCGTGAAGATGCCGGACCGCGTCTCGCTGACGCTGTCGGGCCATACCCATGGCGGCCAGATCCGCGTGCTCGGCTACTCGCCGCTGCTGCTCTCCCGCTACGGCCAGCGCTTCGCCTACGGCCACGTGGTCGAGGAGGGGCGCCACCTGATCGTCTCCGGGGGCCTCGGCGTCAGCCGGGTGGGCGTCCGGCTCGGCGTGCCGCCGGAGATCGTGCTGGTCGAACTCGGCGGCGTGCCCTTCGCCTGATTGCCCCTCTATCCGGTTGTCCGCGCATCGTCCCGAACGCAGGTGGCCACCTTTCGGGACGATGCTCGATCCTCTCGTTCGCGCATCGTCTTTTCCCGAAAGCCGGTGGCTACCTTTCGGGACGATGCTCGATCCTCTCGTTCGCGCATCGTCTTTTTCCCGAAAGCCGGTGGCCACCTTTCGGGACGATGCGCTTGCCCTCATCCCTTCTGCGATGCCGAGGTGCCGACATGCAGGAAGCTGCGCTCGCCGGTCGCGGCTTCCGCCACCTGCTGGATCGTGTCGAGAAGATGGGCGATCGGGCGCGGCCCCGCATGCGGGGCTAGGGCGTCCGGCGCGACCCGGCGGGCGGCGGTGCGCCCGGCCCGGAGCTGCGCCTCGCTGAGGACATCGAAACTACGGCCGACTCGTCGGTTCATGGCTCTCTCCCCTGAACCCGACCGTGATGCGGCCATGGTAAACGAGGCGTTAACGATCACAGCACGAGGCGGTAGCGGCAGAAATCGTCAGCTGCGACGAAGCGCTCGTAGAGCCGCCGGGCCTGCACATTCCCGCTCTTCGTGTGCCAATAGAGACGCGACCAGCCCCGCGCCGTCCCCAGCGCGACGAGATCGGCGATCAGCGCCCGGCCGATCCCGGCACCGCGCGCCTCGGGAGCGACGAAGAGATCCTCCAGGTAGCAGATCGGCGCGGTGGTCCACGTCCCCTCGTGCAGAACGTTGACCGTCATGCCGACGAGGCTCCCGTCCGCCTCCGCGAGACGGGCGAAGACCGGCGAGGCCGGATCGAGGATGCGCCGCCACGTTGCGGCGGTCACCGCCTCGGCGAGATCCTCGCCGTAGAAAGCGAGGTAGCCCGCCCAGAGCCGACGCCAGCCGCTCTCGTCGGCGGCAGCGGGATCCCGGATCGTCATGGCGCCCTCCGTGCCGCATCCTCGGCCCAGAGATGAATCGCGGCATAGGCGCGCCAGGGTCGCCATGCTTCCGCGCGGCCGAGAAGTCCGGCGCGGCTCGGCCGCCCGGCACCGGTATCGAGGGCGCGCATCAGCCCGACATCGCCTGCCGGGAAGGCGTCGGCCTGCGCCATCGCTCGCATGGCGACGTAGTGCGCGGTCCACTCGCCGATGCCAGGCAGGGCCTTGAGCCGGCCGACTGTCTCGTCGAGCCGACCGCCCGGTGCGAACAGGTCGGGCGTCGCCCGCATCGCCGTCGCAAGCCCCTGGATCGCCCGGCCGCGGGCGCGGGGCATGTTGAGCACGAGCGAGATCTCGGCCTCGACGAGCTGCTCCGGCGTCGGAAACAGGTGGGTCAGGCCCGGTTCGGCGCTCTGCTCCTCCGGTGTGAGGGGGGTGCCGAAGGCGGCCACGAGGCGACCGGCGAGGCGCGTGGCGGCGGCGACTGAGACCTGCTGCCCGAGGATCGCCCTCACCGCCAGTTCGAACGCGTCGAAGGCCCCCGGCATGCGCAGGCCGGGCCGGCGCGTCACGAGGGCGGCGGTGAGCGGGTCGCGCCCGAGGCCACGAGTGATCGCCCGCGGGTCGGTGTCGAGATCGAACATCGCCCGAACCCGCGCCAGGACGGCGCCACGGGCGTGCTGCGCATCGAAGCCGCGGATGCGCACCGACAGGGCGTCGGCTTCAGGCATGACAGACAGCGTGCCACGCCGCCCCTCGAGGCTAAACGTGCGGGCGTAGCGGCCTGGGGTCACGATCTCGACGCCGGGACTCG
>JAESFL010000479.1_pt1 | contig 27123 bp, 29 predicted proteins | sample 9269401 | NCBI WGS metagenome assembly JAESFL01 (sample SAMN14506025, study PRJNA617098) | algae metagenome | isolation source: Gloeocapsa sp. UFS-A4-WI-NPMV-4B04 and co-occurring heterotrophs from desert... | place: USA: Utah | collected 2006-10-01 | reverse complement strand
CGCACGAACTTATGCAGAGTTAGACCAAGCGATCACGGATGCTCTCGCTGCCGTAACGACAAAAGACATTATTGGCTGGTTCACTCACTGCTGTTGCTATATTTCACCCGATTGAGAACCGCTGTATGCTCTCGAATCCGCCTTATGGCAAGTCTTACAAATCGGAGCAGAAATTTATCTTTGATGCCAAGGAAGTGCTTGATCCGCGCTTTCAGGTGATCCTAAAAAACTTTAAGGGAGTTGAGGAGACAGTTGCAGCAACGCCGCGATCGTCGGATGGGCAATTGCTATTTCTGATGGATATGGTTAGCAAGATGAAATCCTTAAATGATAGTCCTGCGGGAACTCGAATTGCATCGGTGCATAACGGTTCGTCACTGTTTACAGAGGATGCGGGTAGCGGAGAAAGTAATATTCGCCGTTACATTATTGAAAATGACTATCTTGAGGCAATAATTCAGTTGCCGAATAATTTGTTTTACAACACCGGGATTACTACCTATATTTGGATTTTGTCGAATAATAAAGCCGCACACCGCAAGGGTAAAGTGCAACTAATTGATGCTTCTGAGCTTTATCAGAAGTTGCGGAAGAATTTGGGGGCAAAAAATTGCGAGTTTTCTGCTGAACATATAGATAAAATTACTCATCTTTATTTGGAGATGCCCAACCAAGGTATTTCTAAAGTGTTTGATAATAGCGATTTTGGTTATTACAAAGTTACTGTTGAGCGTCCGTTGCGGTTGGCGGCGCAGTTTACACCCGAAAAGTTAGCGGCGCTGCGGTTTGTTCCGGCGTTGCGGGAGGTAATGGAGTGGGTGTACGAGCAATGGGGAGAGGCTATTTACAGTCAATTGGCGGAGCATCAAGCCGCTATTGAAGTTTATTTGGAACAAGAGGGAATTGAGCTTGATAAGAAAAAGCGGGAGGCGCTACTACAAATCAAAACTTGGGAAACTGGGCGCGAACTAATGGCGGTGGGTAAAAAGCTGATGAGCGAAGTAGGACAAGGGCTGTGGCTGGATTTTAACGAGTTTTCGGTAAAAGTAGAGGCGGCTATGAAAAAGCTGGCTATTAAGCTTTCTGCTAGTGAGAAAAATCAGCTTATGAGTGCGATCAGTTGGCGCGATGAAAAGGCGGAAAAGGTAGTTAAGAAAATTCACAAGTTAAAGGATGAGGCGTTGAGCGATTTATTGCTGGAATTAGACACCAGTGAGGAGCGCTTGCAAGATTTTGGTTACTGGATAGGCAAGAAGCCGGGACAATGGATTGAGTACGAGTCAGACAGTGAGTTACGAGATACTGAAAATGTACCGTTGAAAGATAATATTTATGATTACTTTGTGCGGGAGGTGCGCCCCCATGTAGATGATGCGTGGATGGCGTTGGATAAAACCCAGATTGGTTATGAGATTAGCTTTAATAAGTATTTCTATCAACATAAGTCTTTGCGAAGTGTTGAGGAAGTAACAGCGGAAATTTTGACGTTGGAACAAGAGACAGAAGGATTATTAAAGAAGTTGGTGAGTTTTGGGGAGGTTGAGTAGTGGTAGATTTTCCCAAGTATGAGACTTACAAAGATAGTGGGGTTGAGTGGTTGGGAGAAATTCCCAGCCATTGGGATGTTAAACGTAATCTGGGGTTGTTTGATGAACGAAAAGAAGTTAATCAACCCAATATGAGATTACTTTCAGTTACTATCGAAAAAGGTGTAATTAAACAAAGTGAAAGCTTAACAAAGAAAGATTCTTCCCATGAAGATAAGTCAAAATACAAAGTTGTTCGTCAAGGAGATTTGGCTTACAACAAAATGCGTATGTGGCAAGGTGCTATCGGAAGGTCAAATTATGATGGGATTGTAAGTCCTGCATACATCATTTTAAATACACATAACAAATCTTACTCTAAGTATTTTCATTATCTTTACCGTACTGAATTATTTATTCGAGAAGCTAATCGTCATTCCTACGGACTTTGTTCTGATATGAACAGCTTGCGTTACGAAGATTTTAAAACAATCTATTCGCCCGTACCTCCTGAAAAGGAAGTAAAAGAAATTGTTGAATTTCTCGATCGCAAAACCTCTGAAATTGACCAAGCGATCGCCCAAAAACAGCGCCTCATCGAACTCCTGCAAGAACAAAAAGCTATTCTGATTAATCAAGCTGTAACCAAAGGTCTAGACCCAAATGTCCCTATGTGCGATCGGGGTGTTGAATGGCTTGGTGAAATTCCTAGTCATTGGAAGCTTGTTCAAAACCGTAGATTCTTGAGTAAGTTGGGACAAGGGAGTAGCCCTGCAATCGTTAATTCAGGTGAAGATGAAGGCTTTTATGTTCTTAAAATTAGTGCTGTTAAGCAGGGTATTTATATTGATGGAGAAATAAAAACCATACCTCGAAAGGCGTTTGTTTCAGATTATCAAGTAAAAAAAGGTGATTTTCTCATGACACGGGGTAATACACCAGATTTAGTAGCAGATATTTGTTATGTCAATGTAGATATCACTGAAAACATAATGATTTCTGATTTGATATATCGGCTTACCTACGATCAAAAATTTTTACTCCACGAATTCATAGCATACTTCTTCCGCAGTTCTACAGCTAGGTATCAAATCAAGATTTGTGCAAGAGGTTCAAGTCATACGATGGTGAAAGTTAGTCAAGAACATATTAAAGCTTGGCTGATTTTGGTTCCTCCTTTGAATGAACAGAGAGAAATCATTTCTTATTTGAAATGTAAAGAAAATGAGTTTATTTGTTTAGAAAATCAGATTTACAAAGAAATAGAAAAGTTAAACGAACTTAAAGCAATTTTTGTATCACAAGCCGTAACCGGAAAAATAAAAGTTTGAGTAAATTTTATGGTTAGTTAACCTAAAAATCGCGCGATGTATGACAAGTCCATGCTAAAAGCAATACTTGTTTAAAATCAAAGGTACAATGCAGCGCAATTATGATATATGGCAATGGTACAAACTCCCCTTTTTAACCAACCCTTCACCGCTCAGCGCCTCGTTTATGGGAGTATTACCTGGCAACAATTTAAATTGATTCAAACAGGTTTTGCCGAGTCTCCAGGAGTCAAAATATTCTACTATAATGACGAAATTGAAATTCTTATACCAGGACGCGAACATAACATTTTTAGTCGGGTCATCGGCTTTTTAATTGAGCTATTTTGCTTAGAAAATAATATCGAATTTGATCCTACAGGTTCAATGACGCAAGAGCGAGAAGAAGAAGTCTCAGCCGAGGCGGATGAATCTTACTGTTTTGGAGAATCAAAGCCAACTCCCGATTTAGTAATCGAAGTAGTGTTTACTAGCGGTAGTTCCAAAAAACTCCAACGATATCAAGCTCTTAGTATTCCTGAATTGTGGTTATGGCAAGATGGGCTATTTAGCCTTTATCACCTGCGAGATAATAACTACGAACAGATTTCCCGCAGCGAGATTCCAGAACTTGCAACCCTAGATATAGATTTGCTTAACCGTTGTGTATTAATTGCCCAAACATCTCGATTAGAAGCTGCAACCACCTTTCGCAAAGCCCTGAAGCCCAATTAAATAACATTGCTCTAGTGCGTTCTGAGGCTAAATAACTATGATTTCCGCTTACAAATTTCGATAAACCTCACCGTCGTTGCGTTTGCCAATTCTAAAAATTTGGATTTGCCCGAAGTCAGTCTTGGTAGGTTCAATTATGTAGTAAAGAATCCTGTATTCACCTTGATCGACTCGGTATCCTCCTGGTACACCTTCAAGAGATTTACAGTCTTGTGGCTTAGGATTTGTTGGTAAAGACAAAACCTTTGTAACAATTTGCTTGTAAAGTTTAGGGGCAAACTCAAGCAGGTCTTTTCCTACTGACTTGTCAATTATCAGTACATAGTCAGCAGACATTATTGAACCTCACGCCACTAAAAGTGGTATGATTCCTGCTTCAAGGATCTCTGCCTGAATTACTCCAGGACTTACAAGTTCTCCACAGGCGTTTTGAGCCTCCGATGCACCATCGGCGGCTATTAATCTTAAGCCCTCACTTAATATGTTAAGGGCTGCGTTTTTATCCCTCAAGTTGTAGCTATTGCACTTTGGACAAGACCATTCATGTAGCTTTAAATCTTTAACCAGTGGGTTAATTAATTTGCAAGAATTACACGTTTGAGATGAGGGGAAAAATGTACCGACTTTCTGCACTATTCTGTCGTGCCAAGCTGCTTTGTATTCCAACATAGCGACAAACTTAGACCAACTAGCATCACTAATAGAGAGTGCTAGTTTATGGTTTTTAACTAGGTTGGCTACTCGCAAATCTTCAATACATATAATACTGTTTTCTCTGATTAAACGAGTTGAAAGTTTGTGTAGGAAGTCATCTCTAAAATTTGTAATTCGTTCTTGGATTTGAGCCAGCTTGGTTTTTGCTTTGACTCTACTACTACCTTCTTGGGCGCGAGATACTTTTTTATGTGCTTTACGTAGTTTTCTTTTTTGAGTGCGATAGTATTTTGGATTGTCTACAACTTCCCCACAGGAGGTGACTAAATAAGATTTAATCCCTTGGTCAAGACCAACATTTTGATTAACTTGTGGATACTTGTTTATCTCTGTCTCGCATAGAACACTAGCAGTATAGATACCAGTTTTAGTACGGCAAATAGTGACGGATATCAGCTTGCCTGTAAGCTCCTGCGATTTGTGGAACCTGACCCAGCCTAGTTTTGGCAGCTTCAGATAGTTACCCCTAACTTGAATGTTGCCATTAGTAAAATTAGTTTTATATGCCTGCTTGCAGCCATGCTTTTTCTTGAACTGGGGAAAGCCAAAGCGTCTTTTAGCTTTCGGCTTTTTCAAGTCAGCAAAGAAGTTTTTGTATGCTATTTCCAAAGCTTTAAGCGAATTCTGCAAAGCAAACTTATCTACTTCTTTTAGCCACTCTATCTCTTGCTTTAAAAGAGTAAATTTTTGGCTGCATCCGTTGTAATTGAGAGTAGTTTTATCGGTGTCGTAAACCTCTTTCCTCAATGCTAAAAAGCGGTTATATACAAACCTAACGCACCCAACTGTCCGATTAATTAGTTCGGACTGAGTGCGATTTGGAATGAGTGTAACTTTAAACGCTTTTTGCACTTCTTAATACTTGGGTAGGAGCAGACATTAATCAATTGGTCGGGCTGCTAAAAGTTCGTCTATGGTGATAAAGCCAAGACTATCTTTCATTGCTTTAATGAGCAATGCAGAGTCACGAGCATCTTCAAAAGCTTCTAGACGAGCAACATCCTCAAGGCTAACAATTGCAGCCACTGGCTTTCCACGCCGTTCAAGCACTATTCGCTCTTGACCGTAGCTGGCACGATTAACTAATTCTGGGAGGTTATTACGAGCTTCACTAAGGGTAGTTTTAGTCATAGAATTACTTTTTGTCTCATTACATTGATTGCACGAATTGTACAATTCACCTATTTTTCTATTTATATCACATATATAGACATTTTATAAAGTTAAGTATTCTTTCTGAGGCATACAAAGAACTATTCAAGGCATCTCTGATTGAGTGGATGTTTTAAGAATAGTAGCTATGCCTGTATTAAAGCGTGTTGGATATTGCTTGAGTGCGATCGCACTTTCCACCGCGCGAACCTTCAAAACTGGTATGGTGTCACCTCTCGCCTTTCCTGACGTGCAAATTCAGGTGCAACGATTAATGAATCAACCCTAAAATGCGATGTATATGCAGCGCAGATTTTAGAAGCGGAGTAATAGAGCAATTATGACTCTCAAAGAGCAACTGTTTCAAAAGTTAGAAACGTTACTTCCAGAAGAACAGGAAGCCGTAATTCAGTTTGTTGATTTTTTGCAGTTTAGAAGAAATCTCCAAAAACCCCAAGAAATAAGTCTTCGTCCTCTTAAAAGTTTAAAAGGACTTTGGGCAAACTTACCCATCGATATTACTGAGGAAGAAATTACAGAAGCTAGACACCAAATGTGGGATTTCTCAACGGATATTGAATTATGAGCGCGGTAGTTGCTGATACTCATACAATTATTTGGTATTTGCAAAGCTCTGAGAAATTATCCCATGATGCAGCGCTGTCTCTTCTCTTGATAGCGCAATTAATAATGGTTACGCAATTTATATATCAGCAATTTCAATTGTAGAAATAACCTACTTAGTTGAAAAAAATAAGATTCCCGAAATAGCTCTAAAACAGCTTTTACAGACTCTAACCGCTCCTAATGTTGGTTTAGTTGTTGCGCTAATGGATCTATTGGTAGCTGAGTCTTTAGCTAAAATTCCTCGCCTAACTGTACCTGAAATGGGCGATCGCATTATTGCCGCTACAGCCCTTTGTCTTGGTTTACCTTTAGTTACAAAAGATCACAAAATTAGAGCGCTGTCAGTTATTCAGACCATCTGGTGAGCCAAACTAGGACGAAATGAACAGCTAAATATCAAAGCATTTTTAAAACATCCTATTTGCAGTAACTATTATGGTCAGCCAAACCAACGAGCGGGCGCTAGAAAATTGTATTGAAACTTCTTTAATAGACTATTCCCGCTACGAAAAAGGCAACCCGGCTGACTTTGATCGCGAATTTGCTATTGATAGCGCCAAGTTTTGGCGGTTTCTAGAAAAGACCCAACCAGAAGAACTCGAAAAGCTCAAAGATCGCCCCAACTGGCAAAGACTTATTTTAGAGCGCCTAGACCGCAAAATTAAAACGGACGGTATTCTCTCAATATTAAAAAAGGGATTAGCAATTGATGAAGCTCATCTGACGTTGCTTTATAGTCTCCCTTACAACGACGCAAACCCCAAAGTAGTAGAAAACTTCGAGCGCAATATTTTTTCCGTTACTCGCCAAGTGCATTACTCAAAGAGCGATCCACTACTTTCTATTGATATGGTGCTATTTATCAATGGAATTGCGATCGCCACTATAGAATTAAAAAACCCTTGGTCGGGTCAAACTGTCTACCACGCTAAAGAGCAATACAAAAAAAACCGCGACCCCGCCGAAACCCTACTCCAGTTTGCGCGGTGCGTCGTTCACTTTGCCGTAGATACCGATGAAGTGTGGATGACCACTAAGCTAGACAAAAACAACACTTACTTTCTACCCTTCAACAAAGGCTTTAACTTTGGTAAAGGCAATCCCCCCAACCCCAACGGACACAAAACCGCCTATTTTTGGTCAGATACCCTAAATCGCCGCAGCTTTACCAATATTATTCAACACTTTGCGATTCTAGCTCCCGGAGATAACAAAACCCCCTTCAACAAAAATCTCTGTACTTTCCCCGCTATCACCAACTTGATATAGTCCGCCAATTGCTAACTCATGCTCAAAAAAATGGCGTAGGACACACCTATTTAATTCAACACTCCGCAGGGTCGGGCAAATCTAATTCTATTACCTGGACAGCTTACCAACTAATCGAGCTATACGCACCAGGCAGCGATTCCCCCTTGTTTAATTCAGTAGTTGTAGTTACAGACCGCACCAACCTTGATAAACAAATCCGCGACAATATCAAAGGTTTTTCGGAAATTAAAAATATTATTACCCATGCAAACAATGCTCAAGAACTTAAAACCGCGCTAGAAACAGGTAAGCGAATTATTATTACAACTATTCAAAAATTCCCCTTTATTGTCAACGGTGTAGAAGATTTAAGAAATAGCAATTTTGCGCTCATCATCGACGAGGCTCATTCGTCCCAAAGCGGTCAGGCGGCGGACAAAATGAACGCGGCTTTGGGTAGCGATGAGGAGGAACTCGAAGACGACATCCAAGACAAAATTCTGAAGGCAATGGAAGGGCGAAAACTAGGTAAAAACGCCTCTTATTTTGCCTTTACAGCTACCCCAAAAAATACCACTTTAGAAAAATTTGGGCAGCAAAACGCCGATGGTAAATTTGTGCCATTTCATCTCTACTCGATGAAGCAAGCGATCGAAGAAGGTTTTATTCTTGATGTGCTGGCAAACTACACTACCTACCGCAGCTACTACGAAATTCAAAAATCCGTTCAAGGTAATCCCCAGTTCGATACTGCTAAAGCCCAAAAGAAGCTGAGAGCCTATGTAGAGGGGCATAAAGAGACGATCGCCGCCAAAGCGGACATTATCGTAAATCATTTCCTTGAGCAAGTCTGGAAGCCCAAAAAGCTCAAAGGACAAGCTAAAGTAATGGTCGTCACTCGCAATATTGAAGCTGCTATTGGCTATTATTTCGCCATTTGCAAAACCTTAAAACGCGAAAACTCACCTTTTGATGCGATCGTTGCTTTTTCTGGCAAAAAAACTGTAAATGGCATTGAATACACTGAAGACACACTCAACGGCTTCCCTAGTAAAGACATGCCGGAAAAGTTGAGAGAAGATGACTACAAAATTTTAATTGTTGCTAATAAGTTTCTGACAGGGTTTGACGAGCCGCTTCTACATACTATGTATGTCGATAAAAAGCTGCAATCGGTTCTAGCGGTGCAGTGTCTATCACGGCTCAATCGTTGCAACAACAAAATGGGTAAAGTTGATACTTTTGTGCTTGACTTTTTCAACACCGTTGATGATATTAAACACGCTTTTGATGACTTTTACACCTCGATATCTTTAAGCGAACCTACCGATGTCAATGTCTTACACGATTTGCAAGAAGCTTTAGCAAATGCCGGCATTTACGAGTGGCAAGAAATTGAGCAGTTCAACGAACTATTTTTTAACAAAGTTTCCGCCGATCAACTTAGCCCTCTAATTGATGTTGCGGCGGCTCGATTTAATCAAGAATTACAGTTAGAAAATGAAGATAAAATTGACTTTAAAATTAAAGCCAAACAGTTTGTCAAAATTTATGGACAAGTTGCTTGCATGATTGCTTACAACAATCTGCGCTGGGAGAAATTATACTGGTTTTTGAAATTTCTCATCCCCAAGCTAGTTGTTAGAGATCCCGCCCTAGACCAAATCGACGAACTGCTCGAAAGTATAGATTTATCTACCTATGGTTTAGAACGAGTCAATCTCAATTATGTGATCGCGCTTGAATCAACAGAATCGCAAATTGACCCCCAAAACTCCAACTTGCGCGGCTATCGCGGCGATGCGTCCCAAAACGATCCCTTGAGTGATATCATTGCTGCTTTTAATGATCGCTTCTTTTCTGGTTGGGATGCTACACCCCAAGAACAGAGGGTTAAATTTATCAATATTGCCCAGCACGTCGTCAATAACCCTAATTACAAAACCCAAGTAGTTGATAATCAAGACGAGCAAAACCGTCGCATTGCTTTAGAGCAGTTAATTCAACAAGCTGTCAGCCAAGAACGAAAGCGAGAACTCGACCTTTATAAACGCTATGCTTCAGACCCCGATTTTAAGCGAACTTTTGATGCAAGTATCATGCAATTACTAACTCGTAGTAGTCCAGAACAACTAAATCAGTTGCTTACGTAGGACTGAATGCAAGCAGCCACGTTCAAGTGTTATTTGAGGCACATCAAACCTTTTTAAAAAACCTATCTATTCGATCGCTGCCTTTAGTGTAGATAGCGCTGGAATTATTACTGGATTATTTGAAATATAAATCTATCCCATTACCACCCTAAATTATCTCTATATTCAGCAACGCCTCCCCACCTCCCCATTCTGTTCACTACCTACATATCTGACTTTGAAAAACTATCCCCAGATACTCTTTAAATATCGGTGGTACTGAGAAACGAGTTGCATTGTTTTCAATCAAGCTAGGCGAAGCCTTCTCGATTAGCGATCGCCGTTCTAAAGATAGCAGTGCCTCTAATAAACTTGGTTTAGGGGCAATTGGGATCAATTCTTCTTGCAGTTGTACAATCGAAAGCTCTGGATTAATTGCTAACCAGTACATTATCTGTGTTTCTATTTCTGATAAGCGATTAAATTGCTGATCTAAAAGGTTACGAATATCACCAAAAACTGTTGTCCCTTGGGCGAAAAAATCAGAAATATTGCCATTAAATAAGTCTCGAATATATGCAGATACTATTTTGAGTGCTAATGGATTGCCTAAATAATGCTGAATCAGCGATCGCATTTCCGCTTGAGAACCTTTTAAGCCCTTGACTTCAATAACTTTATATGCGTCTTCTTCCGCCAAACCAGTTAATTGTAGTGAACGTACAGGAAGATTTGTGCCTTCTTTAAATCCAAAGCCGATGGGTTTTTCCCGTCCAGTTAATACTACACAGCTTTGATGATATGTATCTGCGATTTCTCGCAATAGTTGACCATAATGTTCATAGCCTTCTCGGTAGCGTCCAAAGTGATCGCCACTACGTAAAATTCCTTCAGAATTATCTAGTACCAGAAAACAGCGATGTTGGCGTAAATAATTAACTAGGAGCGAGATACTAGCTTCTGGAGTTGTTGGTAATTGATTTTCCTGTTGGGGTAAAGTTTGGAATAGCTCTGCTACCATGTTTGTTAAAGGTTGCAAATTGCGGAGCGATCGCCAAATTAAGTGCTGAAAATCATGTTGCACGTGCTGTGCCAATACTGCCGCTAGGGATGTTTTACCAATTCCACCAATACCAAATATTGCTACCAAGCGGCAACGCTCCTGCACAAGCCATTGTTTCATCGTTAGTATTTCTGTACAACGATTGTAGAAAACTGGAACATTCATAGCCTCCGCCCAGCCTGGGTGCTGATTGATTGTCGCTGCTTTTTGAGCCACTACATCAGTATCTGTACTGAATGGCTCAAACTGCATCATGCCATTGTCAAAATTGCTGCTATTTGAAATATATAAATCTGCGCCAGCTGCGGGACTAGCAATAGCTTTTAGAATTGAGGCTATATTACTTTTACTAACCTTTTTCCCTAACGCCTGCGACAGCAACTGCCATAACTGGAAGCCAACGTACTTAATATAGTCGGTATCATAACCGTAATTGGTAGCAATATCAGCATAAGTATACCCTTGCCAACATTGGCTAAACACGAGGTGTTGAACTTTACTTAAGCTCTGTGGGTTTAACCGTGTTTCTACAATAGTCAGCGCTTCTTCAACTGTCATTTTGCTATCTCTCATCAAAATCAATGAACAATGACCAATGGTTTGGGGATAATTGATAATTAATTGGTCAGAACTTGTTAATCAAATCTCTAGCAATGTAACGTAATTACAGCTGCCTAAAGTAAATTCGCGCCCTATCTTAGTCCAATTTTTTATTAGTAATTTTCTCTGCATAAGTACGGTATTAAAATTATACATTTTTACCATTAAATTATTACAAGAATTTTGACATATTCTTGCTTGCCCTGCTCTAACTTTTAGGCTAAAAATAAGAGACTTCCTAACATTTAGATAGTAGTATTTAGAAAAAGTAGCTCATATTTCTGTGTTAGTGCTTTTAGTAGCGTAATTTTAATTACGTGATTTTGTACTTCATCAGCATCCTTTTAAGCTAAAAATTAGGAAATTTTAGTTTTAAAGTAAACCTACAACTTGCAACCTTTATTGAGTTCTCAGGCTAATATTTAAGAATTATGCAAAACTTAACAAAAGTTAAAATTACAATTAAGGAATTTTGGCGTTAGTGTAACGGAGTCAAGGCGATCGCGCTAATCTTAAAAGCAGCATCCCGACGTTGGTTTTTATGTCTGGCTCAATTAGTGTCACAGTTAAGCTGTTTGCAGCGTATCAAGAAGCCTACGGAGTATCAGAGTTAATCTTAGAACTGCCGCCAGAAACGACGGTAGCCCTAGTGCTAGATCAACTTATTAACGAGCATCCAGAACTGAATCAGTGGCGCAGCTTGACTCGTTTTGGCGTTAATTTCCAATTTGTTGAGCCAGATACTACCCTGCAAAATGGCGATGAAGTAGTGCTAATTCCACCCGTTAGTGGCGGCTAAATATGACTCGCCAGCGTTTATTTGGGCTAATAGTGGCACTGTTGCTGATTGTACTTTCCTGGTGGGGTGTGGTAAGCGCACGATCTGGGCTGGTTGTACAGGAGCTGGAACACAATAAAGTACCGATGCTGTACGTTGCACCCCAGGAAGGAGATAAGTTACCGGGTGTGCTTGTGGCGCATGGCTTCGCAGGTTCTAAGCAGCTAATGTTGGGCTATGCCCACGTTTTAGCACACGCAGGATACGCCGTGATGCTTTGGGATTTTGGCGGACATGGAGCGAATGCCTCACCATTTGAGTCACTCCAGCATGACCTCGATATTGCTTATAACGCCTTATTGGAGCAACCAAAGGTAGAAAAAGGGAGTTTAGCATTGCTGGGTCATTCTATGGGCAGTGGTGCGGTAATGTCAGCTAGTATTAGCAATCCGAATGACTTTGCTGCTACTGTTGCAGTCTCGCCCACAGGGGCGCAGGTAACGCGCTTTGCGCCGCGCAATCTTTTACTACAAGCGGGGAGTCGGGAAGGTAGTTTTATTGCCAATGCGGAGCGGCTTTTGGTAGCGGCGGGAGGAGAAAATAAGAATCTAGCTAGTGGGAAGGGGCGATCGCTTGAAATTATCCCTAATGCTGAACACATTACTATTCTGTTTCGTAATGCCAGCCACCAATCAGCGCTGCGATGGCTCGATGACACTTTCGCTAAATCTCACACTAGCAACTATGTTGACCGTCGGATGCTTTGGTATGGCTTGCACCTGCTAGCATGGCTGCTGCTCCTTGGTACAATTGCCCCTTTTGTGGCTGCGCCTGCGACTACATATAAGGTAATGCGTCCCTTAACAAGCTGGGGAGGTTTACTGATAGCTCCTTTTGTTGCAAGTGGTGTTTTAAACTTATTTAGTCGTGTAGGCGAAATTGAGAGTTTAGGCGGCTTAATGGTTGGCGGTGCTGTAGGAATTTGGTTTTTTGTAGCAGGCATAGTTTGGCTAAGTATTTTGTTTCACTTGCCAAATCCTACACTTCGAGCCGTGGGAATAGGAATAGCATTTTTTGGGCTACTTTGGGTTGCTTTCGGAGCGATCGCACAAGTAGTCTGGCTTCAGTGGTGGCTGATTCCTCCACGTCTTTTGCTTTGGCCGTTACTGTCGCTAGCTTGTTTGCCTTGGTTTGTAGCGTCAGGAGTGGCACAACAAAGCGCTGGTATAGGTAGACGGGTAGGATGGTGGTTAGGACAAAGTACGGCGCTAATAGTTGGTTTATATTTGGCGCTTTACTTGTTGCCTCAACTAAGCTTTATTTTCCTATTACTGCCTCTATTTCCACCGCTTATCGGAATTCTCTCATTTGCTGCCGCCCAGCTTAACGAAGTGTGGAGTTATGCGCTTGGAAGTGCGATGTTCTTTGGCTGGATGTTAGCTGCTGCTTTTCCCCTGGCAGGATAATTAGTGTATTTGATACGCAGCCATTGATCCCCCAACCCCCAATTCATCGGGGGCTATCATAGTTCTCCCCTTTTTAAGGGGGGCTAGGGGGGATCAAGATTCCGGCAACAAGAACGCGTAACTCCTACTGGATTTATTTTTCCAAATATAGAGCCGATTGGTACAACTCTTTTTCTTGATGAGTTTGCAATGTGCAATCAGATAGGGGGTAAGCTACACAAGTAACGGTGTATCCAGCCGCTAGTTCTGATGGACGGAGAAACTTTTGTTCACTTTGATCCACTTCACCACTTAGCAGCTTCGCTACACAAGCAGAACAATCGCCTTGTTTGCACCCAGATGGTAAGCGGATACCCGCTTCTTCAGCTATATCTAAGATGTACTGATCGTCTGGAACTGCAATTATGCGATCAAGAGCGATCGCTTGATTTATAAGTCGGACTTGATAAACTGCCATCTTCTGTAAGTTGACACGCAAGAGTGTTGAGCTTGCGCTACGCTAAAAATATTATCAGGACTTAGGCAAGTGTAGCGATCGCTCAATATTTCAGCTAGTGATTTTTGTACTACCGTACATTTACCCAATTTACTTGGTTATCCTAATAAATACAGCTAAAGTTCTCAGTGAAATTGCGCTTGGATATGAAACCGCGATCGCGCTAGATTCATCTTGTAATTTTTTGTAAAAAGACCAATTAAATTTATTTTGACAAATTAAGCTAGATTCAAGTTATCTATAACTATTTTAATTCCACTGTTAAATTATGTATTATATTTGAAATAAATCACTAACGACTAATTTACTTTAAAAATATTGTAATGAGTTGTAATTAATATTTTTTATGTATTTATTAAGCTTATACTATTACTAGGAAGCAATCTTTATAAAATATCAAAATTCTTAAAAATAATAGCGTATCATTATTATTTAAATTAATATTTAGTTTGAATTAAAAGTTTTTCTGAGGTAAAAATTTCAATGCTTAACACATACCAAAGGCAGTGTAAACTTGCTTTACAGGTTGGATTGGGAATAATCACTGCTGCGACACCTTTAGTAATAGCAACTCCAACATTAGCTGAATCAACTTTTTACGATGTCCAAGATCATTGGGCAAAATCATGTATTACACAATTGGCTTACGAAGGCATTATTAGTGGCTACCCAGATGGTAGTTTTCGACCGAGTTATTATATGAATCGCGCTGAGTTTGCAGCAATAATTGATAAGGCTTTCCCTAATTTAGTTCAAAATCGTAAATCAGTTGAATTTGGAGATGTTCCCGTATATTATTGGGCTTACAGCGTAATTAAACAAGCTTATCAAACTAAATTTTTATCTGGATATCCTGGTAAAGTTTTTAAACCAAGTAGATATATTCCTCGCTCTCAAGTATTAGTTTCTTTAGCTAGTGGGTTGAATTATTCTCCAACTAGGTCTACTACTGCAATTTTAAATGCTGAATTTGCAGATGCAAATACAATTCCTAATTACGCAAAAAAAGGAATAGCAGCAGCAACTGAAAAAGGCTTTGTTGTCAATTATCCTAATGTTAAATTTCTCAATCCTAATAAAAAGGCTACAAGAGCAGAAGTAGCAGCTTTCTTGTGTCAAGCTAGGGTTAGTTCTAGTGATGCTTCAGTAATTCCACCTCAATATATTGCAGGTAGTAATAGTTACTAATATTTATATTTTGTGCCGATGCTAATTTTACTATAAATATCGTCCGAAAATTAGTTGCAAGGCTAGTAGCTCAAGTTCATTTAAAAATATACTGAAATTATTTTTTATTTATTTAAAGATAGCTTGGTTATTAGTCTTGGCGTTAAACCACAGGCGAGGTAATAGTGCAAGTGTAAGATTTCAGTAATGTCATTGTTACTAATTGATGTGTCTGTAATTAATATAATTATCGCTCTGGTATTCACGTAGGAACTGTGAGTGACATACCATTATTTGATGGCTTTAGTTGTAATAAAAAAGGAACAGCTTTTTTTACCCACTTTTTAGTAGAAGTATAAGCAGCAGCTGATTCTCCAAAGCAAATATCTAGCATATCTGTGTGAATGATACCTGGATTAAGAGCGATCGCAGCTATACCAGCAGGTAATTCTTGCGCTAATGATTGAGTTAGTCCTTCAATTGCCCACTTTGAAGCACAATAAGGCGCAACATCAGGGGACGTGGAACGACCCCAACCTGAACTAAAGTTGACAATAATGCCACTTTTTTTGTCAATCATTGCCGGAACAAAGTGGCGGATAATATTAGCAACTCCTTTTATATTTACATCAATTAAATAAGAAAACTCTTCGCTAGGAACTTGCCAAAGTGGCGCGAGGTTGTTAATTACGCCTGCATTATTAATAATTAGATCGGGTGGCGAGTAGTTAGTAAGCAAATTCTCTGCCCATGCTTTAACCTGCTGTTCATTACTCACATCTACGGCTGTAAAATTATGAGGTGAGCCAAACTTCTGCTGTAGCTTTTGTACAGCTTCTGAGTTACGAGTACAGCCAAGCACAGTATGTCCTAGCTGAATAAATTGCTCAGACATGGCAAAACCCAAACCACGACTAGCGCCTGTAATTACAATTATCTTTGTCATTTTGACTTTTTACTCGTAATGGGAAAGGAATATAGTTTTTAATTTACTTAAATTCAATTAATCAATTTGTTCAACATAATTTCTTTCAAGTCCTTTTTTGACCCAATTTATACAATCGCTTTCAGATTTAAATAATTTGGGAGCAGCAATATTATTAAGCTGTTCAGGAGGATAATGGTCGTAAAAATATTTACCTCCTTGTTCATGGATAACAATCAAATTGTAGTAATAAGTATATCTATTTTTAAAATAGTCCAGTTTACTATTTATATCTGAATAAATTTCAAGATGTTGTTTTGCTAGCTCAATGATATTAAGAACGCTGTTTGAATATACTTGAGCAGAATTATCTACTTTGTGAAATTGACTTTTATGCCCTAAGTCAGATAATAATGTATAGGAGTATATATGAGCAACTTCAAGTTTTTCTAACAAAAAAGGAATAATTAGCTGTCCTCGATAGGAAACTGAGTTTTCGTAAAGAAATCGATGCGCTGAAATTTGATTTAACATATCTTTCTCAATAAATCATATCTTGCACCTTGCAATGCCACTGCTTTGAACTTAAGTTCAAGGCTAATAACTTAAGTCGTTTTAACGGACTATACAACACGCACTTTTGCAGCTAGTAGAGTTTATTCGACTTTAGCTGAAATGTGCGGAAATTTATCCCTTGGCAGACGTAGTGCAAGATAAGTGTTAAGGATTAAATAACTATTGTTCACTTGTAGGTAGACATTATATCGTCTTGAAATATACCAAAAGAAAATTAACACAAGTAGCATAAATATACTCAGTTGAGTTGCTAAATGATTTTATTCGCCTACGCTTTTACCACGCTTGGAATTTCTTTACTCGCCACTAATTTCAGGCAAATCAAATAAAACTGTAGTCATGTAATTTTCTGCCCAATCAGAACCAAAGGCTTTTTCCAGCACTCGACGAGTTTTGTCGTTTTGCTGCTGTTTGGTGCAGTAGTAGCGCTGACTGGCGATGTTTTCAGCTTGTTGTTGGGCTGATACAGGTTGAGATGCGATCGCGTTGGTACAGTGAATCTCTAAAAATGCCTGCACCCGTTCGAGAAACATCGCTTCTTCTGCTGGAGAACCGGGGCGAACAAAAATACAAAATTCTGAAAAAATATCTCCCCATTCTGGTAATTCACGAGGCGAACTAAAGTCAAGAGTTGGTAGTGCGTGGAGTGCAACTGTATACTCATCAGACAAAATGCGATCGCGGCTAAGGGGCGAAAGATCGGCGATCGCAGCACTAATCTGTCCTCTTCCTCCTACCAAGTCGCAACCAAACATCGGTAGGGCATATTCAGTACGCGGAAACATGACGCAATGCAAAATATCCAGCATACTTCCCACTTTTGCCAGTTCCAGATGTAGTTTACGGAACTGGGGTGTTTGATAACAGCGATTTTCAATTGTGAGTTTTTCGCCCTCTAGTCTTCCTTCTACATAGCCCAACTCGCTAGGCATTGGGTACGGTGAAAGATCAAGGTGGCGATGCCAAGTGCCTTCAATACAATCAGCCAATTGGCGAATTAAAGGATGTTGTTGCGATCGCACTGAGGTGCTAGAAGTAGTTGACATGAAGAAACCCTGCCGAGTGATTTTATATCTAGATTACAGCTAGCGGCGTTTCTTCTGGTGTTGCGATCGTGCCATTTGTGCCTAAGTAGCTTAAAAGTCCCTGTCTTGTAAAGTTATAAAACAGCTACTTGCTGAAAAAGATTTATAATCGGTAGCATAGAATACAGAATATATTTTTATTAAAGGCTGCTTAAAGCGGAATCAGCCAGCCTTGATTACCTGTTGCCTACTGGAAGGGAAAACTATGAAACTCAAGTCCTATAAATCAGATTTAGCAGTTCAACCTCAAACACAGAGTTTAGATTGGTCAATCAAGCCTTACATAAACCAGCCACAGCAGGCATTTAAGTCTGATAGTTGGGTAAAGCTTTCAGAACTTCCTAGCTCTTTCAGTTTTGACGAAGCGCTGCTAGTGTGTCAGATTTCAGAGGATGAGTGGATAGCTTGGATTCCAGATCATGGGGAAACAGTGCTAAATACTAGCCAATTTTGCCAAATTAGTTAGATAGACAAACGTTCGCGTCTGGATTTAATCGGGCAACTGCCAAAAATCAGTAACATCGTAGCCTAACTGGTCTAGCATTTGGCGCAACAGAGGTAAGCTAAGACCAATTACATTGGTATGGCAACCTGCAATTTTTTCAACGAATAAACCCCCGCGCCCTTCTAAGGCAAAGCAGCCAGCACAATTGAGGGGTTCACCAGTAGCAACATAAGCTTTAATGGCGCGATCGCTCATGGCAGCAAAGTAAACTCGTGTTACTTGACAGCGTACCAAAGTGCGGTCATGAAATACATCAATTAAGGCATGACCAGTATAGAGATCGCCGACTTGACCACTCATTTTATGCCAACGGGCGATCGCTTCGGCTGCATCAGCTGGTTTGCCATGAATTTCGCCATTTACTAACAAAACTGAATCACAACCTAATATCAAGCCTGATTCAAACTGGCTAGCAACTGTCTCAGCTTTGCGTTGGGCTAAAGTTTGTACTAGCGATTCTGGATCACTTAGCTGAATTTGGGACTCATCAAAATCACTGACACGAACTAATGGTTCAATTCCGGCGTTTTGTAACAGGCGGCGACGCGCTGGGGAAGCAGAGGCGAGGATAAAGGTAGGGATGCCCATGGTTATGAGAGGCGGAGCGGGGGAGCGGGGGAGCAGAGGAGCATTCTTAGCAGAGGAGCAGGGGAGAGAATAGTATTATTTGTATTCTCTAAGCTCTAACCCCTGTTTAATCGACTGAGAAAGAATTAACAACTCGTTCAAACATTTTCTGTCCTTTAGTCCAACGCTTTTCGGGGAGAGAGGCGTTGAATGTGAAAAGTTTGCCTTTGTTGACAGCGACACTTGCTAGATTATGCCGTTTTTGCTGATTGGGGAGTTTAACAACATACTCTAGAAGGTAGTAAGTTTTGGCGTTTTTTTCTCTTGCTTCAGCGTTGACTAATTCTGCTTCGCGATTTGAGCCAGGAGGAGCGATCGCATTTTTTCCTAGTTTATACCCCACTTCGCCAGGTGTCCCCAATTCACTCAGGGTTTTTCCTTCCGGTACTGGGCTAACTACGACTGACACATTCTCGCTTGTCTCGATCAAATCATGAAATACTACATCGGTAGGACCGCTTGACACTTTAACTGGTAGCCAGCCGTTAGGATACAAGAATTGATAGCCATCAATACTGTCTACATAGCTTTTCAATCCAGAGGTAGCTGAAACACAGCCTGTCAAGCTCAAAACCACTAACAGGATCGCTACAATTTGTTTCAACATTTTTAATATCTCCTCTAGACAGCACACTCCGATTGTCTCATTTTGAGTTACACGCTTTGATGAATGTAGTTTGCTATTCCTGATCTAGAAAATTAAATATTTTACAAAGGAAAAACTAATGTTAATAACTACAGAACTACGCTGGTTTAAGCCGGGTACGTTACCAAAAGAGATTTCGCAATGGTTTCAGCAAGATCACCTTGGTGATTTAGCGCCACCCGAAGAACGTGAAGATGTTTATCTCTACACGCCCAGATGTGAATATATGGGGATTAAACTTCGCCAAGGGCGGCTGGAAATTAAATGGCGTAAGGCAGAATTAGGCAACTTGCGGTTTGGAGATCAAGTAGAGGGTAAAGTAGAAAAATGGGGGAAGTGGCTATGTGAAGATCCCACACAACAAAGCTTTCAGACGCAAGACGTTGTGGGCAAACCGTGGGTAAGTGTTAAAAAAAAGCGATCGCAGCGTAAATACCAAGTAATTTCTGGTGAATCAATTGTAGCTGTGTCAGTCAATCAATCAATTGATCAAGGTTGTAATGTTGAAATAACTCAATTAAGTGTTAACGGCAATGATTGGTGGAGTTTTGCTTTTGAAGCCTTTGGCGAAGATGATTATTTAATGAATAATCTTAAAGCTGTAGCCAGTGATGTGTTTAAGAATTATCAAGGCTTTCAGTTGCAAACTCAAGATTCTTTTGCATATCCTAGTTGGTTATCTATGGTTATTGAGTAAAATTACCTGGGTTCAGCGATTTTAGAATTACTCCACGCCACTTGATGATACTTGCAACTTTTGAGCCGTTCGCAGAATCTGTCCTGCCAAAATTGCCGCACCGAAGCCATTGTCAATATTCACTACACCCACACCAGCTGCACAAGAGTTAAGCATTGTCAAGAGTGGTGCTAAACCTCCAAAGCTTGCACCGTAGCCGATGCTGGTAGGGACTGCAATTACCGGACAATCTGCTATACCTGCAACAACACTGGGTAAAGCGCCTTCCATCCCCGCTACAACAATCAGCACAGATGCTGAATCAATTACATGGCGATTACTCAACAAGCGATGAATACCAGCAACGCCGACATCCCATAGGCGCTGTACTTGAAAGCCACATAGTTGAGCTGTAACGGCTGCTTCTTCTGCTACTGGTAAATCTGCTGTACCAGCTGAAAGAATACCAATAATGCCGGAATACTGGGGTTCAGAAAATTGATTTTCTTCTCGCCTCTCGTCTTGTAATGTACATATTCGAGCATTTGGGTAGTAGTGTAAATCAGCAACCTTTTCTTGCAACTGAGCGTAAACACTTGGTTCAATCCGTGTTGCCATTACAACAGAATTGTGCTGTCGCATCGCTTCCATAATCTGAGCAATTTGTTCAGGTGTCTTATCCTGTCCCCAGATAACTTCTGGAAATCCAGTTCTCAGTTTACGGTGATGATCGATTCGGGCAAAATCGCCTACAGGTTCATAGGCAAAGTGTTTGAGTTTTTCTAAGGCGACATCTGGGTTAACTTCGCCAGCGGCAACGGATTGAAGTAAGGATTTTAGAGCTTCGGGTTGAGTCACTTGTAGGTGCAGGGGAGATAATTTTTATTTTCTAGCCTATTAGCTTCTTGTCCTTAGCCTTTATTCTGCCACTTTGAGTTCATACTTATTCCACTGTGTTCCTCCCAGCGAACCGAGAGCAGAGTATTTTACTCCTTGAATGCGATCGCGCACTGCTACTAAAGAAAGGGGAGTAACTAAGTGAATGAATGGTAAATATTCTTGTGTCAAGCGTTGCGTTTGGGCGTAAATCTCCTTGCGTTTCACTTCGTCTAACTCCTGCGAACCTTGAATATATAAACGGCTAATTTCTGCTTCCCAAGGAGCTATTTCTTGTCCACTTAAAGGTTCTTGTCCCTCTAGTGGTTTCTGATTAAACGAGTGTAATCCACCATCAGTTAACCAAACATTTGCTCCGTCATGCGGCTCAACTCCACCAGTAAATCCCAAGAGATGACATTCCCAATCCAGGGAATTAGAAAGCTTATCTGTAAGCGTGTTGAAAGAAATCGGGTTGTAATCAACTTGAATACCAATTTTACTTAAATCTTGTTTAATCTGCGCTCCCATTGCCACACGAGTTTTATTTTCAGTATTGGTAATTAGAGAAAAGCGCACACGATTACCTTCAGCATCTAGTAATTGATTTTTTGAATTATATGTAAATCCTGCTTTTAAAAGTAATTCCTTTGCTGTGTTTAAATTGTAATCGTATACCTTTAAGCCTTGTTCTGGAGAAAGATAAAAAGGACTTTGAATATCAATTGGTGAATTTTGGACAGTTCCCAAACCTCTGAAAATATTATTCAGCATTGTTTGACGATCAATTGCATAAGCGATCGCCTGTCTAAAAGCAAGCGTATTAAACCAACGAGATTTAATTGAATTAACAACAGGTTGACCGTTTTTTCTGCGACCTTTATTGAGATTAAATGAAATAAAAACTTTTTGAAATCTCGGCCCACCATTATAAATAGTGAACTTTCCCCGCTTTTCTTCACGCTTGAGTAAAGAAAAGTTTTCTGGTGATATTTCAACAACATCCAAACCTCTAGAACGAAATTGAAGTATAGATGTATCAGTTGATTCAACAATTTGCCAGACTATACGCTCAACGTAAGGTAGATTATTACCTTGATTATCTTTGCGCCAATAGTAAGGGTTACGCCGGAATACTACGCGCTGAGTGGGAGTATAACTTTCTATTTTATAAGGACCATTAACAATTATTTTGGCAGGAGCGGTATCGGTTCCCCAAGTAGAAAGAAACTGAGGTTGTCCCTTCTCAGCTTTAGATATTAAAGAGTCTTGTAAAGCGTGTTTTGGCAAAATTCCAACTGAATTTGTTGACGGCCCTGTAGTAGTGCTAAGAAAGGGTGCGAAAGGTTCGGGTAAAATAAATTCAACTGCGCGATCGCTTAATTTGCGTAACTTTGGGAAAGTGCCACTTTGTCCAATTTTAAGAAAGTCTTTCCAATCAGTAGGAATTTGTTTGTTGAAAATAATATCTTCATAAGTGAAAATTACATCATCTGCTGTAAGTGGTTCGCCATCTGACCATTTTAAATCTTCTCGTAGAGTGAAAACAATCCGCTTTTTATCCTCAGATATTTTCCATGATTGAGCTAATGCTGGTTCAATTTTTGCCGTAACACCGTTGAGAGTAGTTAGTCCCTCAGTTGTAAATAGAAACACATGAGGAAACTCTTGATTAAAGGCGTAATTAAATGTCTTTGGATCGCTGATCGTGTTAGTAACCCATTGTGATACTTGCGCCGCATCGCCTTTAAATGCTGTTGGATCACAGCTAGTCAAGGTAAATTGACAAGTAAGTATTATTAATATCAATAGCACTGACCAACGACCTAGACGTGAGAAGACAGCAGAAATCATCGGAGTATAACTGAGCTTTTTTGGATCATAAACCCAGTGTTCCAAGTCTTACCGTTACCAGCTACAAATACTTATTTACCTTATTTTACGTTGCATCGGAATTTAATAATCTGAGGCTAGACATTGACTGAATTTTTTGGTATGCTTACTTCATAATAGAAGTATAAGCAAAATTTTTATTAGCGCACAGATTCCCATTATTCAATAATACCATGCTAGCGGTGGGTAACTGCAAGCAAGATATAACACTTTGTTATATCTTGCTTGCAGTTACCCAAATTCTTGCAGTTGGAGGGTGGGCATTGCTACAAAATATTATTCTGCTGCAACTTTAATTTCATATAAATTCCAGAGTGCGCCGCCGTAGGCAGAATATTTTACACCTTGTACGCGATCGCGTACAGCCGTGAGTGAAAGTGGCGTAAACAGGTGAATATAAGGCAAGTATTCCTGTGCAATTTGCTGTGTTTTAGCATAAATAGCCTTACGCTTGGTTTCGTCTAACTCCTGTGCTCCCTCAATGTAGAGGCGACCGATTTCTGCTTCCCAAGGAGCCACCTCTCTTCCTTGTATTGGTGGTTGTCCTGCTGTGGGTTTTTGGTTAAACGGGTGAAATTCACCGTCAGGCGACCAGAAATTAGCACTACCGTTAGGGTCAATACCGCCGCCACTTGTGGCCCCGAAAACAGCTTCCCAATCAAAGGAGTTACCTAGCTTGTCTACAAGTACGCCAAAGTCAATCGGCTGAAAATCAACTTGAATGCCAATTTTAGCCATATCTTGCTTAAATTGCGAACCTACCGCATCACCAAGTTTGCTACCAGCAGACGACATCAACGAGAAGCGGACTAAATTACCATCAGCATCTAGTAACTGTTTTTTGTTGTTGTATTTAAATCCTGCTCCTAGTAGTAATTCCTTAGCCTTTTGGGGATTGTAATCATAAACTTTTAAGCCTTTTTCGGGCGAAAGGTAATAAGGGCTTCCTTCCCAAATTGATGAGTTTTGCAGTTCACCTAGGCCCCGCAGGATGTTGTTAATCATTCTAGGGCGATCAATGGCGTAGGCTACTGCTTGTCTAAAAGCAACTGTATTGAACCAGCGCGACTTAATCGGATCAACCAAGGGACGACCGTTTCTGCTACCTTTATTCTGGTTGAAGCCAATATAAATTGAGCCAGGGTCTGGCCCACCGTTGTAAATATTAAATTTTCCTCGCTCTTCTTCATGCTTGAGGAGGCTAAAACTAGCAGCACCAATTTCGACGAGATCCAAATCTTGAGAGCGAAATTGCATTAATGCTGTATCGCGGTTATCGACAATTTGCCATATCAGGCGCTGAATGTAGGGTTGAGGATTACCTTGAGTATCCCGCCGCCAGTAATAAGGGTTACGCCGAAAAGTTACTCGTTCATTCGGTCTGTAGCTTTCAAGCTTGTAGGGGCCATTGCTAATAATTTTGTCGGGAGCTGTATCTGTTCCCCAAGCGGATAGAAACTGTAGCTTTCCAGAGCGGTCTTTAGTAGTTACTGATTTACGTAGGGCGTGTTCTGGTAAGATTGCCACTCCGCCAGCAGTTCTGAGAAAGGGTGCGAAGGGTTCTGGGGCAGTAAATTCTATGCGACGATCATCTAGTTTCTTCAGTTTTGGTAGAGCACGACTCTTACCAATTCTCATAACGTCTCTGATGCTGGTAGGAATGCCCTCGTTGAAGTAAACGTCGTTGAAGGTAAAAAGGATATCCTCTACTGTTAGCGGCTGTCCATCAGACCATTTTAGCCCTTTTCGTAGGGTAAAGACAATTCGCTGCTTTTCTTCTTGCCAAGATTCAGCCAAGCTTGGTTCAAGTTCCCCCACTCCATTTTCAGTCAGTAATCCCTCGTAAATCGGACCAAAAATATTGGGCGATTCATTGCTCAAGACATAGTTAAATGTTTTTGGATCAGCAGGAATAGAGGATACGAGTTGCGGTAGTTGAGCGGCTTCAGATTTAAATTCAGTTGGGTTGCAGCTAGTAAGAGTGATCGCACTCGTCAACGCCAGTACAACTGCTAACCATTTACGCCAAATAGAAGGAAATATAGGGGAGAAGTTCATATTAGAAACAAAAGGCAATTAAATTATTTTCCAACAAGTAAGACAACAGCATAAGCAGCAATACCTTCTTCGCGTCCTACAGGGCCTAATTTTTCGTTCGTGGTGGCTTTAATGCCAATTTGGTCGGGTTGTACTTGCAATACCCTTGAAATGCGATCGCGCATTGCTGCAATATGCGGCTTCAATTTCGGACGTTCTGCCACTACTACCGAGTCAATATTCCCTATCTGCCAACCTTGCTCTTGAATTAATTGACTTACTTTACTTAATAGCATCAAACTATCTGCACCAGCCCATTGCGGATCTGTCGGCGGAAAATAATGTCCAATATCTCCTAACGATAGCGCCCCTAACATTGCATCCATAATTGCGTGAGTTAACACATCAGCGTCACTATGTCCTAGTAACCCTAATTCATGGGGAATTTCTACTCCTCCCAAGATGAGGCGACGACCAGCACTAAGTTGGTGTATATCGTAGCCATTACCAATTCGTATGTTCATATAACTTATAAAATATGGATTGGGGAGTCAATGTCTGCCAAAACTTCTAGGTTGAGCCGGGGAAAGAGAAACAATGACATTTTGAAGTTACAAGATATTTGCACCTTAATCATAAAGTTTAGGGTTAATAGCGATGTCTCCCATGAATCATCATCTCTAGGCAATTTGCATTAGGTTAGTGTATTAAGTCAACAGTTCATCTGATGTCAGGCTTTCTGTTTGTGATTGGGGAGTCCAAAGCAGTTCAAAAACAGTTAGATATTCAGGCGGAGTAGCTGCAATTCGCTCCAACGCTTGCTTCAATTCGTGAGTCGAGTAGACATTTCCAAATAGGGGGCGATCGTTTTCTGTGCCAACTAGCAATGTCACTACGATATACGACCCAGGCTCGTTATCCTGCTTAAAATTATCTTGAATTCGGCGGATACCATTAACGTTTGTGAGAGTTTCAGCACTAAATTTAGTGCGTTCTTGAATCGAAAGTTGATTAAAAATTGCTTGCGCTTGTTCTCGGCTGCGGACAGTTTTGGAACTAGCCGATACGTGCGTCCAGTTTTCTTCTGTTCGCAAGAGCGCCAAAGCTGCTTCTTGTAATAATTGTGCCAATCCTGCTGGAGTTTCAGTATCAGTATGAAGGCTATATTCTGACAGTTGGGTCTGAATTGTACGCGCAGTAGCCAGCAATCCTACCTGGATTTTGCTGACACTTTCTAATAGACCTCTTGCATGAATCAGGAGGCAAGGGAGAGTTCATAGTTAAGCAGTCCAGCAATGAGGTTAAATCTTAAGCAAAACCGCTTGCGGCGATTACGATAGCGTTCGGACAAGATTCGAAAAATTTTCAACCTTCGATTCACATGCTCTGCCACAATACGCCAAGAAGCTAACAATTGATTGTATTGGCGATGTGCTACAGGTAGATCGGCGTTATGAGGTTTTTTGGTAGGTGTGCAACTGAGAGTGTGCAGTTTGATAATGCCCTGATAGCCTTTATCAGCTAAACAAATTTGTGACTGTGCAAAGGTGACTTGACTGGTCTTGAATAGGAGAAAATCATGCGTGCGGCCCGTTCCATAGGCTTTACTAATAATCTGTCCAGTTCTTTGATCAACTACAACTTGGGCTTTGAGAGTATGGCGTTTTTTCTTACCACTATAATAGTAGCGACGTTGTTTTTTTTGGGGCGTTCAATCGGAGTTTCGGTCACATCCACTGCAACTATTTTCCACTCGTCGGCGCTTTGATATAATTGTTTCTTTCCGGGTAGCCTGAACGCCCTAGAGCGGATTAACAACTGCTCTACCGGGACTCACAATTCGGCAAACTGTAGATTCATGGATGCTCCAACTTCTACCAATATGGAAGTACGTTCTGTACTCCCGCCAATATTCTAGAGTGATGAGCAGTTGGTCTTCTACACTTAATTTTGGCTGCCCGCCCCTTTTTCCAGTGCGTTCCAAATCTGGTTGTAGCACCCCGACCATTCGAGTAAAGGTTTCAAGATGAACTCCACAAAGGCGTTTAAATTCTTTATGGTTAAGATTTTTTAACTGTTCGTAGGTCATAGCATTCCTCCCTATCACCTAGTTGTGTCATCTTTTTCCTATTCATGCAAGAGACATCATGAGCGATTGCTCACAACCGAGGATGAAAATGCTAGCGTCAATTCTATGACTGGTTTTGAGGTCGAATTGGAACTAGTGCCCATCAGCCTGAGCAAGAGACTGACCCCGCCC
>JAESFL010000478.1_pt1 | contig 27188 bp, 30 predicted proteins | sample 9269401 | NCBI WGS metagenome assembly JAESFL01 (sample SAMN14506025, study PRJNA617098) | algae metagenome | isolation source: Gloeocapsa sp. UFS-A4-WI-NPMV-4B04 and co-occurring heterotrophs from desert... | place: USA: Utah | collected 2006-10-01 | reverse complement strand
AGCGCTTGAAGAACTCGCGCAGCTGCGGCGGCACCTGCTGCAGGTTGGGTCCGCCGGGGCCATCGTCGTCATCGTCGAGGTTGTTGTCGAGCTTCACCTTTACGGCGACGACGCCGGGCTTCACCTTGTCGACGACGTTGGCGAAGGAGCCCGGCGGGTGCTCGGGGGCTTCGATCGGGGTCTTGGGCAGGGCCTGGGCATAGGCCGGCATGGCGGATTCGGTCAGGCCGAACCCGGCGGCGCCGCCAGCGACGAGGGCGGCTGCGGCAACCGAGGCGAAGGCGCGACGACGGACGGTCATGGTCATGAGGTTCTCCGACGGACAAATCTTGGGGTCGTCTGCCCTTCGATGCCGAGGCATCGGGCAGCGATCCGTGGGATGAGTCCTAGAGACGCCAGCCTGACCGCCGGATGGCGTGAAGATTACGGTTTGGACAGGTCCGGCTCGCCGGGAGCACGCTCCATGATTTTCAAGCCGGCCCGCCAGCGCAGGTCGGAGAGCAGGCCGGCCGGGTGCGTGTCGAGCACCGGGGTGATCGGCAGCCCCGCGGCGTTCAGGAGACCGGCCACCCAGTGATTGCAGACATTGCTGTACGAAAAGCGCCCCTCCCCCGCGTAGAACAGGCTCGGGCCGTAGAGCCCCGGTCCAAGATCGGCAGGCTGGCCGTCGGCGAGGCGAAAGCCGGCGTCGAGGCGGGCGAGGAGCCGGGCGAATCCTTGTTGCGACAGCGAGATCGGGACGATGTCAGCTTGTGGAAAACTCGCGCGAACGGGCCTCGCGAGCCCGACAACTTGAATCACCCCGTCGCTCCCGCCGGGCGTGAACAGCGCCGAGAGGGCGAGCCGCGCGTCGAAGGCGGCGAGCGTCGGCGTTGCCCGGTAGAAGCGCGCCTCGCCCCAACCGAACTCAACGGTCTCGTAGGCGCGAAAGCGGGTGGCGATGTTGCGCAGAGCCGCGCCCGCGCCCTCCTCCGTCAGGCTCTCGCGGCGCAGGACGAGGCCCGAATGCCAGCCGTGGCTGACGAGGAAGACCGTCTCCGTATCTGGGCTTGAGGGCGGGTAGAGGCTCGGATCGCCCGGTCGCGCCGTCCAGAGCATGAGCGCGAGAAGGGCGGCGGCCAGCCCGGCAAGCGCCAGAGCGAGCCGCCGCAGCCCCTTCATGCGTCGCTGAGGCGCGCTAGGGCTTCCTCGATCTTGGCGAGCCGGGCGGCTTCCGCGTCACGGCGCTCGCGCTGCTCGTCCACCACCTCCTCGGGGGCGCGGGCGAGGAAGTCGGCGTTGCCGAGCTTGCCCTCGATCTTGCCGATCTCGGTGCGCGCCTTGCCCGCCTCCTTCTTCAGGCGTGCGACTTCGGCCGCGAGATCGACGATGCCCTCCAGCGGTAGAGCCGCCACGCTGCCGCGCACGAGGAGCTGGACCGCGTTCTTCGGCGCAGTCTCGGCGAAGCCGATCTCGGAGAGCCGGGCAAGCCGGGTCAGGGTCTCGCTCCAGCGCTCGACCCGGGCGCGGACGCTCTCGTCGGCACCAACCAGCACCAGCGGAATCTGGGCGCCAGCGGGCACGTTGGTCTCGGAACGGGCCGAGCGGATCTCGGAGATCAGATCGACGAGCCAGCCGATCTCGGCCTCGGCCTTTGCGTTCTGATAGGCCGACAGCTCCGGCCAGGATTCGAGCGCGAGCAGGCCGCGCTGGGTCGGCAGCGCCTCGCCCTTGATCGCCCACAGCTCCTCCGTGAGGAAGGGCATGAACGGGTGCAGCAGCTTGGCGATCTGATCGATCAGGAACGCGACTGTGGCTTGCGTCTCGGCGCGTGCCGCCGGATCGACGCCCTCGCCCTGGAGCACGGGCTTGGCGAGTTCGAGATACCAGTCACAGAACACGTTCCAGACGAAGCGGTAGGCCGCCGCCGCCGCATCGTTGAAGCGGTAGACCGTGATGCCCTGCGCCACCTCGGCCACGGCCTTGGCGGCCTCGGTGAGTGCCCAGGCGTTGAGCGTCTCCTTGACCGTTTCGGGCCGGAAATCGGCCTTGAGCGCGCAGCCGTTCATCTCGGCAAAGCGCGCCGCGTTCCAGAGCTTGGTCGCGAAGTTGCGGTAGCCCTCGACCCGCTGGGGCCCGAGCTTGATGTCGCGGCCGGGGGCGGCGAGCGCGGCGAGCGTGAAGCGCAGGGCATCCGCGCCGAAACGGTCGATCAGATCGACCGGATCGACCACGTTGCCCTTCGACTTCGACATCTTCGCACCCTTCTCGTCGCGGACGAGGGTGTGCAGGTAGACGGTCTCGAACGGCGCCTGATCGGTGAGGTGCAGGCCCATCATCATCATCCGGGCGACCCAGAAGAAGATGATGTCCTTGCCCGTCACCAGGGTGTTGGTGGGGTAAAAGCGGGCCAGATCCGGCGTCTTGTCGGGCCAGCCGAGCGTCGAGAACGGCCAGAGTGCGGAGGAGAACCACGTGTCGAGCACGTCGGGGTCGCGAGTCAGCGCGACCTCACGGCCGTGCTTGGCCTTGGCCTGCGCGAGCGCCTCCCCCTCGCTCTCGGCAACGAAGATGCCCCCCTCCCCGTCATACCAGACCGGGATCTGATGGCCCCACCAGAGCTGGCGCGAGACGCACCACGGCTCGATGTTCTCCAGCCACTGGAAGAAGATCTTTTCGTAGTTGTCGGGGACGAAGCGGGTCTTGCCGTCGCGCACCGCCTGGAGCGCGCGCTCGGCCAGCGGCTTGACGTTCACGTACCATTGGTCGGTCAGGTAGGGCTCGATCACCACGCCCGAGCGGTCGCCGTGCGGCACCGCGTGGGTGTTCGGCTCGACCGCGCGCAGCAGGCCACGCTCCTCCATCAAGGCGACGACCGCTTTGCGGGCTTCGAACCGGTCGAGGCCGTCGAGTGCCAGCGCGGCGGCCTCCGGGGCGGCGCCGTCCAGGAAGTCGGTATTGCCGGCGATCTGGATCCGCGCCTCGGCATCGAGCACGTTGATCGGCCGGCACCCGGCGCGGCGCCCGACCTCGAAGTCGTTGAAATCGTGGGCCGGGGTGATCTTGACCGCGCCGGTGCCCTTTTCCGGATCGGAATAGGCGTCGGCGACGATCGGGATCAGCCGGTTGACCAGCGGCAGGCGAACGCGTTTCCCCACGAGGGCGCGATAGCGCTCGTCGTCCGGATGGACCGCCACCGCCGTGTCGCCGAGCATCGTCTCCGGCCGGGTGGTGGCCACCGTGATGACTGCGCCCGTTTCGGCGCCGGCCTCGTCCACGACGGGATAGTCGAAGTGCCAGAGATGGCCCTTCACCTCAATCTGCTGGACCTCGAGGTCCGAGATCGCGGTCTGGAACTTCGGGTCCCAGTTCACGAGGCGCTTGTCGCGGTAGATCAGCCCCTGCGCGTGCAGGTCGACGAAGGTCTTGAGCACCGCCCGGCTCAATCCCTCATCCATGGTGAAGCGCTCCCGCGACCAGTCGCAGGAGGCGCCGAGCCGCTTGAGCTGGCCGATGATCGTCCCGCCCGACTCCTCCTTCCAGGCCCAGACCCGGCGCAGGAACTCCTCGCGGCCGAGCTCGCGCCGGCCGGGCTGCTGCGTCTCCGCCAGTCGCCGCTCCACCACCATCTGCGTGGCGATGCCGGCGTGATCCGTGCCCGGCTGCCACAGCACGTCCTTCCCCCGCATCCGCTCGAAACGGACGACGATGTCCTGGATCGTGTTGTTGAGGGCGTGGCCCATATGCAGCGAGCCCGTCACGTTCGGCGGCGGGATCACGATGCTGAAGGGCTCGGCGCCGGCCCGCTCGGGACGGCCGGCGCGGAAGGCCTGGCCCTCTTCCCAGGCCGCGGAGACGCGCGCCTCGACGGCGGCGGGGTCGAAGGTCTTGTCCATCATGGGCGGGCGGGCTTTTCGAGACGGCGTTCTGGAAACAATGTCGCCGTCGCTATCGGCCTGCCACGGTGCCGCCGTCAACCGTCGGCCCGTTCCGGCCGGGGTTCGTCCGCTCCGCCAGCGATCGTGGAGGGATCAGCGTCCGCGGGCGACCCGCTCGATCTCGACACGCACCAGCCGCTCGACCATGAGCGGAAGATTGTCGTCAAGCCAGCTCTTCAGCATCGGCCGTAGCATCTCCTGCACGAGATCCTCCAGCGTGCGGGCGTTCTGCGACAGTACCGTCTGGGCCAAGAGCTGGAAGTTCTGTCCGACGCTCTCGACCGTGCGCGACGAGACCAGCCGCTCCGTCGCTTCCTCCTCTACCGCCGCGCGGATCCGCTCGCTCACTTTCGGGGCGGGGGCGGGCTCGGGCTCGAAGTCAAAGGGATCCGGCTTGGAGGCCTCGAAAAACGGTTCGGGTTCCGGGTCGAAGTCCGGCATCCGGAAGTCGATCTCGGGGATATCGAAGCCCATGGGATCGGGCTTGGGCTCGGTTTTGGGCTCGGGCTTGCGCACCGGTTCGGCGACCTCGGCAAGGTCGAGGACGTCGTCGTCGTCTTCCGGCAGCGGGGGCGGAGCCGGCGGGGGCGGCGGCGCCTCGGCTTCGGCGGGCTTCGGGGCCTGATCGTCGGCGATGATGCGGCGGATCGAAGCCAGGATCTCCTCCATGGAGGGTTCCTGCGTCTTGTCCTGAACCTTAGGGCTCGCTGCGCTCATCGGGACGATACTCGGTGACGATTGACAAGACGACGATGAGGTTAACGAACTATTTCATCGCCTCACCCGGCATCAACCTTGGTCCGCCGCCGGCCAACAGGAAAACGCCGCCCGGACGCGTCCGTCAGCGCCCGTCGGGCGTGCGCAGGCCGAACCAGAGATCCCGAACCTGATCGAGGTGCTCGCGGGCGCTGTAGGGGGTGACCGGAAGGCTGGTGAAGCGCACGGTGAGACGGCCTACCGCCTGGACCACGTCGTAGGAGTTGACCACGCGATCGCGCTGCGCGCGGATCAGGGCGACGCGGGCCGAGAGCAGTTCCTGCTGCGCGTTGAGCACGTCGAGGGTGGTGCGCTGGCCGACGCGAGCCTCCTCGCGCACGCCGCTCAGCGCCACCTCGTTGGCCTGGACCTGGGCCTGCGAGGCGATCACCTGCGCCTTCGAGGCTTCGAGGTTGCCCCAGGTCCGCACGATCGAGGCGCGGATGGTATCGCGATCCTGATCGGCGATGAGTCGGGCGCGCCCGACATTTTCCTTGGCCTGCCGGATCGCCGCGTACTCGCCGCCGCCCTGGTAGAGCGGGATGTTCACCCGGCCGACGATCGAGGCGGTGACGCCGTTGTCGCCGGGGAATTGCTGGTCGTAACGCTGCTGCACCGCGCCGGTGACCTGCGCCTGCGGGTAGAGCGCGCCTTCGGCCACCTTCACCTGCAACTCCGCCACATCCACGGCGTGGAGGGAGGAGAGGATCTGCGGATGCTCCTTCAGGCCGATCAGGATCGCCTGATCGAGCGAGGCGGGCACGTAGCGGTCGAGTGGCCGGCCGGGCGCGAGCTGGCGCGGCTCGACGCCGATGATCTGCCGGAAGATGCCGATCGAGGCGCGGAGCGCCGCCTCCGCCGCGCTGACCTGCGAGCGGGCGCCGGCGAGGCGCGCTTCGGCCTGGGCGACGTCGGTGCGGGTCACCTCGCCGACGTTGAAGCGGTCGCGCGTCTGGCGGAGCTGCTCCTCGAGCACCTCGACGTTGTTGCGCTGCAGTTCGAGCGTCGCCGTATCGCTCAGAACGTTCATGTAGGCCTGGGCCGCGTTGAACAGCGTGTTCATCTCGGTCTGGCGCAGGCCTTCGCGCGTCCCAAGCACGGTCGATTCGGCCGCCCGGACCCGATTGTCCGTCTGAAAGCCGTCGAACAGGTTCTGGTTCACCGTAAGACCGGCGCCGCCGGGCACGGTCAGCCCGCGGCGGCCGTTGATCTGCACGCCGGAGACCGAACCCTGGAACTGCTGGACGCCGATATCGGCGGAGATCGCCGCGTTCGGCCGGTAGCCGGCCTGGAACCGGTTCACATCCTCATCGGTCGCCCGCAGGTTTGCCCGCGCCGCGTTCAGCGCCGGGTTCGCCTGATAGGCGCGCGACAGCGCGCTCTCGAGAGTCTCAGCGGCGGCCGGACAAGCCACGACCAGCACCGATGCGACGGCACCAGCCAGCCGGAGCGCGGACCGCGCCGCAGGGTTGCGTTCTTTCACGTCGATCAGCCCTTGCGGTTTCTCGATTTACCGTTCCGTCGCACCGCCGTGCCCGCCCGGTCCGCCGCCCCCGCATCTGCCCCTCGGGACATCTGCGGGGCGGCCCTTTCCGTGAGGGTCGCGACCGGGGTGCCGCATGCACGCCCGTGCGTTGGAAGGGTCAGCCCGCCTCGTGCGACAGAGTAGCCGAGCTTGAGCGGTCAGCGACAGAGGTTCCCGCAGCGCGGCGTCGGATTGGCTTCGGGTGCCTCAAAAAAGCGACACCTCCGCAGGCTTAATCCCTCATCGCCAGCAAAGACGTGCAGGAGCGCAAGCCGGTCTCCGCCGTGGCGCGTGGCCGGGCGGTTCGCGATGACGTTAGTACGAGGCGGATCGGATGCGAATCGCCCGCGTCCGCAGCGCGGCAGACGGGAGACGCGCCCGGCTCAGAATGCGAAGCCGGGTTCGGCCGCGAAGCTCTTCAGGGCGGGCAGCGACGCGTCGAACAGCGCGCGCGATCCGAAGGCGTCACCCGCCCGCACGAACAGGGTCGCCTTGGCGTTCCGGTGAGGACCGAGCACGCAGACCAAGCGGCCGTCATCGGCCAGTTGGTCGAGCAGGGCCTGCGGCCGGACCTCGACGCGGCCCTCGACCAGGATGGCATCGAAGGGGCCGCCCTCGACCGGGGCGGTCAGGGCGCCCTGGACCAGTTCGGCGCTGTCGCCGAGGCGCTCGCGGGCGGCGCCAGCGAGATCGGCGGCGGATTCGAGGGCGACGACTTCGGCGCCGAGGCGGCCGAGAATCGCCGCACCGTAGCCGTAGCCGGTGCCGACATCGAGGGCGCGGGCGCTGGGGCGAATCTTGAGAGCCTGGATCATGCGGGCCAGAACCATCGGGGCCGGCATGCTGCGAACTCCGTCCTCGCCCGCATCGAAGGTGAGGGTCTGGTCGATATAGGCGAAATCTTCGCGGCCCGGCGGGACGAAGCGCTCACGGGGCACGGAGTCGAAGGCGTCGAGCACCGCGACGTCGTTCACGTCGAAGGTCCGGAGCTGACAATCGACCATGAGGCGCCGCGCCTGGGCATAATCGAGCATGAGCCGTCCATTCCCTGCCGCTGCGTCGGACGCTTCGCCTGCTCGCCCGTCGAGCGGCGCCGGTTCGAGCGGGTCGGGTTGTCGTGGATCGTTCCTGGAATTGCAAGGCTTGCGCGGGCGCTCTGCACCGCGGGGCACGAGCCGATTGTCGGAACGATCGAGAATTTTTGGCGACTGAGAATTTTTGGAGGCCTCGCCCGGAATCGAACCGGGGTGCAAGGATTTGCAGTCCTCTGCGTAACCACTCCGCCACGAGGCCTCGCCGCGTCGATGCGCGACACCCCGGGCCGAGCGGCCGCTCCGGAGCGAGGCGTCTCTAGCAGAGGCTCGACCCGCTCGGCAACGGTCTTATCGCACGATCAATCGAATGGCCGCCTTTCGACCGCGTCACGGTGGAAAAAACGCCTCGCCGGCTCACAAGACGCAAAAAGCGCCCAATGGACCCTTGCGCCCGCCTCCGACCAAGGCTAATGACCCGCCAGCGCCGCCGAGGCGGCCCGGTGATCCCCGATAGCTCAGTTGGTAGAGCAAGCGACTGTTAATCGCTTTGTCGCAGGTTCGAGTCCTGCTCGGGGAGCCAAATTTCCTAAACCGTTGAGATGGCAGCGATCTTCGCGCCTCGTCTGACGTTCAGCCAATCGCTCTCGCGGTCGGGCGTCGCTCGGTTCTCTCCATGAAATCCATCCCTTCGGTGCTGTTGGCGTTGCCGGCTGTCTGATGGGAGGCGGACCGGCGTCCGAGAGGATGCCGGTCGCCGTCGATGGTTGCCGTGTCACACGCGGCAGGCCCGTCAGTGCGCCTCATCGACCACGGGAGCGAGGATGCGCGGGGTCTGCTGATGTTGCACCACCCGCCACTCCTCATGAGAGAGTCGGCGATAGGTCGAGGTGCAGTGCGCCTCGTAGGTTTCCTCGCCGCGTTTGGCCTTCACCGTGTAGGCGATGACGATGAGGCCCTCCTGAGGACGTGCGATCCGACCGTCATCGATCTCGACCTCCGACCAGCGCGGTGTGTCCGAGACCGCTTCGATCGCTTGCGAGCCGCTGAAAACGTAGGGCGGCTGCGGCAGTGCCATCAGGCACTCGTCATCGACCAATTCCCGATAATGGTCAGACCCTCCGGTCCAGAGGCTTTTTTCGAACGACCAGACACGATCATCGTCCACGCGGCTCTCCTCAGGCTCTCGACGTGCCGAGACAAGACTCGCATGCGGTGATCGTTCCTGAGACGGCCGTCGCCTTTGCGGCAACAAACCCCAGCCGGGCGAAAGGGGGCGGGCCGCATGTCATGGCCGAGGTTCGAGGCCGCGGATGAGTTCAGAACGGCCAGGGCTCCGCGTCCGCCTCGGCCGGCAGCCGTTCACCCGGTGAGATCAGCGGCACGATCTCGTCGAGCGGCTGCGGCACGCGGATCGTGCGGCCGGCTGCGGTGATGAAGGTCTCGTTCCGCATCAGATCGGTGTCGCTGACTGCCTGCACGCTGGAGACGCGCAGCAGATGGCGGCAGCCGTCACCGTCCTGGACCTGTAGATAGGCGCCGACGCGGCGCACGGCTTCCATGATGGGATTCTCCAGGCTGCCGCGCGCTCAGGCGTCGGCGACCGTGAATTCCATTCCGCGTCCCGGCCCCTGATCGGCATAGTCGATCAGAGTCAGCCCGCGCTCGGTCAGCGTCTCTTCGATGATGTCGCGGTGCTTTCGTACCATCTGTCCGATGGCCAGCGGCGTCAGGCGCGGACTGGCTCGGCGCAGAGCGTCCACACCGACATGAGCCGGCATGCCGTCGCTCTCGGCGATGCGCGCCAGCGCCAAACCCAGATCGCGGGCTTTCGTCTCCGCGGCCGATTTCGGCTTGAAGGCCATATGATCCTCTTTCCTCGATAATCCTCTCGCCTCGATAATCCTCTCGTCAGGCGGCCTGGAGCGTCTCGGCAAAATCATCGGGCACGTCGCCGAACCGGCCGAGAATCGTCGCACTTTCCAGTTCGCCCGTCTCGTCGTCGGCGACGATCTGGATGGCGGCCGTGCCCGGCAGCCGTGCCGCCATCGCCTCGGCCCGCTTCAGCGCGCCGCTCACCGTCGGCGACATCTGCTGATCGCCCGGACACAGCCGTTTGCGCTTCAGCACGAAGGTTTGCACGAGATAGGTCGTTCGCATCGTCACCCGCGTTCTCCCTCACCAAGGCCGAGTCGGCCGTCATCCACGCTCGCGACGGGTGCTCGGATGGAGCGCCGTGGTCACGCTCGTGCTCGCCGGAGAACGGCTGCCTGCGCGTTCTATTTTCGTTCTATCATAGAACGAGGCGGGGAGTGAGCCTATTTCGCAGCGACGATTCGACGAAAAGCGTGCCGCAGCGCTTCGGCGCGGCGACCGCTGATGCGAGGTGCGTCCGGGCTCTTTCGGCTGCGTTGATGAGGGGCGGAGGCGGCACCGCGACGCGGTTCGAGGCGCGCCTTCCTCGACCGCGATGGTTGGCCTTCCGCAGAGCGGCGTTACCAGACTCGATCATGGGTCCGCCGGCCTCGGCAGCAGGTCGTCAGCCGCCACCGATTCCGGAGACAACTTTGCCGGTGCCCTTGCAGTCCGGGCAGCTCTCGGATTCGAGGCGACCGCTGCCCCCGCAGCGGGGGCACAGGTTCTCGCCTGTGCCGGGCGTGCCGGGCGGCGCATCGTCGCCGGGTTTCGTTGGCTCCGCCTGCGTCATGATCGCCCTCCCGCATCTGAGGTAGGGCAGAACCCTGGCGCTCACGGCTCTGTTCCCGGCCTCGAAGCTCGGAGGGGAGTGCGTTGCCTCAAACCTCGCGCAGGATCGAAGGAACCTCGTCGGCGATCTCCCGCGCCAGAAACCCGACCGGCCCCACCCGCTCGGCGAGCCGCCGTCCCGCCTGCCCATGCAAGTAAACGCCCCAGAGGGCCGCTTTCATGGTCTCGGCGCCCCGCGCGAGAAGGCCCGCGATGATGCCGGACAGAACATCGCCCGAGCCGGAGGTGGCGAGCCCCACGCCGCCGCCGTCATAGAGCCACGCCGCTCCGCTGGGATCGACGATCCAGCTCTTTGCGCCCTTCATGATCACGACGCATCCGAGAAGGTCGGCGGCGCGGCGAGCCGCTGCCAGAGGGGCCGCTTCGACGACGCCGCGCTCGATCTCGAGAAGCCGGGCCATCTCGCCGGCATGCGGGGTGATCACCGCGCAACCGCGGCAGGATCGAACCGCTTCGGACTGCCGGCCGAGATCGGCGATCACGCCAGCATCGAGCACGAGCGCCGCCTTCGCCTCGGCGGCCAGAACGGCACGAGAGAGAGCCTCCGCGGTCTCGCCGGCGCTCAGGCCCGGCCCGACCAGCACCGACTGGCAGCGTTCGGCCATGGCCGGCAGTCGGGATTGCGCCCCCGCCGGATCGATGGCGCCCTCCTCCGTCTCCGCCAGTCCGATGACCCGTGCCTCGGGCACCGCGACGCCCATGATTGCTGCGCTGCTCTCGACCGTCGCGATCCGGAGGCGTCCGGCTCCGGCCCGAAGCGCGGCGACGCCGGCCAGGAGAACGGCGCCCGGGACCTCGACGGACCCACCGACGACAAGGACGGTGCCGCGCTGCTCCTTGCTGCCCTCCTCCGGCACCGGAAGCGGCAATTGCCGAAGGCGATCAGGCGTCAGGCGGTTCTCGGTCATTGCGCGGCCGTGTTCGGGGCTGGGGCGATCGATCGACGCGGCGCCCACCGCGATCTCGGACGACGCCGGAGCGTAAATCCGGCAACGGGACAGCCGTTTCCTCCGGTCGATACGCATCTACGGTAACATTGAGCATGCCGGGCCGACGATTGGATACAAAGGCGCGGCACCGGGTTCCCCTTTGGATCAACCCTTGGGGTGCCCCATGAAATCCCTTCTGACCTTTGCAAGCGCTGCCGGATTCGCCGCCGCGTGCCTCGTGCCCCTCACCGCCGGTCCCGCCGATGCCCGCTCGCGTCACAAGAGCCGCAGCCTCGTCACGAACGACGGCAGCGTGACCGGCGGACGCAGCCGCGGCCAAACGATCTCCCGTGGAGCGACCGGGGCCAGCAGCATCAACCGAAACTCCGCGGCCGGCGGCAACGCGAACCAACCCGAACGCGCGGTTCCGCAGGGCAGCGGCGGCGGGGGAAGCGGCGGCGCCGGCGCTCAATGAGGTCACGAACGCGCACATTGTCGTAACGGACGGCGCGGGCTGCGAAGTCGAAAGCAAGCGAGACGGTTGATCGATGGCACTCCGTTCCGAGACACCGCCCCCGCCTGCTGATCGTGTGCCGGAGGCACCGCCCGCTTCGGGGCAGCCGACGACTGCCCAGTTGAAGGCCGAGATCGATGCCGGCCGGACTGGCGACAAGATCCCCGCTCACGATCCCGGCCTGTCGCCGCTTGGCACCGATGATGAAGCGGCCGGCATGCCCTCGGACGCATCCCGCGTTGCTCTGGCGCGAGAGGAAGAAACCCGACCGCGTCGCCGGAGGGCCGCCAGGATGCAGACGGGACATGGCGCCAACCGGTGGGTCATGCCCGCCTATTACGGAGTGATCGCAGCCGCTGCCGTGGCCGTCGGCTTCGTCGTCTGGTTCCTGAGCTGAGCGATGCGTGACGCACTTCGCCGGATCGGGCCACTGACACTTGAATAGCCGATCGTTCGAAATTTAAGCGCCGGCGCAACGGCATCTTCGTCTGTGCAGGCCACGCTTCGGTGCTCACGCGAGGACATCGATGTCCGATCATTCAGAATTCCGGCTCGACCAAGCACCGATAGCCGGTGGGGCCGGCCTGATCGCGGTTGATGAACACACCTCGATCGGTTGCTGGGTGCACGGCATTTCGGCGCGGGATATCGAGATCACCGTTCCAGACACGTCGCTGATCCCCGACGTGTTCATGCTGACCTCCTCGCCCCTCGATCCCCTCAAGGTATGCCGCACCCTGTGGCGGACGGACGAGACGATCGGCGCGCGATTTCGCTAGATCGCTATCCGATCGAGCGAAAGCCGGCCGAACCGCGTTGATAAGAGGCCGTCGGCGAACCCTCGCGGCCCTGCCCGGTTGACCAAGCCGGAGGTGCCCCATGGCCGAGACGAGTAAGCCCGACAAAGTCGAAGCGCCGGACCGACCGCGCCTGACGCCCCAGGGCCACAGCAGCGGCACGGCCTCGGGCGAGGACAGCACCGATCCAAGCGGCGGCGCGAAAGAGGGTCAGGGGGACAAGGCTGAGGGTGAACGCGACAAGCCGGACCCCTGATCAGCCGCAGGGCACCGCTGTGAGCGGGATCTTGAGAGACGGCGCGTGACGGGCCGGCTTCCCTGAAGAAGACCGGCCCGTCTGTCGCCTGCGTACCGCATTGGGGGCGGGCAGCCCAACGACACTCAAGCAAACGGCGTCGGCGCGTGCGCTCATCCCGAAAGCCGCGAGGATCCTCCGGACGCGCTGCAGCGGCTAAAACCCTCTGGCAGTTCGATCTTCCGGCTCGATACGGATCCACGGCTGAGGAAGGCCGCATCACTCAAGTGCGCTATCGCACAAAAATGATCCCTGATGCGGCCGCTGCGCAGAAGAATCTTTCTTCAATCCGCGCCCTGACCGTCTTCGCTGTCGCGGCCTTGCGCGCGTCCGTGACAGATGAACAGCGAAGGTCTTCGTCTGCCAGAGTCCTGCCCGAGCGGCGGGGCCGTTCATCACCGAACGTCAAAGTCATCCGTTCGCGCTAAGTGTTTGTTAACCATCCTCCTTCAATCTGAGCCACCATCGCTCCTCCTTGCCAGTTGCGATACGGTTCCTTCAGATTTGGCCTCGTCGGTTCATGGCACAACTCGTGACGGACTACCCCGCTGGATCGCTCACCGACGCCGCGATGCCCGCGCTGAATGGCGAGAGCCGTGACCGGATCGGGCAGGGTCTGCGCGACGTGTATGTCGAGCGCTGCGACGCGCAGCCCATCACGGATGCGCAGGTCCAGCTGTTGCTGCGGCTCCGCCAGAAAGAGCGCGATCGCCGCCGCAGTGCCTGACCGTCCTCCATTTTAGGCAGAGGAAAATCCGGTTGTCGGCCTGGATTACTGCCAGCGCCGGGCAATCGGCTGCTGGCGTCGAATCTCGGCGGCGCGAATCAGCGTGAGCACGCGATCGAGATCCTTCAGAAGAGATGATTCCGTCGCCCGCGCCGAGGCGATGTCATGCTCGTCACTGCCGAAGCGCTGCAGCTGCTGCTGACGCGTGAGTTCTTCCTCGAGGGCAGCCCGCTCGGCGTGAAGCGCCAGATAGGCCGCCTCCTGCGGATCCGCCGGATCGAGCAGGATTTCCTTCTCGCGCGTTGAATGCGGCTCCGTCACGCTGACGGTCTCCTCGACTTCTCTCGTGCGGGGCCGCCGCTGTCCCGGTTCTCACAGGAATCGATCCCGCCGGAATCGTTCTCGCGAGGCGGCGCCCGCTTGCACCTGGAAGGACAACGCCGAAGCGCTCCAAGCGGTCCCATCCTCAACGAAATTCCGCCTCGCCGAAGTCTGTCATGTCAGCGTCATGTGGCCGTCATAGAGGCGGCGCGTCGGCGCACTAGATGGCAGCAGTGTCGCAGCGAGACCGGTCCGAGATCAGGATCGGTCCCGGCAAATGCGCCCGACACTTACGGAGATGCTTGTGAAACCCTTCGCTTACGCCTTGGCGGTCGGCCTCGCTGCCGCTCAGCTCGCGACCTCGGCCCTGGCTGCCGACATCACCGGCGCCGGCGCCACCTTCCCCTTCCCCGTCTATTCGAAGTGGGCCGAAGCCTACCGTAAGGAGACCGGCACCGGCCTCAACTATCAGTCGATCGGCTCGGGCGGCGGCATCAAGCAGATCCAGGCCAAGACCGTCGATTTCGGCGCGACCGACGCGCCCCTCAAGCCGGCCCAGCTCGAGAAGGACGGTCTCATTCAGTTCCCCACCGTGATGGGTGGCGTCGTTCCGGTCGTCAACATCGCCGGTCTCGAGCCCGGTAAGCTCAAACTGACTGGCGAGATCGTCGCCGAGATCTACGCCGGCAAAATCCTGAAGTGGTCCGACCCGAAGATCACCAAGCTCAACGAGGGCCTGAAGCTGCCCGAGGCGAACATCACTCCGGTCTACCGCTCGGACGCCTCCGGCACGACCAACATCTTCACCACCTATCTCTCCGCGGTGTCCGAGCCCTGGAAAAAAGAATTCGGCGCCGCCACCACCGTGAGCTGGCCGGTCGGCCAGGGCGGCAAGGGCAACGAGGGCGTCACCGCCACCGTCAAGCAGGTTCCGAACTCGATCGGATACGTCGAGTCGGCCTACGCCAAGCAGAACAAGCTCGCCTACGCTCTGATCGAGAACAAGGCCGGCAAGTTCCCGCAGCCTGACGACAAGGCCTTCCAGGCTGCCGCCGCCAGCGCCGACTGGAAGTCGACCCCCGGCTTCGGCATCGCCCTGACCAACCAAGCCGGTGAGGATGCTTGGCCGATCACCGCCGCGACCTTCATCCTCGTCTACAAGGAGCCGGCCGACGCGGCCAAGGCCGCCGACGTACTGAAGTTCTTCGACTGGGCCTACAAGAGCGGCGACAAGCTCGCGAGCGAACTCGATTACGTGCCGCTCCCCGACAACGTCGTCGGCCTCATCCACGAGGAGTGGAAGGCGGTGAAGGGCAAGGACGGCAAGCCCGTCTTCGCCGGTCACTAAATCCGAGACGAAGGGCCCTCCCCCACGGCGGATGAGGGCCCTTTCCGATGTGGTCCGCTCGCCTCGCGCCTGACGGCGCGCTACACGCTCACCAGCCGAAGAGCCTTCGCGGATGACCGCCTTGACCCAGACCCTCGCCGTCGACCGCCAGACCGCGGTGGCCCGCACCGCTCCGAGCAAGAGCGCCGACCGCCTCTTCCAAGGAGTCGCCTACGCCTCCGCCCTGCTCGTGCTCCTGGTGCTCGCCGGCATTCTCGGCTCGATCATCTACGGTGCCTGGCCGGCCTTCTCGGAATTCGGCTTCGGCTTTCTCACCTCCAGCGCCTGGAACATCGGCACCGAGCAGTTCGGCGCGCTGCCAGCCGTGGTGGGCACGGTCGCCGCCGCGATGCTGGCGCTGATCATCGGCGTGCCGATCTCGCTCGGCATCGCGGTCTACCTCACGCAGCTCTGCCCCGGCTGGGCGCGCAAGCCGGTCGCCATGACCATCGAGCTGCTCGCCTCGGTGCCCAGCATCATCTACGGCATGTGGGGCCTGTTCGTCTTCGCCCCGCTCTTCGCCCGCTTCGTCCAGGTGCCGGTCTCGAACGTCGTCGAGGGCATGCCGATCCTCGGCACCATCCTCTACGCCCGCATCCCCTCGGGCGTCGGCGTGCTCACCGCCGGCATCATCCTCGCCATCATGATCGTGCCCTTCGTCGCCTCGATCACCCGCGACATGCTCGATCAGATCCCGACCGTGCTGCGCGAGAGCGCCTACGGCATCGGCTGCACCACCTGGGAGGTCGTGCGCCACGTTCTGGTGCCGCAGGCCTCGGTCTCGATCATCGGCGCGATCATGCTCGGCCTCGGCCGCGCGCTGGGCGAGACCATGGCGGTCACCTTCGTGATCGGCAACGCCAACCGCCTCTCCGCCTCGATCTTCGATCCGGGCTCGACCATCGCCTCGCGCATCGCCAACGAGTTCAACGAGGCCGACGGGCTTCAGCTCTCGTCGCTGATGGCGCTCGGCTGCCTGCTCTTCATCATCACCTTCTTCGTGCTGATCATCGCCCGTCTGCTGGTGCGGCGCGCCAAGGTCGCCTGATCCAAGGTCGCCTGCCAACGTCGCGCCAGACCGCCCGAGCCCAAGGGACGCCGAACCATGGACGCCAGCAACCCCGTCGCGACGGCCGAGCGCACGCCGATCGCCAGCCGCGTGCGCCCCGGCCGCCGGGTCGCCGACCGCGTGCTGATCCTCGCCAGCACGATCGCAACCCTGCTCGGCATCATCGTCCTCGGCTCGATCCTGCTCATGCTGATCGTCGAGGGTGTGAAGGGCTTCTCGCCCGCCCTGTTCACGGCGCCGACGCCGGGCCCCGGCTCCGAGGGCGGCGGCATCGCCAACGCCATCCTCGGCAGCCTCATCATGACGTTCCTGGGCATCCTCATCGCCACGCCGATCGGGCTGATGGCCGGCACGTATCTCGCCGAGTACGGCCGGACCTCGAAGCTCGCCGACATCATCCGCTTCCTCAACGACGTGCTGCTCTCGGCGCCCTCGATCCTGATCGGCCTGTTCGTCTACACGCTGATGGTCCGGCCGATGGGCACCTATTCCGGCTGGGCCGGCGCGGTGGCGCTTGCCATCATCGCCACGCCGGTGATCGTGCGCACCACCGAGGACATGCTGCGCCTCGTGCCCGGCCAGATGCGCGAGGCCGGCGCGGCGCTCGGCGCCCCGCGCTCCCTCGTCATCCGTGCGGTGACCTGGCGCGCGGCGAGCGCGGGCATCGTCACCGGCATCATCCTGGCGCTCGCCCGCATCGCCGGCGAGACCGCGCCGCTGCTGTTCACGGCGCTGAACAACAACAGTTGGTTCAACACCAACCTGCTCGGCGGCGTGCCGAACCTGCCGGTGATGATCTACCAGTTCGCCCTCTCGCCCTACCCGAACTGGCAGAGCCTCGCTTGGTCGGGGGCGCTCCTCATCACCGTCACCATCCTTGCCCTGTCGGTGGTGGCCCGCTTCGTGATCAAGGACCAGCGGCCGCGCTGAAGGCCCCGGGACAGACCTCCTACCGACGAGAGATCCGATGAGCGCCTCCCCCGCGATCCGCAGCCAGTTCGAGGGCCGCAGCCCGGCCGACGTCAAGGCGCCCGTGCGCATCGCCGTGAAAGACCTGAACTTCTACTACGGCAGCTTTCACGGCCTGAAGGACATCAACCTCGATTTCCGCGACCGGCAGGTCACGGCGCTGATCGGCCCGTCCGGCTGCGGAAAATCGACGCTGCTGCGCACCTTCAACCGCATCTACAGCCTCTACCCGGAGCAGCGCGCCGAGGGTGAGATCCTGCTCGACGGGCAGAACGTCCTCGACTCCAAGGTCGATCTCAACGAGCTGCGCTCGCGCATCGGCATGGTGTTCCAGAAGCCGACGCCCTTCCCGATGTCGATCTACGACAACGTCGCTTTCGGCCTGCGCCTCTACGAGAAGCTGCCCAAGTCTGAGCTGGATGGCCGCGTCGAGGAATCGCTGCGCAAGGCCGCCCTGTGGGACGAGGTGAAGGACAAGCTCAAGCAGCCCGGCACCGGCCTGTCGGGCGGCCAGCAGCAGCGCCTGTGCATCGCCCGCACCGTGGCCCAGCGCCCCGAGGTGATTCTGTTCGACGAGCCGACCTCGGCTCTCGATCCGATCTCGACCGGCCGCATCGAGGAACTGATCGAGCAATTGCGGGCCGATTTCACGATCGTCATCGTGACCCACAACATGCAGCAGGCCGCACGCATCTCGCAGTTCACCGCCTTCATGTATCTCGGCGAGCTGATCGAGTTCGACGCCACCACGAAGATCTTCATGAACCCGGCCAAGCGGCAGACCCAGGACTACATCACCGGCCGCTTCGGTTAAGAGTGCCTCATAAAACTCCCGATCAACGGCCGTTCTCGCTCTGGAGACGACAGCGCAGCGGGAGTTTTGTGAGAGACACTAAGCCCGGTCGCGACTGCGATGCCGTCGCGATCCACCCTGCGTCCTCGTTTCGAGGCTCTCGCCGTCGCCGGACTCGCGTCCGCTTCGACCCGAGAGCGCTCTCGTCCGACTGCCTGATCGGGAATGCGCGACATGGCCGAGCACATCGTCTCCTCCTACGACACCGACCTTGAAAACCTGCGCCGCTCCATCGCCGAGATGGGCGGCGTGGCCGAGAAGATGATGACCGATGCCACCGATGCCCTGGTGCGTCGGGACACGACGCTCGCCCAGGCGGTGATCGTCGCCGACAAGCGCCTCGACCTGCTGCAGCGGGAAATCGAGGAGCGCTCGGTTCTCCTCATCGCCCGGCGCCAGCCGCTGGCCATCGACCTGCGCGAGACGATCTCCGGCATCCGCGTTTCCGGTGACCTCGAGCGGATCGGTGATCTGGCCAAGAACATCGCCAAGCGCGTCGTGGCAATCAGCGATCAGGCGCAGCCGCAGAAGATCGTGCTCGGCGTCCAGCACATGAGCGACCTCGTGCAGGAACAGCTCAAGGACGTGCTCGACGCTTATGCCAGCCGCGACGTGGCCGCCGCCCACGAGGTATGGCAGCGCGACAGTGCCATCGACGCGCTGTACAACTCACTGTTCCGCGAACTCCTGACCTACATGATGGAGGATCCGCGCAACATCTCGTTCTGTACCCACCTCCTGTTCTGCGCCAAGAACGTGGAGCGCATCGGCGATCACACTACCAACGTGGCAGAGACGATCGAGTACCTCGTCACCGGCGAGACGCCGACGGCTGAGCGGCCCAAGAACGACGCTTCGAACTACGCGACGGTGACGCCGAGCGCCTGACGAGGGCGCTCGAGACGCGCGGCGCCGAAGACGCGTCTCCGGCCTGCCCCAGCGAGGGACTGGGCCGGACGCAACGGATGGAAAGACGGACGATGACGAGTGCGCGCATCCTGATCGTCGAGGACGAGGAATCGCTGACGACCCTGCTGCGCTACAACCTCGAAGCGGAGGGCTTCGCGGTCGACGTCGCGATCCGCGGCGAAGAGGCGGACCTGCGCCTGCACGAGATGACGCCCGATCTCGTCTTGCTCGACTGGATGGTGCCGGGGCTCTCGGGGATCGAGCTGTGCCGCCGCATCCGGGCCCGGCGCGAGACGGAGCGGCTGCCCGTCATCATGCTGACCGCCCGCGGCGAAGAGGCGGACCGCGTGCGCGGCCTCTCCACGGGGGCCGACGATTACGTCGTCAAGCCGTTCTCGGTGCCGGAGCTGCTCGCTCGCGTGCGCGCCCTGTTGCGCCGGTCCAAGCCCGCCCACGTCGCCGACATGCTGGTGGCCGGGGACATCGAACTCGACCGCGTCAGCCACCGCATCCGCCGCCAGGGCCGCGAGATCCATCTCGGGCCCACGGAGTTCAAGCTGCTCGAATATCTGATGCAGAGCCCCGGCCGGGTTTTCTCGCGCGAGCAGCTGCTCGACGGGGTGTGGGGCCACGACGTCTACATCGACGAGCGCACGGTGGACGTCCATGTCGGCCGCCTGCGCAAGGCGATCAACCGCCCGCGCCAGAGCGATCCGATCCGGACCGTGCGCGGCTCCGGCTACTCGTTCGATGAGATGTTTGCCGGAGCCGAGTGAGGAAGGGAGCCCTCGGTCCGATCGGTCGATCGGGAGCGCGACATCGCCGGACAAGACGCGTCGTGGATCGCTTCGGCTTCGCCGCGCGATGACGGCGGCGGACTGACGGGATCAACCGTTCATCGCCGCTCCGTTGGATGAGGTGGCGGGGTGATGTCCGAGCGCTGCCGGCGCACTTGGCGAGGGCGCCGGCGAATCCAAGCTCTCTGCGGTCGACGAATTCCCCGAGCAGAGCCTCTTCGAAAGACTTAGCGGAAGCCGGCGACGCGTCGGTCGCGCTTACGCTCGGCAGCCGGCTGATAGGCGACCTGGGCGTGTTGGGTGCAGTAGGGCAGGCCCGTGATGGCGCGGGCGCCGCAGAAGCGGAATTCCGGCGACGTCGGATCGCCCATCGGCCAGCGGCACATGGAGTCGCGCAGATCCATGATCGTAACGCGCTCGGAGACCGCGAGCGCCACGGGCTCCGGAGCCGGTGTCGGCGGCAGCGGGAAGTTCGGTGCAGGACGATGGGCCACGATCGCCGGCGGCTCCGGCAGCGTCGGCTCCTCAACGAGAACCGCCTCGATCTCGACCTCGGCGGCCAAGTCATCCCTGCGACGCCCCTGCGCCGCAGCCGGACCGACCGGTTTGACGCGACCCGCGAGCCCGAGGCGATGGACCTTGCCGATGACGGCGTTGCGGGAGACGCCGCCGAGCTGAAGGGCGATCTGGCTCGCGCTCAAGCCATCGTCCCACAGGCGGCGAAGCAGCTCGACGCGTTCATCCGTCCAGCTCGGGACCGCTTCCGTCATTGCCCCCTCCACGTCGACACGTCCTTTGTACGCACAACCGACCGACCGCGCGGCGTCTCGGCCGCGCGGAGCGACAGCAGACCTCGCCAGGGCTCTTAATCTGGCCCTGCACATGTCGGTTAACAGACGCCAAAGCTGCCGATGGCGACGCTGTGAAGACTACAGGACAGCTCGGCCGCGGAGCAAGGGTCGCAGCGTTTCACGGACCGGTTTCCACCGCCAATCCGACTCCGCCGACGACGCCCCGGAACCGTTCCGGCGTCAGGGTAGCCGAGTCTGTCAAGACCGCTTAACGCATTGCGTAAAATTGCTCTTTTCCGGATCCGGCAATCGCCGGAAGTGCGATCCGGCAGTGCCTTCGAGCGGGTATGCAAGCCGTAACAGCGCCTCTGCCCCTGCTCGGGCGAGAAACGAAAAATGATTGTCCCAGCAGGCACAATGCCTATGTCACGGGCGTCATCCGCCGGCCTGTCGCCTGTGGACAACCGTTCTTGAGCGGATCTTGGGAGATCGCATGCGACTGCGCCTCGCGCCGGCCCTGTTTCTTCTCGCCGCGTTGCCCGGCACCGCTTCGGCTGCCGGACCGGCCGCGCCGGTTCCGGATGAGACGGCGATCCGGCTGACCAACCACCGGGCGGTCTACGATCTGTCGCTGGCGCGTTCCACCGGCACGCGGGCGGTCGAGGGTGTGCGCGGACGCATCGTCATCGATTTCTCGGGTGATGCCTGCCGCGGCTACACCATGCAGACGCGGCAGGTGACGATGATCGATTCCGGCGAGTCGGGCGATCGCACCTCGGATCTGCGCAGCACGACCTTTGAGAACGGCGACGGCAAGAGCTTCCGCTTCCGCACCACGACCCTCCTCAACAACGCGCCGTCGCCGGCCGTGGACGGGACGGCGGAGGCGGGCGACGCCCTTAAGGTAAAGCTCAAGGAGCCCAAGCGCGACCAGTTCCAGACGGACGCCGCGGTGATGTTCCCGATCCACCACATGATCCGCCTGATTCAGGCGGCCAAGGCGGGCGAGACCACCGTCGCGGCCAAGGTTTTCGACGGCTCGGACGATGGACGCAAGGTCTACGACACGCTGGCGATCATCGGCCGCCCGAGCGCGGCGCCAGCTTCCGATACCGAGCGCGACAAGCCCCTGCGCGAGGGCGACCACGCCAGCATGCGGCGCTGGCCGGTGACCTTGAGCTACTTTACCCCCGGCGAGGGTGAGCGGACGCCGATCTATACCCTCACCTTCGACCTCTACGAGGACGGCGTCAGCGGGCGGTTGAACCTCGATTACGGGGACTTCGCCATCAACGGCACCATGAGTCGCCTCGACCTCGCCAAGGCGGACGCGAAATCCGGGACCGACTGCAAGAAGTAGCCCTGAAAGAACCTTGGATCGTCGATGCGAAATCGGCGGCGGATCGGGCTGAGCCCGAGGAACGTTCATGCTGCCGGAGCCCCGAGCGGCGGCGGCAGCGTGTGGCGAGATGGCGGGCCTGAGGCAGAGTCTGCGGGAGCTCTACGAGGGAAGCAGTGACCGCGCGCATCGCTTCCGCTACGGCCTTCTCGCCTTCGATCTCGCCACCCTCCTGTTCATCATCGTCTCCTCGTTTCTTCCCCGGCCGCCGCTGATCGAGGGGATCGACGTGGTGATCGGTGTGGCCGTCGCCGCCGACTTCGTCTCACGGCTGGCGATCTGCCCGCGACCGGCACGCGAATTCCTGCGGCCGACGACCTGGGCGGACGCGGCGGCGATCGCCTCCTTCCTTGCACCCATCGTCGGTGAGGGAGCCGGCTTTCTGCGCATCCTGCGCACGCTCCGGCTGCTGCGGACCTACCAATTGCTCGACCGGCTGAGAGCGGACTTCCCGTTCTTCCGCCGCAACGAGGAGGTGATCATCGCGGTGGTGAACCTCGCGGTGTTCATCTTCATCATGACGAGCCTCGTCTACGCGACGCAGCACGGCTCGAACCCGAACATCGGCAACTACGTCGATGCGCTGTACTTCACCGTCACCTCGCTGACGACGACGGGCTATGGCGATGTCACCCTGCAGGGCACGGGCGGCCGCCTGATCTCGGTCGTGGTGATGATCTGCGGCGTCACGCTGTTCCTGCGCCTCGCGCAGGTCCTGTTCCGGCCCTACAAGGTACGCTTCCCCTGTCCCGCCTGCGGCTTGCAGCGGCACGAGCCGGACGCGGTGCACTGCAAGGCCTGCGGCACTCTGCTCAACATTCCCGACGAAGGGGCGGATTGAGCCGCATCGGCCCGAGACCCTGATGCGTTTCTCGTCGAATGACCGCCGTTCCCTGCGCGCGCAGCGACGCGATGGGCGCACGGTCGTCCCAGGCGGTTGAGCGAGGCGGAGGGGCGAATGCCCGATTGGCGAGCATTGGTCGTGCCGGAGCACTCCCTGCTGGAGATCGCCCTGCGCGGTACCGTCATGTACCTCGCGCTGTTCCTCATCATGCGCTTCGTCATGCAGCGCCAGGCGGGCGCCGTGAGCCTTGCCGACCTGCTGGTCATCGTCCTGATCGCCGACGTCTCGCAGAACGCCTTCTCCAACGAGTACAAGTCGCTGACCGAGGGCATCCTACTGGTGCTGACGATCGTCGGGTGGAACTACGCCATCGACTGGATCGCCTTCCGCTTTCCCGCCTTCGAGCGCTTCATGACGCCGAAGCGGCTCCCCCTCGTCGTCGATGGCCGCATCTGCTGGCGGAACATGCGTCGCGAGATGATCACGCATTCCGAACTCATGACCCAGCTGCGCCTGCAGGGAGTCGACGACCCGGCCCTCGTGCGGCTCGCCTCGCTGGAGGGGGACGGCAGCATCAGCGTGATCCGCTGCGACGGCGAGGAGACCGCGCCCGGGCCGCAGGACCGCCGGGAGCCGGCCTGAGCCCCGCGACCTCAAGCCCTGGGCTTTGCCGGCTCCGTCCGTCGCCGCTCCGGTTCGCCGGTGAAGACGAGGCCGCGTTGGATCGCCCCGCTGCCGAACTTCTCGCGCAGCCGGTCGAGGGCCGCCTCCCGGCGGGCGACGCGCTCGATGCCCTGATCGGCGAGGTCGCCGCGGTCGGCGTGGATCGCGCCGCAGAGATCGCCGCCGCCGATGCCGATCAGCCGAAAGGCAGTGCCGTCGCAGGCCGCCCGGAGCATCGGTTCGCCCTCGTGAAACAGCCGGTCGGCGAGCTGCGTCGGTTTGAGGCCGCCGCGGGTGCGGGTGCGCAGCCGGAACCGCGCATCCTTCAGCTTCAGCGTGACGCTGCCGGCGGCGAGTTCCGCCCGCTTCAGCCGGGCCGAGACCTTCTCGCACAACTGCCACAGGATCGGCCGCAGATCCTCGAACCGGGTGAGATCGGTCGAGAAGGTCGTCTCGGCCGAGACGCTCTTGGCCTCGCGGGTCGGGCGCACCGGCCGCCGGTCGCGGCCGGCCGCGAGATCGATCAGACGCAGGCCGTCACGGCCGAGTGAGGCCTGCAGGCGCACCGGATCGGCGCGCAGGATGTCGCCGACCCGGTGGATGTTGAGCGCGGCGAGCCGGTTGCGGGCGCTCTCGCCGATGCCGGGCAAGATGCCGACGGGCTTGTCGGCGAGGAAGGCGGCGGCCTCTTCGCCACTGACAATCGAGAAGCCGCGGGGCTTGTCGAGGTCCGAGGCGATCTTGGCCAGGAACTTGTTGGCGGACAGGCCCACCGAGACGGTGATGCCGACCTCCGCCTCGACCCGCGCGGCGAAGCGGGCGAGCGTCAGGGCCGGGCTCGTGCCGTGCAAGCGTTCGGTCCCAGACAGATCGAGAAACGCTTCGTCGATGGAGACGGGCTCGACCAGCGGCGTCAGCGCCAGCATCATCGCCCGCACCTCGCGCCCGACGCGGGCATACTTCTCCATGTCGGGCCGCAGCACGGTGGCGTCGGGGCAGCGCTTCAACGCCTCGAACATCGGCATGGCCGAGCGCACGCCGGAGATCCGCGCAAGGTAGCAGGCGGTGGAGACGACGCCGCGCTTGCCCCCGCCGATGATGAGCGGCCTGTCCCGCAGCGACGGGTCGTCGCGCTTTTCGATCGCGGCGTAGAAGGCATCGCAATCGACATGGGCGATGGTGAGCCCGTCGCGGGCCGGGTGGGTGAGCAGCCGCGGTGAGCCGCAGCCGCGGCAGCGCAGGGCGCCCACGGCTTGCATCGTCAGGCAATCGCGGCAGAAGGGTCTCACGTCGAAAACCTTGCCCGACCTGTGCCGGGCTGATCGCGGGCGAGACAGGTTGTACGAATGTCCGGGGCCGCCGACCAGGGTTCTTCCGCCGGCCATCCAAAGCCGAATCCCGGTCCACGCCCAATGCGGGTGCTCGTGCTCGGCGGCACGACCGAGGCGAGCGCGCTCGTCGCCCGGCTCGCTCCCGAGACGGACTTCGCGGTGACGCTCTCCCTCGCCGGCCGCACCGCGGCGCCGCGGCCTGAGCCGGTGCCGATGCGCGTCGGCGGGTTCGGCGGTGCCGAGGGGTTGGCAAGATGGCTGACCGAGAACGGCATTGAGGCAGTGATCGACGCGACCCATCCCTTCGCCGCGCGGATCTCGGCCAATGCCGCTGCGGCCTGCCGGGCCGCCGCCGTTCCGCTGCTCGCCCTGCGCCGCCCGGCCTGGGAGCGGCAGCCCGGCGACGACTGGACCGAGGCCGCGAGCGTACCGGCCTGCCTCGATGCGCTCGGGCCGGCGCCGCGAACGGTGTTCCTCACCATTGGCCGGCAGGAGCTGTCCGCCTTTGCTCCCGCCCCGCAGCACGCCTACGTCGTGCGCACCATCGAGCCGGTCGGCGATGCGCTGCCGGTGCCGAACCTCGTGACGGTGAGCGCCCGCGGCCCCTTCGCGCTCGCGGACGAGATCCGCTTCATGCGCGAGTCGCGGATCGAGGTGCTGGTAACGAAGAATTCCGGTGGCGCGGCGACCTATCCGAAGATCGAGGCGGCGCGCCGGCTGGGCTTGCCGGTGGTGATCGTCGCCCGCCCTGCCCTGCCCGACGTTCCCGCCGTCTCCGACCCTGCGGGCGCGCTGGGCTGGCTGAGGAGCGAACGCGGGCGACCCCGGCTCGCATAGATCCGGCTCGACGCTGGCCGCCGCCGGTGCCATGGCAGGCGCATGCCCGCGCTCGACACGAAGAACCGCCCATGACCCGCGCCCTGATGATCCAGGGGACCGGGTCCGATGTCGGCAAATCGCTGCTGGTGGCGGGGCTCGCCCGCGCCTTCACCCGGCGCGGCCTGACGGTGCGTCCGTTCAAGCCGCAGAACATGTCGAACAACGCCGCTGTCACCGCGGATGGCGGCGAGATCGGACGCGCCCAGGCGCTCCAGGCCCGCGCCGCGCGAGCGGCGCCGTCCGTCCATATGAACCCGGTGCTGCTCAAGCCGCAGAGCGAGGTCGGCGCACAGGTGGTGGTACAGGGCCGCATGATCGGCACCGCCAAGGCGCGCGAGTATCAGGCCTGGAAGCCGCGGCTGATGGAATCGGTGCTCGACAGCTTCGAGCGGCTGCGCGCCGAGGCCGACATCGTGCTCGTGGAGGGCGCCGGCTCGCCGGCCGAGGTGAACCTGCGCCAGGGCGACATCGCCAATATGGGCTTTGCCCGCGCCACGGGGACGCCGGTGGTGCTCGTCGGCGACATCGACCGGGGCGGCGTCATCGCCAGCCTCGTCGGCACGCAGGCCGTGCTGGAGCCGGACGACGCGGCGATGATCCGCGGCTTCATCGTCAACCGCTTTCGCGGCGACCCGACGCTGTTTGCCGACGGCATGGCCCTGATTGCCGCGCGCACCGGTTGGTCGCCGTTCGGCCTCGTGCCGTTCTTTCCCGACGCCGCCCGCCTCCCGCCGGAGGATGCGGTGGCGCTCGAAGCGCCGCAGGCCCACCGCGACGGCGCCGGGCCGCTGATCGCGGTGCTGCGCTTTCCCCACATCGCCAATTTCGACGACCTCGACCCGCTGCGGCAGGAACCCGGCGTCGGCGTGGTCTTCGTGCCGCCCGGCAAGGCGGTTCCGGCGGAAGCCGACCTCATCATTCTGCCCGGCTCGAAGACCACGATCGACGATCTCGATTGCCTGCGCGCGCAAGGGTGGGACATCGACATCCGCGCGCATCTGCGCCGCGGGCGGCGGGTACTGGGACTGTGCGGCGGCTATCAGATGCTCGGTCGCTCCATTGCCGATCCGCAGGGCATCGAGGGGGCACCGCGCAACTTGCCGGGCCTCGGCCTGCTCGACATTGAGACGGTGATGACGGACGCCAAGCGCCTTCTCGCCGTCACCGGCACGACGCTCGCGGACGGCGTGCCGTTCTCCGGCTACGAGATGCATGTCGGCGACACCGCCGGGCCGGACACCGCCCGGCCCCTGCTGCACTTTTCCGACGGCCGGGCCGACGGGGCGGTCTCCCCCGACGGGCTCGTCGCCGGCACCTATGTCCACGGCCTGTTCGCCGACGACCGCCAGCGCGCCGCCTGGCTCGCCCGGCTCGGCGCCGCGCCGGGCCTCACCCGCTACGAGGCGGGCATCGAAGCGGTGCTCGACGCCTTCGCCGACCATCTGGAGGCGCATCTCGACTGCAACGGGCTGCTGCAGTTGCGCTGAGCACGGCTACCGGCCGAAGGTGAGCCAGATCCCGGTTCCGGCAACGACCAGTGTGAATTGCAGCGCGCAGGCGGTTCGGTAGAGCTTCAACGCGCGCACGATGTCGTCGGCGTTGGCCTCCGCCCGTCCGTCGCCCATCCAGGCGTCCTCGACGCGGGTGGCGCCGTAGATGCGCGGGCCGGCGAGCCGCAGGCCGAGCGCGCCAGCCATCGCCGCCTCCGGCCAGCCGGCA
>JAESFL010000477.1_pt1 | contig 27202 bp, 33 predicted proteins | sample 9269401 | NCBI WGS metagenome assembly JAESFL01 (sample SAMN14506025, study PRJNA617098) | algae metagenome | isolation source: Gloeocapsa sp. UFS-A4-WI-NPMV-4B04 and co-occurring heterotrophs from desert... | place: USA: Utah | collected 2006-10-01 | reverse complement strand
CGGCTTGGGTCCCATGGCAAAACACCGGTTCTGAGCGGGTCAGTACCCAGATGCTGGCATTCTACAATGCTTCGCAACGACGAAGAATCCTTCAACCTCAATCAGTTGTGGGTTGTTCAGGGCCGACTAATTAGTGTCCGGTCTCAGGTACCGTGAGGATGCCGAAACACAGCCTCACGGTCCTGCCTCAGGTACCGTAAACGACCTTTTGAGTAAGCTCGGTCCTGTCTGAGGTACCGTATTGTCCGCCCTCAGATATCGTACGGTCCGCTAATGGAACCGTGTTTTGTTTTTCAGGCTGCCAACGAGCGAAGTCTTTGGTTGCTAGATCGCCAGCCTTGATGCCTAGATCGGGTATATCCACATCGCTGCCGAACTCAGTCAAAAGCCACTCAGATGAGTGCCGGACTTTGCAGTTGAAGCCGCCTTTTTGAACTAGAACGATGAAACCACTCCCCTGCAGCCGTTGGAAGCATTGGGCCGCGGTGGACTTCCCAATGTGCAGCGCCTCTGCAGCCTCCCGCACAGAGTACGGAATGCGGCCATTGTTGGTTCTAGGACCGCCGTAGCGCCCCAGTAGTTCGAGATACAAAGCGCGGTCAACCGCCTCAAGACTTTGCCACGCGGCGGTCTCCCTAACCCAGCGATAGAGGCGGATGTGCTGAGCGGTCACGTCAGTGCGCCCGGTCTTGGCAAGTTTAGGCTTTTTGCTCATCCGACACCTCCGCCAAACGTGGCTACATGCCAAAGCTCCAGGCGTATTGCACGTTCAAGGGCGCTGATCTCGCGCTCAATAAGATCAGGACAGATTCCTCTCCTGGCCATCGTCTGGGCTTGGAAATGCAGTTGATGCGCGAGGTGTTTCTCTGCCGTCTTAACGGGCAGAGTTGCCATACGAGCCGCGTGCTTTGAGACAAAGCGCCGGTTTCGGACTCGAGGAAACGGAACAACGGTCATCAGCATTCCCCTTGCAGCGTCTCCAGAACCGCACGCCACTCGTTGGGCGTAAAACGAAACATACTGCCATGTCCTTTGATCAAGTGTGCAACAATCGCTTCCTCTAACGAGGCATGCCTCCGACTCTTCTCGATGAGTTCACGACAGGGTTCCTGTAGAGTGTACTGCTCCTGTAGTGTCAGTTCCTCTTCTACGGCCCAGCGGAGACACTCTATAGCCTGCTCATACGTGCCCACGAACATGTACTCGGACGGGTGATTGTTACAGATTGCGACGAAGACCGACTTCAAGAACAATGGTAGGGGTCCTGTTAAAACGTCCGCGCGTGTACAGAACTCCGAGAGAGAGAAGTCACGTCCGAAGAACCGCACTGTCGGCTCAGGAGCATAGCGACGCTCACCAGTTACATTGAAAAATGCCGGACTCCACCGGCGGAGTTCGGCGTTATCCTCACTCCAGATTACGAATTTCACAGCAGCGATACCGAAAGCTTCCTTCAGGTCTGTTGTCATGGTCGTAATTCCTGTTCATATGCAGCGATCAAAAAGCGCAATTGGTCTATCAGCGCTTGTCTCGGGGGACTGAGTTCAACGACGTATGCAGGGCATTGAGAAGCCACAGCGTGATAGCGCAGTCTCGACGCTTGTCGTCATAGAGGGTCATTCGTTCGCCGTAGATGCCCGCTCTGACAGCCAAAGGAGAAGGGAAGCGTTGTCTGGGCAAACAGTTTCTGTTCCGCGCTCTACCAGTTCTTGGATTGCGGCGATGACGATACCGAGTCCCTCATACTGAGACAGAAGATAGCGGAGGTGTGACCTCCACTCGGCGAACGTCGCTGTTTGGGCTGGTACAAAGTCGATGTCGTGAACACTTCCATCAACAGGGACAGACAAAGCTGGCGGGAGACGTTCAAGCAGATCCTTTTCCATTCCGGGCAGGATCAACTGGCACTGTCCTTTCTCGGCAACGGAGCACCATGTCCCTGCGACCTTGGCTGCAATATCGTGAAGAGCTCTTGTCGTAAGATATAACTGAATCTCAGCTACCAATTTTGGGTGATCGGATTGCACAAGAGCAACGATGTCTGAAGTTCGCGCTCGGCGCCCATGTTCGTAGCACTTGCGGAACTCAGCTTGTATGATTTTGCGGATTTTCCTTGTAGCCTCACGCGACATGGCGAGATCTCCAGGTGGCTTGTATTGAGCAGAGGAACTCAGCCGTTTGGTCAACGAGGCGCTCAAAGAGTGTACTCGAACCAGAAGGCACGCAGGATGCGATATCGTCCGGAGCTATACCTAGATCCCGGACGGTGCGAAGTGCCGCGGCAACTCGAAGATAGGTTTCGCCCCTCGCACGCTCCTCGTCAGTCGCATCTGTATGAAAGCGACCATCCCTGCCCAAAATGGCGGCGCCCGTCTCTGCGGCAATCTTACGGGCCTCATCTCTAGACGGAAGGCTTTTGCGGAACTCAATGACGGCGGCCTTTACGTTCCCGCCAGCGGCTACGATCCGCTGGGCCTGCTCCGTGGCATCCTGCTTCGCAAACGTAGCGGCAGACTTAATCTGAACCTCACCAGCATCGACTGCTGCAATCAGTTCAGGGGTGCCGTGATCGACCACTGTTTTGGCTCTCACCAAGGTGTCGCCGCTGCCAAAGCCTACTCTTTTGGCAGCCAGATCCACACTAGCGCCCTTCTGAAATTGTTCGCCTAGGCGTGTGATTTCCTTGGAAGGTCGGCCAACGCGCCCTTCGAGTTCCTTTTCGATAACTCGTGCGATCGCGACCTTCTCGGATGGGGTGAAATCCTTACGGACATCATTCTCGTCGTACTCGCTTTGGACGAGGGATTGAATGTCGAGCACCCTTGCCGGAATCAGATCTCTCCCGCAGAGTTTGAACGCCGCAATGCGACGTGCTCCAAAGATGAGTTCGAGATCAGGAGTGATGCCGATTGGCTGGAGAAGCCCCAAACGAGCTATGCTATCTGCAAGACTTTTGATATTGCCGAGATCCTTACGATGGCGATGGCCGACCTTGATATCGGCAACACAAACTTCATGAATAGCGAGATTGTCCATGACACGCTCTCGATGTTTGCAGTTGACTTAAGAGAGGCGGATTGTATCGGGATCCTTAGAACGGCACGTCGCTATCAGAGTCTGATGATCCGTCGACACGCCTAACCAGCCGATGGGCATCAATCTTCCAGCAGGCCGCTCGCAAGGTATCAAGCTCAAAGCGGTGAAGAATGCCCGAATGGCGGAGTGCAGTCGCAAGTGCCTCTCCAAGAGTTATAGGAGCATCTGTAGACATGTTCGCCATTTGCTTCTGGGGATCGATCAAAGCATCAACGATTAGTTTCAGATCGTCGTCGACATCGGAGTCACCGGCAACTCTGGTTGTCATCACCACCTCCTCAGAGAACTTGGGGTTTGCGGCGAGTGCCGTCGGTAGTGTGGCGGATCCGGCTCTCGATCCAGTCAGCAAGATCGATGCCTCGGTAACGCACGAGGCCTCCCGCCTTTACGAAAGAGGGACCGCGGCCCTGTGCCCGCATGTTCCGCAACGTGGCGGGAGCGAGGCCTAGCAACCGGCTAGCATCGGCTTCGGTTAGGAGTGCGGGAACATCGTGTTGCACTGGGTCACCTCATCAGTCGTGGGGTGCCCTTTAATCTCACGATAAATCGCGCGTTGGATACTACGGACGTTCGGCAATCTTTGCCCGAGGTCCGTTATTGCAGATCTTCGGCAGCATCTGGGTGTCCAAAATGCAGTTCATAATCCGCTTGCGTGTTCGCATCATGTCGCTTCCATTCAGCAACAGCGTCTCTCACGGTGCTTGCGCTCACATTTCCTAAATCGCAAGCTTGATGCACTAGTGTGAGAAAGTCGTGCAGAGGCCGTTCGCTGCCTGCAATGCACTTTCCTGCTTGCCTCCATATTATAAATAGGCGCGGCCAAAAGTCCGCTCTAACGGCAGTCTTCTCTGCATCTTTGAGACGCGGCAGATGAACCGCGTCACGGAAATGCTCGTCGTTATCATAAAAGAACCACGCCGAATCCGAGATGATTGTAAGAGCCTCAATCAGTGCACTAAGCTTTTTACGATTTTCTACCTCCACTCTCGCTATTTCTATAGCGCCGTTATCATCTTCAAACTCAGACATCCCTTCCAGCCATTCATCAAAGTTCTTCGGACGGCGGCGAACTAAATTTTCTGAGATCGGATGCTCTCCGAGCATTCTCGCCAGTTCTTTGGATTTATTTGCGATGCTCTTAAGTTGTCTCTTAGCATTTTTAACGTCAGAAATTCTGCGGCGCAGTTCATTTTTAGTGAGGTATCCGTAATAGCTAGTGCTGATCAAGAGGGCGAAAAGAACCGCTTTCTCATGAGACTCAAGATTGAGCAGACCTTGCAATTTCTCGACCTGTGCTTTGTCGAATATGCTGTCCTGATAGCGTCTGGGCGGTTTCTTCATTTGAGCACCCCCCGCCCGAATGTTGCGGCGTGTTCCGCCGCTGCCTTCCGCCTGGCCTCGCTCGCGTGGAGATAGCCCTGTGTTGTTTTGATATCAGTGTGGCCTAGAAGCGCCTGCACGGCAGCCAGATCGGCTCCGGATGCCAAAGCGCCGGTTGCCGCAGAATGTCTAAGATCGTAGGGCCGGAACCGCTCAATCCCAGCTCGTTCTTGTACTCTGCCGAGCATTTTGTGGACCGCTGCAATCGGCTGGCCATAGCGCCGGCCGGCAAATACATAATCGCAACCCTGTACCTTTGGAGTCGCCTCAAGCACTTGCGCGGCCGCGCCAGTCAAGTGGACCTCCCGCTCTCCGGTTTTACCGACAACGATCAGCTTACGCTTGGGTAGGTTCACGTTCGCCCAAGTCAATGTCCGAACTTCCCCTGGGCGTAGACCGCAGATCAAGGACAGCCGGAACAGATTGGCCAGCCAGGGCGACACCTCCCCTGATGCCTCCATCTCGGCGAGGGCTACCCCGAACTTGGTGATGTCCTCAGCTTCAAGGGCCTTTGCTGAGCGTTCGGTCCTGGCCTTGATCTTCATTCCGCTTGCGGGATTGCGGTGCGTCTGTGGGAGATAATGTTTCTTGTCACGCGCGAAGTTGAAAGCCTTCTTGATAAGAGCAGCAATGTAGGCCTTGTTTCGGTCTCCCGACGCAGAGGCCACAACCTTCTCGACATCGGCTGGGGTTATGTCGCAGACAAGCTTTCGCCCAAGGGAAGGTAGAATGAGTCGGTTGGCTCGATCCTCGTAGTCCTTGACCGTAGCAGGTGACCGCTGCACCCGATCCAGAGCAATTATTTCTTCCCAGACCTGTTGGAAAGTCGGCATACCCCGGCGCTCGTCCAAGGTCAGGTCGATCCCCTTCTTGGCGGAGACAATAATCTCGCCGGCTCGATCACGGGCAGCATCATATTTGAGGAGGCTTGTTGACCCTAGCGCCACTCTGCGCCTTCGTCCTGACACCTTGAAGTCCACAATGAAAGAGACAGAGCCTTCCGTGACCCGAACTCCAAAGCCTGGGAGGCTGTCGTCCCATATGATTTTACGCTGGCCGGGCTGGATCGAGGCGACAGTGCGCTGACTGAGCTTCATGACCATCCTTGTGACACGGCAACATCGGGAAGGCTCAACGAAAGGACGTGTCACCAGCATGTCACACGCTGGATGTGACTTCAAGGGAGTTGGCAGTATGTGTAGAGACAATCAAATCAAGCGAAATCAAGAGCTTATGACCTGCAATGATGTGGAGAGACAGGCAGAGACGCTCAATTCTCGGACTCTGACTCCGTTAGTCTTGGTTCGAATCCAGGTCCCCCAGCCAACCTACTCTTGAATGGCCAAGGGCTTTCCCGGCCGTGTAGGTTCGAACCCTTTTCCCGCTCCATGTCCGTGACACCACCGCTATAGCCTCGGTGACTGGGCGAGCCCTTTGCCCGGAATTTCCATCTCAAATCGCCAAGCTCGCTGCTATGTTCGCCTGGTAGGCTTCAAATGCCGTGAAATCCAGAAGGCCAGCGGATGAGCATCGTTTCGGGAGAAGGGGCCCTCGTGCGGCGAGCCGGGGAGGGCATCGACAATCTAGCCTTCGATCTGCCTCGCACATTCCTCGTTCGGTCCGACGAGGCAGGAGGCAGCTTTTCGCATTGGATCGAGGATGTCCCGGCCGGTGCTGGCCCGCCGACGCATGTGCATCATCGGGAGCAGGAGCTGTTCCGCATTCTCTCCGGGCAATTCCGCTTCTGGTGCGCGGGAGTGGTTCAGGACCTGAGTGATGGCGACACCGTCCTGATCCCGAAGGGGGCTCCCCACACCTTCAAGAATATCGGCGCCGGTGTTGGGCAACTGCTGATCACATTGACCCCTGGCGGTGGTGACGGGTTCTTCATCGAGGTCGAGAGGCTGGGCCTCCACCCGTCGCGGGACATGCCTCGGATTGTGGAGATCGCAGGCCGCTACGGTCTCGAATTTCTCGGACCGCCTCCCGCTTGAAGCGGCGAGGGAAAGCCAAGGGATTCCTGGGCAGCTCCCACAAGTTCGTTCAGCCTTCACACCCTCCATCCCGGCATGCCCCTCCAGGAGGAGCCTAATTCGCGTGAACGGGCTCGAAGGTGCTTTTGACCGGATGGGGGTTCCAGTCTGCGGTCGAGGCCGGTTTCGCATTCGACCCGCCCGACCACCGCTGCTCGAAGGCCTTGGCGGCTTTCTGATCCTTGAATCCCATCAGACCGAAGCCGGCACGGATGTGGAAAAAGTCGTAAGGAGCGCCCTCGCCCTCAAGCCAGCGAACGACCTGAAGCTTGAGAGCTCCCTTGCTCCCGTTCCAGATGTCCCAGTCGTTGACCAGGAAAACGAAGGGCCAGAGCTTCACGTAAGCCTCGACCTCGTAGCAGGTCGCCGAGGCCAGCTCTTCATCGCGCGTGGAGGCGGCAATAGCCTCTTTGATCTTGTCCAGCTCCGTCACTGCCTTGCCTCATCTTAGCAATCAACCGTGGCCTGGTCCGAATCGGATGTCGGCGCCGCCTAGCCACAGACATACCTCACTTGGGTAAACGACAGGTCATTTGGGCAGTTCCAAAAGGATAGTTCTTGAACGGCACGAGGCCCGCGCTACCGGTGGGAAGCCGCCTGCAACATCCTGACGGGGTCCAAGGCCAAGCGGGATGCTGTTGGATCTTTTGGCCAAGCTTCCGGCGATTTGCACCGCCAGCTTTACGCTTGATAGGTTCGGAACGGCTGAACGGGTTTCCAACTTGCGCTTGTGAGGGTTTCTGACCGGACCCGACTGGGTGATCAGGCTCAACCGGATCGGTATTGAATTGGCAGGCTCATGGATCACACGGAAGCTCTCGCGCGCTGGCTGGCCAAGGACGCCCCGCACGACACCGTGCAGGCGCTGTTCGCCGGCTTCTGCCAGGAAGTCGTGCGATCCGGCGCTCCGGTCTGGCGCGCCTCGCTGGGCCTGGAGGTGCTGCATCCGGAGGTGAGCGGCTGGCAGCATATCTGGACCAACGAGGGCCAGTCCGTGCGGGGAGCCGACCGGGCCACGGCGGCCACATCGCCGTCCTACCTGAACAGTCCGACCCGGATCGTCGATGAAACCACACGGCCGTTCCGCCGCCGGCTCGAGGCACCCTGCCCCGACCTGCCGCTTCTCGAGGAGTTGCGCTTGGACGGCGCGACCGATTACGTCATGTATCCGCTGCCCTTCCTGGATCAGACCCGGACGGCCGTGATCTCCTTCGCCACCCAGCACCCGGAGGGCTTCGATCCCTTATCGCTCGATCGGCTCGAATTCGGCGCGAGGCTTCTGAGCCCGTATCTGGAGCGGCACGTGCTGCGCCGCATCGCCGTCGACCTGCTCGACACCTATGTCGGTCCGCGCACCGGGCAGCGCATCATCGAGGGCCGGGTGGACCGCGGTGCCGTCGAGATGATCGAGGCGGCGATCTGGTTTGCCGACCTGCGGGGCTTCACGCTCCTGTCCGAGCAGTCGCCCATCCCGGCGGTGCTGACCCATCTGAACGTCTGGTTCGGCATCATCGGCGAGGTGGTGGAGGCCCATGGCGGCGAGGTGCTCAAGTTCATTGGCGACGCCGTGCTGGCGATCTTTCCGACCACGGGCGAACGCGACCGCAGGGCCGCCTGCCGGAAGGCGCTGGCGGCCGCACAGGAATTCTGCCGGAGGTCTGAGGCCGAGAACGTCCTGCGTCTTTCCTCCGGGCACCCGCCCCTTGAGCACGGCCTGGCACTGCATGTGGGCGAGGTGGCCTATGGCAATGTCGGTGCCTCGCACCGGCTCGACTTCACAGTGATCGGCCCGGCCGTGAACCGGGCCAGCAGGCTCCTGGATCTGGCAAAGCGCCTGGACCAGCCGGTGCTCGTCTCGCACGCCCTTGCGCGGGAGGTGGATCAGCCCCTGGTCGATCTCGGACGCCAACAGCTGCGAGACGTCGGGAAACCGCAGCGTGTCTTTGCCCTGACCGCCCCGGATCGTGAACGTTTCTGAGCCGGGTCAGAGAGCCCGAACGCTTTCAGCACCCTGGCGGATCGCAGATTGCCTTGTCTTGAAAGTCGAAGGGCAAAATCAGCTGTTCGTCGCATGCGGAACCAGGTTGACGCCGGGTTGTCCTGCCACATGTAAAGCAACCTATGTTAATCATGCTGAAAGCTGGGCTTTGATGAGGCGAGTGCTGAGTCGCAAGGCGATGCCGAACGATCCCATCGACAGGGGGCTCCTGGCGACGGCTCTCGTGGCAGCCGTGACGGCATTTCTCATCTGCTGCCAGCTCCCCTGAGGCCAGCCGTCCACCGGAGACTATGCCGGCTCCGTTCATACCCGCCGAACCATGACGCAAAAGTAGATACTCCTTTGCCCTAGCCCCTTAGGCGGGACGTTCGAGGCACAAAGGAGTTATCATTCATGAAGTGAGCCAATCCTCACAACATGAGCACCGATATGCGTTTTTCGAGCTTTTTCCTCTTTGCTGCAGCAACCCTCGTGTCCGCGAACGCTTTCGCGGAGCCCGGCAACTGGGCCTCTACCCCGGAAGGGAAAGCGCGCTGGGATGCGTGCTACAAGGAGACCCGGCTGATCCACAGAACCCGCAACAGAACCAGTCAGGATCACCGGGAGATCATCAAGGTGGCCCGCCAGGATCACATGCGCGACTGCATGACGAGGGTACAGCCTCCCGCTCCGGTGCGGGTCGCGGTGCCGACCGACAAGAATCCCGAGACCGCTCTGTCAGGCTGGGCCAGCAACAATTAGTTCACGATGTCTCTCAAGGGCTTCGTGCTGCACAACGGAGAGCGGCCGAGATGGAGCCTGAGGCCTGGCTCGCGTCCGTGATCCCGTCATGTTCCTTCACGCTCGCTGTGAAGGTTAGGCTATGCGGCTCCCGAACCGAGCCGTTCCCTAGCCTTCACTGCTTGGTTATCTTCACGTCGGAACATGGGATGATCAGCACCGGGCGAAGATCCTCGCCCACGATCTCAATGAAGATCTCATCGCTGTAGTGTGACGGCATGGCGGCCCAACACCGCAGAAGCCTCTGAACCACCTTCAGGGCTTCCGACCTGGCCGCTGCGATATCCGGCAGTTCCATGCCGCTCGGATCCTCATCGATTCCGAAATGACTTCTGATATCGATGTAATAGCGGGGCAAAGGCGATCCCCTCGATAAGACTGGACCTGAGGGGGTGCCCCTCATTATAGACACTCATCTTAGACGACAGCGTGCATCGCTGAAATTCACTCTGAATCGCCCCTCACCCTTATGAGCCAATCCTGCTCTCAGGTGGATCTGGCCTAACTTTCCGGATTCGAGAGGATCAGATGCCGGCGCTCGATGTTATCGATTGAGAGAAGCGCCTCAGGAGTTCAGATGCTCTTACCCTGGATGAAGCTTGCAACAGACACCACGATGCTGGCCCTAGAGGCGCAGGCGGTGATCTGGACCCGGATGTCACAGGCTGCGATGGGCCAGGGATCTCCCGCAGAGAACCTGCTTATGGTGACGGAGAAGATCACCGCCTTCACGGAAGCGGCAGCGGTGCTCGCTGCCGGCGGCTCCGCTCACAAGATCGTCAAGGGATATCGCAGGAAAGTCCGTGCCAACTCGAAGCGCCTGAGGCGATAAGGCACGGCGAACATCGCCCCGATCAGCGCGGTGCGACCGTATCCGGATTGGATCGAATCGGCTTGATGGTCTGCTGGCTGGCGGCCCGGCCTGGTGCGGCCTCCGGATCGGAGTGCGTTTCGCGAAGCGCGAAGAAGACGACCACGACGGCAAGGGCAACAAACGCCAGTGCCGTCCAGCTTCGGGTATTCATGATGCGCTCTCCATTAGGGCGATGTCAGAGGGCTGAACTCTGGCGCTATCGGCTGGTTCCTCCCTCAACGCACCCGATCACCGCGATGCCGGGCATGTGATGTCGCGCTCGGGCGATGAAGGGGAGCATCCCTTCCCCGTCAGCCTGCCCATCGACCCCGAAAATTGCCTCTTGGATCAGAGAGGTGCGACACTTTGCGCTGCAAGCATCGCCAGACTAAGCGTCGAAGCGCGGATTTCGTTGCGGAAGCAAACCGTCGCTCTCCTTCTGAGACAGAAATCCTTTTGGATGAACGGTTTGCGGTTCACCCCCGCGACATGTCCAAATGAATAGCCAAGCTTACGCAGCACAATTTCCATGCCGAAACGTAAGCTTGACCGTACTCGCTACGTAATTTCCACTATTCCATTCGGCGGGCAAATCAGCTTATAGATTTCTCCATTGGCGAAGAAGAATTATACATACGTTCACCAAAGAAATACTTTATAAGACTTTCGTGTCGGTGGGGGCAGACACGGGCCAAGCCGCGAGCCAGCTATACAAGCTGGGCGCGGCTTTTCTTTTTGCCAGAGCAGAATGTAAAGCGAGGGCTCGTCTTAGGAGAAGCGGCCCAATACTGTCTCGAGACGCCGCCATTCCGCTCCACCGCACGGCAGCCCGAACCTCAACAGGCCTGAATCATACTGGAACCGCCGCACCCAGATGCCGTGCTCTCCCAGAACCTGGAACAGCTCGCCAGCCCGAGGGCTCTCCAGCAGGCGATAGAGGATCGTGCCTCGCAGGGGCGTCCGTGTAGCTGAACTCAGAAGTGCATCCAGACGGCGGGCATCAGCGGAGCGGCCAGCCTGAGCCGCTTCAAGCCACTCCCGGTCGCGGAGAGCCTTCCGGCCCACTTCAAGGGCAGGTCCTGAAACCGCCCAGGGGCCGAGCGCCGACCTAAACATCAGGGCGATCGGCTCCGGTGCCAGCGCAAAACCGATCCTGAGGCCCGCCAACCCATAGGTCTTGCCGAAGGAACGCAGGACAATTGCGTTTGCCGGCAACGCCGGCACGAGGCTCTCGCCCGCGTCGAAATCAGCGAATGCCTCATCCACCACGAGCCAGCCGCCCTGCGGGCGAAGATCCTCGGCGAGACGCAGCAGGGCGTCGCGCCTGAGGAGCCTGCCGTCAGGGTTGTTGGGGTTGACTACGACCATGACATCAGTGCCGTCGAGCCGATCTAAGGCCTCGACCTCAGCCACGTCATGCCCGGCCTTGCGCCAGGAATGGGCATGCTCCGCATAGGTCGGCCCGAGAACGGCCACGCGGGAACGCGGCCGCAGATGGGGAAGAAGGCTGATCAGCACCTGCGTGCCAGGGGCCGCGACCACCATTGAGGCGTCTTTGGCGCCATAGGCTTCGGAGGCGGCGGCCTCCAGATCCCGGTGATCGGCCGGCGACGGCAGCCGCGTGAACAGACAGGCTGGCAAGGCGGGCACCGGATAGGCTATGGGGTTGATCCCCGTCGACAGGTCGATCCACGGCTCGGGCGCCTGCGGAAACAGCCGCCGGGCCTTGTCCAGATCGCCTCCGTGCCAGATCCGCGCCTCACTCATCCGGTTCACCCATGGCCCTTTCCGACAGCCTCCTGATCTTGAGCCTCGCCCTCGCGGCGGAGGCGGTCGTCGGTTATCCCCACCGCCTTTACACGGCGATCGGCCATCCCGTCACCTGGATCGGACGGCTGATCAAGGGGCTCGACCGGCACTTGAACAAGGAGACCTGGTCCTACCGGCAGCGCCGCGCCGCCGGCATCTTGGCCCTCCTGGTTCTCCTCGCCGTGACCGGACTGGCAGCTTGGGCCCTGAGCACGCTCCTCCTGCCGCTCGGTCTCATCGGCCTTCTCCTCCTGGCAATCCTCGCCAGCAGCCTCATCGCCCAGCGCAGCCTCCACGAGCATGTGGCGGCCGTGTCGCAGGGACTGCGCGAGGGCGGGATCGAGGGCGGCCGCGCCGCTGTCTCCATGATCGTCGGGCGCAACCCGCAGAGCCTGGACGAGGCGGGCGTCTCCCGCGCGGCCATCGAGAGCCTGGCCGAAAATTTTTCTGACGGGATCGTGGCACCCGCTGTCTGGCTCGGCCTCGGCGGCCTCCCCGGCGCTGCCCTCTACAAGGCCGCCAACACCGCCGACAGCATGATCGGCCACCGCACGCCCCGGCACGAGGCCTTCGGCTGGGCGGCGGCGCGCTTTGACGATCTCGTGAACCTGCCCGCCTCGCGCCTGTCGGCGCTGCTCATCATTGCGGCGGCTGCATTGCACCGGGATGCCTCCCCTCGCGGTGCGTGGCAAGCGGTCGGGCGCGATGCTTCGCATCACCGCTCGCCCAATGCCGGCTGGCCCGAGGCCGCGATGGCCGGAGCGCTGGGCCTGAGGCTCGCGGGGCCGCGCGTCTATGGCGACGTGCCGGTCGATGATCGCTGGATGGGAGACGGACGCGCGGAAGCAACAGCCGACGACATCGACCGCGCGCTTGCCCTCTATCACACGGCCTGCGGATTGCTGTTCGGTCTGGCCGCAGGATTGGCGCTGCTGGCGTGGCTCATCGCACGCTGATCGCCAGCAGCCGCTCGCAATCGAGATGCGCTTCGAGGTGATCGGCGAAGCGATCAAGGATATCGTCAATGAGGGACTCGTAGGCGAGATCGCTCGTCTCGGCGCCCAACAAATTGAGCCATCGCGCCCGCTGCCGGTCATCCGCAAAGAGGCCATGCACATAGGTGCCCGTCACGCGGCCATCCGCCGATATGGCGCCGTCCGCCTGCCCGTTCGCCAATTGCGCGAAGGGTCTTCGAGATGCATCAGGTCCCGAGGTCTCGCCGATATGCATTTCGTAGCCGGAGAGCGGCACACCATCGGGAATCGTCGCGCCCGTCACGCCTTCAAGCCGCTTCGTCGCCGTGAGCGTGGTCGCGACATCGAGAAGTCCCAAGCCCTCGATGGTGCGGCCCGCCTCGCCCTCGATGCCGAAGGGATCGTCGATCCGCTGCCCCAGCATCTGGTAGCCGCCGCACAGACCGAGCACCCGTCCGCCCCGGCGCACATGCGCCTTCAGATCAATGTCCCAGCCCTGCTCGCGAATGAAGAGAAGATCATCGATAGTGGTCTTGGAGCCAGGCAGCAGAACGAGCGCAGCGTCGGGCGGGAGCGGCTGACCAGGTTCGACCAGCACCACCTCCACGCCCGGTTCCTCTCGCAGGGGATCGAGATCGTCGAAGTTCGAGATCCAAGGCGTCACCGGCACGGCGATGGCGACCGAGCCCTTGCGCCCCTCGCGCCGCAATCCCAGGCCGTCCTCGGCCGGAAGGCGCGCGGCATCGGCAAAGTGCGGCACGAGGCCCAAAGCAGGCCAGCCGGTGCGCTCGGAAACGAAACGCATGCCGCTGTCGAACAGGGCCGGATCGCCCCGGAAGCGGTTGACGATGAAGCCGCGGATCATCGCGGCATCGGCTTCGTCGAGCACGGCCTTGGTGCCGACGAGGCTGGCGATGACCCCACCCCGGTCGATGTCGCCAACGAGCACCACGGGCACATTCGCCGCGCGCGCGAAGCCCATATTGGCGATGTCGCCTGCGCGCAGGTTCACCTCGGAAGCCGAGCCCGCGCCTTCCACGAGCACGAGGTCGGCCTCGCCTGAGAGCCGTCCGAAGCTGTCGAGCACCGCCTCCACGAGGCGCGGCTTCCAGGACTGGTATTCACGCGCCTTCGCGGTGCCGACGACACGGCCCTGCACCACCACCTGCGAGCCGACTTCGCTCTGCGGTTTCAGCAGCACCGGGTTCATGTGCACGGAGGGCGCCACGCCCGCAGCCCGCGCCTGGAGCGCCTGGGCGCGGCCGATCTCGCCGCCATCGACTGTCACGGCGGCGTTGTTCGACATGTTCTGCGGCTTGAACGGCCGCACCCTCAACCCCTTGCGCGCGAACACCCGGCACAGGCCCGCCACCAGGAGCGACTTGCCCACATTGGAGCCGGTGCCCTGCACCATGAGCGCGCGCATCTAGAACTCCACGCCTTCCTGCGCCTTCACGCCGGCGGCGAAGTGGTGCTTCACCAGGGTCATCTCGGTCACGAGGTCGGCCGCTTCGATCAGCTCCGGCTTGGCGTTGCGGCCGGTGACGACGATGTGGAGACCGGGCCGGCGCTGCCTCAGGGTCTCCACCACCTCGGCGAGCGGCAGATATTCGTAGCGCAGGGCGATGTTGAGCTCATCGAGCACCAGGAGGCGGATGTCCTCGCGGGCCATCAGCTCTTTCACCTTCTCCCAGGCGCGCTCGGCCGCCGCGACATCGCGGGAGCGGTCCTGCGTCTCCCAGGTAAAGCCCTCGCCCATGGTGTGCCACTCCACCTGATCGGCAAAGCGATCCAACGCCATGCGCTCCCCGGTCTCCCAGGCGCCCTTGATGAACTGGACCACGCCCACCTGGAAACCGCGCCCGAGCGCCCGCAGCATCAGGCCGAAGGCCGCCGTCGACTTGCCTTTCCCAGGTCCGGTATGGACGATGAGGAGCCCCTTCTCGACGGACTTGGAGGCGACCTCCCGGTCCTGCACCTCCTTGCGCTTGATCATCTTGGCGCGGTGGCGCGCCTCTTTGTCCTGGGTCATCCCGGCCTGCTTTCCTGTGGAAGGGCCGCACCATGAACAGGCGCGAGGCCGATTTCAAGGCCGGCCATTGCCGATACCCGGGCTTGAAACATCCCCCCCGGCCAGATAAGCATGAAACCGACGGTGCCCCGGCAACGGGGTGAAAAGGGAATGCGGTGAGACACCGCGGCTGCCCCCGCAACTGTAAGCGGCGAGCCTTCGCTCCACATGCCACTGGGCCTCAAAGCCCGGGAAGGCGGCGAAAAGCATCGACCCGCGAGCCAGGAGACCTGCCGTCAGCCTTAGCTTCTATCGGGTCTGTCGGACGGGGTGTGCCGACGGTGACCGTAGTCGAATGACCCTCGTCGTTCGGTTCCGTCCGTGGAAGCGCACCAGACTCTTGACCTTTGAGTCTCCCGACGGAGAGAACGATGACCGCGCCGATTCTGCCCAAGACCCGCCTCCTCGCCCTGACGCTCGCAGGCCTTGCCGCCGCGACGCCGGCCCTCGCCCACCATCCCATGGGCGGCATGACGCCGGAAACCTTCTCTCAGGGCCTGCTCTCGGGCCTAGGCCATCCTATCATCGGCCTTGATCACCTCGCCGCCCTCGTGGGCGTCGGCCTGGTCGCCTCGCGCTTCGTCCGCGGCCTCACGCTCCCGGCCTTCTGGGTCGTGGCCATGGCAGCCGGCGTAGGCCTGCACCTGATGAGCGCCGACCTGCCCTACGCGGAAGCTTTCGTGGCGCTCAGCGTCGTGGCCATCGGCCTTGCGGCGACGATCCGCACCACCCTGCCCTATGCTCTGATCGCCGTTCTGTTCGCGGCCGGCGGGGCCGTGCACGGCTATGCCCTGGGCGAGTCGATCATCGGTGCGGAAACCACCCCGCTTGCCGCTTACCTCATCGGCCTCGTGGCCGTTCAGACGGCGCTCACCACCGGCATTGCGTTCGCGGCCCGTTCGCTCGCAAAGGGCTCGCTCGCCGCCCCCGCCCTGCGGTTCGCGGGTCTTGCGGTTGCTGTGACAGGCGTCGCGGCACTCGCCCTGCCCGCCGTCGCCTGAGCGGATCGGCCCCAATCGATGACCTCATCCCCTGAGGAGATCTGCCTGCATGTCTGCGTCACCTGCCGTCAGGCGGGAGGCCCGGACGACAAGGCGCTCCGGCCCGGTGCGATCCTTCACCGGGCGCTCACCGAGGCGCTCGCCCATCCCGACGCACCGAAGGTGCGCGTGGAACCGGTCGAGTGTCTGTCCGTGTGCAAACGCCCTTGCACCATCGCGGTGTCCGGCCCCGGTCGCTGGACCTACATCTATGGCGACCTGAGCGCCGACACCTCGGTGGAGACCATTCTCGACGGGCTGCGCCGCTATGCGGCGACCTCCGACGGCCTCGTGCCCTGGCGCGAGCGGCCCGAGGCCTTCCGCAAGGGCGTGGTCGCCCGCATTCCCCCATTCAAGGCAGACAGCGCGGCTTGAGACGAGCCGCCGAAAGGCAAGCCTCCATGAGCGATCTCTCGAAGATCCCCTGCACGATCATCACCGGATTCCTCGGCGCCGGCAAAACCACCCTGGTGCGGCACCTGCTGGAGAACGCGAATGGGCGCCGTCTCGCGGTTCTCGTGAACGAGTTCGGCGATCTCGGCTTCGACGGCTCCTTCATCGAGGGCTGCGGCATCGAGGGCTGCACGCAGGATAACATCGTGGAGCTGCCCAACGGCTGCCTGTGCTGCACGGTGGCGGACGATTTCGTCCCGGCGCTCAACACGCTGCTCAACCGGCCGAACCCGCCGGAGCACATCCTGATCGAAACCTCGGGCCTCGCCCTGCCCAAGCCGCTGGTGCGCGCCTTCAACTGGCCCGACATACGCTCCCGCGTGACGGTCGACGGCGTGATCGCCGTGGTCGACGGCCCGGCCGTCGCGTCGGGCGCCTTCGCGGATGATCCCGATGCGCTCGAAGCGCAGCGGGCGCAAGATACCTCCGTCGATCACGAGAACCCGCTGGAAGAGGTCTTCGAGGACCAGCTCCTCTGCGCCGACCTCATCATCCTCAACAAGACCGACCAGATGCAGGAAGGCGACAAAGGCAAGGTTCTCGCCGAGATCAACGAGCATCTGCCCCGCGCCGTGAAGGTGATCGAGGCCGCTCACGGCAAAGTCGATCCGACCGTGCTGCTCGGCATGGGCGCCGCCGCGGAAGCCGATCTCGAGTCCCGCCCCTCGCACCACGAGACCGCCGACGATCACGATCACGACGACTTCGAGAGCATCGCGTTCCCCGTCGATCCAGTGGCCACGCCGGAGGCGCTCGTCGCCCGCGTCGAGCGCGCGGCGGAAGCCGCTGGCGTGCTGCGCATCAAGGGCTTCGCGCCGGTGAACGGCAAGCCCATGCGCCTCGTGGTCCAGGGCGTCGGCCAGCGCGTCGCGCATCACTTCGACCGGCCCTGGAAGGCCGGCGAGGCGCGCGACGGACGCATGGTGGTGATCGGGCTGAAAGGCTTCGACGTGAAGGCCGTCGAAGCCGCCTTGCGCGCGGGATGACATGCACCTCCTTCCGGTCACAACGATCTCCCTCGAGGAAGGCCAGGAGGCCACCGACCTCCAGCAGCCTCCGGGGGACATCGTCGTCCTCTCCTTCGCGGACAGTGACCTCGGCGCGCTCGCGGCTGCGCATCGTCTGAAGGCAGGCGGACCTTCGCTGCGCCTCGCATCCCTGCGCCGCCTGCGCCATCCCCTCTCCGTCGATCTCTATATCGACAAGACTGCTTTGAGGGCCCGCTTCGTCCTCGTGCGCTGTCTCGGCGGCCTCGATTACTGGCGCTACGGGCTGGAGCGGCTGTCCGAAGCGTGCCGCTCGCAGGGCGTGAAGCTCGCCGTGCTGCCGGGCGACGACCGTCCCGATCCACGGCTTGCAACTTACGCCACCGTTTCGCAAGCGCTCTGCGACGAGATCGAAGCCTATTTCCAGGCTGGCGGCATCGACAACATGAGCCGCCTGCTCTCGCGCATCGGCGTGGAGATTGGTCAAAAGGATGCAGTCGTCGAGCCGCCGCGCGCTGCTCCGCGCGCTTTCGCGTGGAATCCCCCATTCCACCACTCCGACCTCATCCTGAGGAGCCGCGACAGCGGCGTCTCGAAGGAGCATCCAGTACTCTCTCGAACCTCCTTCGAGACGCCGACTGCGTCTGCTCCTCAGGATGAGGTCGGAGGGATCGGAAGCGGCGGCATCGTCGAACCCGAGGCTGCGCTCGCCCGCCTCTCCCGCGAACGCCCCCTCGCCTATCTGCTCGTCTATCGCTCCGCCGTGCTCTCCGGCGACACGCGCCCAATCGTAGCTCTTGCAATGGCATTAAACGAACGCGGCATCGGGACTCTCGTTCTCGCGGTGTCGAGCTTGAAGGACCCGGAAGCCGTGGCGGTCGTTCGACGCGCGATCCAGGCGCGCCATCCCGACGTCATCGTCACGACAACCGCCTTCTCGTCCCGCGACGATGAATGCTTCGTACTCGACGAGGCCGACTGCCCGATCCTGCAGGCGATCCCGGTCGGCAGCACGAAAGAGGCCTGGGGAGCCTCGCCGCGCGGCCTCTCGGCGGCCGATCTCGCCATGCAGATCGCTCTGCCCGAATTCGATGGACGCATCGCCACCGGCCCCATCTCGTTCAAGGCCGAGGAGCCCGCCGATCCAGCGCTCGCCTTCTCCCGCCGGGTTCAGGCCCCAGATCCGGCTGGGATTGATGCCGTTGCCGACATGGCCGCCGCATGGGTGCGCCTCGCCCACACGCCACGCCGCGAGCGGCGGCTAGCGCTCGTTCTGTCCGATTACCCCGCGCGCGGCGGGCGCGCCGGATTTGCGGTTGGGCTCGACACGCCGGCCAGCGTCTGCGCAATCCTCGACCTGCTGCGCGCGGCCGGCTACGGGGCTGGCCGAGACTTCACGGCAGACGACCTCATGCCGCGTCTCACCGAGGGCGAGCAAACCTTCGAGGTTTCCCTCGCCACCTATCGTGCGTGGCTCGGTATGCTGCCGAGCGAGCAACGCGATGCCATCGATGAGAGCTGGGGCTGCATTCAGAACGATCCTGCCTTTACGGACGGGGCTTTCCGCTTCCGCACCATTCGTGCCGGCAACGTGCTTGTCGCTCTGCAGCCCGACCGCGGGCATGGACAGGATCGCAAGGGATCCTACCACGACCCCGAATGCCCTCCGAGCCACGGATATCTCGCCTTCTATTGCGGCCTGAGGGCGCTGGAGCACATCCACGCCCTCGTGCATTTCGGCACCCACGGCACCACCGAGTGGCTGCCCGGCAAGGCAGTGGCGCTCTCGACCACCTGCTGGCCGCGCCTCGCCATTGGCTCCTTACCCGTAATATATCCCTTCATTGTCGACGATCCCGGCGAGGCGGCTCCCGCAAAGCGCCGCATCGGCGCCGTCACCCTCGGCCACCTCACGCCGCAGATCGGCGAGGCTGGCCTGCACGGGGAGGCCGCCGCCTTGCGCGAGTTGGTAGAGGAGTTCTCCTCCGCCCAGGTGCTGCATCCCGGACGCGCGGAGCTGGTGGCGAAGGAGATCCTGGAACGCGCACAAGCGAGCGGTCTCGCTGCCGCCTGCGGCGTCGATGACCGCACGCCGATGGACGAGGCTCTGACCCGCCTCGACGCGCATCTCTGCGATCTTGGCGAGGTGACGATCCGCGACGGGCTGCACGTTTTCGGCCATGCGCCTGAAGAATTCGGGAACTGCGGTGAAGGCGAACGCAACGGGTTTTTGAAAGCCCTTGATGGGTGCTTCGTCGTGCCCGGTCCATCCGGCTCTCCCTCGCGCGGACAAACTGACGTGCTGCCCACCGGCCGCAACCTCGCGACCCTCGATCCGCGCGCGATCCCGACCCGCGCTGCCACCGAGCTCGGCTGGCGCGCGGTCGCGGAAGTGGTGCGCCGCCATCTGCAGGAGCAGGGCGACTGGCCGCGCCGGATCGTGATGGATCTGTGGGCCTCGCCGACACTCCGCTCCGGCGGAGAAGACATTGCCCATGCTCTCGCCCTCATGGGCGTGCGCCCGACCTGGGATCATGCCTCGACCCGCGTGACCGGCTTCGAGATCGTGCCGCCGCCGCTCCTCGACCGGCCGCGCGCCGACGTGACGATCCGCGTGTCCGGCGCCTTCCGCGACACGTTCCCGGACCAGATCGCGCTCCTCGACCAAGCGGCCCGCGCGGTCGCGGCCCTCAACGAGGATGACGAGTGGAACGAACTCGCCGCTGCACGCCGCCGGGGCGAGGCGCTCTCCCGTGTGTTCGGATCGGCGCCCGGCACCTATGGCGCGGGCGTATCGGCGCAGGCGCTCGACGGCGAATGGACGGCGGGAAGTGATCTCGGCCGCACCTATCTCGCCGGCACATCTCACGCCTTCGGGATTGGCGGCGAGGCTCAGGCCGATGAGAGCTTCCCGCAACGTGTCGAACAGGCAGAAGCCTTCGTGCATGTGAGCGACGTCGCCGAACGCGACATCCTTGAAGGCGACTCCGCCGCCGATGCCATCGGAGGCTTCGCGGCAGCCGCGCAGGCGATGGGAGCGTCTCCTGCGCTCTACAGCCTCGACACGAGCCGACCGCAGGCCCCGAAGGCCCGCACCCTTGTGGAAGACGTGGATCGCCTCGTGCGCGGTCGCTTGACAAATCCACGCTGGATCGCGGGCCAACTGCGCCATGGCTGGCGCGGCGCGGCCGAGATCGCCCAGGGCGTCGATGCGCTTTTCGCCTTCGCGGCGACCACGGATGCGGTTCCGGCCGCAACTCTCGATCTCGTCTTCACCGCGTTGGTGGCCGACGAGTCCACCTGGCAGCAGATCTCCAGTGCCAATCCTGCCGCCGCGCAGGCGATCCGCGACCGCCTCGCCGATGCGCGCCGACGCGGATTGTGGGAGAGCCGCCTCAATTCCGTTGCAGCCCTTTTCGACAATGATCGGAAGGAGGCCGCCGAATGAGCGCTCAAGCCGACATCGCGCGTCGCCGGGGCTGGTGCCCGGGCGTGCGCCGTCCAATGGCGACCGGCGACGGCCTTCTCGTGCGCCTGCATCCGTTCGCCGGCCGGCTTTCAGCCGATCAGGTCCGGCTCATCGCGCAGGCCGCGCTTGACCATGGCAATGGCCATATCGACATCACCGCCCGCGGCAACCTGCAGATCCGCGGCGTGCGCGACGACACCTATCCCGCCCTGCTCGCCCTTCTTGAGCGCGAAGGCCTCGCCGGGCCCGAGGGCGATGGACCGAATCGCCTCACGGTCCTGTCGCCGCTTGCGGGTCTCGATCGGCTCGACCGCTGCGATGTCCTTGCCCTGGCGCAGGATATCGAGAATGCGGCGGGTGCCATTGAGGATCTGCCCGCAAAATTCTTCGTCACCATCGACGGCGGCGGCGCGATGCCCCTCGACGCTCTCGGGGCTGATCTTCACCTGCTGGCGATGGGTGAGGACATCATCGGCTTTGGGATCCCTTCTTCCAAGGGCCTCCATTGGATGGGCACTTCGCCCCTGTCCCGCACGCCGGATGCCGTTCACACGGTGCTTTCAGGCTTTGCGGAACTGCGGCGCAGGAGCGTGACCGAGGTGCGGCGTCTGCGTGATCTCGAGCCCGACCTTGTGCGGGAGTTGGCAACGCTCGCGACCCTCGCCCCGGTGGCTGAAACGCCTAAGCGACCGGCATCTCCTCGTGCGGGTGTGCTGTCTCTCGACATTGGGCAAGCTGTTCTCCTCGCCCTGCCCTTCGGCCGCTGCAGCGCCGCGCAGTTGGTGCAAGTTGCTGATTGGAGCAAGCGCTTCGGCAGCGGCGAACTCCGCCTCTCCTTCACGCGCGGTCTCATGCTGCCGAAAATCGTGGACGAGCACCTACCCGCATTGATTGGCGAGGCAAGCCTTGGCGACTTCATTACCGACGCGTCGGACCCGCGCCTGTCTCTGATCGCCTGTCCCGGCAGACCGGATTGTGGCAGCGCGTTCACATCCGCTCCCGCCGATGCGCTGCGGCTCGCGGAGGCCTGCCCGGAACTTCTCAAGGGTGGCGCAAACCTTCATGTCTCGGGCTGCCCGAAAGGCTGCGCCCATCCGGGCAAGGCCGATCTCACGCTGGTCGGCCGCCACGATGGCCGCTACGACATCGTGGCGAACGGCTCCACCCGCGATGCCTCATCCCTTCATCTTTCCATTGACGAGATTATGTCCCGTTTATCGCCTTTGAACATTGTCCAGGACTTGCCCCACGCATTCCCGGAGCGAACGCAATGAGCGCCGCCCGCGACTACATCCGCGAGGGCACGGAAATCTATCGCCGCTCCTTCGCGATCATCCGTGCCGAGGCGGACCTCTCGCGCTTTTCAGGCACCGCCGAGCGCATCGCCGTGCGCATGATCCATGCCTGCGGCATGACCGACTTGCCAAAGGACATCGATCTCTCGGATGATTTCGCCGAGAAGGCAGAAGCTGCCTTGAAGCGCGGCGCGCCGATCCTGTGCGACGCCAAGATGGTGGCTAACGGCATCACCCGCGCGCGGCTGCCGGCGAACAACGAGGTGATCTGCACGCTGGACGATCCGCGCGTCCCAGTGCTCGCAACGGAACTCGGCAACACTCGCTCGGCCGCCGCCATGGAGCTGTGGCGCGAGCGGCTGGAAGGCGCTCTCGTGGTGTTCGGCAATGCACCCACTGCGCTGTTTCATCTGCTCGAGATGCTCGATGCCGGTGCGCCCAAGCCCGCCGCCGTGATCGGCATTCCGGTCGGCTTCATCGGGGCGGCGGAATCCAAGGAGGCGCTGGCCCGGGACGGGCGTGTGCCGTACCTCGTGGTCCACGGGCGGCGCGGCGGCAGCGCCATGGCGGCGGCTGCGGTCAATGCCCTGGCGAACCTGGTGGAGTGAGGCGGGCATGACCGAACACATCACCCGTTTCTTCGGTCTCGGCCTCGGCCCAGGCAACCCGGACTACATGACAGTCCGGGCGCGCAGGGTGCTGGAGAGCGCCGACCGGCTGGTTCATTTCTGCAAGCGCGGACGGCGCGGCAACGCGCGCACCATTGCGGATGCCATCGTTGGACAGAGCCCGGAGCGGGAGATCGCCCTGGCGTATCCGGTAACGACCGAAATCCCTGCCGATCACCCGGATTATGCGGCGGCGCTCAACCCCTTCTACGAGGAAGCAGCCGCACAGTTGCTTGCCGAAATCGAAACAGGCCGCACAGTTGCCGTGCTCTGCGAAGGCGATCCCTTCTTCTACGGCTCCTTCATGCATCTCTGGTGGCGCCTCAAGGACAAGGTGCCGACCGAAGTCGTGCCGGCCGTGTCCGGCATGTCGGGCGCGTGGACCCGCGCGGGCGCGCCGATCACCTGGGGCGACGACGTGCTAACAATCGTGCCCGGAACCCTGCCTGAGGCGGAGCTGACGCGGCGCCTGTCGGGCACCGATGCCGCCGTGGTGATGAAGCTTGGACGCAACCTGCCAAAAGTCCGCGCGGCACTTGCCACCGCAGGCCTTCTGGAGCGCGCGATCTACGTGGAGCGGGCCACCATGGCGGAGGAAAAGATCGTCCCGCTGCCAGACCTGCCCGAGGATTCCGACGCGCCCTATTTCTCGCTCATCATCGTGCCGGGGCAAGGGAGGCGCGTATGAGTGGCTTCGTCACCATCGTGGGTCTCGGTCCCGGTGATCCGCAATACCTGACGCCCGCCGCATCGCAAGCGCTCGCCTCCGCGACCGATCTTGTCGGCTACGGCCCCTACGTCGACCGTATTCCGGAGCAACCCAGCCAGCGCCGTCATTCATCCGATAATCGTGTCGAACTCGACCGGGCCCGCTTTGCGCTCGATCTTGCGGCGAAGGGCGCGCGCGTGGCCGTGGTGTCAGGCGGCGATCCCGGCGTGTTCGCCATGGCGGCAGCAGTATTCGAAGCCGTCGACAATGGAGATCCTGCGTGGCGAAGCCTCGACATCCGTGTCGAGCCCGGCATCACGGCGATGCTCGCCGCGGCGGCCCGCGTGGGCGCACCGCTCGGCGGCGATTTTTGCGCCATGTCACTGTCGGACAACCTGAAGCCATGGGAAGTCGTGGAGGCGCGGCTGCGGGCAGCGCTCGCGGCGGATTTCGTGGTGGCGCTCTACAACCCGATCTCGTCGGCCCGTCCCTGGCAGCTCGGCGCCGCGTTCAAGATCGTGGCGGAGACGCGCGGGCCAGACACGCCGATAATTCTGGCACGGGCCGTCATGCGCTCGGATGAGCGGATCAGGATTCTGCCGCTCTCGGAAACGGAAGCGTCCATGGCCGACATGTCGACCGTGGTCATTATCGGGGCGACGACCACACGGCTGATCGAGCGGCCCGACGGCAAGGCGCCATACGTCTACACCCCGCGCTTCTACGGGGTACGGCCGTGACGGCGCTCAAGCCATTCCAGGGCGGCGTCCGCGCTCGCAACCTCCTCGACGCCGCGAGGTTTCTCCGGCCGCGCCACGACGATCGCGGGCAGCCCGAGAGCGCGCGCCGCCGCGATCTTCGGATAGGTCGCAGCTCCGCCGGAATTCTTCGTCACCACCACGTCCACGCGCTCGCGCTCCATCAGGGCCCGCTCGGCCGCTTCATCGAAGGGCGCGCGATCCCGGATGGCGATGACGTTCGGCACCGGCAGCGCCTCGCCGATGGGCTCGATGGTGCGCACGAGATACGTGTGCTGCGGCGCAGCCGCGAAGGGCGGCAGTTCGAGACGCCCCACGGTGAGAAAGACGCGGCGGGGTTCATGGCCCAACGCTCGGACAGCGTCGTCCATCGCGTTGACGTCTATCCAGCGGTCCCCCTCCTGCGGGATCCATGGTGCACGGCGCAGGGCGAGCAGCGGAACGTGCACTTGCGCGCAGGCCTCCGCCGCGTTGCGAGACATCACGGCCGCGAAGGGATGCGTCGCGTCGATCACGGCCTCGATCCGCTCCTCGCGGCAGAAGCGGGCAAGCCCCTCCACGCCGCCGAAGCCGCCGATGCGGGTCGGGACCGGCAGGGGCCGCGGGTCGCTGGTGCGCCCGGCCATGGACAGGAGCGGGCTGAACTCGGATCGGCCGGCAAGAAGCGCCGCGAGTGCGGAAGCCTCCGTCGTGCCGCCCAGAATGAGAATGCGCATGCGCCCCTTTTCCCTGAAATCTGAGGCGGAGTCGAGCATGGCGACGAAGGCTCCCTGGCTCACCATCATCGGCATCGGCGAGGACGGACGCGCGGGGCTCTCCCCTGCTGCCTTCGTGGCGCTCGACCGGGCGGAGTACGTCATCGGCGGCGCGCGCCACCTTGAGCTTGCGGCCCCCTTGTCCGCGCAGACGCAGACCTGGCCTTCTCCCTTTACCGAGGGCTATCCCATGATCCTCGCCCGTCGGGGTTTGCCGACCTGTGTGCTCGCAACGGGCGATCCGTTCCATTACGGCGTCGGCGCGGAACTCGCCCGCTTGATCCCGGCAGAAGAAATCGTCTGCCATCCGCAGCCCTCGGCCTTCAGCCTCGCGGCCGCGCGCATGGGCTGGTCGCTGCCCGATTGCGACTGCGTGAGCCTTCACGGGCGGGCACTGGAGCGGATAATTCCGTATCTGCAACCGGGCGCTCGCATTCTCGCCCTGTCATGGGACGGTTCGACCCCGGGCAGGCTCGCGGAACTGCTGAAATCACGCGGCATGGGCGCATCGGCGATCACGGTGCTGGAGGCTATGGGAGGCCCGCGAGAGCGCATCCGCCGCGCGATCGCAGACAGGCTCGACATCTCCGAGATCGACCCGCTCAACACCGTCGCGGTCGAGGTCGTGGCATCGAAGGACGCCCGCATTATCCCTCTTACCTCCGGTCTTCCCGATTCCTGGTTCGCAAATGACGGTCAGCTCACCAAGGCGGAGATCCGCGCGCTGACGCTGGCAGCCCTCGCGCCGAAAGCCGGCGAGCTGTTGTGGGATATCGGCCTGGGCGCCGGCTCGGTGGGCATCGAGTGGTGCCTGCGCCATCCGCGCAACCGCTGCATCGGCATAGAGGAGCGTCCGGAGCGAGCCGAGCGGGCGCGGCGCAACGCGCAGGAACTTGGTGCGACGGCACTCGACATCCGCATCGGGCAGGCACCGGATGCCTTGGGCGATCTGCCGGCGCCGGATGCCATCTTCATCGGCGGCGGCGCGTCGGAAGCAGGCGTGTTCGATACGGCTTGGGCGGCGCTCAAGCCCGGCGGCCGTCTCGTCGTCAACGCCGTGACCCTGGAAACCGAGACCTTGCTCGGAACGCTTTATGCGCGGCATAGCGGCTCCATGCGGCGCTTGGCGCTCTCGCGTCTGGAGGCCGTCGGCGGCATGCACGGCTGGCGGGCGGCGATGCCCGTCACGCAATGGGTGGTGACGAAGCCATGATCGTGGCAGGCATCGGATTCAGGCGCAGCGTCGAAGCCGACGAGATCGTAACGCTCGTGGAGCTGGCGCTGGAGCGCTCCGCGCTTGAGCGTGGCGCCCTGAGCAAACTTGCGACCATCGAGGCGCTCGCCACCCTGCCGGCTTTCACGGAGGCTGTCCGTCGGCTCGGTGTCGGCGCGGCACCTGTTACACAAACCGCTCTCCTGGCGACAGCGCCGCATGTGCGCACGCAATCAGCCCGCTCCATCGCGGCGCATGGGGTTGGATCCGTCGCAGAAGCCGCAGCGCTCGCCGCCGCAGGGCCGCACCCGCAGCTCATCCTGGAGCGCCTCGCCTCAGCCTCCGCCACCTGCGCACTCGCGCGTCCGGAGACAGGCCCATGACCATCCACTTCATCGGAGCCGGCCCTGGTGCCGCCGATCTCATCACCGTGCGCGGGCGCTCGCTCATCGAACGCTGCCCGGTCTGCCTCTATGCCGGCTCCATCGTGCCGCAGGAGATCCTGTCCTGGTGCCCGCCCGGTGCGAGGCTCATCGACACCGCTCCCCTCGACCTCGACGCCATCACGGCGGAATACGTGCGGGCGCATGAATGCGGCGAGGATGTGGCCCGGCTCCATTCCGGCGACCTCTCGATCTGGAGCGCCATGGGCGAGCAACTGCGGCGGCTCGATGGCTTGGGCATCCCCTACACGATCACTCCCGGCGTTCCCGCCTTCGCGGCTGCGGCTGCCGCCCTCGGACGCGAGCTGACGGTGCCGGAGGTCGGGCAGTCGGTGGTGCTCACCCGCACCTCGGGCCGGGCCTCCGCCATGCCTGAGACGGAGCGGCTTGCCACCTTCGCGCAGACAAAGGCGACGCT
>JAESFL010000476.1_pt1 | contig 27208 bp, 27 predicted proteins | sample 9269401 | NCBI WGS metagenome assembly JAESFL01 (sample SAMN14506025, study PRJNA617098) | algae metagenome | isolation source: Gloeocapsa sp. UFS-A4-WI-NPMV-4B04 and co-occurring heterotrophs from desert... | place: USA: Utah | collected 2006-10-01 | reverse complement strand
CTCGTCGGGATGATGCTGCTCTCCGAGATCGCCCGGAAGGAGGGGCTGTTCGACTGGCTCGCCGCCCACGCGGTGCGGGCCGCGAAGGGTTCGGCGACGCGGCTGTTCCTGCTCGTCTACGTCGTCGGCACGCTGGTCACGGTCTTCCTCTCGAACGATGCCTGCGCGGTGGTGCTGACGCCGGCCGTCTTCGCCGCAACCCGGGCCGCCGGCGTGAAGCAGCCCCTGCCCTACCTGTTCATCTGCGCCTTCATCGCCAACGCGGCGAGCTTCGTGCTGCCGATCTCGAATCCGGCCAACCTCGTCGTCTTCGCCGAGCACATGCCGCCGCTCGGGCAATGGCTCGCGACCTTCACCCTGCCCTCCTTCCTCGCGATCGTGGCGACCTACATCGTCCTGCGCCTGACCCAGAACGCGCGGCTGAAGGCCGAGACGGTGGCGACCCGGATCGACACGCCGGCCCTCGGGCGCGGCGGCGCGGTCGCGGGCCTCGGCATCGTCGCCACCGGTGCGGCCCTGATCGGCGCCTCGGCCGCCGGGCTGGAACTCGGCCTGCCGACCTTTGTCGCCGGGCTTGCCACCACCCTCGTCGTGCTCGCGATCAACCGGGGCGGGCTGGTCGCAGTGGCCAAGGACGTGTCCTGGGGCGTGCTGCCGCTGGTCGCCGGGCTGTTCATCCTGGTCGAGGCCCTGGAGACGACCGGCCTGCTCGCGCGGCTGGCCGACGCCCTCGGCCGGGCCGCGCAGGGCGATCCGGCCGCCGCAGCCTGGGCCGGCGGCGCCCTCGTCGCCTTCGGCTCGAACCTCGTGAACAACCTGCCGGCGGGCCTGCTGGCCGGCGCTGCGGTGCAGGCGGCCCACGTCCCGGAGACGGTCGCGGGAGCGATCCTGATCGGCATCGATCTCGGACCGAACCTCTCGGTCACGGGCTCGCTCGCGACCATCCTCTGGCTCACCGCGATCCGCCGCGAGGGCGAAGACGTCTCGGCCTGGGCGTTCCTGAAGCTCGGCGTCCTCGTCATGCCCCCGGCGCTCGCCCTCGCGCTGGCCGCGCTGATCCTCGCCTGATCTCCCCTCGCCTGCCCCTTCGCCTGCCCCTTCGCCGATCCGGAGGCCGCCCCCGTGAGTGCCGCCCTTCTCTACCCCTTCATCCTCCTCGCGGGCGCCCTCCAGGCACTCGGCAATTCCATGAACGCGCAGTTGCGCGGGCAGCTCGTCAATCCGTTCCTGGCGGCCTCCGTCTCCTTCCTGCCGATCGTGTTCGTCTTCGCGACGCTGTTCCTCGTGATGCCGACGCCGCTGCCGGGCCTCGACACGCTCGCAGGCATGCCGTGGTACGCGCCGCTCGGCGGGCTCGCCGGCGCGGTCGCGGTGTTCGGCGGCCTCGCCTTCGTCGACAAGGTCGGCGCCGGCCCCTTCAACGGGCTGACCCTGACCGCCAACATCCTGACCTCGCTGGCGATGGATTCGCTGGGCCTGTTCGGGATGCCGGGCGGCGGGTTCAAGCCGCTGCCCTGGCTCGGCGGCCTGCTCATGGCCGTCGGCGTGACGTTCATCGCCCGCGTCACCCCCGACAAGGGGTCGGAATCGGGTGAGACCGAGACGGGCCACGGTCTCAATCCGAGGCTGCTCTACCCCTTCATCGTCGTGGCGGGCGCGCTGCAGGCGATCGGCGTGGCCTGGAACGCGCAGCTCCGCGGGGCCCTGGTCAATCCGTGGCTCGCGGCCCTGGTCTCGTTCCTTCCGGTGGTGTTCGTGTTCGTGCTGGTCTTCCTGCTGCGGCCGAAGCCGCTGCCGCAGCGGACCGACCTGGAAGGGGTGCGCTGGTGGATGCCGCTGGCCGGCCTCACCGGGGCCGTGGCCGTGTTCGCCGGCCTGCTGTTCGTCGACAAGGTCGGCGCGGGCGCCTTCAACGGCCTGCTCATCACCGCCAACCTGCTGACCTCGGTGGCGCTGGACCATTTCGGCTGGGTCGGCATGAAGCGGGTGCGGGCCGGCGCGTCGCGGCTCGGCGGAGCCGCGCTGATGGTGGCCGGCATCCTCCTCATCTCGCTGTTCTGACGCGGCGCGGGGAGCCGGGTCACGGCGATCCGCATTGCGCGTCACCCCGCCCCTTCGCCGGAGGGCCTCTTGCTCCGTGTGATGGCCGTAGCGTCCCTCGACCATCGGGCGGATCGAACGCAGCGGCGCCAACCGATTTCGGACGCATCATCCGGCAGACCTGGGACGCCGTGCGGCGCTGCCCGGCCCCGAACCCAACCGGTCATGCGAAGGTGGCAGAGCCGCCCCCCGCCCTCTTGCCTCGCTCCCTTGCCTCGCTCTCCTGCCCTGATCTCTTGCAAAGCGCGCGGCCCCAAAGCGCCTTCGTCGCGTCCCCGCCAGCAAGCACACGATAATTTGATCAACGGATTCGATCGGATCCAATGCCCGTCAGCACCCCATTTTTGAACAAGTATTTACTTGAGAAGATTTACGCACTATCGGGTCGCATTGAACAGACTTGCTTGGCCCATTAGCCTCACAGCCTGATCGAATACGCACCAAACAGGGAAGGACGATGCCGACCAACGACGCTGATGCCATCGCTGAGGTTGCCGCACTGTGTGCAGCCGCCCGTGCGAAGCTTCCGGCATCGGGCTTCCGCCGGCTCCACGTCCTGCTCGACATGATCCTGATCGACCTCGGTCACGCGGCTCCGCCCCCGACAGAGGCGGCATCGGATCTCCGGCCGGATGCGATGATGTCCGAGGATCGCCCTTGATCGATCTCAGCCGTCGTCGATCTGGCAGACGAGGCGGATCGTCATGACGCTGTCGCCGTCGCCGTTGCGGACGGTCAGAACCAGCGTGCAATCCTGGCTGTCCTCGGCCTCCGCGGCCATCAGGGTCGTCATCACCCGCAGAGCCTCGCGGCGCAGGGCAAGCGGGTACTGGATCTCGCGACCCACCTCGTCCTTCAGATCCGTGCCGTCGTTGATGTCGAAATAGTAACGCGGCATCCGAGACAAGCTGCGTGAAGAAACCGTCCCATCTCGATCAAACTCGAGACCGGCCCCGCGGCGAATCCTCCGAACCCGGCCCGGACGCCCCCCACATCGGTGCAACGTGCAGGAAACAGGCCGGTTTCAGCGGCACAAGCGGTGAGCATACAGCCGGAACGTGCCGCCGGGGAGAGCCGAAGACCGCAAATCCGCGTCAATGCGCGAGGATCTTCGAGAGGAACTGCTGAGCCCGCTCGCTGCGAGGCCGGTCGAAGAAGATGTCCTTGGCGACATCCTCGACGATTTCGCCGCGATCCATGAACACCACCCGGTCGGCCACCTTGCGGGCAAATCCCATCTCGTGGGTCACGACCATCATGGTCATGCCGTCGCGGGCCAGTTCCACCATCACGTCGAGCACCTCGCCGACCATCTCGGGGTCGAGGGCCGAGGTCGGCTCGTCGAACAGCATCACCACCGGGTCCATGGCGAGCGCCCGGGCGATCGCCACCCGCTGCTGCTGCCCGCCCGAGAGCTGACCCGGATGCTTCTGCGCATGCGCCGAGAGGCCGACGCGGGCCAGCAGATCGAGGCCGCGCTTGGTTGCCGCCTCCCGCGATCGCCCGAGCACCTTGCGCGGGGCCAACGTCAGGTTGTCGATGACACTCAGATGCGGGAACAGTTCGAAATGCTGGAACACCATGCCGACCCGCGCGCGCAGCCGCGGCAGGTTGGTGGCCCTGTCCCGTACCCGCGTGCCGTCGACGGTGATCTGCCCCTCCTGGAACGGCTCCAGGGCGTTGACGCATTTCAGCAGCGTCGACTTCCCCGAGCCCGAGGGGCCGCAGACCACCACCACCTCGCCCCGGTTCACCGCGGTGGAGCAGTCGGTGAGGACGCGGACCTCGCCGTACCACTTCGACACCGCCTCGATGGCGATCATCGGCCCGCCCGCGATGGCCGGCTGCGGGGCAGAACTTATGGGAGCAGAGGTCATGGGCCCGTCCTCATCGCGTTTGCCCTCTCACCGGACGATCGCCGTGCGGGCCTGGAGCCGGCGCACGAGCAGCGAGGCCGCGAAGCAGACGGCGAAGTAGACGAGCGCGGCGAACAGGTACATCTCCACGAGACGCCCGTCGCGCTGCGCGACCTTGGAGGCAGCGCCCAGGAAATCGGTCAGCGAGAGCACGTAGACGAGCGACGTATCCTGGAACAGCACGATCGTCTGGGTCAGCAGCAGCGGCACCATGTTGCGGAAGGCCTGGGGCAGCACCACGCGCCGCATCGTCTGCGCGTAGTTCATGCCGAGCGCCTGGGCCGCCGCGCTCTGCCCCTTCGGGATCGACTGGATGCCCGCCCGCACGATCTCGGAGAAGTAGGCCGCCTCGAACAGGGTGAAGGTGACGAGCGCGGAGGCAAACGCCCCGACCTGGATCGGCGTGTCCGAACCCGTCGCCCAGGCACCGAGATAGGGCACGAGGAAGTAGAACCAGAAGATCACCAGCACGAGCGGCAGGGCCCGCATCAGCTCGACATAGAGCTTGGCCGCATGCGTCAGGCCCGGCACGCCCGAGAGCCGCATCAGCGCGAGCGCCGTGCCGAGCACGATGCCGCCGCTCGCCGCGAGCGCGGTCAGCGTCAGGGTAAACACCATGCCCTCGGCGAAGAGGTAGAGCAGCGCGTCGACGATGACGGAGAAGTCGAACTGCCCGAACATCAGCGCCCTCCCGGCACGGCCAGGCGCCGCTCCAGCAGCGTCGCGCCCGCGATCACCACGAGGTTGAGGGCGACGTAAAGCAGGGTCGCGGCGGTGAAGGCCTCGAACACGTGGAACGAGAATTCCTGCATCGAGCGGGCCCGCGCCGTGAGTTCGAGCAGGCCGATGGTGAGCGCCACCGAGGTGTTCTTGAGGTTGTTGAGGAATTCCGAGGTGAGCGGCGGCAGGAGGATCCGGTAGGCGTTGGGCAGCAGCACGGCGCGGTAGGTCTGCGCCCGCGTGAGGCCGAGCGCGAGGCCCGCCTGCGCCTGCCCCCGCGGCAGGGCGAGGAGGCCCGCCCGCACCTGCTCGGCCACCCGCGCGGCGGTGAAGAAGCCCAGGCACAGGACCGCCGTGTAGAACGGCGCGTCCGGCATCTGCTTGACAGCGGCGCCCAGATGCGCGGGCAGGAGTTCCGGCAGCACGAAGTACCAGAGGAACATCTGCACCAGCAGCGGGACGTTGCGGAATCCCTCGACATAGGCGGCACCGACCGCGTTGGCGGTGCGCGAGGGCAGCGTGCGCATCACGCCGATCACCGAGCCGAGGGTGAAGGCGATCACCCACGAGGCCAGCGCGGTGGCGACCGTCCAGGCCAGCCCCGAGAGGAGCATGTCGGCATAGGTGCCGGCGCCCTCGGGCGACGGCTCCAGGAAGATGCCCCAGTTCCAGTTGTAGTTCATCGAGCGCCAGCCATCGGGGAGCTCATCGTCGAAAGGCCGCTCATCCGTTGCGGGCCGCCGCGCTCAGTAGGCCGCCGGATCGGCGCTGTCGCTCGGATTGGCGAAGGCCTTCCGCATCGGCTCGCTCATCGGGAGCTTCAGGTTGATGCCCCGCGGCGGGATGGCTTGCGTGAACCACGTGTCGTAGAGCGCCTTCCCCTCCGGGCTCTTGTAGAGGGCGGCGGTCGCCGCATCGACCACGGCCTTGAAGGGGGCGTCGTCCTTGCGCAGCATGATGCCGTAGGGCTCGGGCTGCGACTGAGCCTCCGACGAGATCGTGTAGGCCTCAGGCGACTTCGAGCCGGCGACGAGGGCGGCGAGCAGCACGTCATCCATCACGAAGGCGTCGGCGCGGCCGGTCTCCATCATCAGGAAGGCCTCGGCGTGGTCCTTGGCCGGCAGGATCCGCATGCCGAGGCCGCGGGCCGCGTTGATCTCGTTGATCTGGCGGATGTTCGTGGTGCCCGAGGTCGAGACCACGGTCCGGCCCTTGAGGTCGTCGGTCTTGTCGAGCCCCTTCTCCTTCTTCGCGACGAAGCGCGTCGCGGTGAGGAAGTGGGTGTTGGTGAAGGCGGCCTGTTTCTGCCGGTCGGCGTTGTTGGTGGTCGAGCCGCATTCGAGGTCGATCGTCCCGTTGGCGATCAGGGGAATGCGGGTCGCGGAGGTGACGGGGTTGAGCCGCACGTCCAACTTGTCGAGCTTGAGATGGGTTTTGACCGCGTCGGCGACCTTCAGACAGATCTCGTAGGCGTAGCCCACCGGCTTCTGGTTGCCGTCGAGATAGGAGAACGGCACCGAGGCGTCGCGGTAGCCGATGGTGAGGGCACCGGTATCCTTCACCTTCTTCAGCGTCCCGGTGAGGCTCGGGCCCGCAGGATCCTGGTCCGCGGGATTCTGGGCGCGCGCCGGCGAACAGGCGGTCGCGGCGACGAGAGCACTGAGCAGGAGCGCGGCCTTGAGGCGCATGGGCGGACCTTCCGAACACGTGCGTGACGCGCCGCGGCCCGGCGGGCGGCGGCGGCGGCGGCGGCCCCATAGTGAGGCGGGGACACCGGCTTGTCATCCGTCTGCGGCCATCATCCCCGTGCACGGTGCGATTGCAGGGCGTGATCGCGCCGACCCCACGAGAAGCACATCCGGCTTTAATCCCGAAAAATCCAAGTACTTTCGAGCTTTTGTCCCAGACGTTGCAGACGGGGGACAAAGCGAACGCGCATGGCAGCGGTGAAATTTCGCACCTTAAATCACTGATTTCACTCTGATTTACGCGTCGACTGCCATGTGGAAAAGCAGACCCCAACGGATACTCCGGCACAGCGTGGCGCCGACAAAATGCATCGCTCGAAGAGCCAGTCCTTGCGCTGGTATACCAGACTAGGTGATTTCTCATCCCTCACGGACAAACTCTGCGAAAGAACAGGAGCGGCATGGTGAAGCAATCGGTTCTGTGCGCGTCGTTGCTTGCCGGCGTCTCCGTCCCCCTCCTCGTCGGCCCGGCACTCGCCCAGAGCGGCCCCCTCGCCGGCCTTCGGGACACGCCGCCGCTGGCCGCAGCGGATGTCGTCGGCGTCCCGGCACAGGCGGCGCCTCGGACGAAGCCGTCCGGGCCGTACTTCGCCGCCGCGCCGGCCCAGCCGCCGAATTTCCTCTACCGGGCGCTCGGCGAGCCGGAGAACTGGCGCATCAGCGGCTCGTTCCGGCCGCGGGTGGAGGGCATCGCCAACCAGTTCCGTCCGGTGCCGACGTTCGCGGCCAACGACATCCTGAACTCGTATCTCACGACCCTGCACGTGGAGTACGGGATCAAGGGCCCGGTGCGCCTCGGCGTCGAGCTGTTCGACAGCCGCGGCTATTTCCAGCAGCGCAACTCCTCCGCCTTCACCACGGAGATCAACGCCCTCGAACCGGGCCAGGCCTATCTGAACTTCGACACGGGCGATCTCGGCGGCGAGGGCTCGAAGAGCAGCCTGACGGTCGGCCGCTTCACCAAGAACATCGGCTCGCGCCGCCTCGTCTCGCGCCAGCAGTTCCGCAACACCATCAACGCCTATACCGGCCTGACCTATGACTGGCAGGGCGCGAACCGGGACAAGTTCACCGCCCTGTGGGTGATGCCGCACACCCGCCTGCCCGACGACGTCAACGGCATCCTCGACAACGGCATCGAGTTCGACCGCGAGAGCCTGAACCTGCAGCTCTTCGGCGCCTCCTACACCTTCGCCGACATCCTCGGCGGCACGTTCGAGCTCTACGGCTACGGCCTCTACGAGCAGGATTCGGGCACCGGCCTGCGCTCGGTCCAGACCCGGGACCGACGCCTGTTCACCCCCGGCCTGCGTTTCGCCCGCCGACCCCAGGTCGGCGCGTTCGACTACGATTTCGAGGGAATCTACCAGACCGGACTTGCCCGCGAGACTGCGGCCGCCTCCGACCAGCGCGACCTCACGGTCTCAGCCTACTTCGTCCATGCCGAGGTCGGCTACACCTTCGAGCACGCCTGGAAGCCGCGGCTGTCGCTGCACTACGATCAAGCCAGCGGCGACCGGAACAACGACGGCAAGTTCACCCGCTTCGACACGCTGTTCGGGGCCCGGCGCTTCGAGTACGGCCCGACCGGCCTCTACGGCCCGGTGCAGCGCGCCAACCTGATCTCGCCCTCGATCCGCGCCGAGATCACCCCGAGCAAGGTGTGGGACGCCTTCATCGCCTACCGCCCGCTCTGGCTGGAGAGCGCCACCGACACCTTCGCCGCGACCCTGATCCGCGACCGCACCGGCCGCTCCGGCACCTTCGCCGGCCACCAGATCGAGGGCCGCCTGCGCTACTGGATCATTCCCAACGAGATGATCCTCGATACCGGCCTCGCCTATCTCGCCAAGGGTGACTTCCTGCGCAACGCCCCCAACGCGCCGGATACGGGCGACACCTTCTACGGCTACCTCAACACGACGCTGTTCTTCTGACCTCTCCCGCGGGCTTCGCGCCGTCCGCACGAAGGCTGACGGCGCGGAGCGCCTGATACGTCAACCGGACCGCGATCGGTTGACAGCCCGGCACGTGACCCTCTGAACACCGACCCGACGGTCACCGGCCGCCCGAATCGACGATTCGGCCGGACCGTCCGACGCATCGGGGAGACTTCCGTGGCGAAGACGGCATCCGACACCAAGGCCTGGCGCTCCGCCAAATCCGTCAAGAATGCGGTTGGAGGCAAGGATGCGGTCGGAGGCAAGGCTGCCGCCGGCCGGAAGGGGGCGGGCAAGACGACCAAGGGTGCAGCCGGGAAGGCCGAGATCACGGGCGGCACGGGGAAGAAGGCGGTCAAGGCCGCGAAGGCTCAGACGAGGGCCGCGGCCCTCGCGGCGGCCGAGCGGGCCGCCCGCCCCGACGCGCTCGGCACGACGGCGCGAGCCGCCGCGGAGAAGCCGCTCCAGGAGGAGGATCTCGCCGTCGCCACCGTGCGCAAGGTGGCGATGGAGGGGGCGAAGACGCGCTCGGAACACGACCTGCTGGGCGACGGCGAGGTGCCGGCCGACGCCCTGTGGGGCATCCATACCAAGCGCGCGGTGGCGAATTTCCCGGTCACCGGCGTGCCGGTCGGCCATTACCCGGATTTCGTGCGGGCGCTCGCCCTGGTGAAGCAGGCGGCCGCACGGGCCAACCACCGGCTCGGCACCTTGCCGAAGGAGAAGGCGGCGATCATCGACGAGGCCTGCACCCTCGTCGCGACCGACCCGGCCTACGGCGAATCCTTCGTCGTCGACGCGATCCAGGGCGGGGCCGGCACCTCGACCAACATGAACGCCAACGAGGTGATCGCCAATGTCGGCTTGCGCTTGATGGGCCGGGCGCCGGGCGACTACGCCGCGCTGCATCCCAACGACGACGTCAACATGGCGCAGTCCACCAACGACGCCTACCCGACGGCTCTGCGGCTCGCGGTAATCTTCGCCACGCAGCCACTGGTCAAGGCGCTCGACGACCTCGCCTACGCCTTCAAGAGCAAGGCGGTGGAGTTCGCCGACGTGCTGAAGATGGGCCGGACCCAGCTTCAGGACGCGGTGCCGATGACGCTCGGCCAGGAGTTCGACGGCTTCCACGCCACGATCAAGGAGGACGTGGCGCGGCTGAACGAGATCGTCGGCCTGTTCCGCGAGGTGAATCTCGGCGCCACCGCAATCGGCACCGGCCTCAACGCCGACCCGCGCTACGCCGCGCTCGCCGTGGAGGAGTTGTCGCGGCTCGCCGGCCAGCCGATGGTGCTCGCCTCCAACCTGATCGAGGCGACCTCGGATCTCGGCGCCTTCGTGCTGTTCTCCGGCACGCTGAAGCGCGTCGCGGTGAAGCTGTCCAAGATCTGCAACGACCTGCGCCTGCTCTCGTCCGGTCCCCGCACCGGCCTCGGCGAGATCCGGTTGCCCGCCGTGCAGGCCGGCTCCTCGATCATGCCGGGCAAGGTCAACCCGGTGATCCCAGAGGTGGTCAATCAGGTGGCCTACATGGTGATCGGCCACGACCTCACGGTGACGCTCTGCGCCGAGGGCGGCCAGCTCCAGCTCAACGCCTTCGAGCCGACCATCGGCTACTGCGTGCTGAGCTCGCTCCGGATGCTGACGGCGGCGATCGACACCCTGACCAAGCGCTGCGTCGAGGGCATCGAGGCCGACCGCGAGCGCTGCCGCAGCCTGGTCCAGGGCTCGATCGGCCTCGTCACCGCGCTCGCGCCGACGCTGGGCTACGAGGCCAGTTCCCGCATCGCCCGCCGCGCGCTGAAGGAGAACCGCGCGGTGGCGGATCTGGTGCTGGAGGAGGGCCTTCTGACGGAGGCCCAGCTCAACGAGCTTCTCGAACTCGAAGCGATGACCCACCCGACCCGGCGGCAGAAGGCCGGGCAGAGGGCCGGGACGGTGGGGTGATCCTTCGCCGGTCCGTTCAGGGAATGACCCGCTCGGCCCGCAGCCGGGCGAACAGGTCGAAGAAGGCGTCGTCCGAGGGCTGGTAGTCGAGGAAGCCGAGGCGCCGGCTCTTGCTCATGTCGGTGACGACCTCGATCGGGCGGCCGAGATCGGCATCGGTGTGCCAGGCGGAAGCCAGCCGGTTCAGGTCGGGTTCGATCAGGCCGTGGCGCGCCGCGATCTCCGCCCAGAGCGGGGCAGCGCCCGCCAACTGGTGCTCGAGCGGGTTGCTTTCGCCGTCGAAGGGCGCCGGCTCGACCCCGAACCACTGGGCGAGCCGCCCCCACATCCATTGCCAGCGGAAGACGTCGCCGTTGACGACGTTGAAGGCCTCGTTCTGCGCCGCCTCCGTCAGCGCGGCCCATTCGAGATGGCGGGCGAGCAGCCGCGCGTCGGTGACGTCAGTGAGCCCGTTCCACTGCGCCGCCGAGCCGGGGAAGCGGAAGGGGCGCCCTGTCTCGCGGCAGAGCGAGGCGTAGACGGCGAGCGTCACGCCCATGTTCATGGCGTTGCCCAGCGCGTAGCCGACGATGGTGTGCGGGCGGTGCACGCTCCAGGTGAAGCCGTCGCGCGCAGCGGCCGCGAACACCGCATCCTCCTGCGCGTAGTAGAAATTCTCGATGTCGAGGCGCGGCAGGTCCTCGCGGAACGGGGTCGGCGGCAGGCTGCCCTTCCCGTAGGCCTCGAACGGCCCGAGATAGTGCTTGAGGCCCGTCACCAGCGCCACGTGGCGCACGCTGGCCGCCGGGCGAAGCGCGTCGAGGAGGTTCGCGACCATGGCCGCGTTGACGCGGATGTTCTCGGCCTCGGTGGGCTGGCGCAGCCAGGTGGTGATGAAGACGTGGCTCGGCGCATGGCCCTCCAGCGCGCGGGCCAAAGCCGCCGGGTCGAGCAGGTCGGCGGCGATCGGCGTCACCCCGGCGATGTCGGGTGGGCGCCGGGCGAGGCCCTCGACCGTCCACCCCCGCGCCACGAGGTGCCGGGCGAGGTTGTTGCCGACGATCCCGCCGACGCCCGCGATCAGTGCCGTTCCCGTCATACTCGTCCCCGGTCCCGTATCTGCCCGGCGCGTGGTCGGGCGTTCGTCCCGAACGACGCCGGGGCCGTCCCCTTCCGCTGGCAATCCGGCGGCGGCCCGCCTTTGTTCCGAGCGCGCGTCCGAGCCCACTCCTTCCGCCGGACGCTCTCGCGGGCGGCGTCAGACCAGACCGGTCGCGTAGTAGACGCCGATCACGACGAACACGGCCACGGTCTTGATGATCGTGATCGCGAAAATGTCGCCATAGGACTGGCGGTGGGTGAGCCCGGTGACGGCGAGCAGGGTGATCACCGCGCCGTTATGCGGCAGGGTGTCCATGCCGCCGCTCGCCATCGAGGCGACGCGGTGCATCACTTCGAGCGGGATGCCGGCCGCCTGCGCCGCCTCGACGAAGCGACCGGACAGGGCGCCAAGCGCGATCGAGAGCCCGCCCGAGGCCGAGCCGGTGACGCCGGCCAGCACGTTGACCGTCACCGCTTCGTTGATCAGCGGGTTCGGGATCGCCGAGAGCGCATCCGAGATCACCTTGAAGCCGGGCAGCGCGGCGATGACCGCGCCGAAGCCGTACTCGGTGGCGGTGTTCATGCCAGCGAGCAGCGAGCCGGCCACCGCCGCCTTCGAGCCCTCGGAGAAGCGGTCCGCGAGGTTGCGGAAGCCGAGGATCACGGTGGCGAGGATGCCCAGCAACAGCGCACCCTGCACCGCCCAGATCGCCGCGACCGTCTTGACCTGGACCGTGACCGGATGGGCCGCCATCTCCGGCGTCAGCGCCGCGCTCGCCTGCTCGCCGTAGGAGGCGGTGATCCAGGCGAGCAGCAGCTTGTTGCCGATTCCGACGATGAGGAGCGGCAGGATCGCCACCATGGGATGGATGACGACTTTGTCCTCGACCGCCTGCGGCTCGTTGGTGTGGCCCTCGCCGTAACCCTCGTCCCCGGCGGAGCGGCGGCGCCATTCGAGATAGGCGACGCCGACGCCGAACACGAAGAGCGCGCCGATGATGCCGAGCCAGGGAGCGGCGTAGGCGTCGGTCTTGAAGAAGGAAGCCGGGATGATGTTCTGGATCTGCGGCGTGCCCGGCAGGGTATCCATGGTGAAGGTGAAGGCGCCGAGCGCGATCGTGCCGGGGATCAGGCGCTTCGGGATGTTGGAGCGGCGAAACAGCTCGGCGGCGAAGGGATAGACCGCGAACACCGCCACGAACAGCGAGACGCCGCCATAGGTGAGGATGGCGCCGACCAGCACGATGGCGACGATCGCCCTGCCCTCGCCCAGGAGCCCGGTGACGGCGCCGACGATGGAGCGGGCAAAGCCTGAGATCTCGATGAGCTTGCCGAACACGGCGCCGAGCAGGAAGACCGGGAAGTACAGCTTCAGGAAGCCGACGAGCTTCTCCATGAACAGCCCGGAGAAGAGGGTCGGCACAGCCGACGGGTCGGTGAGCAGCACCGCGCCCATGGCGGCGACCGGCGCGAACAGGATCACCGAGAAGCCGCGATAGGCGATCCCCATCAGGAAGAAGAGCGCCGCGAGGCAGATCAGGAAGCTCAAGGTCCGCGCCCTCCCCGCACCTCCCGCGGTGCGCGGGGATCAATCTGTCCCAAGCGCGGCCGTGTTCAATGGAGGCGGGGTTACAGGCTCCGGTGCATCACCAGCGCGTCGACCGGCCCGTGCCGGGGATGGCGGAAGACGCCGGGCAGGCGGCCGACCTCCCTGAGGCCGAGGCTCGTCCAGAGGGCGACGGCGGGGGCGTTGGTGGCGACGACGAGGTTGAACTGCATCGCGGAAAAGCCCAGCGCCCGCGCGGCCTCGAAGGAGTGCAGGCCCATGGCGCGGGCCACGCCCCGACCGCGCGCCGCCGGATGCGTGGCGTAGGTGCCGTTGGCGACATGGTCGCCGGCCCCGAGCTGGTTGGCGCGGATGTAGGAGCTGCCGAGCACCGCGCCCGCCTCTTCCGCGACGAAGACGTGGTGGGCCGGCGCGAACCAGTAGGCGAGCGCCCGCTCCCGGTCCCAGTCCCGCGGCAGGGCATAGGTCTCGCCCTCGCGCAGGATCGGCTCCAGGATCGACCAGATCGCGTCGTGGTCGTGGTTCTGCGCCGGGCGGATCAGGAGGTCGGTCATCGCGCGTCGGGATGGGCCCCAGTGGCCGGGAACGGTCCCGGTGCTGGTAGCACGAATCGCGCGCGGCCGGATCTTCCGGCGTAGACGCCCGTCCCATTCGGACGTCTCACGGCTCGCGCGGAGACGAAACGCCTCTCAAGATACGGAAACGTCTCGAAAAATTCGCCTCCCGCCCCCATCCTCGCCCGGCGTTGACGGCAGGATTTTTCGGACTTGAGAGTTGCGCGACGGTCGCGCCGCGCGGCCGCCCGACAACTCGTCCGAGGGAGCGAACGCGATGCATCGCAGATCGACGATCCTGACCGCGGCCTTTCCTGCCGCTCTTAGCACCGCCCTTGCCACCGCACTGTCGCTAGCTCCCCTCCTTCCGGCTGCCGCCCGCGCGATGCCGATGGGCGGCAGCTTCACCGGCCGCGTCGAGAGTCAGGCGCCGCAGGTGCTCGGCCCGAACGAGGTCAAGCTCCAGCAGACCGCCTCCGGGCTCAATACCGGCCCCGGCACCCCGCTCGACGGCGCCCGGGTGCAGTGGGTCGAGACCGTCACGCTCAAGAACGGCCAGGGACCGGTGGAGGGCACCATCACCTTCACGACCCCCGGCGGCTCGACCTCGAGCCTCTACCGGGGCACGGTCACGACCGACGCCCAGGGTCGCGTCACGGCGACGGGGACCTACCGGGACAGCGCGGCCACCGGCGAGTTCGCCGGCGTGAAGGGCAAGGGCACCTTCTCCCTCGCCTACAGCTCGAAGACCGAATTCTCCGGCCAGTGGCAGGGCGAGGTGAGGCTGCCGGGCCAGAAGTCATCGAAGCGCTGAGCCTCCCCCTTGAAACCGCTAGCCGGAGACCGAATCGGTCGCCGGACGGCGCTCCGGTCGCGCGGTCGTCGGCGCCGCCCTGTCGGCATCGCCGCCGGGGATCAGCGCGATGCGGCCCCAGCCCGGCAGCTTCAGGGCCGGGCGGCGCCAGTCGAGACCCGCCACCGCGCCGAGCAGGTTGAGTTCCAGCCCATCGACCCAGCCGACGGTGAGGCCGACATAGCCCCGCCACGACAAGCGCAGGCCGGTGCCGCTCGGGGTGCGCTCGGCGAAGCGGCCCGGCGGCGTCCAGTCCTTGCCGAGCGCGGTGGGCGGCAGCGGCACGTCGTTGTCGGGGATGCGCGCAACGACGTGGGCGGCAAAGGTGTTCGAGTTCGGCCCCGGCCACGCTTGGTACGAGCCCTGGCTGCGGTAGGGATAGTCCGCCACCGCCGCGCGGATCCGGGGAATCGCCCGCGCCGCGGCCTCGCCGTCGAGCCCGAGCACGATCTCGGGCGCGTTGCCGAACCAGCGCCCGTCCGGGGCGTAGGCGTCGGTGCGCACGGGCGTGCCCCAGCCGACCACGTCGTAGCGGGTGTAGCGGGGCGCGCCCGCTTCCTTGATCACCACCCAACTGTGATGGGCGAAGATGCCCCGCCAGCGCCCGACCCGGGCGGCGTAGACCCGCACCATCGCCTCCGGCACGGCGGCGGCCGGCGGCAGCAGGCCGGCGCTCGACCAATCCGCCGTCGACCAAGTGTCCGCACGTCCCCCTTTCGCATTCCACCACAGGGCGTGGGTCGCGAGCGGAACGAGGAAGAGAAGGACGAGGACGGCGAGAGCGAGGAGGAGGAAGCGGAGGGCAGGCAGAAGCACGTCGGCAGGCATCGGGTTCCAGAAGACGACAGATCCCGACAGGCGGCACGCTCTTCCGGGAGCCCCCATGTCAGATCCGGCCCAGCCCCATACAAGCGCCCGCGACGTCGTGAACTGGAACGGGGTGCGCGCGCCGTGCAGCAGCGCACGGGACGCCGGATGATGCGGACCGGCCACACCCCGCCTCCGTGACCAATCCTGCGGCGGATAGGCCTTGCAACATTGTAACATTCCGCAGATGAAACATTGTAACGTGACAAGGCTGGATCGACGGGAATGCGACGCGGACGCTCGGGACGGATGCTGCTGGCGGCGGGAGCGGTGCTGACGGTTGCGCCCGGCACCATCGCCGCGGCCCAGGCGCAGGCGACGGCCACCCTGGAGGAGATCAGCGTCACCTCGGTGAGCCCGGTCCAGGCCCGGCCCACCCCGGCGGCGGTGCCCTCCGCTGCGCCGTTCGCGCGGGCGGCCGAGGTGCTGCCGGTGGCGACCAACACCTTCTCGCCGGTCACCGTGGTGCCGCAGGACCGGATCGCCCGTGACCAACCGCGCACGCTCGGCGACGCGCTGTTCGACCGGCCCGGTGTCTCGGCCTCGACCTACGCGCCGGGGGCGGCCTCACGCCCGATCATCCGCGGCCTCGACCAGGCCCGAGTGCGCATCCAGGAGAACGGCATCGTTAACGGCGGCGTGTCGGATCTCGGCGAGGACCATGCGGTGCCGGTCAACCCGCTCAATGCCGGCCGGATCGAGGTGATCCGCGGCCCCGCGACGCTGCGCTACGGCTCGGGCGCGATCGGCGGCGTGGTCTCGGCCGAGAACAATCAGGTGCCGACCTTCATCCCGGCGCGCGGCGTCACGGGACAGGTCACGACCGGCTACACCACCGTCGACAACGGCCGGCTCGGGGCGGCCAGCGTCGATGCGGGCGCGGATGGCATCGCGGTCCACGCCGACGGCTTCGCGACCGCGACCGATTCTTACGCGATCCCCGGCGGCATCCAGCGCAATTCGGCCACCGAGACGCAGGGCGGCTCGGTCGGTATCTCGGCGATCGGCGACCGCGGCTTCCTCGGCATCTCCTACAGCCACTTCAACGCGCTCTACCAGATCCCCGGCGGCGAGGCGGCGGAGTCGCGCACCCGGCTGACGCCGAACCAGGACCGGGTGCTCGCCCGCGGCGAGTACCGGCCGCTCGACGGTCCGTTCGAGGTTCTGCGCTTCTGGGCCGGGGCGTCGGTCTACCGCCACGAGGAGATCGGCATCGGACACGATCACCACGACCACGGGGAGGATCACGATCACGACCATGGCGGTGGGGCCGAGGGCGTGCAGGCGATCTTCAAGAACCGCGAGGTCGAGGCCCGCTTCGAGGCGCAGCACGTGCCGGTCGAGACCGGCTTCGGCACGCTCACCGGCGCGGCCGGCGTTCAGGCGAGCCGGCGGGTGCTCAACACGCAGCTCGAAGCCTTCCTGCCGCCAACCGAGTCGCGGGTGCTCGCCGGCTACCTGTTCGAGGAACTGGCCGTCGGCGGGGGCCTGCGCTTCCAGGCAGCGGGACGCATCGAGGGCGACCGGCTCAACAGCATCGCCACGCAGTTTCCGCCGAGCTACCTGCCGGCGGATGGAGACCCTTTCAGCTACGCCCGGACCCGCCGCTTCGCGCCCAAAAGCGCGAGCTTCGGAGCGCTGCAGGATCTGCCCTACGGCTTCGTGGCAAGCCTCAACGGCTCCTACGTCGAGCGCGCGCCGACGAGCTACGAGCTGTTCTCGCAGGGGCCGCACCACGCCTCCGCGACCTTCGAGATCGGCGACCCAACCCTGCGGCTGGAGCGCGCGCGCACGGTGGAGCTGAGCCTGCGCCGGGGCATCGGGCCGCTGCGTCTCGACGCGACCGGCTACGTCACGCGCTACACCGGCTTCATCTACCGGCGCGACACCGGCAACCGCTGCGACGACGACTTCGCCTCCTGCGGCTCCGGCGACGAGTTGCGCCAAGTCGTCTACTCGCAGGCCAATGCCAGCTTTTACGGCGCCGAGATCGCCGCCCAGCTCGATCTCCTGCCCGTCGGCGACGGCTGGGCGGGACTCGAGGCGCAGTACGACTTCGTCCGCGCCCAGTTCGACAACGGCTCCTACGTCCCGCGCATCCCGCCGCACCGGCTCGGCGGCGGCGCCTTCGTGCGCGCCAACGGCTGGTTCGCGCGCATCAACCTGCTCCACGCCTTCGACCACACCGAGATCGCCCCGTTCGAGACGACGACGCCGGGCTGGAACGACCTGCGGGCAGAACTCGCCTACACCCAGATCCTCGACCCGACGGTCTACGGCGCCACCGAGGTGACGCTCGGGCTGCAAGGCCGCAACCTGCTCGACGACGACATCCGCAACTCGGCCTCGTTCAAGAAGGACGAGATCCTGCTGCCGGGCCGCAACCTGCGCCTGTTCCTGACGGCGCGGTTCTGACGCGCCGCCCCCGAACCTGGAGCATCGTCCCGAAAGCCGGCGGCCGCCTTTCGGGACGATGCCCTCGGCAAACCTACTTGCCGCGGGCCGGCTTTCCCGCCGGCCGCTCGGGCGGCGTGACGGCGCCCGCCACCGTCCAGTGGCACACCGCCGTCCCCTTCAGGGTGAGGCAATCGTAGGCGCGGCCGTTGAGGGCGACGTGGTCGGCGAGCCCCAGGACCGCGGCGCGGTCGACGGGGCTGCAGCCGAGATCGGATTTCGGGTCGGTCGCGACCGCGAGCGCGGCGGCCCGGTCCTCCCCCGTGCTGCGCAGGAGGCTGCGCAGGTTGGCCAGCGAGGTGCAGCCGACCACGGCCGCGGGCCTCTGCGCCTCGGGCCTTGCCGTGCCCTTCGGATCGCCGGAGCGATTGCCGGAGGCCGTGCCCTGCGCCGCGGCGGACCCGGCAAGTCCGACGGCGCAGAGGCCCATGCCGGCGAGGATCGGGCCGGCGAGGATCAGGGCGGCGGACCGGGACAGGCGGAACGGCGGACGGGGCATCGGCGGCTCACGGACGAAGAACGCGGTCGAGGGCGCCACCCTAGCATGAAGCCCCTCGCATGACGGCCCGCCCTCACGGTTCCGTCCGCGCCCGCAGCTTGGCGTAGCGCTTGAGCGCCCGGTCGCGGCGCAGCCGGCTCAGCCGGTCGATCCAGAACAGGCCGTCGAGCTGGTCGATCTCGTGCTGCAGGCAGGCGGCGCGCAGGCCCTCGGCCTCCTCCTCCCGCTCGGCGCCGTCGAGGTCGCGGTAGCGCACCCGGATTCGGGCCGGCCGCTCCACCGGCTCGACCACGCCTGGCATCGAGACGCTCCCTTCCGGATGCGCGGCCCGCTCGGGCGAGGCGAAGACGACGACGGGATCGATGTAGACCGCGTGCGGCTCGTCCGGCTGCAGGCGGATCACCACCACCCGCTCCGGCTGCCCGATATGGATCGCGGTCAGTCCCATCGCCGAGACGGCTCCGAGGGTGTCGAGCACGTCCACCGCGAGCGCGCGCAGCGTCTCACTGGGGGCGGTGACCGGACCGGCGGCCGTGTGCAGGCGCGCATCGGGATAGAGGATCAGCGGGCGGACGGGCATGCAAGCGGATTCCGGAGCCTGAACCAGGACGGGCTGGACGATGGTCGCGCGGCCGAAGAGCCGGGGGCGGGACATGCGTCGGTCGAACCCCATACCAGAAGCCGGCCGGCTCGACGCTTCTTCGATGTTGCGCCGTGAGCGCGTGACCATGCGGGGCCGGAAGAGGATCTGCGACAGAGGATCGGCGGCACGCATCAGCCCGCCGGCCGCGCCAGCCTCTGCGTCGACCGCGACGCGGCCGAAAAGCAAAGATGGAGAAAACCCGCTTCCGCGGAGAGTTGCGCCGGTCGAGATCAGTCTATCCCAACAAATCGACGGGTTCCGACAATGCCGGAACCCAGGCATGGCCGGTGCATTAGACCTGAAATCCTTCAAGGAGCATGTTGGCATGATGAAGACCCTGACGACCCTTCTCGCCGGCACGGTCGCGGCGGCGACGATGGTCGCCGCGGTGCCGGCTTCCGCGCAGTCGATCACGATCGGCCCGAACGGTCCCGGCTTCGATCTCCGGTCGCGGGGCCAGCGCGAGCGCGATGACCGCCGCGAGATGCGCAGGCGCGACCGGGACGACTATTACCGTGAGCAGCGCTTCCGCGATCGCGACCGGTTCGACCGGGGTGGCTACAATCGCCGCGGCTACGATTACTGATCGGGAACCGTTCCCGCATCGCCTCGGAGCCCGCGGCGGTTGCTCACCGTGACAGCGCAGACTCCCAGGCGGACGTGACGAGAAGGGCCGGGAAACCGGCCCTTTTCTTATGGCTGCTTCACAGGAGCGTGAGCCCACGGACAATGTCAGGCGCAAGCGCCTTTGCAGGACGCGCGCTTGGCAGAAGGCACTCTTGGCAGAAAGCATTCTTGCCGAAACAGCGAAGCGCAGGGAAACCCGGAACGGCCGACGTGATCGTCATGCCGGGCGGGGCCACGCCCGCGGCCCTCGTCGACCGCACAGTCCAGATTCCAAGATCGAATCACTCGTATCGAGACCGATCCTAGCTGGCGCTCAACAAATGTTGTTCTCAAAACAATGTTAGACGACATGGAGAGGACATAAATCCTCAGCTCAGGACCCTACTCGTCCCGAATGGCCAAGTTTCTGCCACGAATTCCCACCTCGAACGGCGGGCTTTGTTCCGGTGAAACCTTTGCACCGCTTGCGAGGTTGCATCACCGAACCTAACTATGCCTTGTCGATCGGCGGCCGCCCCTGACGAGGCCTTCGATGCCTCCGGAAGGGACGCGGCACCGGCTTATTTCCTCGGTCGCTCTGACGAACGGGACGGCCTTTTCGGCCGAGCGCGGGACGCATTTCACACGGGGAGCCGCGGCGAGCGCAGGAGGAACCCGGATGCATACTGGTACCGTGAAGTGGTTCGATGAGATCAAGGGCTACGGGTTCATCCAGCCCGATACCGGCGGCAAGGACGTGTTCGTCCACATCTCCGCCGTCCAGCAGGCGGGCCTGCGCGGCCTGGTCGAGGGACAGAAGGTGACCTTCGACGTCGAGAACGACCGCCGCAGCGGCAAGCCGGCCGCGGTCAACCTGCAGGCCTCCTGAGGCTGGATCTTTCCGGATTCCCGCCCTAAATCTGCTTCCGTATCGCAACAGGCCCGAAAATGTTACCGGAGCCGCCCCGAACAGGGGCGACATCTGTTGCGTGTTGCGGCGCACTCGTGCATCGACTGCGCCGGTCTATTTTACCCAGCGCCGAATCCCGACCGCCCGGAAACAGGATTGATCCGGCCGTCGGTCGTGTCACCGTATGAGAAAGGTCATATGAGCGCATTCGACTTCAGGAACTTCGAAGACCGCCGTCAGAACTCCCAGGCCGCCAAGGCGGCATTGCTCGAGAAGTTCAAGGCCCGTCCGCCTCTGGACGATCCGGAGATGGTCGCCAAGGCCCAGGCCCGTGCCGAGGTCGCCCGCGCCCGCGACGAGCGCGCCCGCGAGCGTGAGCGCATCCGCATCGAGACCGAGCGCAAGGCTGCCGAGGAGAAGCGCCTGCGCGAGGAGGCGGAGCTCGCCGCCCAGCTCGCCCGTGAGGCGGCCGAGGCGGCTGCCCTCGCCGAGCGGAAGGCCACCGAGGCCGCGGAGAAGAAGGCGGCCCGCGACGCGCGCTACGCGGCCCGCAAGGCCAAGGTGAAGATCCGCCGCTGAGCCGTCGGCGCGGCTCCCGCCTCGCGAGAGCTGCGCAAAACGCTTTGCCCGGCGGGCACCGACCCAAGACGACCCCACGCGCCGGATGCTTCGAGCCCGGCGCGTTTTCTTTTGCCTCGCCGAGGGCCTGCGCCGACGCGTGGCGCGCCACGATGCCCCGGCCGACGGCATTCCTTGTGGGCAGACTACGCAGCTCCAGGCCGGGATCGACCGGCGACGCTTGGCAAGCCGGCTTTCCCCGACATTAGAGTGCCGGACGCTTCGATGATGCGCCACCGCGCCGGGGTGAACAGGGAGGGCCAGACCGTGCGTATCCTGACCGTGCGTATCCTTGGCCACCACTTCGGTGCGCCGGCTCGGCGGCGCGGTCCGAGCGCGGCCGGCTTCTGTCTCGCCGCGCTGCTCGGATTGAGCGTCGGAACCGGCCTCGGGTCATCGCCCGCCGCCGCCCAGGGAGAGCCGCCGATCCGCAGTGCGGAGGATGCCTTCTGCCGCAGCGAGGCGCGGGCGCAGGTCTTCTCCGCCCCGGATCCGCTCAATCTGGGCCTGCGCGAGATCGGCCGCCGCATCTGGGCGAGCTGCATGGAGCGGACCCAGCGCAAGGGGCAGGCCAAGGGGCAGAAGTCCCGCAAGCGCCGTCACCGCTGAGGCGCCCTCGCGCGGGAGCGGGACCGTCCCCACATCCTTGCCGATATCTTTGCCGGAGACAGGGAGGCGAAGGATGGGCTTTCTCGACGGGCTGCTCGGGCACGGCAGCGATCTCTCCGCGGATGAGGTGGACCGGCAGCTCGCCGGGGTGCTGGCGCCGGGCGAGAGCGTGCGCGTCGCCTTCAAGGTGATTCGCGACCTGATGATCTTCACCGACCGGCGGCTGATCCTGGTGGACCGCCAGGGCATGACCGGGCGCAAGGTCGAGTACCTCACCGTTCCCTATCGGGCGATCACCTCGTTCTCGGTCGAGACGGCGGGCAGCTTCGACATGGATTCCGAACTCAAGATCTGGATCTCCGGCCGGCCCGAGCCGATCCAGCGCACCCTCAGGCGCGGCGCCGACATCCTGGGGATTCAGCAGGCCATCGCCGGCTCGCTGAAATAGGGTTTGCCGCAACGCGGGTTTGCGCATGACGCTCAAGGATAGGCTCGAGGCCGCCTGCACGCTCCGGCGCCTCGGACCCGGCGACGTGCCGGCGATGCGCGCCCTCAACGCCCTGTTCGGGCGCGCCTTCGCCGAGCCCGACACCTACGGCGCGGCCCCGCCCGACGACGCCTATCTCGCGGACCTGCTGGCCAAGGCGCATGTCGCGGTGCTGGTGGCGGAAGAGGGCGAGGCCGTCATCGGCGGGCTCGTCGCCTACGAACTCGACAAGTTCGAGCGGGCGCGGCGCGAGATCTATATCTACGACCTCGCCGTCGAGGCCGCGCATCGCCGCCGCGGCATCGCCACGGCCTTGATCCGGCACCTTCAGGCGCATGCCGCGCGCCGGGGCGCCTGGGTCGTCTTCGTCCAGGGCGATCCCGGTGACGGCCCGGCGCTCGCGCTCTACGAGCGGCTCGGCACCCGCGAAGACGTCCTGCATTTCGACCTGCCCGTCGGGACACCGCCCTTGCCATAGGGCGCGAATCCCTCTAAAGGCGCGGCCTTCGCGTTCGCTCCGGCCGGGGGCTGAACGGACGGTGCTGCAAGAGACAACCTCTTTCGGCACAGGGTTTCTCCAAGAAGTCCGTCGTCCGGTGTCTCCGCCTTCGATCAACCGCTCGGGCCATCATCACGGCTCGAAGGGCTTGGCGCCGAGAGAATGCGAGAGAACCGGCCCGATTCAACCCGCGATCCGCGGGCGGGCTTCCTTATGGCAAGGAAAGGCCCAAAAATGCCTCTCTACGAGCACGTCTTCCTGGCGCGCCAGGACGTGACGGCCCAGCAGGTCGAGACCATGGTCGAGACCTACAAGGGCGTCATCGAGGCGGGCGGCGGCACGGTCGAGAAGATCGAGTCCTGGGGCGTCAAGTCCCTCGCCTACCGCATCAAGAAGAACCGCAAGGCGCATTTCACGCTCCTCAACATCTCCGCCCCCCCGGCCGCCCTGGCCGAGATGGAGCGTCAGATGCAGATCTCCGAGGACGTGCTGCGCTTCATGACCGTTCGCGTCGAGCAGCTGGAGGCCGAGCCTTCCGCGATGATGCAGAAGCGCGACCGCGACGACCGCAAGGATCGCGACCGCGGCGACCGTCCGCGCCGTCGCGACGACGACTTCGGTGGCGGCGATCGGGGTGATCGCGGCGACCGTCCCGAGCGCAACTTCGGCGGGGAGAACTGATCATGGCCTTCGGTGCTGGTGGTGGCGGCGGTGGCCGTCGTCCGTTCTTCCGTCGTCGCAAGAGCTGCCCGTTCTCGGGCGAGAACGCTCCCAAGATCGACTACAAGGACGTGAAGCTGCTCTCCCGCTACGTCTCGGAGCGCGGCAAGATCGTGCCGTCCCGCATCACTGCGGTCTCGGCCAAGAAGCAGCGCGAGCTCGCCCAGGCGATCAAGCGCTCGCGCTTCCTCGGCCTGCTGCCCTACGTCATCAAGTAGGACCTCCGGCCGGCCCGCGCGCGGGCCGGCCATCATCGCCAGGGCGGCTCTCTTTGAAAAACGAGCCGCCCGATCGTTGGGGCGTCGTCTTCAGCCCCTAACCCTGCCCAAGTGGGACAGCGGGACAGCGGACTTCATGACCAAGGACATCTCCGTCGGCGCCGGTGCCGGCCTTGTGGCGGCGCTGCTGTTCGGCGTCCTGCTCAAGGGCACGACGCTCTCGATCCTGCTCTACCTGCTCGCCCCGCTGCCGATCCTGATCGTCGGCTTGGGCTGGAGCCACCGCGCGGCGCTCGCCGCCGTCGTCTCGGGCGCCCTGGCGCTGGCGCTGTTCGTCGCCCCCTCTCTCAGCTTGGCGTTTGCGGCCTACCTCGCCATCCCCGCATGGTGGCTCGCCTATCTTGCCCTCCTCGGCCGCTCCACGACGGACGGTGCGATCGAGTGGTATCCCACGGGGCGCCTGCTCGCCTGGGTCGCGGGCACCGCCGCGCTTGCCTTCATCGCGATCGCCGTCATCGCCGCGCCCGACTACGACACCTTCCGCTCGCAGCTCAGCACGATGAGCCGGCGGATCGTTCAGGTCCAGGTCCAGCGCGGCCGCATTCCGCCGCCGGCCCAGAACGCCCCCTCGAACGAGGCGCCGGCCGGCAACGCCGAGCGGCCTGCGGATTCGGCCGCTTCGCAGCCACAGGGCGGTGAGCAGCCCAAGCCCGGAACCACCGGCGAGACCAAAGCCGACGAGACCAAGCCCGACGATCTCGCCAGCGAGGTCGCCGACGCGCTGGCGAGCGCCGCGCCCGCGATCGCGGCCCAGGGTCTGACGATCCTGTTCACCTTCTATCTTTGGGCCGCCGCCCGCATCGTGCAGATCTCGGGGCGCCTGCTCCGGCCCTGGCCCGACTTCCCCTCCACGATGATGCCGCGATCCGCGCTGCTGGTCTTCGCGGCCGCCCTGACGCTGGCGATGGTGCCCGGCTATCCCGGTGCCCTCGGCATCGCCCTGATCGGCGCCTTCAGCGCGGCCTTCGCGCTCCAGGGACTCGCCGCCTTCCACGACCGCAGCCGCGGCCGGCCGGGGCGCTTCGCCCTGCTCGCCGGCCTCTACGTGCTGCTGTTCCTCACCCAGGGCGTGGCCATGCTCGCCCTGATCCTGTTCGGCATCGCCGACACCGCCCTCGACCGGCGCCGCCCGAAACCTCGTGGCGACGCCTGAGACGAACCTTCCAACCCACTCAAGGAGAAACCCGATGGAAGTCATCCTGCTCGAACGCGTCGCCAAGCTCGGCCAGATGGGCGAGACCGTGAACGTGCGCCCCGGCTACGCCCGCAACTTCCTGCTCGCCCGCGGCAAGGCCCTGCGCGCCACCGAGAACAACAAGAAGCATTTCGAGGCCCAGCGCGCCCAGCTCGAGGCGCGCAACCTCGAGCGCCGCAACGAGGCCCAGACGGTGGCCGAGAAGCTCGACGGCCAGAGCTTCGTGCTGATCCGCCAGTCCGGCGAGACCGGCGTGCTCTACGGCTCGGTCTCGACCCGCGACCTCGCCGAGGTCGTCACCAAGGAGGGCTTCAGCGTCGAGCGCGGCCAGTTCGTGCTCAACCAGCCGATCAAGACGCTCGGCCTGCACACCGTGCCGGTGACCCTGCACCCCGAGGTCGAGGTCAAGGTGACCGTCAACATCGCCCGTTCGCCGGAAGAGGCCGAGCGTCAGGCCCGCGGCGAGTCGGTGACCGAGCGCGAGCAGTTCAACCTCGACGACCTCGGCCTCGAAGTCGGCCAGGCGCTGGCCGATGCCGGCGAGGGCGCCGACGACCGCGGCTGATCCTGCGTTCCCAAAGGGATCGTCCCTTTGGCGGGGTGCCGGGGCAGCGCCCCGGCATCCCTCGCGGGGCTCTGCCCTGGACCCTATGAGAAGGGCTCGCCCTTTCGAAACCCCTGACTTCTGCGGTGGAGAACGGGGATGCGCCGGGCTTCGGCGTTGACTTGTTCTCAATCCGTTCCAGCATGACGCCCGCGATTCCCGCCGCCCGGGAGCCGCGGGCGTCTCGCGTTTCACAAGGCATCGTCCCGAAAGGTGGTCCCCGGCTATCGGACGAAGACGATGCCTCAGCGGTATGGCGTGCGTGTTGCAGCCGCCTCCGACCGGGTCGGCTAAGGAAGGCTTCACCATCCCGAGGCAAGGTCCGGCGGGCATGAAATGGGGCGGCTAAGCCGCCCGGAACCGGAGCGACGGACAAGCGCCATGGCCCTGCCCAACGCCCTCACGGCCAATCTCGAGACGGTGCAGCCCGAATACCGGGTGCCGCCGCACAACATCGACGCGGAGCAGGCCCTGCTCGGCGCGATCATGGTCAACAACGACGCCTATTACCGCGTCTCGGACTTCCTGCTGCCCGAGCACTTCATGGAGGCGGTCCACCGCCAGATCTTTGAAGTCGCGGTCTCCCTGATCAAGGCGGGCAAGCTCGCCACGCCGATCACGCTCAAGACCTATCTGGGTGATGCCGATCTCGGCGGCGTCACGCCGATGCAGTACCTCGCGCGGCTCGCGGCCGAGGCCACCACCGTCATCAACGCGGGCGAGTACGGCCGCACCATCTACGATCTGGCGATCCGCCGCCGCCTCATCACCATCGGCGAGGATCTGGTCAACGGCGCCTTCGAGGCGCCGGTCGAGTCCCGGCCGCGCGACCAGATCGAGGCGACCGAGCGCCGGCTCTACGAACTCGCCGAATCCGGCAAGTACGACGGCGGCTTCCAGAAATTCTCCGACGCGCTGACCGCCGCCATCGACATGGCGGCGAAAGCCTACCAGCGCGACGGCAAGCTCTCGGGCATCTCCACGGGGCTGACCGACCTCGACGCCAAGATGGGCGGGCTGCAGCCCTCCGACCTCATCATCCTCGCGGGGCGCCCGGCCATGGGCAAGACCTCGCTGGTGACCAACATCGCCTTCAACATCGCCAAGGCCTATCGCGGCGAGAAGCAGCCCGACGGCACCATGCAGACCGTCAACGGCGGCATCGTCGGCTTCTTCTCGCTCGAAATGTCGGCCGAGCAATTGGCGACCCGCATCATCGCCGAGCAGTCCGGCGTGCCCTCCTACAAGATCCGCCGCGGCGACATCCGCCCCGAGGACTTCTACAAGATCACCGATGCGGCGCGGGACATGCAGACGATCCCGTTCTACATCGACCAGACCGGCGGCATCTCGATCGCCCAGCTCGCCGCGCGCGCCCGGCGCCTCAAGCGCCAGAAGGGCCTCGACCTCCTCATCATCGACTACCTTCAGCTCCTCTCCGGCTCCGGCAAGAAGAGCGACAACCGCGTGCAGGAGATGACCGAGATCACCACCGGCATGAAGGCTTTGGCCAAGGAGCTGGCGGTGCCGATCATCGGCCTGTCGCAGCTCTCCCGTCAGGTGGAGAACCGCGACGACAAGCGGCCCCAGCTCTCGGACCTGCGCGAATCCGGCTCGATCGAGCAGGACGCCGACGTGGTGATGTTCGTGTTCCGCGAGGAGTATTACGTCGGCAACAAGAAGCCGCGCGAGGGCACGGAGGAGTTCTTCGCCTGGGAAGCCGAGATGCAGCGCGTCCACGGCAAGGCCGAGGTGATCCTCGGCAAGCAGCGCCACGGCCCGACCGGCACG
>JAESFL010000475.1_pt1 | contig 27245 bp, 23 predicted proteins | sample 9269401 | NCBI WGS metagenome assembly JAESFL01 (sample SAMN14506025, study PRJNA617098) | algae metagenome | isolation source: Gloeocapsa sp. UFS-A4-WI-NPMV-4B04 and co-occurring heterotrophs from desert... | place: USA: Utah | collected 2006-10-01 | reverse complement strand
ATGTGGGTCTCAGTCATCGAGACATCTAGACCAGCATAGTAGTCCATGGCTGCTCTCTCCTGTGCCTGTAGCCAGCCGATGTTATCGGCATCCAGGGAGAGCCGCCCCATTACCCAATGTTGAAAAATACCCAGAACGCCGCTTCCAGTAGCATCTTCATACCAGATATTGCACCCACACCGGATCAGGTTCTCAACATCTAGGCGTCTCGGGCGTCGCTGGCGAGTTTTTCAACACAATCCGCCCATGTCGGCCGCTCAGACTGCCCCGCCGGTTCCTCCAGAGCGGACATACTGTGACGAGGTACTCACGCCAGAGGTAAGTTTGTAGCGCGCGGATCGCCAGACGAGGGGCGGGCATCGGACAGGCCTGCTCCTGGCGGCGGCCCGCCAGGCATTATCGCGAACGTCATTCGGCCTCCACCACCGACGGGTTTGGTCATGCCGGATGTAGTTCAGGAGAGCCGCAGTGCGATCCCGCAGGCTTGTTCGAGTCTGGCTCCAATGTTTCACATCGGGAGAACGCGGCCAAATGGGTCTCCCAAGATCGTGAGCGCTGGACAGGGCCCGGGATTGGTCTAGCGTCACTCTCAGCCGCTGCTTCTCGATACCCATTGGGAGGCTCTGACCGGCTGTAGCATTTTTCGTGCGTTCCTTCTGAAGGCTGACTTGTTTTCTCTCGAGATTGAAATGGCCCTTGTAAAAAAAGCGAGAATTGCCGGCAGAGGCGGAATTCCCCCCCAAACGCAGACGGCGGCCCCCACAGCAACCGCGCCCGGCCGTGGCGCGAAAGGACGAACGCCAGTCCATCAAGAGGAGACGCTGACCGAGAGGTTGGCGGCGGCCACGGAGGAGCTCGCGAGCGGCTTGGCGGAGGCCTCTGCGGCGGCCGAGGAGCTCCGCCGCGCCATGGAGCAGATCGCCAGTGGAGCGGAGGAAGCTGCGGGTGCGTCGCAGGAGCAGGTCGGCGCTATCAAGAGCGTCGTCGCCAACCTGAGTGCCGCCCGCGGTCAGGCGGAGGACTCCCGCCGCCGGACGGATTCGCTCCAGATCGTGCTGTCCGAGGCTGCGCTGCAGATCACCACATCTTCGCGCGCGATTGAGCGCAATGCGGAGCGGCAGGACGCGTCCGTCGCGGTCATCGGGGAACTGGAGCGCCGTGCGCAGGATATCGGCGAGATCACCCGCACAGTCAGCCGCATCGCGGATCAGACGAACCTTCTGGCGCTGAACGCCGCTATCGAGGCCGCCCGGGCCGGCGATCACGGCCGAGGCTTTGCAGTCGTGGCCGACGAGGTCCGAGCGCTCGCGGAAACCTCAGAAAAGAACGCGCAGGAGGTCCAAGCCCTCGCCATTTCGATTGAGACGGACGTCCGCGGCGCCGTAGCGGCCGTGCGAAGCGCGGCTGAGGCCGCCGCAGGCGAGGCCCGCGCCGCGGCTCTCATCGTCCAGACCTTCGATGCTATGCGCGAGGACATGAACGCTATTGCCAGCGGAAGCCAGGATACCCTGACCGCAACCTTCGAGGCTGAACGGGCCGCAACCGAGGCCCATCGCGGCGCCGAGCAGGTCGCTGTCGCGGCGGAGGAACAGTCGGCAGCAGCCAACGAGGCGCAATCGGCGGTCCAGCAGCAGGCGCAATCCCTCGACCAAGCCCAGGTGGCCGCTCAGGCGACCGCCACCCTGACCGAGAACCTTCGGACCCGGCAGGCGAATGCTTCTGCAGCGGAAGAGATCGGGGCGGCCGCGGAAGAGCTGTCCGCCACCGTACAGGAGCTCTCCAGCGCTGCGAACGAGATCATGACAGCGGTCGAGCAGATCAATCGCGGATCCCAGCAGCAGGCCTCCGCGACCCAGCAGACCTCCGCGGCACTGGCGCAGATCGAGAACAGCGCTCGGCTCGCCGAGAAGAACGCCAATGTCGCGGGCGCGCGGGTCGAGGCCATAGTGGTCGCGGCCGGCGAGAGCCGTGTCTCCATCGAGCGGCTGGTGACTGGCATCGGCTCCGCGCTCGACGTCACGCGAGGAAGCGTCGCCACGATCGCGCGGCTCGAAACGCTCGGCCGCAGGATCGACAGGGTCATCGATGCCATTGCGCTCATCGCAGTTCAGACAACCATGTTGGCGGTGAGCGGCTCCGTGGAGGCCGCGCGGGCGGGCTCATCCGGTCGCGGCTTCGCCGTAGTGTCAAACGATATTCGTGTCCTGGCGCGAGAGGCCACTGAGAGTATCGAGCGTGCCAAAGAGACGGTGCGCGGAATCCTCGACCAGGCGGCATCGGTGCGCCGCGACCTCGATCAGATCATCGTATCGGTCGACATCGAGCTGCAGAACAACCAGACCATGTTCCAGGTGCTAGAGCGCGTCGACGCCGACGTGTCCGCCTTGAGTGCTTCCAATCAGGAGATCACACAGAGTGCAGGCGCGGTTCTGAGCGCCACGGTTGAGATCGCGACCGGTGCCCGGCAGATCGCAGCAGCGGCTGAACAGGCGAGTGCGGCGTCGCGCCAAGCCGCCACGGCTTCGACCCAGCAGGCAAGGGGAGCGGAAGATCTCGCTGCCGCGATCGAGGAAATCGCGTCGCTGGCCGACGAACTGAAGTCGCAGAATGCTTAAACCCTCGGATGTCTCGTCTGCGGTAGAGGCGGAGGCCCGACGGTTCCTCACCTTCCGCGTCGACGACCGTCGATACGCCATTCCTGCGCAAGACGTCTCCGAGGTGGTTCGCGTTCCGCCGGTTGCGCGCGTGCCGCAGGCGCCGGCGGGTCTCCTTGGGATCGCCAACCTGCGCGGATCGGTGTTGCCTCTGGTCAGCCTGCGCGTGCTGCTCGGACGAGCGGAGGCCGATGCCTTGCCAACCGCCCGCGCGATCGTCGTCGACGGCGCAGCGCCCGTTGCACTCGCGGTCGATACGGTGGAGGCGCTGGTCACGGTCGATGCCGATCAGGTCGAAAGCCGGCAGGCAGAGCTCGCGGCCGAGTCCGGCGAGCGCCTGCAGGGTGCTTTCCAGGTGAGCGGGGACCAGGAGGCGTTCAAGATCCTCGACGTCCAGTCCTTGCTCGGCACTGTCTTCGTGCAGCGCCCGCGACGAGAGCAGACGTCTCGCTTCGATCTCGTCACCGGCGAGATCGAGAGCGCCGATGACTGCCGGAGGCTCGTGACGTTCGAGGTCGCCGGACAGGAGTTCGCGCTGGAGCTCGACGCCGTGCAGGAGATTATCCCCGCATCCGAGACCCGCACGGCTCTGCCCCGAACGGAGTCGCTTGTGCTGGGCGTCGTCTCCTATCGCGACACCCTGCTGCCGCTGCTATCCCTTCGGGGGTTGCTCGGCTTCGCGCCGGCCGCCGCACCGGACGAACGTGAGCGGGTGCTCGTCGTCACAGTCAAAGGAGTGCTGGTCGGCCTCGTCGCTGATGGAACCCGCGCGATCCTGGCCGCAGACCCTGCCCTCGTAGAGCCGATCCCGCCGGTGCTCGCCGCGCGCACGGGGGGCGAGGCACGGATCAAAGCGATCTACCGGAGCGACGCTGGGCGGAGGCTCGTTTCGATCCTGGCGCCCGAGCAGCTGTTCCAGGAGGACGTGATGCAGCGACTGAAGGCGGAGCAAGAGCCGTCGCGACCGCAACCAGCCGAAGCGGGGCAGGCTCAGGACGCGGAGCGCCAGTTCCTGGTGTTTCGGCTCTGCAATGATGAATTTGGCCTGCCGATCGAGGCTGTGGACGAGGTCGCACGCGTTCCCGAGACGATCACCCGCGTCCCTAGGGCGCCGAAATTCCTCGAGGGTGTCGTCAATCTGCGTGGCGAGGTGCTGCCGGTAGTTGATCAGCGCCGCCGCTTCGGCATGCCCGTGCTCGAAGGCGGCGCGGGCCGACGCCTAGTGGTGGTGCGAACCGAGCGGCACCGCGCGGGTCTGATTGTCGACAGCGTCTCGGACGTCCTGCGAAGTTCTCGTGCGGCGATCGCACCCGCTCCGGATCTGACCGGCGAGACGATGCCGCTGGTCAATGGCATTATCAATCTAGAGAGCGTCGGGCGAATCGTGCTCGTGCTCGACCCGGCGGAGTTGCTGAGCCGCGCCGAACAGGGACTCCTCGACAAGTTCGAGGCTGGGGTCGAGCGGGCTGACGTGTGATCAAGGTCCTCGTCGTCGACGATTCCGCCCTCCTGCGAAAGCTCCTTGGCCAGGTTTTCACCTCCGAAGCCGGGTTCCAGGTCCGGTTCGCCCGCGATGGGCTTGAGGCGCTCGACGAGATGAGGGCCTTTGGGCCCGACGTCATCACACTCGACGTGCACATGCCGCAGATGGATGGCCTAGCTTGCCTGGATCGGATCATGATCGAACGACCCTGTCCGGTCGTGATGGTCTCGTCCCTGACGGCGGCGGGTGCGGAGGCCACCCTCGAGGCCCTGCGCCTCGGTGCGGTCGATTTCGTGGCGAAGCCGCAAGGCGCAGTGTCGGTCCGCATCCACGAGTTTGCACCGGAACTGGTCGAGAAGGTCCGCTCGGCGGCTGGGGCAAAGCTGAGGTCAAGCCTGCGGTTGACGGAACGGGTCCGCCACCGGATCGGCACGAGCGCGGCGCCTATACGGCGCAGCCCCATGAGCGTGGCAATGCCGGAGATCGCAGAGGTGCCCCGGGGTCTAGCCGCCGCAGATAGCCTCGTGCTCGTCGGAACGTCGACGGGGGGGCCTCCCGCGCTTGAGGCGCTCCTCAGGCCCTTGCCGGCGACGTTTCCTTGGCCGATTCTCGTAGCGCAGCACATGCCCGCGACCTTCACGGGGCCGCTCGCTCGGCGTCTTGACGGGATCTGCGCCCTCACGGTGGTCGAGGTCGTCCGGCCCACGCTGGTGCAGCCCGGGACTGCCTATATCGGACGTGGCGACGCCGATCTCATCGTCTCGCGCCGTGCCGGCGGAGTCGTCGCCATGGCGGCCCCGTCCCAGCCGGGTTATCCTTGGCATCCGAGCGCTGATCGGCTGGTCAGGAGCGCGATGGATCATCTGCCAGCAAGCCGGCTCATCGGCGTCCTCATGACCGGCATGGGCTACGATGGGGCCGAAGCCATGACGCTCTTGCGCTCACAAGGGGGCAGGACCATTGCCGAAGCGGAGGAGACCGCGGTGGTCTGGGGCATGCCGGGGGAACTGGTGCGGGCGAACGGGGCCGACTGGGTCCTCCCCCTCCCGCGGATCGCAAGCCGCCTTCTGAAATTGATCTCGTGACATGCCTCTAATTCGGAAAATCCCTGCGGAACAGGCTCCTGCCGGACGACAGGACACCAAAGACGTGCTGATCGCGCTCGCGACAGGAACGAGCGATGAGCGGTGGGCTGCCGCGCGCTCCGCCGCGGAGCTTCCAGACGGTGCGGGTGTGCTTGGCCGGGCGTTCTCGGGTGAGAAAGATCTGCGCGTCCGTGAGGCGATTCTGACGGGTCTTGTCCGACTGCGCAGCCCCGAGAGTGTGCTGGCCCTGCTCCCCCATCTGAGATCGGACGACGCCAACCTGCGGACTGGATCCCTCGATGCGCTCCGCACCATGCCCGAGGTCGTGGCTCCCCACCTGCCGGCACTGCTCGCTGACCGGGACGCGGACGTCCGCCTGCTCGCCTGTGAACTCGCGCGCTCGCTCGCCAGCGCCGAGGCAGCCCGCCTGCTGTGCGACGTGCTGGAGATGGAGAGCGAGGGTAACGTGGCTGCCGCCGCCGTAGAAGTGATCGCCGAAATCGGCTCACCCGACGATCTGCCGGTCTTGGCGCGGTGCGCGGACCGGTTTAGGGGCGATCCGTTCCTGAGTTTTGCCATCAAGATCGCGTCCGAGCGGATCGGCGCAGCACCGTCACCGCCACGTGGCTGAGTCGGCGCCTCTGACAGAGGAGGAGTTTCGCAGGCTGTGCGATTTCCTCTACCGGCGTACTGGGATGATCTTCACCGAGGTCAAGCGCTATTACGTGCAGCGCCGGGTAACCGAGCGCATTGCCGTCACGGGAGCGACCTCTTTTCCGAGCTACTTCGCGCGGTTGCGTAGCGATGTCGGGGGCGAGGTCGAGCAGTTCATCAATGCCTTCACGGTCAACGAAACCTACTTCTACCGCGAGGACCACCAGCTCCGGTGCCTAACGACGGATCTGCTCGGAGAGCGGCTCCGCATCAAGCCAGGCGGAGAGCCGATTCGGATCTGGTCGGTCCCCTGTTCCACCGGCGAGGAGCCGTACTCGATCGCCCTCTGGCTCCTGGAGAACTGGTCGCAGGTCGATACCCACGAAATCGAGATCGTCGGCTCCGACATCGACTCGCGCGCCCTGGAGGCTGCACGGGAGGGGGTGTTCAGTAAACGTTCGCTGATGCGGCTGACCCCGGATCTTGTCGGCAGGTACTTCGCCCCGGCCGGTGCCGAGCGCTGGCGCATCCTCGACGAGCTGCGCGAGTCGGTGCGCTTCACGCCCGTCAACCTCGTCGAGCCCGCGAGCACAAGGCAGCACGGCCGCTTCGACGTGATCTTCTGCCGGAACGTGCTGATCTACTTCGACGATGCGTCCCGGCGCCTGGCCGCCGAGAACCTGTTCGAGAATCTGGCGCCGGGCGGGTACATCTGCCTCGGGCACACGGAGTCCATGAGTCGCATATCGCCACTCTTCGACGTCCGGCGCTATGATGACGCGATCGTCTACCAGAGACCGCCGGAGGGCGCAGGTGGCTGAGAACAAGAAGCGCATCCTGGTCATCGACGACGCGAGCCTGATGCGGCTCTACTATCGCGGCGCCCTGGAGGAGGCCGGCTACGAGGTCGACGAGGCGCTGAACGGCCTGGAGGCTGTCGAGAAGCTGCTGGTCCGGCCGGCGGACCTGCTCATCGTCGACGTGAACATGCCGCAGATGGACGGGATCACCTTCCTCAAGGTGCTGCGCCGGCAGGACCCGCCAGTGTCGTCCATCCCCGCGCTCGTGACGAGCACCGAGTCGGGACCACAGGATATCGCGGCCGCACGCGCCGCCGGCGCCAATTTCTATCTCGTCAAGCCCGTGAGTCGGGAGATCCTCACCGAGTACGCGGCGATGCTCTGCGGAGTTCCCGCATGAACGAGTTCGTCGAGCAGTTCCTCCTGGAGGCCCGCGAGCTTGTGGAGCAGGCCACGGGCGACCTTCTGGCGCTCGAGGAGAAGCCCGACCGCACGGATCGGCTCGACGGCGCGTTCCGGGCGTTCCACACCCTCAAGGGTGCCGCCAGCATCGTGGATTTCGATGCCATGGCACGGTCGCTGCACGCAGCAGAGGACGTGCTTTCCCGGATCCGGGCCGGCTCCAGCCAGGTGACCCCGGCGCTAATCGGCGACTGCCTGACCTGTCTTGACCAAGTGGTGCAGTGGCTCGACGTCATGGAGGGCGACGGCAATCCTCCCGCCGACGCGGCTGCGAGTGCGGACGCGATCGTACGGCGCTTCGACCGGCACGGCGGTGCCGGCTTGTCTGAAGCGCCCCGAGCGCCCAAGCGGGCGCCCGCGACGGATTGGCTCCGGGACCTCCTGCTCCGATATCCCGGGGCCGCGGAGGCGACGGTTGGCCTCAACTTTGTCCCGGAACCCGACTGCTTCTTCCATGGGGAGGATCCTGCGGCGCTCCTGGCCGGACTTCCGGGGCTGATCGCCCTCGATATCGTGCCGGCCGGCCGGTGGCCCGATCTTGATTCGCTCGATCCATTCACCTGCCAAGTGATCTTCCGCGCCCTGGTCGCGGGATCGGCCGAAGTGGTGGGAGCCCTGCTCCGGCCCCTGCGCGGCTACGTCGAGATCCAGACCTTGCAGGCTGCGTCACTGGACAGCCACCCCGCCGCCCTGTCCCCGAACGCCCGGGCACTGCTGGAAGAGCAAATCCGCCTCTTGGGCGAGGACGGGTCGAACGGAGCCGCCGGCCGGATTTCATCCGCGGGTCGCGTCGCCGCCAACGTCCTGCGCCATGGCGGCCGGCCTGGGGAGGCGGACGAGCTCGACCTGGCGGTGGTCCGCAGCCAGCACCGGGGCGACCTCCGGATCCTGGTTGCGGCCATCAAGGGAGCTTTGAGCGGAATCCTGCAGGTCTCCGCAGCCGAAGCGGATCCCGTATCTCATGAGCCTCAGGAGGGGGCGGCGCGGACGTTACGAGTCGATGTGGAGAGAATCGACGCGCTGGTGAGGCTCACGGGCGAGCTGACCGTCGTGAAGAACGCGATCGGACACGCGGCCGCGTTGGCTAAGGACGGGGCCGACGGGCACACGCTTGCCGCCGCCCTCAAGGATCATCACACGCTGCTCGACCGCGTGCTGCAAGAACTGCAGCGCTCTGTACTCAGTATCCGGGTCCTGCCGCTGCGCCACGTCTTCCAGCGCTTCCCGCGCCTAGTTCGCGAGATGTCCGCGAAACTCGGTAAGCCAGCCCGTCTCGTGACTGAGGGCGACGAGACCGAAGCCGACAAGGCGATTGTCGAGGCTCTGTTCGAGCCGCTGCTGCATGCGGTGCGCAACGCCCTCGATCATGGGATTGAGCCGGCCGGAGAACGTGCTGCCACGGCAAAGCCCGCGACGGGGACGATAAGGCTGCGGGCCACCCGAGAGGGCGAGCATGTTCTGGTTGAGGTGGAGGACGATGGCCGCGGCATCGACGTGGCGCGGGTCCGTCAGGCCGCGGCGGAGCGACGCATCGCGGCCAGCGACGAGCTGGCCGCGATGGCAGACGAGGCTGTGATCGACCTCATCTTCGCGCCGGGCTTCTCGACTGCGTCTGAGATCACCGGGTTGTCCGGGCGCGGGGTCGGCATGGACGTGGTCCGGACTGCCGTGGAGCGTTTGGGCGGCCGCGTCACCGTGGAGAGCCGGCTGGGGCTGGGCACGGCCGTGCGTTTCGTTCTCCCCTTCACGGTGATGATGACCCGGGTCATGACCGTCGATGTCGGCGGGCAGGCTTTCGGCATACCTCTCGATGCGGTCGTGGAGACCGTGCGGATTCCCCGCGACCGCATAGTCCCGGTCGGGGCCGCCCGTGCCATCGTGCGGCGAAATCGCACGATCCCCCTGGTTCAGCTCGCGCAGGCACTGGGCGGGTCGGGGATGGAAGCCACCGCGGAGGCGAACGTCGTCATCACCATGGTGGGTGGCCAGCTCGGCGGCATCGAGGTCGAGCGCCTCGGCGAGCGGATGGACGTGATGCTGAAACCCATGGAGGGACTGCTCAACAGCCTACCGGGCCTCGCGGGCACGACGCTGCTGGGCAACGGCCGCGTCCTGATCGTGTTGGATCTGCAGGAGATCTTCCAATGACTGTGCGCGTCGAAGGCGGCGGATCCATCGTCCTGGAGGGGACGTGTCCGATCGAGGACGCCGAGCCTTTGCTCCACTTCCTGACGACGGTCCCTGGCCCGACGGTCGACTGGCGGTCTTGCGACTGGGCCCATACGGCCATCATACAGATCCTGCTCGCATCCCGCGTGCCGCTGCAAGGCCCACCTCGTGGGGCGCTCCTGCGGGATGTGATAGAGCCGCTGATTATTCGCGCTGCTCACCCTATTTAACGTCGTTTCGATGTGCGAACGGATATAACAAGCGTCGTCGAATAGCAGCCTCGTGGGAGCGAGGCAGCCGCTTCGGCGTCGGCACAGGATCAGGCAGACCGCAGATGAGCCTCAGAATTCTCATTGTTGACGACAGTAAGCTTGCGCGGATGGCCGCTGCGAAGACGGTCAGCGCCCTCCGCCCGGACTGGACTCGGGTGGAGGCGTCCGGCGCCGACGAAGCCTTGGCTCTGGTCAAGCAATCCGCGGCCGATCTGGTGTTGCTCGATTTCAACATGCCGGGCCGCGACGGCCTCTCTCTCATGGCTGAGCTCCAGGAGATCATGCCGGATCTGCCCGTCGCCGTTGTCTCCGCCAATCACCAGGACGAGATCGTGAACAGAGCCCGTGAGCTGGGAGCGACCTTCCTGCCCAAGCCTCTGACGCCGCAGGCTCTGAGCGAATATCTCGCTGGAGCAGAGCAGCGTCTCGAGGGGATTGGGCGATGAGCGCTCCGGACGCCGTCCTAACCGAACTGGAACTCGACGCACTGGGAGAACTCGTGAACCTCGGCGTCAGCCGCGCCGCGTTGAGCCTGCGCGAGATGGTCGGCGAACAGGTGCTGTTGTCGGTCCCCGCGGTCGCGATCGTGACGCGCGTCCAGGCGATCACGACGCTCGGCGAGCGCGAGACGAGCAAACTGGTTGCCGTCCATCAAGCCTTCGAAGGGGACATCGCAGGTCGCGCGCTGCTGATATTCCCTGAAGCGAAGAGCCTGGAGCTCGTACGCGCTGTAACCGGCGGCAATCTTCCACTGGAAGACATCATTGATCTCGAGCAGGAAGCCCTGGCAGAAACAGGGAACATCATTATCAATGCTTGTCTCGCCACCATTGCGAACATGCTTCGCAGAAGCTTGAAGGTTTCGTTGCCAGAAATCCTCCGGGGCGAAGGGCACGAATTCTTCTACCTGCCTCCGCCCCCAGAAGCGAGCGATGTCGTGATGTTCCTCTATATCGACTTCGAGGTTCGCAAGCACGAAATCAACGGTTACATTGCAATGCTGATGGATATGCCATCGCTGCAGGCCCTGAAGGGTCTACTTGCGGAATACATCGAGCATTCAGCTGGCCAAGTGGCACCCTAGGGTCATGTTGGGGCTTCAGGACCAGGCTATGTCGGCCATTCTCGACTCGCTGGATCTTGGCGTGGTCCTATTGGACGCCGAGGCCCAGATCGTTGCCTGGAATGCTTGGATTGCAGCAGCAACCGGAATTTCGGCTCAGGCGGCATCGGGGAAACAACTGGGGGAGCTGTTTCCAGCCGAAACCGTGCGGCGGGTGAGTTTGGCTGCTTCGGAAGCACTCGAGTCGGGCACGGCGACCATTCTGACGCACTCCTTGCACCCATCCCTTCTCCCCCTCAAGACAAGAGCCGGCCGGCCCCTCACCCACAACATTTCAGTGCGGTCCGTCGGCAATCGCCCAGCAGGCGGCTGTCTGATACAGGTGGTTGATGTGACTCAAGCCGCGCACCGGGAGCGTGTCCTCCGGGAGCGGCAGAGTGCGCAGCATAAGGCTGTTCTGGACAGCGCCCCCGATGCGATCCTGACCCTGGACGCCGAGGGTCTGATCCGGGTGGCAAATCCCGCCGCAGTCAGTGAATTGGGCTACGAAGTCGATGAGCTGATAGGCCGGACATTTGCTACGCTCTTCCAGATCGAAGAAGAATGGGATCCGCTCTGGAAATCCGTACTCGGCGGGACCCTCGCGCAGCAAGCGCTGGAAGTTCAGGCGCGGCGTAGGGACGGCTCTTTCAGCTATCTCGAGGTCTCCGCATCGCGTTGGGTGAGCGAGTCCAGGGTTTTCGTTACCGCGATCCTTCGCAATACGAACGAGCGCCGCGCCGCTGAGGAAGCGCTCCGCGCTCTGAACCGGACCTTGGAGCGACGAGTGGAGGAGCGTACTGCGGAGTTGATGTCGGCAGAAGAGCAACTCCGGCAGTCTCAAAAGATGGAGGCTGTAGGCCAACTGACAGGAGGCGTAGCCCACGACTTCAACAACCTGCTTACAATCATCCGATCGTCCGTCGAGTTCCTCCAGCGCCCCAATCTGACTGAAGAGAGACAACGTCGCTACTTGGACGCGATCGGGGACACTGTAGACCGTGCTTCCAAGCTCACGAGCCAACTCCTGGCTTTCGCCCGACGCCAGGCGCTGAAGCCAGAGGTCTTTGACGTAGCCGCGCGCGTCCGCGCAGTTCTCGACATGATACGGACTATTTCTGGCGCTCGGATCCAGATCATGACCGAGAGCACGCGCCAGCCTTGTTTCGTTGAAGCTGACTTAGCCCAGTTCGAAACAGCTTTGGTCAACATGGCTGTGAACGCTCGAGATGCGATGAATGGTGAGGGTCGACTGACGATACGACTTTCCCAGGTCTCTCGGATCCTGGCTGATCAGGCCCAGGACAATGAACCACGCAAATTCGTGGCAGTCTCTCTTTCTGACACGGGCTCTGGGATCGCTCCCGACAAGCTTATCAGAATTTTCGAGCCCTTCTTCACAACAAAGGAGGTTGGGAAGGGGACAGGACTAGGCCTCTCCCAGGTCTACGGTTTCGCGAAACAGTCGGGAGGGGACGTGGACGTGGCAAGTGAGCTCGGACGCGGTACGACTTTTACTCTGTACCTTCCAGAGGTAGATGGCGCCGTCTCAATGGAGGGAACACAACTCGCTGCCGACCGATCGCAGCTACCCGAACATGGTCAGGGACTTCGTGTGCTTCTAGTCGAAGATAACGTTGACGTTGGACAATTTTCCACGGAGCTTCTACAGGACTTAGGCTATCAGATGGTCTGGGCCGCCAACGCGAATGAAGCCCTTAGAATACTCGAAGATGAGGCTACGTGTTTCGATGTCGTATTTTCTGATGTGATAATGCCGGGCATGAACGGCGTGGACCTTGGTCACGAGATCAAGCGCCGCTATCCTGACCTGCCGGTGATCCTGACATCCGGTTATAGTCATGTACTGGCCGAGGAGGGTCGTCACGGCTTTGAGCTCTTACAGAAACCATATGCGGCTGAGGGGGTCTCGCGAGTGCTGCAACGCGTGACGCGCCGTGATCGGACTGGCAGGGGTCCGCGAGGCTCCTTGACCTGACGAAGAACAGCAAACAATGCTATCGGTCTGAGGTGAGCGATCCGCACTTCAAGATCGGCGATCTGGTGTGGGCGCATGAGGATCGGCCCTGAAGCCTGCCTGACGCCTTTGTAAAGGCTTTTCTGCGCACCAGTATGCTCGGGATCTACGAGGTGACAGCAATTCTGCCAAATGCAGATAATCAGTCCCAGTATCGGCTCAAGAGCATCGGTGGTCGTTTGAAGCGGGCTGTGCGGGAGAGCGAAATTCTCTCCATGCCTCAAATGGCGAGCTCAGAGGGAAAAATCTGATCTGCCTTGGGCTAGCTTTTCCGAAGCCAGGTGCAGGCTGGTTTAAGAAATCGGATCTCCGAACCATGGCGAATTGCCAGCCTGAGAACCATCCTAGAGCAGTATTTTCGGGCTCCTCGCCGGGGCAGGCCGTGGGCTATAGCGCCACAGGTACGCGATGGTCGTTGCTGGCACACTCCGGCTGGACCTGAACGATCGGGACGGGGCGGCATCGCTTCGCAGCATCCAGCTCGGGCCAATGGCAGTTTTCCACGATCCATGTCTCGAAAGCCGCCATTCTGCATTCGGCCAATCCGAGCCGCGGCCGCTTGGCGCCCGTAACAGTCACCGAGGTTGCCTCGGCCATTCCCCGAAAGCGGACGTTACGAGCGTCAAGTGGTAGGTCGCGATTGTGCCAGAAGCGGACTTCAGCCACCGCCCAAAGGTCGTAATCCCATGCCATTCTGAAGGCTCAAAAAAACGGCCCGAAAGCCTCTGGTTCACCTACGGGAGCCAAACAAATAGAGTTATCTTGGGGTTCAAAGGTGCAAAGCTCCGCCCGGTGTTAGGTCAAAAGAACTGCTTCGGCAACCATAGAGAAAGAGATGGGAAGATCGCGAGTAACAACACGCGAACAGTATCGGCGATCACAAAGGGTGTGATCGCTGCCATGACCCTCCCAATCGGAATCTCAGGTGCGAAACTGCGAACAACGAAAAGGTTGACGCCGAGGGGCGGGCAGATCAGCCCAATCTCGCAAAGGGCGATGATCATGACCCCGAACCACACCGGGTCAAAGCCGAGCCCGATGACGACCGGAAAGAACAGTGGCACGGTAAGGAGGATCATCGAGAGTTCCTCCATCACGGCGCCGAGCCCGATATAGATCGCGCAGATCACAAGGATAACCATGAACGGCGAAAAGCCTGAGTTCTGAACGAAGTCAAGAAGAGCGGTATGAGCGCCCGAGTAGTTCAGGAATTCCGTGAAGATCACGGCCCCGATTATTAAGCCAAACACAACTGCAGTGGTGACTGCGGCGTCGTAGAGCGCCTCAAAAAAAATCTTCAACGTCATGCGACGGCGCAGCAGGAGCAGTACCAGAGCTCCCACTGCCCCGATGCCGGCCGATTCAGTTGCTGTGAACCAGCCCGCGAAGATGCCTGAGAGCACGAACATGAACAGGACGGCAACGGACCAGATCGGTTTGAGTGACGCGATGGCTTCGCCCCATGACGCACGCTCGGATGCCGGAGCGTGAGATGGACGGCGCCAAGCGACCCACTGCACGGCCAAAAGGTAGCCGAAGAGGCCGACGAAGCTCGGAATGATCGCCGCCGCGTAGAGTGCGCCGATACTGGTCTCGGTCATGATACTGTAGACGACCATGAGCGTGCTCGGCGGAATCATGATGCCGAGAGTCGAGCCCGCGGCGACCGCCGCCGCCCCGAAGCTGTCCCGGTAGCCGAGGTCGCGCATAGACGGCATCGAAATCCGCCCGATCGTTGTGACCGTCGCGATCGTGGAACCGCAGACGGTGGCGAAACCGGCGCTCGCCGTGATGGCCGCCATGGCGAGTCCGCCGCGCCGGTGGCCCATGAAGAGCCGGGCACTGCGGAAAATCTCCTTCGAGACGCCCGCCCCAATCACGAAGTTACCCATCAGAACGAACAGGGGAATGACCCCGAGCGTATAGGACATCGCGGATTCCTTCGTGATGATCGCCAGCATCACGGCGGACTGCTTCCAGCCGACAAGATATCCGAACCCGAGAAAGCCGGTGACGCCTAGCGAGATCGCGATTGGCACCCGCAAAACGATGAGCACGAAGGAGAACACAAAGCCGATGGCTGCGATGAGCATGGACAGTTCCCTTCGCGCTCTAACCGGCAGCAACGAGCATTGCCTGTACTCGACGATCCATGTCGGACAGGATTGTGGCTGGCATGAAGTTGATGATGAACATCCTCATTTCTAACCGCTGCTCATCCGACCGAAACGTCGGTGTCCGAGACGGGACTCGCAACGCTCAACAGGAACGCGACGGCATTTAGGAAGGACAGCACCGCCATTGCGTATAGGAAGGGGGCGTAGGGCCATTGCAGGGTCGGTGTCATGTCGCCGTAGGAAGCGGACCGCGCGGCCAGTGCCCACAACTGCCAACCCGTGATCACATAGAGACCGCAACCCAGGACCGCGTTGAGGACTCGCTGGAACAGCTCTAGTTTTGCGCCGAAATGCGAGTCCAGCAACGTAATGACGATGTGCTGATTTCGTAGCGTCACTTGGGGTAGCATCAGGAAGATGATGAGGAAGAGAAGAAGCTCGATGAGTTCGAGAGCACCGGTCAGAGGACGGTTGAGAAGATTGCGCCCAAGTACATCCACCAGGGTCACCAGCATCAGGATGAGCAGGAACACGGCCGCCGCCGTGCCGAACACAAGATCAACGATCCGGGTAAGGCGCTCCACCGCGTTCTGAACCATGACTAACGCTCCCGGATTGGGACTGTGGCCGAACCACGCGCCCGCCCCTGTCGCCGATACCGGTGCTTGGTCAAGGACGGCCCGTCCAGAAGTTTTCCTTGACGGCGGGGTCGTCGGCCCAAGGGTAGAGGCGATAGCCCGTGAAGGAAACGGATTTGGCGGCTTCCGAGGCAAGCCAGGGTGGTAGCGTAGAGGGATCGTAGGCGTCGGGTGATGGCTGTTTCGGCCATTGCACGATGATCGCTCCTTCCGGACGGATCGAGGCTCCTGTCGGGGCCTCTCTGCCCTTCCGCAGCAGTCGGATGTGCGCAGCGCCGCGCTCGCGCAAATGAGCCTCGCCGCCGTCCCGCAGCCAGGACCCAATCTTGTCGAACGTGCTCTGCTCGGCCGGAAACCGCCAGACCGTGATCCAGTCCGTTACGAGAGGCCGCGCGATACCGGCATCCGGCGGCTCGGACCATTGTACATAATGGTATGGTGTGCGGGTGTTGTCGTTCTTACCGATATAGGAGGGGCAGTGGGGGTCGGCGGCCGCGACCCTCCTGTAGTTCTCGAAAGGCGCGCTCTCGAATATGTCCCAGCCCGGCGCTTGGTAGATGTCCACGACCGACATTGCCCCCGCAATCGCCCGGTAGGAAGTGCACAGGGTGAAGCCAGCCTCATATAGATGGGGCGTGTGCACTGCCGCGTACCATCGCTGAAAACCTTCCAGGTCGCTCTCGGGCAGTTCCAGTTCGACGATGTAGAAAATGGGATCGCTCATGGGGCTCCTTGAATCCGGCTCTCACTGGGCGGGTGAGAAAAGTGCAACGGTCGCGGAGCGGCCGGGAGAACGGCCAAGCCTTCCTGACGAGAAGGTCCGCGGTTTTGCGCGAGGGTCTTGGCCAACCCTCGCGCATGGCTTGGACTAGTTCGTACCCGCCTCGATCTTAGCGATCTCGGCGCGAAGATCTGCGAGAACCTCCTCGGGGTTCTTCATACCCTTCGCCTTGGCAGCCTTGATCCAGTTTTGCTCGACAGGCGCCAGGGCTGTCTTGAGCTGCTGCATGACCTCCGGGCTCGCCTTCTCGACCGTGAGCTTAAGCTCCTTCATGCGATTGACGGCCTTCTGATCCAGCTCGTCGGTGACTCGGGCGATCTCTGCGGCCATCGACTCGCCGGAGACCTTCATGATCGCCTCTTGGTCTTTGGCGTTGATCGACTTCCACTTGCCCTCATTGACGATGATCGCTTGGCTCGCCGTATAGAGGCCGCCTTCCACTTCGGTCAGGTACTTGAGGGACTCAAGAAGATTGAACGCCTGCGCGGGCTCTCGGCTGAGGAGCGTCCCGTCGACGATGCCCGTGGAGACGAGCTCGTAGATCTCGGTGAGGGGCTTTTGCAGGGGCGTTGCGCCAAGGGCCTCGACGACCGGGATCGTCGTTGCGCCCGGCGTGCGTAGCTTCGCTCCCTTCAGGTCAGCGAGGTTCTTAAGGACTCCCTTGTTCCACCACAGCATCCCCGGCCCGTGCGCCCAGACTACCACGGGGACGACACCCTCGTGCTCGTTGTAGCCTTTCAGGTGCTTATTGAAGATCCGCCAGTAAGCAATGGCGTTGCTCTTAGCGCTGTTGCCCAGGAACGGCAGCTCGGCCACGCCCTGGAGAGTGAAGCGTCCAGGCGAGTAACCCTGGATGATGTAGCCCACATCGGCCAAGCCATCGCGCACAACATCGAGTTGGGTTGGCACCGTGCCGACCACCTTCGGCAGAAACTGCACCTTGACGCGCCCTTCTGTGACGCGCTCGACATCGCTCTGCCATTTCTGCCAGACGGCCGGATATAGCCCGTGAGTCGTTGGAAGCCAGTTCGAGAAGCGCAGCACCACCTGGGCGCTGGCGTCCGCGGACGCCAAAGACAGCAGGGCTGCTGCTGCGAGGGCAAGAATCTTGGATTTCATGAGACGTCCTCTCCGTCGTTGCTCTGGATGATTGTCTCTTTCCAAGCCGCACCCATCCCGTGCGACCCGAAGCCTGACCCGTGAGGCCACCGCATTCCTCCCTGCGGCCCGGAGGTGCACACGCTCGGACCCAGCGCTCACCGCCCCCAGGATGGGATGTCAGCGCTCGTTGCCGCCCTCTCGTAGGGAACTGGAACCTCAATCTGCACTCCCAGTGCCTCGGCGGCATGCCAGGGCCAGCGCGGATCGTTGAGGAAGCCCCGGCCGATCGCCACCATGTCGGCTTCCCCCCGGCGAAGGATGTTCTCGGCGTGCTCGGCCGCGCGGATGAGCCCCACCGCCATTGTCGGAATACCGACTTCCACCTTTACGCGCGCCGCGAACGGAACCTGATAGCCTGGCCCCGTGGGGATACGCGCGAAGGAGTTGCCGCCGGTGGATACATCCACGTAATCGCAGCCCCGCTTGTAAAGCGCACGGGCAAAAGCGACCGCCTCGTCGGGCGTGATGCCCCCCTCGGCCCAATCGGTGCCGTTGAACCGCACTCCGAGCGGCTTTTCGGACGGCCAGGCGGCGCGCATCGCCTCGAACACTTCGAGCGGAAACCGCATCCGGTTCTCGAGGGAGCCACCGTACTGGTCGGTGCGCCGGTTCGCGATCCCGGACAGGAAGCTCGAAAGTAGATAGCCGTGGGCGCCGTGAATTTCGATGAGGTCGATGTCGAGGCGCACACAGCGCTGCACCGCCTGTACAAACGCCGCGACGACATCGTCCATATCGCGGCGATCCATGGCACGTGGGACCGGCCAGCTCTCCGCAAAGGCGAGCGCCGATGGCCCGAGGGTCTGCCAGCCGCCTTCCTCGGCTGTGAGGTGCCCCTTGCCATGAGATGGGTGCTTCATGGAGGCCTTACGACCCGCATGACCGAGCTGAATCCCGATCGGCATTCGGCTGTAGGACCGCACTATGCCAAGGACCCGGCTCAGAGCTACCTCATTCGCGTCGGAATAGAGGCCGAGGCATTCGCGGCTGATGCGACCGCGAGGCTCGACCCCGGTTGCCTCGATGATGAGCAGTCCCGCCCCCGACAACGCCAGGTGACCGAGATGAATGATGTGCCAGTCCGTCGCGTTACCATCGACAGAGCTGAATTCGCACATCGGCGCGATGACGATCCGGTTAGGAAGGGTTAGTCCGCGAAGCTCAATCGGCTGGAACAGCGCGCTCACGCCCGCCCCCGTCCAACTGGGGTGAAAGTCCGGACGTGCGAAGCGCAAGGGCGGACAGCGGGTGCGGCGGTCCGCGGGCGCCCGTCAGTCCGCAGCGATTGGTAGAGCGCAATCATCCCCAGCCCCTTTGCGATCGCGGCAGTCGGCGGTCTATCGCCGCGCTGACATGTCATCTGCTCAAAATTCTATACACAAAGCTCAGGCTCGCAAGCCGTTTTTTCGCGAAGGTTTGATTGGCCTGCCCAGCTTCGCTTCATCGTCGGCTCTCATCACGGTGTGAAGATATTGCATTGGCGACCCTCCGTTGCCCGCTGCGGGCCCGGCTAGACATTGCTCAGGATGTTATGCAAGCTGCCGCCGATCGATCGCGTTTCGATCTCGCCGTCGGTGGCCCGGCGGTCGAGCGGAGCGGGGGCGCCGTCTAGACCTCGAACGCGGGGGCGCGAGCTCCCGAGCCCTTCGGAGCACAGCATGACACAGGCAGAGACGCTGATCACGGGCGGCCGGATTTTCTGCGGCCTCCACGAAGGCTTTGTCGAGGCCATTGCGATCCGCGACGGCCGCGTCGCAGCGATCGGCAGCGAAGAGGAGGTCCGCGGCGTCTGCGGGCTCGACACGCGCGTCATTGCGCTCGATGGTCGTCTTGCGATCCCGGGGCTGAATGATGCCCACATGCACCTCCTGCCGCTCGGGCTCGGCATGCTCGAAATAAACCTGCGGCCTGAATCGGGCGTCGCCTCCGTGGACGAGATCCTGAAGCGCGTGGCGGAGGAAGCGGCTCGCAAAGCGCCAGGCGAATGGGTGGTCGGCCGCGGCTACGACCACAACGAGCTCAGGGAGGGACGGCATCCTACGGCGGACGAGCTGCAGGCGGCGGCGCCGAACAATCCCGTCTACCTCAAGCGCACTTGCGGGCACATCGCGGTCGCCAACGATCACGCCCTGCGGGCGGCAGGCATCGGCCACAACACCCAGGCGCCGGATGGTGGCCTCATCGAGCGCCGCGGCAACAAACTTACTGGCCTTCTCGCCGAGCGGGCCATGCGCCTCGTCGAGGATGTGATGCCAAAGCCCTCGGTGGCGCAGTTGAGCGAGGCTGTGGAGCGCGCGGGTCTCTTCATGCTGCAGCAGGGCTTTACCAGCGTGATGGACGCGGCCGTCGGCATGGTCGCGGGCATGCGCGAGGTGGAGGCCTATGAGCAGCTAGCCTCATGCGGACGATTGCCGGTCCGCACCTGGGTGTGCCTGTACGGTAATCCTGATGGCATTGCCACGGAGGCGCACGAGCGCGGCTACCGGTTCGGCCGGGAGGTCGGCCTCTTGCGCTACGGGGCCATGAAGATCTTCGGCGACGGCAGCGCCGGGGGGCTCACGGCCGCGATGTCGGAGCCCTATGAAGCAGGCGCCCCTGACAACCGGGGCATTTTCTGCTTCCCCGATGCTGAGATGCACGCGATGCTCGCGCGCTATCACGAGGCTGGCTATCAGCTCGCTATCCATGCGATCGGCGACGCCGCGATCGAGCAGGTTCTCTCCGGAATGGAAAAGCTCGCCTCAGCAGATGGGCCACTGCGCGAGCGCCGCCACCGCATCGAGCATTGCGGCTTCCTCTCCGACCGCCAGCTCGCTCGCATGAAGGCAGCCGGGATTGAGCCGGTGCCACAGCCCGTCTTCATCTACGAATTCGGGGATCTATACGTCCAGAACGTGGGCGAGAGCCGCGCTCATGCATCCTATCCGCTGCGCAAGTGGCTGGACGCCGGGTTCCATCCCGCGGCTAGCTCCGATGCTCCGGTCTCGACCACTGACCCGTTCAAGAACCTCTTCACGATGGTAACCCGGCAGACCAAGCGCCATTCGGTTATTGGCGCGGGCGAGAAGGTCAGCCTCGCAGAAGCCCTGCATGCCTACACCCTCTGCGGCGCCTATACGCAGTTCGTGGAGGATCGCCTCGGCGTGCTCAAGCCGGGCTACCTCGCAGACATTGCGATCATCTCGCAGGACATCTTCGCCTGCGCACCGGAGGCGCTCGAGAACGGCATCGCATGCGACATGACGATCCTCGAGGGCCGAGTCGTCTTCGACCGCCACGGGACCGCGGATGTGGCACCGGGCAGCACGGCCGCGGCCTGATCGGGGCAGTCGACCTGCTCGCGGCGTTAGCGGATGAGGCGGACGCGGGCCCCTCCTACGTCATGAGTTTGACACCATAGCTTCGATCAGAAATGGGCCGCGCCGGCCGAGCGCGCCCCTAAAAAGGCGCGTAAACTCCTCGGCGGTGTCGGCCCGGGCGGCCTCGACGCCCATGCCGCGCGCCATGGCGGTCCAGTCGAGCGCCGGCTCGTCGATGGCGAGCATGCGCCTCGCGTTGCGACCGAACTCGTTAACGCCGACATTGCGCATCTCGCCTTGGAGGATCGCGTAGGCGCGGTTCGAAAACACCACCGTAACAACGTCGAGGTTCTCGCGCGCCTGCGTCCAAAGGCCCTGCACGGTGTACATGCCGCTGCCATCGGCCTGGAGCGAGATCACCTTGCGGTCCGGGCACGCGACGGCGGCACCGGCCGCCATCGGAATGCCGATGCCGATAGCACCCCCGGTGATCTGCAAATAGTCATGCGGGGCTGCCTCCTCGGAGAGCGCCAGGAACTGACGCGCCGAGGTGATGGCCTCGTCACACACGATGGCGCTCTCGGGCAGGAAACGGGCGACCACGTACGAGATTGCGTCGTCCGTGAGGTCGCCGATAGGCAGGCCCTCGTCGGGTTTTAGGCGCTGCCGCGGAGACTCGGATCCTACCCTCACCTCGTCGGCAAGTGAGGCCAGCGCGCCTTCGAGATCGTCACCTGCTCCCGCTAGGGCGATCACCCGGCAATCCTCGCGCACGAGGCGGCAGGGCTTACCCGGATAGGCGAAGAAGGCCACCGGCTCGACCGCACCCACGAGAACGAGGGTATCGATCTCACTCAAGGCGGCGACCGCCATGTCGACCACATATGGGATCTTGGGCACCGCGATCCGTCCGGAGCCGCGCTCGATGCGGCCGTTCGAGGTCTGGGCCCACAGGCGCGCGCCCATGGCTTGCGCCACGCGGTCGGCGGCTGCAAGCGCGTTGGCGCGGAGCGCCCGCCCCGAGAGGAGGAGCGCCACTCGCCGGCCGGACCGGAGCTCCTTCGTGACCTCCGCCAGGAGGGCCGCATCGACGGCAGGACGAGGAGGAAGCCGAAGCGCCTCTGTTGGCACGACGTCCGCTGGATTCCACGCCGCGTCCGCGGGCAGGATCAGCGTAGCCACCCCAGGCAGCGTCATGGCGGCCTCGTAGGCTGCTACCACGTCGGCCGCCACCGTTCCGGCACCCTTTATGCGTCGCACCCATTGCGACATCGGCTGCGCGAGGCTCTCAATATTGCTGGTGAGCGGCGCGTCGTTCTCGAGGTGGTAGGTCGCGTGGTCGCCCACCACATTGATCATCGGCGTGCAGGCGCGGCGCGCGTTATGAAGGTTGGCGAGCCCGTTGGCGAGGCCCGGCCCAAGATGCAGGAGCGTGACGGCCGGCTTATCGGCCATGCGGGCATAGCCGTCGGCCGCTCCCGTCACCACACCTTCGAACAAGCCGAGCACGCACCGCATCTCCGGCTTGCGGTCGAGAGCCGCCACAAAGTGCATCTCCGACGTACCCGGGTTTGCGAAGCAGACATCGACCCCGTGAGTGAGAAGGGTATCGCAGAGGCGATCGGCACCGTTCATTAACATCTCTCGGCAGGACGATGAAGGAACGCTGGCAAGCGGGTGTCTATCCCGGACGGGACTGGGATTAGCGAGAGGCGCCGTAGAGGCGCTACCGCTCCTTCGGTGTCAGGTGCCCGCGACCGCGTCGAGGGATGCCTCAAGGAGATCGAGGCCTTCGTCGAGGTGGGCCATTGGGATCGTCAGCGGCGTTAGGAGACGGACGATGTTGCTGTCGACGCCGCAGTACAGCAAGATGAGGCCGTTCTCCTGCGCTTTGGCGACGAGGGCGGCCGTTAGCGCCGCGTCGGGCTCGCGCGTCGCGCGGTCCTTCACGAACTCGACGGCCACCATGGCTCCAAGGCCTCGCACATCGCCGATGCAATGGAGCGTGTTGCGCCGGGCGAGACCCTCGAACCGGGAGAGCATTACATGGCCAATGGTCTCGGCTCGGGCGCACAAGCCCTCGGCCTCCACCACGTCGAGCACCGCGTGAGCCGCCGAGATACTCACGGGATTGCCTCCGAAGGTGCCCCCGAGCCCGCCGGGCGCCGCTGCGTCCATCAAGTCGGCGCGTCCGGTGACGGCCGCCAAGGGAAAACCGCCACCAAGGCCCTTCGCCATCACGATGAGGTCGGGTGCGACGTCCGCGTGCTCGATGGCGAACATACGGCCCGTCCGGGCAATGCCGGTCTGGATCTCGTCGGCAATGAGCAGGATGCCGTGCTCGTCGCACGTTGCCCGCAGCTGGCGCAGGAAATCGAATGGCGCGATGTAGAACCCCCCTTCGCCCTGCACGGGCTCGACGATGATGGCCGCCACCCGGGCGGGGTCAACATCGGTTCGGAAGAGCTGCTGGAGGCCGGCGATCGCCTGCTGGGTATCCACGCCATGGTAGGTCTTCGGAAACGGCGCGTGGAAGACCTCCGCAGGGAAGGGACCGAAGCCGCGCTTGTAGGGCGCAACCTTTCCAGTGAGCGCCATGCCCATCATTGTCCGCCCATGGAACGCACCTCCAAAGGCTATCACGGCCGAGCGGCCTGTGGCACTCCGCGCGATTTTGACAGCGTTCTCCACCGCCTCCGCGCCGGTGGTGACTAGCATGGTCTTCTTGGCGAAGTCACCCGGCGTCAGTGTGTTGAGCCGCTCGGCAAGCCTAATGTAGGCCTCGAACGGCGAAACGTGAAAGCAGGTGTGGGTGAATGTGTCGAGCTGTGCCTGCGCGGCTGCCACAATCGCCGGGTGGCGATGGCCGGTGTTGAGCACCGCGATTCCGGCCGCGAAATCGATGAAATGCCGCCCTCGCACGTCCCACAACTCAGCGTTCTCGGCTCTCGCAGCGTAAATGTCCCGCGTCCCCAGACCCCGGGGTATTGCCACCGCGCGACGAGCTTCAAGCATAGCGGTTGCGCTCATGGGGGCCCTTTCGTATTCCGGTAGCAATCATTTCTGATGCGCGCTAGGTTCGCTCAGAATTCTGAGCGGCGCAAGGTGCATCGCTGCCGTATGGACAGGTTGATGGATTTCGATGTTGGAGCGCGCCTGCGGGAAATCCGTCTCGCAGCAGGCTTGTCGCAGCGGGACCTCGCCCAGCGGGCTGGCGTAACGCATGGCCTAATTGCCATGATTGAGCAGAACAAGAACAGTCCTTCCGTTGCGTCGCTGCGCAAGATCCTCGGCGGGTTGTCGATGGCCATGGCGGACTTCTTCGACGAGGAGTCGAAGGACGGCACCCGCGTGTTCTTCACGCCCGAGGACTTAATTGACCTGACCTCGCGGTTGACGAGCATCAGGAATCTCCGGAACAAGCGGATGACCCTTCGCCAGGTTGGCGACGCCCGCGCCCACAACTTACAGATTTTACACGAGCGTTACGAGCCCGGCGCTGATACTGGCCCCACCATGCTGGAGCATACCTCACACGAGGGAGGAGTGGTGATCTCGGGCGAACTCGAAATCACTGTCGGCGACCAGGTAAAGGTCCTGCGTGCCGGCGACGCCTACCTGTTCGACAGCCGCGTCCCCCACCGCTTCCGCAACGTCGGCGAATGTGTTTGCGAGGTGGTGAGCGCCTGCACGCCGCCTTATCTGTAAGGCGAACTCGCCTACGAGACGTTGGGCGCATGCAAACAACCATTTCTTTGAACGCCTGTTTACATATACGAATGTTCCGTAGGGTGACGGGCGCCCGGTCGCTTTTTCCGTGAGCGGCCGCATTCTCGTGTGTACTGGCGCTCGCCGACTCGCTAGCCGCGCGGCATGCAGATTAGCGCCTTCGCGACAGCTGGCCTGCAGTCGACCAGCCTCCGCCCTCTAGGCACTTGTCAGGCCTCATGTATAGAATCCTGAGCGCCCCGCCCACTGGCCCTTACGCCCGTCGCGCGGAATGTCCGCTTTCGCTAAGTGGATGCCGAAAGCTGCCGGGCCGCTTACGGCCAACTTGAGACATTGGGTTTAATGCAGAGAAAGTCCGGGTCGGGTCAGGAGCGAGGGTTCGGGGCCGTTGCGGGATGTCTGCTATGACGCGTGGTGCAGACCACCTGTACCCCCGCGGACGTGCCATTCAAGAGGCATCCCTTGCTCCTGCCGATCGTCTCCCACCCGGCCTACGAGGCCGTGCTGCCGGACAGGCATCGTTTCCCCATGCGCAAGTACGGCCTGTTGGCCGAAGGCCTTAAGAGGCGCGGTCTCGCGCCGGCCGGGTTCATCGAGCCAGAGGAGATCGCCCCCGACCTGATCGCCCTTGCTCACGATCGTGCCTATGTGGATCAGGTGCTCGCCTGCTCGGTGCCCCGTGAGGTCGAGCGGCGCATCGGTCTGCCCGTGGACCAGGGGATGGTCCGTCGTGCCAGGACTTCCGCTGGCGGAACGCTGCAGGCCGCCCGTTTGGCACTCCAGCACGGCTTGGCCGGGAGTACGGCCGGGGGCAGTCACCATGGCCAGAGATCCACGGGCGCCGGCTTCTGCGTGTTCAACGACGTGGCCATCGCGGCGCTGGCTCTGATGCACGAGGGCTCCATCGGCCGCGCTCTCGTGATCGACCTCGACGTGCACCAGGGCGACGGCACGGCCGATTGCCTGTCGGGGCACCCGAACCTGTTCACGCTCTCGATCCACGCGGCGAAGAACTACCCCGTCCGCAAGATACCTGGAGACCTCGACATCGGGCTGGAGGATGGCCTCGAGGACGCCGCGTATCGGGCGGTGCTGCAGGCCCATGTCCCGGCCTTGCTCGACACCCTCGCCCCTGATCTCGTTTTCTACAATGCTGGTGTCGACCCTCACCGCGACGACAAGCTCGGCCGCTTGGCTCTGACGGACCAGGGCCTGCGTGAGCGCGAGCGCTTTGTGGTGCAGGAGACCCGCCGCCGCGGCATCCCGCTCGCGGCGGTAATCGGGGGCGGCTACGCTGACGATGTGGCTGCCCTTGCCCGGCGGCATACCTTAGTCTTCGAGGCCATGGCCGAGACAGCAGGGGCGCTGGGCTAAGCCGCAGGGGTGCCAACGAGTGGCTACCTATGTGCTACCTGGCACAAACCTGCCGGACAACGCTTGTCATCTAAGTCTCTGAAATCCTTGGTGGGTGTGCAAGGATTCGAACCTTGGACCCGCTGATTAAGAGTAAGTGATAGAACAATAACAGAGCTGATCAGAGCATACCATTTCTGGCGCCAAAACTGTTGTGGATCAGGAATTTGGCAGATTCACACCCCTCAGGACCTCACATACGATAACAGCCCTTAACGTCCCCATTTCGTAACCTGGGCGTAACCTGAGATCATGCCGAAGCTCCGCCTCACCACCACCGCCGTCGAACGCTTCCCACCACCCTCATCTGGACAGGTCGAGTACTACGACACCCACCTCCCTGCCTTCGGTCTGCGGGTATCCTACTCCGGGTCGAAGGCCTGGTTCGTGATGACCCGCGTGGACGGCAAGCTCACCCGTGTCACCCTGGGCCGCCACCCTGCCCTCTCCCTCGCTGAGGCTCGGGACAAAGCCCGGCTGGTGGTGGAACACGCCAAGGCAGGGGGCGATCCCCGCCACCTCGAGGCCGAAGAGCGCCGGCGCAGGGAGAAGGAGCGCCATACCACCTTCGAGAAGGTCGCCGCTCTGTTCGTCACGAGTTATGTGGAGCGGGAGCTGCGCCCGAACACCGCTCGCGAGTACCGGCGCATTCTGCAAGGACCTGACACCCGCGAGTGGAACTCACGCTCGATCACCAGCCTCGCCAAGGCCGACATCGTCGATCTCCTCGGCAGGATTGAGCAGCGAGGTGCATCGGCAGCGGCCAACCGCTCACTGGCTTACCTTTCCAAGTTCTTCAACTGGTGCATGGACCAGGACCTCATCACCGTCAGCCCCACGGCCCGCGTGCGACCCTTATCCGTAGTGCGCTCGCGTGACCGCGTGTTGTCAGACGAGGAGCTTGCCTGGATCTGGAGGGCACTTGATGGCGTCCCGCAGCCTTTCGGTCCGTTGTTCCAGGTGCTGCTGCTGACCGGCCAGCGCCGGGGCGAGGTTGCGGGCATGCGCTGGGACGAGCTCCGCGCCCTTGGCACCAAGGACGCTCTCTGGGACCTGCCTGGCGAGCGCACGAAGAACGCCCAGCCCCACCTTGTTCCTCTCCCGCCTGCGGTACAGGCGATCCTCGCTGAGCTACCCCGCACATGCCCTCTGGTCTTCTCCACAACGAGCTCGTCCGCTGTATCGGGGTTCAGTAAGGCTAAGAGCTTGCTCGACCGCCGTGTAAACGAGCTTCGAGGTGAAGCCGGCCTCCCTCCCCTGCTGGGGTCGTCTAATCGCGGCTCATTGTGCAAGGCCTTTCTTTGACGGGCTGGCGTTTGCCGGGTTCAGGGTCGTCTTCGCAGTCGGTATGGGGCCGCTGCACGATGGGTCTTCGTGAGGGTGGGACC
>JAESFL010000474.1_pt1 | contig 27246 bp, 34 predicted proteins | sample 9269401 | NCBI WGS metagenome assembly JAESFL01 (sample SAMN14506025, study PRJNA617098) | algae metagenome | isolation source: Gloeocapsa sp. UFS-A4-WI-NPMV-4B04 and co-occurring heterotrophs from desert... | place: USA: Utah | collected 2006-10-01 | reverse complement strand
CACGTCGCCCAGCCGAGCCTCGGAGGTCGGCTCGCCGATGAGGATCATGTCCGGTCGGATGCCGCGCTCGGCCATCCAGACCATGATCGCCTGCGTGCCGTGGGTCGCCGGTCCTTCCTCGTCCCCGGTGATGATGAGGCTCAAGGTTCCGGAGTGATCCGACACCTCGGCGCAGGCCGCGACAAAGGCGGCGATCGCCCCCTTCATGTCGACCGCGCCGCGCCCGTAGAGGAGCCCGCCGCGGATTTCCGGCCTGAACGGATCGCCGGTCCATCCCTCGCCGGGCGGCACCACATCGACATGACCGGCAAAACCGAAATGCGGGCTGCCGCTGCCGCGCGTCGCGAACATATTTTCGACGGGCCCGTCCGGCTCGCTGCCGGAAATGAAGCGATGAACTTGGAACCCGAGGCTCTCCAGCACCTCTTCAAGCACGTTGAAGGCGCCCGCTTCGCGGGGCGTGATGCTGGGGCAGGCGATGAGGCGGGAGGCGAGCTCGATCGGATCGATTGCGGAGATCATCGCCTCCGCCTAGCAAGCGCTCGGGCCCTTGCCCAGCGGAGCGGACGATGCCGAAGCTCGACCTTGATAAAATCGAACAAACCAATCGAACCGGGTATCCGGAGCCATTTGCTTCGGAAATGGCCGGCCGCTTCTACCGGCGGCTCGCGCCCGCCAGCGGCCTCGCCGATTTCGGCGTAAGCCACGTGGTCCTGAAACCCGGCGGCATCTCCAGCCAACGCCATTGGCATGAGGGAGAGGATGAGTTCGTGGTGATGCTGGTGGGCGAAGCGGTGTTGATCGAGAATGAGGGAGAGAGGCTGATGAAGCCCGGCGATTGCGCTGCTTTTCCCAAGGGCATCGCTAACGGCCATCATCTGGTGAACCGATCAGCGGCGGATTGCGTCTTCATCGCCGTCGGCGGCCCGGGGATCAGCGACTGCCATTATCCCGATATCGACCTGCATCTAGACGGGGCGAACAGCCGCTTCGTCCACAAGGACAGGACATCTTATTAGGCCGTGGCCTCGTATTTCTCGATGACCCAGGGCTCCTCCTGGGCCGCTTCTATCCAGTCCCGCATCCACGGGTGGTTGAGGATCGCCTCCATATAAGCCGCTGCGAAGCGGGGTACGGGGATGGAATAAGTGAGGAAGCGGGTGACGACCGGCGCGAACATGATGTCGACCGCGCCAAAGTCGCCGAACAGATAAGGTCCGCCGGAGCCGTGGCGCGCACGCGCCTCGGCCCAGAGCTCGAGGATTCGGATCACTTCCGTCCGCACTTCTTCCGCCAGCTCCTTTTGCGGGAATTGCTTGCGCAGGTTCATCGAATGTTCGCGCCGGAGATTGTCGTAGCTGGAGTGCATCTCCGCTGCCATTGAACGGGCCATGCCGCGGGCCGTGTCATCCCGCGGCCAGTAGCGGGCCCGATCCGTCTTGTCGGCGAGCCATTCGATGATGGCGAGCGAGTCCCAGATCACCGCCTTGTCGTCCCACAGGACCGGGACCTTGCCGCCTGAGGGCGCGAATTCGTCGCCTTTGCGTCTTTTGTTCCAATCCTCGTCGAACATCGGCACGGTGATTTCCTCGAAAGGAAGCCCCGATTGCTTGACGGCCAGCCAACCGCGAAGCGACCAGGAGGAATAGGCCTTGTTGCCGATGATGAGTTTCAACATGAGCTTTCCATTAAAGGATGGCTTCGATCACCGCTTGTCGTAACCGTTCGATACCGAGCCCGGTTTCACTGGAAGTGGCGATGATCTCGGGGTGGGCGGCGGGGTGCTTGCGGGCTTCGGCCACTACATCCTGCTCCACCGCCTGAAGCTCGCTCCCCTTGATCTTGTCCGCCTTGGTGAGGACGAGGTGGTAGCTCACGGCGGCATCGTCCAGCATTTTCAGGACATCGCGGTCGATTTCCTTGATGCCGTGCCGGCTGTCGATCAGCACCAATGTCCGCTTCAGCGCCTGCCGACCGCGCAAATAATCGTTGACGAGGAAACGCCACTTCTTGGCGACGTCCTTCGGCGCTTTGGCAAAGCCGTAACCCGGCATGTCGACGAGGCGCAGGCGAAGCGGGTCCCCGACGTCGAAGAAGTTTAGCTCCTGCGTCCGCCCAGGCGTATTGGAGGTGCGGGCAAGATCACGTCGGTTCGTCAGCTTGTTGAGCAGCGACGATTTGCCGACGTTGGACCGGCCGGCAAAGGCCACTTCCGGTGCCGCCGCACCCGGCAGAAACTGCAGGCCCGGGGCCGATTTCAGAAAGGCGATGGGTCCCGAGAAGACCTTTCGGGCAAGCTCATCGACCTCGGGCACCGCCTCGCTCATTTGGCCTCTGGCGCGGCGGCAAGCCCGGGATAGCGGCTGTAAAGGAACTTCTGCTGCGCGATCGTCAGCAGGTTCGACACCGTCCAATAAAGCTGCAGGCCCGCCGCGAACGGTGCCATCACGAACATCAGCACCCAAGGCATGATCGAGAATACCTGCTGCTGGACCGGGTCCATCGGCGCTGGGTTCAGCTTGAACTGCAGCCACATGGTGATGCCGAGCAAGATCGGCAGGATGCCGAGCGCAAGAAAAGCCGGCGGCGTGAAATCGAGAAAGCCGAACAGGTTCACGGGCGTGAGCGGATCGGGCGCGGAAAGATCCTTGATCCAAAGCGCGAACGGTTCGTGCCGCATTTCGACGGCAAGCATCAACACCTTGTAAAGAGCGTAGAAGATCGGAATCTGCAGGAGGATCGGAAGGCAGCCCGCCATCGGGTTTACCTTTTCTTCCTGATAGAGTTTCAGCATCTCCTGCTGCATGCGCGGCTTGTCGTCCTTGTGCCGCTCCTGCAGCGCCTTCACCTTCGGCTGCAGGACGCGCATCGCCGCCATCGATCGGAACTGGCGCTGCGCGATCGGAAACATCAGGCCGCGCACGATGATGGTGAGGCAGATGATCGCGACTCCGAAATTGCCGATCATCGCGAACAGCCAGTTCAGCAGCGAGAAGATCGGCTTCATGAACCATTCGAACCAACCCCAATCGATCGCCTTGTCGAGCTGCGGAATGCCGAGCTGATCCTCGTAACGGTCGAGCAGTTGCACCTCCTTGGCGCCGGCAAAGATGCGCGACTGGTGGCGCACCGCCTTGCCCGGCTGCACGATCGAAGGGGCGGGCGTGGCAATGGCCTGGAAACCGCCGGCACCGCCGGTAAGGAAGCCGGCTTCGACGCTGCTCCGCTGGTCGGGGATCACGGCCGTCAGCCAATATTTGTCGGTAAAGCCGAGCCACCCGCCGGTGGAGGAGAAACGCTGGCTGCCGCTTTCCCGCAGATCCTCGAAGCCCCAGTCGTAATTGGCGGCGCCGTTGAAGACGCCGACCGGGCCTACGTGCATCGTCCAGCTGTCCGGATCGGGCGAGGGATTGGCGCGATTGATGAGGGCGAAAGGCCGGACCGCGATGGCCCCTGTGCCGGTGTTGGCCACCGTCTGCTCGGCCGTGAACATATAGCCGTCGTCGACCGCGAGCTTGATATCGAAACGTTGGCCTTGGTTGTTGTTCCAGCTGAGCGTCACGGGGCTGCCGGGGGCGAGTCTGGTCGCGTTCGCCGTCCAGACGGTGCCGGAGCCGGGGAGGGAAACGCCTTCACCCGTCCAGCCGAAATTGGCGAAATAGGCTTCCGGAGCGCCGCTCGGCGAGAGGAGGCGGATCGGGGGCGAACTGCTCGACAGGTTTTGCCGGTGGCGCACCAGCACCAGATCGTCGATCCGAGCGCCGCGAAGATCGATCGATCCGCGGAGCGAAGGCGTCTCGATCGCCACGCGCGGCGATTCGCGAACCACCGCCCGAAGGCTACGGATCGCGGCCGGCGCATCCGCGGCGGGATCCGCCTGCGGCTTGGGGAGCGCGACCTGCTTGCCATTCTCGAACTTGGTGGAGGGCTCGCTCGCGGTGGGAAAGAAACGCTCCGAAAGGAAGCTCCAGCCCAACAGCACGATCGCCGAAAGGACGATCGCCAGGACCATGTTGCGGTTGTCGTTCACTTAACTCTTCCCCTCACGGAACAGGCCCTCACGGAACAGGATCGTAGCCTTGCCCCCCCCAGGGGTGGCATCGAGACAGGCGCCTGGCGGCCAGCCAGCCGCCGCGCAGCGCCCCATAGCGCTGGAGCGCCGCAATTGCATAGGCCGAGCAGCTTGGATGGTAGCGGCAACTCGGCGGCAGAAGGCGGGACGGCCCCTTCTGCCAGCCCTTTGCCACAAGGATGAGGAGTTGCGCGATCATCGCCGAAGCTTCGCGAGCGCCTTTTGAAGCTCGGAGGCGAGATCGGCATAGGGTCGTTCCACGCCGCCGGCGCGGCCGATAAGTACATGATCGGCACCAACAAAACCGGAGGAGGGGAGAAGCTCGCGCGCAAGCGCCCGAAAGCGGCGCTTCATCCGGTTGCGCACGACGGCGCCGCCGATTTTCTTGGTCACGGTGATACCCAGCCGCATCGTCGGATTCTCGTCGCCGCGCTCGCGCACGAGCAGGACGAAGCCGGGCATGGGTGCGCGGCGGCCGCGATTGGCCGCGAGGAAATCCGCGCGGCGCCTGAGCGTGCTTAGGCCGACAGGCTCTTGCGGCCGCGGGCGCGGCGCGCCGCCAGGACCTTGCGCCCGCCGACCGTCGCCTTGCGGGCCCGGAAGCCGTGACGCCGCTTGCGCACGAGATTGCTCGGCTGGAAGGTGCGCTTCATCGCTCATACCTCAAAACTGAAATGAATAGGGCCGCCACAGGGGGCGGCCTCGTTGAGGCGCGGATAGGCAAAGAGTGCGGCCAAGTCAATCATCTTGAGGAAGCGCCGCGTCGCGCTGCTTACGGATTTCCTCCCGCCGCTTCGCGCTCGGCCGGCGCATTCCCCAATCGGCCCAGCGGCCCTTATTGGGATGCTTGCGCTTGAACTCCACGTATTTGCGCTTCGCCCACTCGCTATATTTCAGCGTGAGCGCGAGGCCCGTTGCAAAAAGGAGGATGCCACCGGGACCGGGCAGCACCCCGGCCAGCGGCGATACCACCATCAGGAGGATCCCGAGCCCGAACAGCGCCGTGCGGATGGCCGGTATTTTCCCAAGATCAATCCAGCGTTGGCGCAAATTCATGACGGCCTATGTGGTTAGAGTGTGTTATGATCGCAAGACGGGGCCGCTTTGCGGCCTCTCGACTTCCAACAACGCTCCCTCCAAACAGGATGTTTCTTCGAGGGGGAGTATTGATGGTCGCGCACGTCGCTACGGTGGCTTTCATGGGCCTGGAGGCCCGCGCCGTGGAAGTACAGGTGCAGATTGCAAGCGGCCTGCCTGCCTTCGTGGTCGTGGGTCTGCCGGACAAGGCTGTGGCGGAGAGCCGGGAGCGGGTGAGGGCGGCGCTGGCGGCGATCGGCCTGTCGCTTCCGCCGAAGCGGATCACCGTCAATCTCTCGCCCGCCGATCTGCCGAAGGAGGGATCTCATTACGACCTGCCGATCGCGCTCGGGCTGCTCGCGGCGATGGGCGCGGTTGATGCCGAGACGCTCGCCGGCTATGCCGTGGTCGGGGAGCTTGGCCTGGATGGGCGGCTGACGCCCTCGCCGGGCGTGCTCCTTGCCGCGATCCATGCATCCTCGCGAGGCCTTGGCCTCATCTGCCCTGCCGCGCAGGGATCGGAGGCAGCATGGGCCGGCGACATCGAAGTCGTTGCCGCTTCCGATCTCATCTCGCTTCTCAACCACTTCCGCGGAACCTCCGTGCTGGCGCCGCCGACGCCGGGAGAGGCGGATCCTCCTGGCCTTGGTCCGGATCTTGCGCAGGTGAAGGGCCAGGAGACGGCCAAGCGAGCGTTGGAGATCGCTGCCGCCGGCGGACATAATCTGTTGATGAGCGGGCCGCCTGGCGCAGGCAAGTCGCTGCTCGCGGCCTGTCTGCCGGGCATCCTTCCGGAGCTGACACCGAGCGAGGCATTGGAAGTGTCGATGATCGCCAGCGTCGCCGGAGCGCTCCTAGACGGCCGGCTGGTCCGGAGCCGGCCCTTTCGCGCGCCCCATCACAGCGCGTCGATGGCCGCATTGGTCGGCGGCGGTCTGAAAGTGCGGCCTGGAGAAGTCAGCCTCGCCCATCTCGGGATTCTATTCCTGGACGAGCTGCCGGAATTCCAGCGCGGCGTGCTCGACTCGCTTCGCCAGCCGCTCGAAACGGGCACCGTCAGCGTCGCCCGCGCCAACGCGCACGTGACCTTTCCGGCCCGTGTGCAGCTGGTGGCGGCAATGAACCCCTGCCGCTGCGGGCATCTCGGCGATCCGGCGCTGGCCTGCTCCCGCGCGCCGCGCTGTGCGGCGGATTATCAGGCCAAGGTGTCCGGGCCGCTTCTCGACCGCATCGATCTTCACGTCGACGTCAATGCGGTGGCCGCGGCCGATCTGGCTTTGCCGCCGCCTGCCGAAGGATCGGCCGAAGTCGCCGCACGCGTGAAGGCGGCGCGGGAGATCCAGACGCGGCGCTACCAGGGGCTCGGCATCCGGACCAATGCCGAAGCCGATGGCGAGCTTCTCGACCGAATTGCCACCCCTGACGAGCCGGGCCGGCAGCTGCTCGCGCAAGCGGCCGAAAAGATGCGCCTCAGCGCCCGCGGTTATCATCGGGTTCTTAGGGTAGCTCGGACCATTGCCGACCTGGCCGGTTCGGCGGGCGTGACCCGGATACACATCGCCGAAGCGCTCAGTTATCGCAGGCAGGCGCCCCGGAACTGATCGGCGCCATTGACGAGGTTGCGGGAGCCGCCAGGCTCGGCTAGCACGCCTCGACTGTGCCCCTGTGGTGGAATTGGTAGACGCGCTCGACTCAAAATCGAGTTCCGAAAGGAGTGTCGGTTCGACTCCGACCGGGGGCACCAGACTATACGCGGCCGATTCTCGGCCCGCGACCGGTCTCCCGCTACGAGATGCAGCCGGCATGTTTTACGGGTGCCCGCAGGAGAGTAAGTCGGCTAGGCTGAAGGCATGAAAAGGCTGCGTGGACAGGAAGCGGTCGGGGAGCGGCAGGCGGCTGAGCCGCAGCCCGAGCCGAATGCCGAAGCAGGAGGAAACGCCTACCGGCGGGACCGGCTTCTTGCGGCGCTGACGCTGATCTGCGGAGCGGGGCTGGTGCTCGCGCTTCCTTTTGCGCTGAGGGCAGGGGCGGAGTTCTTTCTGCCTGTCACGGCTGCCCTCGTGATTGCGATTGCGCTGGTTCCGCTCCTTGAGTGGTTCGAGCGGCGGCGGGTGCCCTCAGGGCTCGCCGCTCTTATCTGCGTGCTGCTGTTCATCGCCATCGCCAATATCGCCGTGGCTTCGATCGTGCTTCCCGCCACCGAATGGGTGCGGTTGCTGCCGGAACGAATCCCAAGGATCCGCGAGACGCTCGAGCCGCTGCTGGACGTCTATGCGAGCCTCGAACGCTTCATCGACGACATCGTCAGCGAGTTCGGCAGCGAAACGCCGCGCTCCCGGACGGTGACGGTGGAGGCGCCCAATTCGATGCTCGACCTTATTGCCACCTCGGCTCCCCACGCGGCGATCCAGCTGTTCTTCGCCATCCTGGTGATCTTCTTCTTCCTTGCCGGATGGACGAGGATGCGCCGGCAGACGATCACCACCCGCACCAGCTTCGACGGCGCCATGACGACGGCGCGGGTCATCCAGCAGGTGGTGGATGCCACTTCGACCTATCTCGGGACAATCACGCTGGTGAATGTCTCGATGGGCGCGACGGTGGCGCTGATATTGTGGATGCTCGAAATGCCCACCCCGCTCATGTGGGGCGGGATCGTCGCGGTGCTCAATTACATCCCCTATCTCGGCCCAATCGCATCGGTGCTTTTGCTGGCGCTTGGCGGCCTCATGGCATTCGTCGATCCCTGGTACGCCCTGCTGCCGGCGCTAACCTTTGCCGGAATACACCTCGTCGAGGCGAACATCGTCACGCCTTCGCTCGTTGGCCGGCGTCTGACGATCAACCCGCTCCTGATCCTCGTGGCGCTGAGCTTCTGGGCCTGGGTGTGGGGCACGACCGGCGCGCTTCTTGCCGTGCCATTGCTGATCATCATGAAGACCGTTCTCGACGCCGCCGGGCGCCCCGACGTGGCCGGGTTCCTGTTCGAGGAGGGCACCTTGATGGCTGGGCATCAGGAGGACGAAGCCGCGCCCTGACAATCTTCGGAACATTGGCCTTCGCCTTGCTTGACAGGCATCGGGTGCTCGCATAGTTCGCGGCACCACATCGCGCGGGTGTAGCTCAGTTGGTTAGAGCGCCGGCCTGTCACGCCGGAGGTCGCGGGTTCGAGCCCCGTCACTCGCGCCATTTTCCCTCATAGCTTTCTGGACTCTTGGGAACTTCAGTCGGGGGAGCCCGGATCGGGCGGCGCGCGAAAGCGTCCAAGCTCCATCCAACGCAAGAGCGGCTTCAGGGGCAGGATCCACGCTATTCCGGCGATGGTGTAGAACAACGCCTGCACCGGCCAGGGCCAGGCGCCGACGAGCGAGGAGGCGCTGGCGACCAGCACCGCCCAGAGGAGGATGATCAGCAGGATCAGGAAGATGCCGGCCGGTTTGCGCCATGTCGGGTTCATTTGCAGCTGATCCATTCGGCAGGCGTGGCGATGGCGTCGAGTGGCATGTCCCACGGATCGGTCGGAATGGCGTCTTTGCTGATTTGACCCTCCCAGGCGAGGCCGATGGTGAAGGCGGAGCCGGCTTCCCTTAAATGAGCGATGGCTCGGTCATAATGGCCCTTGCCGTGGCCGATCCTGGCGCCGTCGCGGTCTCCGTACACCAGCGGAACAAGAACCACGTCCGGGGCCACGGCATCCGCCTCGGCCGGCGGCTGGAGCACGCCCCAGGGTCCCGGCTCGGTCGCCGGCGCCTTTCGGAACATCATCCAGGCGTCACGACCGCCGAACCAGGGCAGGGCCGGGGTCTGCCCATCGCCGAGCCCGTCGAGAATGGCATAGGGACTGATTTCGTCACGCATCGGATGATAGCCGGCGACGATGCGGGCGCCGATCAGGTGGGGAAGCACGATGTGCGCGAGCTTTGCCTCCAGCTCGGTGCGAAGTTCCGGCGGCAGCGCGCGCGCATACGCGCGGCGCTTCGCCAGCGCCTTGCTGCGCAGCTCGATTTTGGAGGGTGACGGGACCACCATGGCCGTTTGCTGGAATATCCTCTGACGCCTCAACGTCAGGTGGGGACCATGTGATCCGGACCAGGATCCGGACAGGGACAGCCCCCTTGGATGTGATATCGCCTCAGGGATAGTCGCAAAAGCTCGTACCGGGCAGTACCCGTCAGCTCCCTATGTAGGCGTTTCAGGCCCGGCTCTCAAGCTGCTCGGCGAGCTTTTCCATCCGGTCGGCAAGGCGCTCCAGCGCATCGGCCACCGCCGGGTCCGGCTGCGGCTCGAAAGCAGGCGCATTGCCGGCGCGAACCTCGTTGAGTTCGTCGGCCAGCAGAAGCGAGGCGAACAGCAATTGCCGCGATTCACCCATGCTGCCCAAGGAAGATGCCGCCTCGCGTGCCTTTCGGTCCACCAGCCCCGCCAAGGAGCGGAGGTGTGCTTCCTCGCCGTCGCGGCAGGCGACAGGGTAGGCGCGGCCGGCTATCTCGACGTCGACACTTGCCATGGCTAAACCCTTTCCGCCTCGGCGAGCAGCCGGTCGATCTGTGAAATCGCGCCTTCCACCTTGCCGCGGAGGGACTGGTGAACCTCCCGAAGCTGCCGCAATTCGCTCTCGTCTCTGGGCGCCGGTTCGGGCACCTTCGTTGCGGCAGCCTCGATCCGGGCAAGCGCCCGCTCGATCCGGCCGATGGCCTGCATTGCACGATCATCTGACATGCCGGCCTGAATAAGCAGGCTTGCCGGTGGCGGCAACCCTCCCGAGGGTGCCGGTGTTGACGCCCGCGCCACCCCCTTTAAAGGAGCGCGGGAGCGGAACGATCCGAGTCTCCGCTGGCCCCGTTCGGCACCGATTCAAGGGAAGCCATGTCCGCCGATCCGAGATTGCTCGCCAACGCGATCCGCGTGCTCTCCATGGACGCGGTCCAGGCCGCCAATTCGGGGCATCCGGGCATGCCGATGGGAATGGCCGACGTAGCCACCATTCTCTTCACGGAGTATCTGAAGCACGATCCGCAAGATCCTGATTGGCATGACCGTGACCGGTTCGTGCTGTCGGCGGGCCATGGATCGATGTTGATCTACTCGCTGCTCCACCTCACGGGCTATGCCCGTCCGACCATGGATGACATCAGGGGCTTCCGGCAGCTTGGCTCGCCCTGCGCGGGACATCCCGAAAACTTCATGCTCGCGGGCGTCGAGGCGACCACCGGCCCCCTGGGCCAGGGCTTTGCAATGGCAGTCGGTATGGCCATTGCGGAGCGTCATCTGAACGCGATTTTCGGGGACGATCTGGTCGATCACCGCACCTGGGTGATTTCGGGCGACGGCGACCTTATGGAAGGAATCAATCACGAGGCCGTAGGGCTGGCGGGGCACCTGCAACTCGGCCGCCTCAACGTTCTGTGGGACAATAACAAGATCACCATCGATGGTGCGACCGAGCTTTCGACATCCGAGGATATTCCCGCCCGCTACCGCGCCAGCGGCTGGCACGTCGTGGCCTGCGACGGCCACGACTTCGAAGGCATCCGCCGGGCCCTTGGCGAGGCAATGGCCGACCCGCGTCCTTCGCTGATCGACTGCCGAACCGTCATCGGCTGGGGAGCCCCCAACAAGATGGGAACCGCCGCCACTCACGGCGCCGCGCTCGGGCCGGATGAGGTCGCGGCGGCGCGCAAGCACCTCGTCTGGGATAGCGAACCCTTCGATCTTCCAGAGCCGATCGTCACCGCCTGGCGCGGGGCAGGCGCACGCAGCCGCCAGGCTCATGAGGATTGGCGCGTTCGTCTCGCCGCCAGCTCCGACAGGGATGAGTTCGTACGGCGGATGGAGGGCCGGCTGCCGGAGGGGTTTGGCATCGCGGGCTGGCTCGACTCGCTGGCCGCCAACCCGCAGAAGGTTGCGACGCGAAAGGCCTCGGAGCTTGCGCTGGAAGCGATCAACCCCGCTTTGCCGGAGACGATTGGCGGCTCCGCGGACCTTACCGGCTCAAACAATACCAAAACCAAGGCGCAGAAGCCTCTGACGAAAGAGGATTATTCCGGCCGCTACCTTTATTACGGGATCAGGGAATTCGGCATGGCCGCCGCCATGAACGGAATGGCCCTCCACGGCGGCGTCATTCCTTATGGCGGCACGTTCCTGGTCTTCTCGGATTATTGCCGGCCCGCAATCCGGCTTTCCGCGCTGCAGGGCGCGCGGGTCGTCTACGTCATGACTCACGATTCGATCGGCCTCGGCGAGGACGGGCCGACGCACCAGCCGGTCGAGCATGTCATGAGCCTCAGGATGATCCCCAACCTGGCGGTGTTCCGGCCCGCCGACGTGGTCGAGACGGCGGAATGCTGGGCGCTGTCATTGGAGCGGCGCGAGGGGCCGTCGCTGCTTGCGCTGACCCGGCAGAATCTCCCGCAGTTGCGGCTCGAGCGGAGCGACAATCTTTCCGCCCGCGGCGGCTATTGCTTGCGCGCGGCATTGGCAGCGCGGCGGGTGGTGCTCATCGGAACCGGGTCGGAAGTCGAACTGGCGGTAAAATGTGCGGAAGCGCTCGAAGCCGAAGGGATCGGCGCCGATGTCGTCTCGATGCCGTGCTGGAGCCTGTTCGATGCGCAGGACGCCGCCTATCGCGAAGATATTCTTCCCCGACGTATGTTGCGCGTGTCGATAGAGGCGGGAACGACGCTGGGCTGGGAGCGCTATACCGGCCCAGACGGCATCCGCATCGGCCTCGACCGCTTCGGCGCCTCGGCTCCCGCCGACGACTTGTTCAAGCGCTTCGGCTTCTCGGCCGAGGCAATCGTGCCGCAGATCGTTGCGGCGCTGAATTCGAAAGGAGATCAGTGACATGGCAACCAGAGTTGCGATCAACGGCTTTGGGCGCATCGGCCGCCTTGTGGCGCGCGCTATCCTGGAAAAGCAGGATAGCGGGCTCGAGCTGGTCGCGATCAACGACCTGGCCGATGCCAAGTCGAACGCCATGCTGTTCAAGCGGGACTCGGTCCACGGCCCTTACCCCGGGGAAGTGCATGCCGAAGGGAACGACCTCATCATCGACGGCCGGCGGATCAAGGTCACCGCCGAACGTGACCCTTCCAAGCTTCCGCACGGCGAGAATGGGATCGACATCGCGCTTGAATGCACCGGCTTCTTCACCGATCGCGACAAGGCCTCCGCGCACCTCGATGCCGGTGCCAAGCGCGTCCTCATTTCCGCGCCGGCCAAGGGCGTGGACCTGACCGTCGTCTACGGCGTCAATCATGACAAGCTGACGGCCGAGCATACCATCGTGTCCAACGCTTCATGTACCACCAATTGCCTGGCGCCTGTTGCCAAGGTGCTCAACGACACGATCGGCATCGAGCGCGGCCTGATGACGACGATTCACGCCTATACCAACGATCAGAAGATCCTGGACCAGATCCATTCCGACATGCGCCGTGCCCGCGCCGCCGGCATGTCGATGATCCCGACCACCACTGGCGCCGCCCGGGCGGTCGGTGAGGTCCTTCCGGAGCTGAAGGGACGGCTTGACGGCTCGGCGGTGCGCGTGCCCACCCCTAATGTCAGCATGGTCGATCTCACCTTCACGCCCAAGCGGGACACCAGCCTCGATGAAGTAAACGGGGTGCTCAAGGCTGCGTCTGAAAACGGGCCGCTGAAGGGCATCCTCGCTTTTACCGATGAGCCGCTCGTCTCTATCGACCTCAACCACAATCCTGCCTCTTCGACCGTCGACAGCCTTGAGACGGCGGTACTCGAAGGCAAGCTCGTTCGCGTCCTTTCCTGGTACGACAATGAATGGGGCTTTTCGAACCGGATGGTCGATACGGCCGGAGCGATGGGAAGGCTGATCTGACGTCATGCCGTCATTTCACACCCTCGACGACCTGGAAGAAATAACCGGCAAGCGCGCGCTCGTTAGGGTCGATCTCAACGTGCCCATGGCCGATAGCGAAGTCACGGACGACACCCGCTTTCGGGCGACGCTGCCGACCGTGACGGAACTGGCCGACAAGGGCGCTATCGTCCTGCTGCTTGCGCATTTCGGCCGGCCCAAGGCGCCGGGCCCGGACCATTCGCTGTCGCGCATCACCCGCGCTTACGAGCGGGTGCTCGGGCGCGAAGTGCGCTATGTCGATTGGGAAGTGGCCGAAGAGAATGTCGCCGGGCTCCGGCCGGGCGATATCGCTATTCTTGAAAATACCCGCTTCTACTCGGGCGAGGAGAAGAACGATCCCCAAGTGGTGGAGCGGTTTGCGCGACTTGGCGACTTCTACGTCAACGATGCCTTCTCCGCGGCCCATCGCGCGCATGCGTCGACCGAAGGCCTGGCTCACCGGCTTCCGGCTTATGCAGGCCGCGCGATGCAGGCGGAGTTGGAGGCGCTGGAAAGAGCGCTCGGCGATCCCGAGCGGCCGGTCGCTGCGGTCGTGGGCGGTGCGAAGGTCTCGACCAAGCTGGATGTGCTCCGCAATCTCGTCGCCAAAGTGGATCATCTGATCATCGGCGGCGGAATGGCGAACACCTTCCTGGCGGCCCGCGGGGTCGCGGTCGGCAAGTCGCTCGCCGAGCACGATCTGAGCCAGACGGCGCTGGCGATCCTTGAAGCCGCGGATCGGGCGAATTGCACCGTGCATCTGCCCTACGATGTCGTTGTCTCGAAGGAGTTCGCGGCTAACCCGCCAAGCCTTCGCACTTGCAACGTTCACGAAGTCGCGCCCGACGAAATGATCCTCGACGTCGGCCCTGCCGCGGTCGAAGCGCTTGGCGACGCGCTTAAGAATTGCCGCACCTTGGTTTGGAACGGTCCGCTCGGGGCGTTCGAGACCCCGCCGTTCGACCGCGCGACCATTGCTCTTGCCCAAATTGCGGCCGCGCTCACCCAGAGCGGTTCGTTGGTCTCGGTGGCGGGCGGCGGCGACACGGTTGCCGCCCTTAACCACGCCGGGGTGGCGGCGGACTTCACCTTCGTGTCCACTGCGGGCGGCGCCTTCCTCGAGTGGATGGAAGGCAAGGAGCTGCCCGGCGTCAAGGCTCTTCAGAAGCACTAATATCCAGGGAGTTGCCAAATGACTTTCACCCCGACTGTGAAGTCGATCCTCGCCAATTATGAAAGCGATAATCCCGGCACCAAGACGAACCTCGCGCGCATCCTGACCCAGGGGCGGCTCGGCGGCACCGGCAAGCTCGTCATCCTGCCGGTCGACCAGGGCTTCGAGCATGGCCCAGCGCGCAGCTTCTCGGTCAACGAGCCGGCTTACGATCCGCACTACCATTACCAGCTCGCAATCGATGCCGGCCTCAGCGCCTATGCGGCCCCGCTCGGGGCGCTGGAAGCCGGCGCGGACACGTTTGCCGGACAGATCCCGACCATTCTCAAGGTCAACAGCTCCAACAGCTGGGCGACCAGCATCAATCAGGCCGTGACCGGCACGGTAGACGACGCGCTCCGCCTCGGCTGCGCGGCGATCGGCTTCACCATCTACCCGGGCTCGGACGACATTTTCGAGATGATGGAGGAAATCCGCGAAATGTCGGCCGAAGCCAAGGCCGTCGGTATCGCCACCGTGATCTGGTCCTATCCGCGCGGCGGCAAGCTCTCCAAGGAAGGCGAACTCGCGCTCGACGTCGGTGCCTATGCCGCGCACATGGCCGCCTTGCTCGGTGCTCACATCATCAAGGTGAAGCTGCCGAGCGACCATATCGAACAGAAGGACGCGAAGAAGGCCTATGAGGGCTTCGATGCCTCGACCCAGGCGAACCGCGTCGCCCATGTGGTTCGCAGCTGTTTCAACGGCCGCCGCATCGTCGTCTTTTCGGGCGGCGCTTCCAAGGGCGTGGACGACGTCTACCAGGACGCGCGCGACATCCGAGACGGCGGCGGTAACGGTTCGATCATCGGCCGCAACACCTTCCAGCGCCCGCGCGACGAGGCGCTGGCGATGCTGGATCGTTTGGTCCGGATCTACAAGGGCGAGGAATAACGAACCGGCTCCGTTTTCTTGCCGAGCAATTCGCGAAGCCCACGGGTCCAGTCGGTCGCTGGCTGATCGGACCGTGGCTCGACCGGGTCGGGCGGGCCATGAACCGCCTGACGTTCGAGCAACTCGGAGTCGCCAGCGGCGAGCGGGTGCTTGAGGTCGGCTTCGGAGGCGGCGACCTGATCGAATGGCTTCTCGCCGCCACTGACGCGGAAGTGTTCGGCGTCGATGTTTCGGAAGCGATGCTGAGCCGCGCGCGCCGGCGTTTCCGAAGCGAGGTTCGGCAGGGAAGATTGACGCTCTACGCCGGCTCCGCGGATGCGCTTCCGCTCGGCGACGAAGCGGTCGACAAGGCGTGCAGCGTCAACAGCCTCTACTTCTGGCCTGATCCCGCGGAAGCCATGGCCGAGTTAGTTCGTATCCTTCGTCCCGGCGGGCGGCTTGTCCTGTGCCTGCAGACGCCGGAAGCGGTCCGGGCCTGGCCGGGACACGTTCACGGCTTCCGTGCTTATGGCGCCGACGAAATTGCGGCACTAATGGAGAAGGCCGGTTTCGGCCGGCCCACGATCGCCAGCGGTGAAGCGCGGGAAGTGGGGGAGTTCATTTGTTTGAGCAGTGAGCGGGTCGATGGATGACGAGGATGATCTGAAGCTGGATCCGGATTTCGCCTCCCGTTTCACCGCGGGAGACCGAGGCCCTTGCCAGCTTTACCTCATTTCGCCGTTGGAAGTGGGCGGCGATTTTCCCGGGTTGCTGGAGCAGGCGCTTGCCGGCGGGCCCGCAGCTGCCTTCCAGTTTCGCGTGAAGGGTGTCGATCAGCACCAGGCGGCGCGGCTTGCCGAGCCGCTGCAGCGTATCTGCCAGGCGCATGAAGTCGCCTTCATCGTCAATGACGACATGGCTCTCGCCAAACGCCTGGGCGCCGACGGCGTCCACCTTGGTCAAGGCGACGGTGATCCGCGGGAGGCGAGGGCGCTGCTCGGCCCGGCCGCCCAGATCGGCGTGACCTGCCATGACAGCCGCCACCTCGCCATGGAAGCGGGGGAGGCAGGCGCGGATTACGTCGCCTTCGGGGCATTTTTTCCCACGGGCACGAAGGAAACGATCCACCGACCCGATCCGTCGATCCTTGGCTGGTGGTCGGCGGTGTTCGAGCTCCCCTGCGTTGCGATCGGCGGGATCACGCCCGAAAATGGTCGCGCACTCGTGGAAGCCGGCGCCGATTTCCTCGCGGTATGCGGCTCGGTATGGAACCACCCGGGAGGCCCGGCCGCGGCCGTTGCCGCTTTCCAGACCATCTTGCCGCGCTAGCGGACCGCCTGGGCGAGCATCGATCGCAGCGTCAGCGCGTCGTCAATGGCATGAGCATCGATGTCGTTGTTGAAATAGCACCAGACCGGCCGGCCGAGGCGCGATTGCTCCACGATCCAGTCGCTCCAACTCAGCAGCCCTTCATCCGAATAGCGGCCCCAATATTTGCCTTCCCCGCCATGGAATCGGACGTAGGCGATCGGCCCCACCGCCCATCGCGGTGTGGCAGAGCCGGGCATGTCGTGCGCACAAAAGGAAACGCCGCGGGCGTCGAGCAGGGCCAGTGCCTCCTGCGTCAGCCAGCTCTTCTCCCGGAATTCAAAGACATGAGTAAGATCAGCGGGTAACAGGTCGATGAATTCGGCCAATCGATGGAGATTGATCCGGAAGCGCGGCGGCAATTGGTAAAGGATCGGCCCTAGCTTGGCCCCAAGCTGGCGAACCGGGGCCAGCATGCGCGCGAGCGGCTCGGCGCAGTCCTTGAGCTTCTTCGCCTGGGTGAGGAAGCGGTTCGCCTTTACGGCATAGCAAAAGCCGGGCGGCGCCTGATCCCGCCATTTGGCAAAGGTTTCGCCGCTCGGGAGCCGGTAGAAGCTGTTGTTGATCTCGACGGTGTCGAACACGGACGAATAATGTTCGAACCAGCGCTTCACCGGCACCTTGTCGGGATAGAAGGCGCCGCGCCAGTGCCGGTAGTTCCAGCCTGAGCAGCCGACACGGATCGCGCCTGGTTCCATTCGCGCTTCAACACGAGCTCAGGGAAATAAGTTTCAGCTCCCGCGTTTGAGGCGCAAACCTAAGTTAGTGGAGCGTAACCTGTGTCCAAGAGCGTAATGATCAACGGTGTCCTCGTCGGAACCGTCGCCCTCGCCGTTGCCGGCGCCGCCTTTATCTCCGGTCCACCCGCCGAAGCGCAGTCGAAGGAGCCCGCTCGGGCGGATGATCCGGCCAAGCAGGGAGAGCTTATGGGCAGGACCGGCAGCGAAGATCAGTTTAGCGGGGAAGTGTTCCACGCGCAGGTGCTGCTGGACCGCGCCGGCTTTTCGCCAGGCGTGATCGACGGGATGGCCGGCATATCGTTCGAGGCGGCTGTGAAGGGCTTCCAGACGGCCCGGGGTCTGCCCACCACCGGCAGGCTCGACAATCCGACCCGGCAGGCGCTTCTCCAGGATCGCGCGCCCTCGGTGCGGCGCCTCAGGATCGACGAGAGCGACGCGCAGGGTCCGTTCACTCCGATTCCGAAAGAGCCGGAGCAGCAGGCGAAGATGGAGCGGCTCGCCTATCGGAACCTTCTCGAGAAGATCGCCGAGAAATTTCACACGACGCCGGCGACGATCATCGCGCTGAATGATCCGCGGCAGGTGCTCACGGCCGGCACGGTCCTCAGGCTCCCGAACGTGCTTCCTGCATCCCGCAGCTATGACGGAGTGAAGCCGGACGTTGCCCAGCTTCTCAGCGATCTCAACGTCAACGGCCGGCAGCCTGAGGCGGAGCGGGTGGTCGTCGACAAGTCCGACAAGCTCGTACGGGTGTTCGGGGAGGGCGAGCGCCTGATCGCTCAGTTCCCCGCTACGCTCGGCAGCGACAAGGACCCGCTGCCGCTCGGCGATTGGAAGGTGAACACCATCGCCTATAATCCGCCGTTCAAGTACCAGCCGCAGCTTTTCTGGGACGTCGAGGACAGCGAAGAGGAGCAGATGCTCCCGCCCGGCCCGAACGGCCCGGTTGGAGTGGTCTGGATCGATCTCAACCGCGAGCATATCGGCATTCACGGCACGAACTCGCCCGAGACGATCAAGCGCGCGGAAAGCCATGGCTGCGTCCGCCTGACCAATTGGGACGCCGCCCGGCTGACGCGCATGATCGGCAACGGATTGCCGGTAGTCTTCCAGGCTTAACGTGGATAGGCTTTCCCAATGGGAAAGCTGAAGCTCATATTCACGAACCTGCTCACCGCATTGGTCGTCGCTGCGGCGACCAGTGCCTTCTGGATCTATGCTTACGGGAACAGGGGCGGAGTGTCCGCCGGGGCCGCCGGCGAGAGTGTCGCCGTCGGCAAGTCCAAGGTCGAGGTCGCCGAAGGGCTCGTCGTCGGCCCTGCCGGGCTCGCCATCCCGGTTGCCGGCATCGACGCCGATAAGCTGGTAGACACTTACAACCAGGCAAGGGCCGGCGGCGCCCGCGTGCATGATGCGATCGACATCATGGCGCCCAATGGAACGCCGGTGGTTGCCGCCGCGCCGGGCGTTGTGGAGAAGCTGTTCTTCTCCAAGGGCGGAGGCGGGATCACCGCTTATGTCCGCTCCGAGGATAAAAGGTGGCTCTATTACTACGCCCACCTCGACGACTATGCACCAGGGCTTCAGGAGGGGCAGCGCGTGGATCGCGGATCGCGGATCGGCACCGTTGGCAGCACCGGCAATGCAAGTCCGTCTGGCCCGCACCTCCACTTCGCCATTCACCGGATGGAACCGGGCGATGACTGGCACCAGGGCAGCCCGGTCAACCCTTACCCTCTGCTTGCCGGGAAGCAGCCCGCTCGCTAAAGCCCCCAGGCATTTCCTAAAGCGAGCAAGTCATGAAGATCAGCGGCGTGGACATTCGTCCCGGCAACATCATCGAATATGAAGGCGGCATCTGGCGGGCCGTGAAGATCCAGCACACCCAGCCGGGAAAGGGCGGCGCCTATATGCAGGTCGAGATGAAGAACCTCATCGACGGCCGCAAAAACAACGTGCGCTTCCGGTCGGCTGAGACCGTGGAGCGCGTGCGGCTCGACACCAAGGACTTCCAGTTTCTATTCCGTGACGGCGACATGCTCACCTTCATGGACAAGGAAAGCTACGAGCAGATCACGCTGCCCACAGACCTGCTTGGCGATGCCGCGGCTTTCCTGCAGGACGGGATGGACGTCGTGATGGAGCTTCATGAGGAGCGGCCGATCTCGGTCCAACTTCCCGATCAGATCGAAGCCACGATCGTCGAGGCGGATGCGGTGGTGAAGGGGCAGACTGCCTCCTCCTCCTACAAGCCTGCGATCCTGGACAATGGCGTCCGGGTGATGGTGCCCCCCCATATTTCGAGCGGAACCCGTATCGTCGTCGACGTTTACAACCAGGAGTATGTCCGCCGCGCGGATTGAGCGCATCGAGCCGTCGTTCGTCCCAAGCCGGCCGAGGGGCGCCCATCCGCACTGATCTCACGGCGCCAACCGCCTGCGCCCGCGAGGAACGGAGCCTTCTTTGGTTAGTCATTCAGGCCTCATCACCGTCATGCAGCGTGCCGCCCGCAAGGCGGCGCCGCGCGTGCGCCGCGATTTTGGCGAAGTCGAGCAGCTGCAGGTAAGCCGAAAGGGGCCCGCCGACTTTGTGTCGATGGCCGACAAAAGGGCCGAACAGACCTTGGTCGAGGAGCTTCGCCACGCGCGGCCGGATTGGGGCTTCAACCTGGAGGAGGGGGGAACGATTGCCGGAGATCCTTCCAAGCCGCGCTGGATCATCGACCCGATCGACGGCACGTCGAACTTCCTCCACGGAATTCCGCACTTCTCCATGTCGATCGCCGTCGAAGATCCTCGCGGCGCCGGCGGAAAGCCCGAGATTACGCAGGCCTTGGTCTACCAGCCGCTCACCGACGAGAGCTTTTGGGCTGAAAAGGGCAGGGGCGCTTGGCTCAACGAGCGGCGCCTGCGGGTTTCTTCCCGGCGCGATCTTGCCGACGCGCTGATCGCGACCGGCATACCCTATTTCGGCCATGGCGATCTGCCTCGGTTCCAGAGGGTTCTTGAGGCAGTGTCTCCCAACGTGGCGGGGATCCGCCGCTTCGGCTCGGCAGCGCTCGACCTCGCCTGGGTCGCCGCCGGCCGTTATGACGGCTTCTGGGAAGAAGATCTAAAGGCGTGGGACATTGCGGCAGGCATCTTGCTGGTGCGGGAGGCAGGAGGCTTTGTGACGGACTTCCGCGGCGCCGACCGGACATTGGAGACGGGGCAGGTGCTTGCCGCCAACGACCAGCTCCATTCCAAGCTCCACAAGCTGGTCGCCGGCGCCCTGCGCTGAGGGTTCAGGAGCGGCCTCGCCTGCAGCTCAAATCTTCCTACTACACGCTTCGGAACATTCGGTAATTTCCGCCTGTTGGAGCCGTCGCCGCTATCATGTTGCGGTGGCCGGTCCGCTGTCCTAGAAGCCGCGCAACTCAAGATCCTGGAGAGTCTCGATGGCGTTCAACGCCGCCGAATATCTGCCCATCCTACTGTTCCTCGGCGTGGCGCTGTCGCTGTCGGCATCCTTCGTGTTCCTGCCGATGCTGATTTCCCGCTTCACCGGCGCGCAGAACCCGTATCCGGATAAGCTGGCGGAATATGAGTGCGGCTTTCCCGCCTTCGAGGATCCGCGCTCGCAATTCGACGTGCGCTTCTATCTCGTCGCCATCCTGTTCATCATCTTCGATCTCGAAGCCGCTTTCCTTTTCCCATGGGCGGTTTCCCTTGGGGCGATCGGCATTGCCGGCTGGGCGGCGATGATGTTGTTCCTGGTCGAGCTTACCCTCGGCTTCATCTACGCGTGGAAGAAGGGAGCGCTCGAATGGGAGTGATCCTCGATCCGCGGCACGAGAATGTCCGGCCGGCCGACCTTCAGCAGCCGGACCCGGAATTCTTCAACCAGATGCAGTCGGAGGTTGCCGACAAAGGCTTTCTCGTCACCTCGACGGAAGACTTGTTCCAATGGGCAAGGACCGGCTCGCTTTGGTGGATGACCTTCGGCCTTGCCTGCTGTGCGGTCGAGATGATCCACGCGAACATGCCGCGTTACGATCTGGAGCGGTTCGGCGTCGCGCCGCGCGCCTCCCCTCGTCAGTCCGACGTGATGATCGTTGCGGGCACGCTCTGCAACAAGATGGCTCCCGCGCTCCGCCGTGTCTACGATCAGATGTCGGAGCCGCGCTACGTCATCTCGATGGGAAGCTGCGCCAATGGCGGCGGCTATTATCATTACAGCTATTCGGTGGTGCGCGGCTGTGATCGTATCGTGCCGGTGGACATTTACGTTCCGGGCTGTCCGCCGACGGCGGAGGCTCTGCTCTACGGCGTGATGCAGCTGCAGCGGAAGATCCGCCGCGTCGGCACGATCGAGCGTTGAGGGGCCGCCGCTGACATGGCACGCACCTCGGCACCCAAGATCGCTCCGCGCCAAGGCATCATCGATGAGGTGAAAGCCGCCATCGGCGAGACTTTTGTCGATGCCAAGGACGCGGTCGGCGAGGTTTCGATCACCGTCGCCCGCGAGCGCGTCGTGGATGTTCTCCGCACGCTTCGCGACCGCTTCGAATATCAGCAGCTGATGGAAATTGCGGGCGTCGATTATCCGCAGCGGCCCGAGCGGTTCGATGTCGTCTACCACCTTCTCAGCGTCACCAGGAACCACCGCATCCGGGTTCGCGTCACGACGGACGAGGACAAGCCGGTGCCGTCGGTAACGGGCCTTTGGCCCGTCGCCGGCTGGCTGGAGCGCGAAGTGTTCGACATGTTCGGCGTCATTTTCGAGGGCAATGACGACCTTCGCCGGATCCTCACGGATTACGGTTTTCGGGGGCACCCGTTCCGCAAGGACTTTCCGCTCTCTGGCTACGTCGAGCTGCGTTATTCGGAGGAGCAGAAGCGCGTCGTCTACGAGCCTGTCAGGCTCGCACAGGATTTCCGCAGCTTCGACTTCTTGAGCCCCTGGGAAGGCGCAGAATATATCCTTCCAGGCGACGAGAAGGTCACCGGCGAAGCGCCTGGCGCCCCGACGCCCGCCAAGGCGGGGGAGACGGTGAAGAAATGAGCACCAACACCGGCGAGATCTGGAGCGAGGACGAGGTCGCCAATAGCGGAGCGACGCAGTCCCAGATCGCCAACTACACGATCAATTTCGGCCCGCAGCATCCGGCGGCGCACGGAGTGCTCCGGCTGGTGCTCGAACTCGATGGCGAAATCGTCGAGCGCGTCGACCCCCATGTCGGGCTGCTCCACCGCGGCACCGAGAAGTTCTGCGAGTACAAGACCTACATCCAGTCCATCCCGTACATGGACCGGCTCGACTACGTCTCGCCCATGTGCATGGAGCACAGCTATGTGCTTGCGATCGAGAAGCTGCTCGATCTCGAAGTGCCGCTTCGCGCGCAGTACATACGGGTGTTCTTCGCCGAGCTGACGCGCATTTCGAACCACCTTCTGAATATCGGCAGCCATATCATGGACGTCGGCGCCATGACGCCCAACCTGTGGCTGTTCGAGCCGCGCGAAGACATCATGAACTTTTACGAGCGCGTGTCCGGGGCTCGGATGCACGCCAATTATTTCCGCCCCGGCGGCGTCCATCAGGACGTACCGGCCGGCCTGCTCGAAGAGATTGTCGGCTGGCTCGACACCAAGCTTCACCGCCTGTTCGAGGATGCGCTGAGCCTGGTGGTCGACAACCGGATCTTCAAGCAGCGCAACGTCGACATCGGCACCGTCTCCAAGGAGGATGCGCTTGCCTGGGGCTTCTCCGGTCCAATGATCCGCGCCTCCGGCATACCGTGGGACATTCGCAAATCGCAGCCTTATGATGTCTATGATCACCTTGATTTCGACATTCCGGTCGGCACCAAGGGCGATTGCTACGACCGCATGATGGTGCGGGTGGAAGAAGTCCGTCAGTCCGCACGGATCATGAAACAGTGCCTCGAGCAGATTCCCGAAGGGCCGATCGCCTCGCTCGACCGCAAGGTGGTGCCGCCGAAGCGCGGCGAAATGAAGCAGTCGATGGAAGCGCTCATCCATCACTTCAAGCTGTACACCGAGGGCTTCCACGTGCCCGCCGGCGAAGTCTATGTGGCGACCGAGAGCCCGAAGGGCGAGTTCGGCATTTATCTGGTGTCGGACGGCACCAATAAGCCGTACCGCGTGAAGATCCGGCCGACCGGCTTCAGCCACCTTCAGGCGATGGACTTTATGACCAAGGGCCACATGCTGGCCGATGCCACTGCGATTCTTGGTGCCATGGACATCGTGTTCGGCGAGGTGGACCGGTGAGCGAACCACCATACGGGCTTGTGCCGGATTACTACCCCGGGTTCCCAATCACTCCGGCCCATATCGCCATTGCCCTCTACGTCGTGATGTTCCTGCTTTTCTTCCTCCGGATGAGGCGGGAAGTCCCCGTTTCCCAAGCACTTTATCGGTCCTTGGCCGGCGCTGCAGTTGCCTGTCTCCTCGTGGCGATCCTCGACTCCATTGTCGTCTATGGCAGTCAAGGCGAGGTGTGGATTGTTGCCGTCGGCATGGCCTGTTTCTCCGCTTTGGCTGCCATCGTTATCCGGCTTTTCAGCGTCCGAACCCGAAACGATTATCATGGCTGACATCCTCCCAAACAGCATCCCCGACATCGACGAGCTGCGCGCGCGCTGGGGCAGTTTCGCGTGGACGGCCGAGAATGACGCGAAGGCCAAGGTGATCATCGGCCGGTACCCGCCGGGCCGCCAGCAGAGCGCGATCATTCCGTTGCTGCACATGGCGCAGCGACAGGTGGGGGCGGAGACCGAAACTCAGGGCTGGCTGCCGGTGCCCGTCATCGAATATGTCGGGGCCTATCTCGGCATGCCCTATATGCGTGCGCTGGAAGTCGCGACTTTCTATACCATGTTCAACCTTCGGCCCGTCGGCCGCTACCATGTGCAGGTCTGCGGGACGACGCCGTGCATGCTCCGTGGTTCTGACGACGTGCTGGCGGCATGCTATGCCAAGGGCATGAAGAAGGGCGCGACCACGGCTGACGGTCTCTTCACCCTTACGGAGGTCGAATGCCTCGGCGCGTGTGCCAACGCGCCGATGGTCCAGATAAACGACGACAATTACGAGGATCTGACGTTCGAGACCACGAGCGCGATCCTGGATGCCCTCGCCCGTGGACAGATGCCGAAGCCGGGCCCGCAGGTGGCTCGGCAAACCAGCGCCCCCGAGGGCGGGCCGACGTCGCTTACGCGCATGACCGAGCGCAACTACGATTATCGAGGACAATGGAAATGAGGCTTTTGGCGCAACTGGCTGGCTCCCAGCTCGGCTCTTCGGCGCTGTTCGGCGGCCTTTTCTTCGTCACCTTTGCCGCGGACGGTATAGGCGAAGCCGCCACCGCCGGTACGCTTGCGGCTGCTTCCTGGTTCGCCAGCCAGCCGCTCCTGAAGCGCTTCATCGGAGCGGCTGCCGGTGCTTGAAGACAAGGATCGCATCTTCACCAACCTTTACGGCTACCAGGATTGGCGGCTGAAAGGAGCGCAGGCTCGCGGCGACTGGGACAATACCAGCGCCTTGATGGCGTTGGGGCAGGACGCCATCATCGAAGTCGTTAAAGAGTCGGGGCTTCGCGGCCGGGGCGGCGCCGGCTTCCCGACCGGCATGAAATGGGGCTTCATGCCCAAGGAGCCGAAGGAGGGGAAACCCAACTTTCTCGTCATCAACGCCGATGAATCCGAGCCCGGCTCCTGCAAGGATCGCGAGATCATCCGCCACGACCCGCACAAGCTGATCGAAGGCGCGCTGATTGCCGGCTTCGCCATGCGCGCGCGAGCCTGCTACATCTACATACGCGGCGAGTTCATTCGTGAGGCGGAAACGCTCTTTGCCGCGGTCCAGGAAGCCTATGATGCCGGTCTGGTTGGCAAGAATGCCGCCAAATCAGGTTTCGATTTCGACGTGTTCGTCCACCGCGGGGCTGGCGCTTACATTTGCGGCGAGGAAACGGCGCTCCTCAACAGTCTTGAGGGCAAGAAGGGCTTTCCACGGCTGAAGCCCCCATTCCCCGCCGGCGCCGGTCTCTACGGCTGCCCGACCACGGTGAACAATGTCGAGAGCATTGCCGTGGTGCCGACCATCCTTCGCCGCGGCGCCGCCTGGTTCAAGCGTTTCGGCCGCGAGAAGAATGAAGGCACCAAGCTCTTCCAGCTCTCGGGTCACGTCAACAAGCCGTGCGTCGTCGAAGAAGCAATGTCGATCCCGTTCCGCGAGCTGATCGACAAGCATGGCGGCGGCATCCGCGGCGGCTGGGACAACCTCCTGGCCGTGATCCCGGGCGGGTCGTCGGTTCCGCTCGTGCCGGCGCACGAGATCATCGATGCGCCGATGGACTTTGACGGTCTTCGGGATTTGAAGTCCGGGCTCGGCACCGCGGCGGTGATCGTGATGGACAAATCCACCGACATCGTTCGCGCCATCAGCCGCATCTCCTATTTCTACAAGCATGAGAGCTGCGGCCAGTGCACGCCCTGCCGCGAAGGCACGGGCTGGATGTGGCGCATCATGGAGCGGCTGCGGGAAGGCAATGCCGACATTCACGAAATCGACCAGCTTTGGGACGTGACCAAGCAGGTCGAAGGTCACACCATCTGCGCCCTCGGCGACGCGGCGGCCTGGCCGATTCAGGGGCTCATCCGCCACTTCCGGCCGGAGCTCGAGCGCCGCATCTTCGAGAAGCAGGGCCGGCAATTGGAGGCGGCCGAGTGAGGCTTCTGGCTGTCATCATTCCCTTGGCGGCATTGTGCGCGTCAGGCGGTGCGGGCGCGCAGTCGCTGGCAATGGATCCGGCGCGGCCGGACGCCGCCGTGCGCGCCATGCACGGTTTGGCGCTTTGCGCGGCGAGGCGCCGTCCAGTGGCAGAAAAAATGCTGACGGTGTTGCCTGAGACTTCGGAGGGGCGCCGACTGATAAACCTGTTGGTCGACCCGCTGCCGGATTGTGAACTTGGCGGAAGCCAGATCGGGTTCCAGGCTCGCTACATGAGAGGCGGCGTCGCCGAGGCGCTGTATCGCCAGGATTTCGAAAGCTCAAAGGGGCAGAGTGGTCAGGCTTCTGCCGCGGTCTTCCAACTACCATCGATGGAAGAAGGCTCGCAATTGAGCGACGGCACGAAGGGCAGCATCGGCATGATCATGTTCGGTCAGTGCGTCGCCCGTACCAATCTGCAGGGGATTTCCGCACTCCTAGCCACCCGCGTCACGACGGGAGCGGAACGTAAGGCGTTCGCGGACCTCGACCCGTCCATGCGGCAGTGCGCGCCAAACTCGGCGCTGCTGAACGTCGGCCGCCTGCAGTTGCGCGGATATCTGGCCGAAGGCGCGTATCGAGCGGCCTCGGCAACAGCGGAAGTCAGCTGATATGCCCAAGGTCAAGGTCGACGGCGTCGAGATCGAAGTTCCGCAAGGGGCGACCGTGCTTCAGGCATGTGAACTGGCGGGGAAGGAAATTCCCCGCTTCTGCTATCATGAGCGGCTGACCATCGCCGGCAATTGCCGCATGTGCCTGGTCGAGGTGAAGCCCGGGCCGCCCAAGCCGCAAGCCTCCTGCGCGCTTCCGACGGCCGAAGGCCAGGAGATCATCACCACCTCCGAAATTGTGAAAAAGGCTCGGGAGGGGGTGATGGAGTTTCTGCTCATCAACCACCCGCTCGATTGCCCGATTTGCGACCAGGGCGGTGAATGCGACCTGCAGGATCAGGCTATGGCCTATGGCCGCGGCCATAATCGCTTCGACGAAAATAAAAGGGCCGTTACCGAGAAGTATATGGGCCCGGTCGTCAAGACGATCATGACCCGCTGCATCCACTGCACGCGCTGTGTCCGCTTTGCGGAGGAAGTGGCCGGCGTGGAGGAGATCGGCGCGATCGCCCGCGGCGAGAATATGGAGATCACCTCCTATCTCGAGGGAACGCTGACGTCCGAACTTTCCGGCAATGTCGTTGATCTCTGCCCGGTGGGCGCGCTCGTCTCCAAACCCTACAGCTTCGAGGCGCG
>JAESFL010000473.1_pt1 | contig 27284 bp, 26 predicted proteins | sample 9269401 | NCBI WGS metagenome assembly JAESFL01 (sample SAMN14506025, study PRJNA617098) | algae metagenome | isolation source: Gloeocapsa sp. UFS-A4-WI-NPMV-4B04 and co-occurring heterotrophs from desert... | place: USA: Utah | collected 2006-10-01 | reverse complement strand
GAGGCGCGGACGTTCGACGCGCTTTGGCGAGCGGTCGGTGACATCTGCGATTTGTTTGAGCCGCAAGAATGTTGGACCTACCTCAAAGCTGCCGGCTATGCGTCCGTTTAACCGTCCGATGCTCTAAAGGGGCCGGGGACCCGCGACCTGGATGCGATCATGTCAGGGCGCGCGAAGAGCCCTGTCCAACAAGCCTGGGACTACGCCCTCGATCTTGTCGGCTCCAAGTGGGTGTTGATCTCAAACCTTATCGAGTTGCGCCTTTACGCGTTTGGTCATGGGCGCAGTTCGTACGAGCGATTCGACATCGCGTCCCTGGATGATCCCGACGAACTCAAGCGCCTTTGGCTCTTAACAGGTGCGGACAATCTCCTAACTGGTCGCACGGCGGCTCTTCTGGAGCAAAGCCAGAACGCCGACAAGGAGATCACGAATAGGTTGTACGCTGACTACAAGTCTCTGCGTGACCGACTTATTGACACGCTTGACAGTGACCACCCGACACTTGGGCGACTTGCAGCAATCGAGCACTCGCAGACGATACTCGATCGGGTGCTATTCATGGCGTTCGCCGAGGATAACGATCTGATCCCGTTGAACACCATCCGCAAGGCACTCGGTCAGAAAAATGACTTCGTAGAATTCTCGCTGTGGGATGTGTTCAAGGGGCTCTTCCGAGCGATCGACAAGGGAAAGACGCGTAAGCGGAATGGAATCGAGGAGACCATAATTTACGCCTACAATGGCGGGCTCTTCGCGCCGAACCCGGAACTCGACGCCCTAAATGTACCTGACGATCTGTGTCAGGAGTTCGAGCGCCTTGCTGAGTACGATTTCGAACGTGACGTGTCGGTGGCGGTGATGGGCCACGTCTTCGAGCAGTCGATTACCGATATCAAGGCCATGCAGGCGGCGGCACGCGGAGAGGAACTGCCTGTTGCCACAAAAAGGAAGCGGGAGGGGGTCGTCTATACACCACCTTTCGTAACCAGTTTCATTGCTGAGCAGACGATCGGTCGGACACTGGAGGAGCGCTTTCTTACACTCTTACCTCGATACGCGAAGGTGAAAGCGAGGCACGTTCCTGGAGAAGATATCACCTGGAGGAGTGGGAAGGCGGAGCGTGAGTTTTGGGAGGCGTACCGGGAGGAACTGCGCCGCCTCACCGTCGTCGATCCAGCCTGTGGCTCCGGGGCATTTCTCATTGCTGCGTTCGACTTCCTCTCGGCAGAATACCGCCGCGTAAACGACCGACTGGCGGAGATCGGACGGCGTGGATCAGATGCCACGTTTAAGACCGGCACTCTCGGGCTTTTCGACCCCGACGCCGAAATCCTCGCTCACAACCTTTACGGTGTTGATGTCAATTCAGCCTCTGTTGAGATCACAAAGTTGTCGCTCTGGATTAAGACGGCCAAGCGAGGCAAGGCGCTCGATAGCCTTGAGGCCAACATTCGCGTTGGCAACAGTCTGATAGAGGACACCGACTATCACCCACGTGCTTTCGTATGGCGTGATGCTTTTCCCCATATCTTTCAGGAGGGCGGCTTCGATATCGTACTTGGTAACCCTCCTTACGTCAGGATGGAATTGATCAAGCCCATCAAGCCCTACCTGGAAACACGGTTCGAAGTGGTGGCTGATCGGGCTGACCTCTACGCCTACTTCTTCGAACAAGGAGCCCGACTGTTGAAACTCGGCACAGGCCGTCTCGGGTATATTTCGTCTGCCACATTCTTCCGATCCGGGTCAGGGCAGGCATTGAGGCGCTACTTGTCATCCAAGGCAGCAATAGAGGTTGTGATAGATTTTGGCACCCTTCAACTTTTTGAGGGCGTCACAACCTATCCAGCCATTCTCACACTTCGCCGGCTCGGCGAACAGGAGAGTATATCTGGTGATCTCCAGTTCCTATCGTTGAGCGCGCACCTGCCAAACGAACTCGCCACTGTGTTTCGCGCTGAAGCAAAGGCGATGCCCCGAATGCGATTGAGCGAGACTGTGTGGAGCTTTGAAGAGGCTGGACCCGCGATTCTCCGAACTAAGCTGCGTTCCAGTGCGCGCACCTTGAGTGATGTCTACGGCCCGCCGCTCTACGGCATTAAGACTGGATTGAATGATGCTTTCGTCATCGATCGTGTAACACGCGATCGGTTAGTAGATGCGAACTCCAGTGCCAAGGACCTTCTGAAGCCATTCTTGAAAGGCGAAAACGTTCGACGTTGGCGTGTTCAGGACGATGAGCTATTCCTGATCAATATACCGAAGGGTAAAATCGACATCAACCGGTATCCCTCCGTGCGCGACCACCTTCTACCATTCCATGCAGCCCTGGATAGCCGAGCGACCAAACAGTCGTGGTTCGAATTACAGCAGGCACAATTGGCTTATCAACCTAAAATGCTTGGCCCGAAGGTAGTGTGGCCACACTTCCAAGCACGTGCCTCTTTCTGTCTGGACCGGGAGGGTTACTTTATCAATAACAAGGCTTTCTTTATTCCAAATTTGCCGCTCTTCGAACTGGCGTTCCTGAACAGTCGCTTGGGGTGGTTTATCTTGTCGTCTCTCGCCCGAATAAAGCGGGGAGGATTTATCGAGGCAGAGGCGCAATACGTGGGGCAACTTCCCTCCGTCAGTGACTTTCCTAACCCCGAGCTTAACGAACTGTCCGACCTCGCTACTCGGGCCGGCCAGATGGCGCGTGATCGAGATGCTCTCATCTCAAGCGTTCGTCGTCGCATCCCGGACCTGGGTCCGGCAGGTCGTAGTGCGAAGGTCAGCGGGAAATTGAACGATTGGTGGGCTCTGGACTTCGCCACCTTCCGTAACGAGGTCAAGAAGAACTTCAAGCAGGACGTACCTCTTGCTGAACGGAATGCCTGGGAGGCGTATCTGAAGGCAGAAGGTGATAAGATCAAGCGCCTCAGCCGTGAAATTGAGCACGTGGAGAGGGAGATCGACTGCATCGTCTATAAGCTCTTCGATCTCTCACCCGAGGAAATTGTGATCGTTGAAGGTACATTTGGCCAAGTACCGGGGCAGCAGGCTGCCTGAGGGACTGTGTTGACTCTTCCTTCTGACCATTACCCCACCCCGCTGTCTCGTACTCGCGTTACCTTGCGCTCGCATCGACTAATCAACACTTTCGCAGGGAGGTGATGATCACTCGTTAGGCGACCATCGCCCGAACGTCCGACTGTCGGACGTTTGCCCGATCGGCTTCACGCTGCCCTGCCGAGTGCCACCACCTCTTATGGCAATGACTGAAGACGTGACCTTCGGGTCGGAATGGCTAGGTGATGATGGTCAAGGACGACGTGGTGAAGTCTCTGTCGTGAGGTTCACCCCCCACCGTGGTCGGAGCCGTCCGCCCGACCGTCTAACTTAGATTGACGATCCGACGACTCATGCGATCGTCGAGTCTGGATCGACGATCGGCGGGATGGTGATCGCGACGTTGCCTCTATCCAGCCTATCCGGGTGTTCCAAAAACCCCCACGATTTTAAGCCTGAGTTTCCCTTCGGTGGAGCACCCACTTTTCGTGTGGTCGCAATCATGTGTTTTCGGCACACGCCGTGGGTGGGCTCATGCCGTCAAGACGTTTGACTAACTCGTGATTCATGAGACGCTTCAGGGATGATGAAGCGTGTTGCCCTTTGTGCTCGTGTGTCCACGGACTGGGGTGCCCAGACCACCGAGAACCAACTTCGAGAACTCCAGGCGGTCGCCGTTCGTCTCGGGTGGACGGTCGTTGCCGTCCATGTCGATGAAGGCGTCTCGGGAGCGAAGGGTCGGGACAAGCGGCCCGGCTTTGATGCCTTGATGAAGGGTGTCACGCGAGGCGAGTACGATCTTGTGGCGGCATGGTCAGTGTGCCGGCTGGGGCGGTCACTTCAGGACCTCGTGAGCTTTCTCGCCGACCTTCAGAGCCGTGAGATCGGCCTCTACCTTCACGTTCGGGGACTCGACACGAGCACGCCCTCGGGCCGGATGATGTTCGGCATGATCTCGGTGTTCAGCGAGTTCGAACGCGCAATGATCCGGTCCCGTGTGGTCGCTGGCCTCGATCGCGTTCGCGGCACCAAACGCCTTGGCCGCCCTCCGATGCCGAGCGATCGGGTTGAGACCATCAAGACCATGTTGTTGTCTGGGGTTGGTGTCCGTGAGACGGCCCGACAGACCGGCGCAGGAACGGCGACGGTTCAGAGGGTCAAACGGTCCATGATGGGTGGCGCGAACACCGGCAGCATCAAGAGTAGCGATCTCGCCGCATAAAGAATGACCCGGAGACGGCGGCCTCCGGGTCTTCATAGGTCAGAGGACGGTAACCCTGAACAGCACGAGGTCGTTCACCTCCTCGGAGAGGAAGATGACCTCCACATCACCATTGCGGGTCAGCGTCCACCGAGGCTCGTCCAAGGGGATGCCTTTATCGAGAGCCTCACAGGCGAGTTCCGTCAGCTTCATCTTCATCGCGACGGGGATCAGGTCCTCGTACGATAGACCGGCAGGGTCAGCCCCACCGTCAACAAGCATGTCGAGGAGGGCCGAGCTTCGGGCGCAAACTTCCTCATCAGGAATCACGAACCGAAGCTCGTGGCGGGTCAGGGTTGGGCTCACTATCATGCTGCCCTCCGACTGAAGGTCCCAGAGTGGCGCAGGCTCTTGAGGATGCCGTTGATCTCACCCCGACGTTTCCTGGGGGAATTGGCGTAGAGGGCTTCTTCCTGGAGCTTCATCCTGATCTCGAACTCATCGAGCCCTGCTCCGCGAAGAGCGGCCCCAAGCTTGAAGAAGCCGTTGTGCCCCATACCCGGTGGTGTACCTCGCCATTCGGTCACAGCCTTGGCGACCTTCTCGTCACGGCGACCGACAAGACTCTCGGCTTTCCTCGCCAGGAGTGACCTGCGAACCTCCTCCAATTTGGGACGACCTTCACGACGATGATCGACGCCATCAACATTGTCGTTATCGGCATCTTCGAAGAGTACGAGGGGCTTCTTCGCAGCCAACGGTTCAGGGCTAACTCGCATGGGCTCGGGATCAGGGCGAAGGCTCAGGATGCACTGGTCGATCCACTGGTGGACATCGAGCGGACCTCGCTTCAGGTCATCCACGGCGTAGTCCCGGAAGAAGGAGTCTCGCGGGTCCTTCGCCTGACAGGGCAGGTAGAACAAGCTTGCGGCGTTGAACTTCGAGTCGTCGAAGCCATGGCAGAGCAGGGACTTGGTCCTTGACGGCTTCTCCAACTCCTTCTTCGATCGGTACCCTGCGTCCTTCAGCACCTTTTTGAACTGCTCCATGAGCAGTTTGTGCACGTCCATGCTCATGGCGCAGGTGGTCGGGATAAAGGCCCGCCACCGGGGCGTCGCCGTCGTCGAGGACGAGGTGTTCCAGACCACCACCCGGAGGTACGGAAAGAGGTCCGCGAAGGCATCGGGGGTGAGATCGCCGCCGTCGTTGTCGAACCAGATGCCGCGCACATGGGTGATGTTGTCGAGGCCGCGAGAGGTCTCCGCCGCCTTTGTGGGGTCGAAGTGAGCCGGGGAGAACAAGCCCGAGTCCTCCTTGGCAATCACCCGGTCATGGAGTTCCCGGAGGAAGTCGATGAAGGAGTCGTCGTCCTCGTAATCCACGTGATCGAGGGGCAAGGCGTCATAAATCGTGGCGAAGGCGGTGCCGCTCGTGGACGATGAGGTCACTTTGGGTGTTACGAATTTCCCTTCTAATAAGGAGATTTCGTTACAGGCAAACTCTCGCATTTCTGCCCAAAGCCGTTGACCCAGGTCAGGGTATCGACCTGTCACCAACGAGGTGCCATTGATGAGGTCGAGTTGCGCGAGGTACTTGCGCTTTTCGGTCTCCCGGTGCTTGCGGGTCTTCTCGGCGTTGTCGGCGTGTTGCCGTGGCCGACCCGCCTTGCCCTTGCGGGGCACCACACCGAGGCCCGGCAGCGGCTCGACCTTGGCACCCGGAAAGAGATCGGCCAGCCACTCCGCCGTGTCCTGGTCCATGACCACGACCCGCTTCGGGGTCTCGTCCTTGGGGTTGCGGATCGAACAACGCATCACGGCCTGATAGACCGCACTCTTATAGTGTGCGGCTCGGACCTCATCGCCATCGATGGAGTAGGTCTCCATGAAGTGGAAGTGAATCGGCGGGGGATTCAGAGCCGAGAGCACCACCACATTGTGGAAGCCTTGGTAGCTGTTCAGACCATGCGGGGTGTTCGGGAGCCGAACAGCTCCCGGTTGGGAGAAGAAGTTGTCGGCAAGGTCCTTGTTGCCCATCCAGATGAAGGGCTCCATGCCGAAGAGGGTGCCAACCGCGTTCTTGATCCTGGTCCCAAACCTGACCGTGCCACCCTGGCCGTCATCAACCAACTTGTCCCGGTACCTCTTCGACCATGCCTCCGAGGAGGCATAGTAGATGGTAATCCGGTCGCCATGGTCGTGCTGGTGGTAGCGGAGGTCCTTGGCGAGCGCTCCCATCATCTGCTTCATCTTGATGCCCTGGGCCGTGAAGAGCCGGAAGAACATGGTCTCCTCCATGCAGGCCGATGCCACGACTACCCGTTTGAAGCCCTCGAAGAGTGAGGGCTTTAGGATCGAATAGGTCGTCAGGGTGCAACTCTCCTTTTCCCCACGCATGAGGCGCTCATACTGGCCCTGGTGAACATGGACCTGCCAGTCCCGCGAGGTGACCTTGTGGGCGAGAGGTCCGAAGAGCTTCAGCACGTCATCGGCGGACTTGTTGCGGGCAATCTTCTTGATGCTCACGCCGCGTCCTCCTCATCATCTGCGAGGAGGTCTTCATTGGCGATGGCGAGGCCATAGACCGGACCACCCGGAATCACTGTGAAGTGTGACGTGATGAGATGGTGCGTCTCGGGAAGGACGAACTCCTCAAACACATCCACCTGAGGTGCCTCATCCATGAGGAGGACCCAGTCGCCCTTCTTCTCAAAGTACGGGACCTTGAAGAAAGCCGCATGGGTGATGAAGAGCACTTCACCCTGATCCCGGTCGGTCGATCGGAGGTGGTTCACGATGTCTCCGACGACGGAGTTCGTCTCCAGGGTGATATCGCTGTGAATGGCGCGAACGGGATAAGTAGGTTCGAGAGGTTGAAGCTCGTCGGTGACGGTCTTCTCGATGAGGTGTTTCATCGGCTGGACGAAGAGCACCTTGATGCCGCGCCGGGCCAGTCGGTCGGCATACCGGGCGAGAGCGCGAGTTTTACCCGCACCCGCCAGGGCATTGAAGTAACGAATAGGCATGTGTGACAATCCTTAGATAGTCAATAAAAACCCGCGAGGGCTGGCGGCACCTCGCGGGTCGTTGGTCAAGGATCGTCTGCACCAAACATGCACCGTGCGGCAATTGCCCGGTGTTCTATTTATCAATGCCGAAGAAGCTCGACCCCGCCAGGGCCTAAGCGGCAAATTCCGCTCTGGATGTACTTATCTCAGAGCGGTGGAATCGGCGTCAATAAATGAGTGCGGCACCATTCGGGGCGTCGTGGGACCACGAACCGGGTAGCAATCCCGCACCCAACATCGGACCCAATGTCACGAGACTGCCGTCCCTGGGTGGGTCGAACGCTACGCATTTCAATTTGGACTTTCGCGACCCCCACCCGGTACGATTCGAACAGTCGGAGACCAATTGCGGCCCCACTTGTGAGGCGGGAAAGACAACGAGCACTCCTACCTCCTGCATTGCCGCACCGTTGCCTTAGGAACTGCATTTGAATCCCCGGCGTTTCTTGATGTGCCAGTGGGAGTTCATCCATGAAGTCCGTCGCCATCACCTTTGCTGCTGCCACGTTATTTGCGATAGCCCCTGACGTGGCTGAGGCCAAGCCGGGCGGGTGCCTCAAGTACGGGCTCGGCGGGGCGATTGCTGGCCACTTTGCTGGTGGGCACCGTTGGAAAGGGGCCGCTGCCGGGTGCGCGCTCGGCATTTTGCAGCGCCGCCGCCACGAGAATGCTCAACGACAACAGCCGCCGCGTCGCATGGATCGCGAGGAACGCCGCGAGATGGACCAGCGTCGAGAGCGGAATGAGGATCGCATTGCACGGGACCGACGCTCCCAGGACCCGGAGGAAACGGGGTCAGTGCCCCGCCGTGGCGACTTCGAGACGAACGGCAACTTCGCTCGCCCGCGTGAGCGCAGCTACTAAGGTTGCATTAAGTTATGATGAAGGCGGGTGTGCTGAGTATCCTGCCCGCTGTTCAGCCTCTCCAAACCTCAGAGGTGAGCCAGAAGATTAGGGAAGCCACTCGGCTCCCCACGTGTTGTCGGGTTACGTCCTGAGTCCCAAATCTCAGTGGTGATGCCGGTGATCTGCGTGATCTCGAAGGACACCTCTATGCCCGGATCGACAAAGGTCAAGAACTCCTCGCAAACCCTGCCATCGACGACCTCGCGAGCCGAGACCTCGATCACCCGCGCCCCGCCACGAGGGCTCAAGCCCGTGGTTTCGAAGTCCAGGACGACAAAGCGGCCACCGGGTGTATTCTTCATGGGTGTGGCCCTCGGGTCTGAGCCGTAATGGGAGGGGTTGGGATACCTGCTAAGGGAGCAGTTCTGTTTTCGTGAATTGGGGATGAGGTGCGCACCACCAGATCGGCGTTGTCCTAAACGCCCTCGGTATTACCAGATCAGGGCAATCGTGGCGCTTAAACCCTGCGAGACCGCCGAGCACTTGGACGGCCTGTGATGGCCTCGGAGACGACGTGCGGACTACGGGTGTGGCCCTGCATGAAATCCGAAGACGGGTAGCGAATGGCGCTTTGGAGCCAGCGATTGCGCTGCTCCAATCCGCTTCCTCCACTGTACAGACCGAAGGTCATCGTCGGCTTGTCGTGCCCAAGTATGTCAGCGGCTATGTTCTCAGGGCACTCCCCACGCTCGAACAACGTCGCAACCGTCTTGCGGATGGAATGGAACACATACCGCTCATCGAAACCATGCTTCGCCTTCAACCGGCCAAAGCGCTTCCCGAGCGCGGCACTCCTCTCGTTATACTTGTTGCGGGCAGTCGTTGGAACGATGAACCCTTCCAGATCGACTTTCTGGCATAAGCTCTGGATCAGAGGCTGGATGGCTTCGTGGATCGGTACCTCGCGGCGACCGGCTTGAGACTTATCTGCCATCTCAATCACATCAATGTTGGTCGCCTGATCCCGCCTCACATGGTCTAGCTTGATGGCGCAGAGAGCCTCAATGCGACCACCCGTGAACGCAGCGAGCCGGATCAAGTCTGCGAGTTCGGTGTCTCCCTCTGCGACTGCCGCGCGCCAAAGCTGGACGACCTCATCAGGAGCAAACGGCCTCTCACCACGCTGATGTTTCCGTGTGGGGTTGTTGCCCCCCTTAAGCCAGAGCCCCTCAAACGGCTGGTCCGTAGCGTCTGCCATCTGGTTAGCTCGGAGGAAGTTCCAATAGTTGCGGATGGCCGACAACTTGCGCCGGAGCGTCTTTGCGGTGATGCCGTCCCCAAGAAGCTTTGTCACCCACGCTTGAGTTTGAGCCTTCGTCAGAGTCTCAACCGTCGCTTCAGAGACGGCTGCTGCGAACTGCCTCACATCGGAAACGTACATAGACTTCTGCCGGTCCTTCAGCGGCAGCACCTTGCTCCACTCTTCGACACTAACCAAAAGCGGAGTAGCCGTTGCCAAGGACGTGACCTGAGGAGAAACGGGAGCCGCATCAGCACCGTCCCAAGTCCAAAGGCCCTGCCGCATCCTCTCAATTGCGCGGAGTATATCCCACCATTCGGCTGCAAAGCTCCGCCTTAACCAGTAGAGGGCAGGGTGCCCTGCTGGAACTGTCATGTTCACAGTCGCGAGGGCTTTGATCAGCACCTCATCAAAGCCCGCAACGGCCTTCCATCCATCAGGGAATTCGCGACCAGCCAAGACAAACTGCTGGAGACAATACTGCGCATCAGGTTCACGGACCGCCGCCTCCCAGGCGCTGAGACTTTCATCTCCGTTGAAGATGCGCTGTTCGGCGTAAGCAATCTCCTGGGTTCTCCAGCGCTCGATGGCGGCAAGCGCATCTTGTGGTTTGATCCGAACGCTCTCCGGGGGCGTCAATGCTTCAGTAAGTGGGGCCGTGACGCCTTGGGACGCCTGCTCCGCTGCTTCCAAAGCTTTCTGCACACTGCCATCAATCCGGGCAGCGGCACGATTGGCTTCCGCCATGTCGCGGGTGCGCAGGGTCTTCGAAAACTCGACCCGAGCGGGGTTATGCGCAAATCCGGGCACTTCCGGGACTGCGCCGCGTAGGTGAGGGGGGATGGCGCGACGGTACCAGAAAATCCCGGTCGCGGAGTGCTTCCGCACGTAACTTGCAAGGCGCATTTGGAACAGTCCTTGGAACAGTATTATGCGCCAAGGTACTGCTTGGTAAAGTGTTTTGCGAAAACAGCCACTTAAATGCAAGTGGCGGAGGGAGCGGGATTCGAACCCGCGATACGGTTTCCCGTATACACACTTTCCAGGCGTGCGCCTTCAACCACTCGGCCACCCCTCCGGATCACAGGCTCGCCCGGCGGGAAGCGGGGCGAACGGCTCCGCGGCTTGGCGCGGAGGAGCGGTCGTTTAGCCCCAAAAGGGGGCCGCGTGCAAGCGCTCATCGCCGCAGAGGCGCGTGCGAGAGAACCACTCGGCGAGCCACTCGCAGAGGTCCCCGGGGTCGGCCCGATTTCCGTTCTGTTCCGCGCCACTGCCCCGGCCCTAACCTCGGCATCGCTCCATGGATCTTCTCATGGATCTCCGCTTTCATATCCCCTTGCATCTCCCCTTGCATCTCCCCTTGCCGGGCCCGGCGGCGGGCCTTACGTGATCGGGAGGGCAGGGACCCCGGGGCCACGGAACCGCCGGGGCGGGTCCCGAGCCCGGAGGGTGTGGAATGGTGCGGTTCGTGCTGCGGGCTCTTGGCCTCATGCTGCTCGCGGCAGGTTTCGTGGGGCTCGTGATCGATGCCACCCGCTCGATCGCCAACAGCGCCGTGACCTTCATGCCCCTGCGCGATCTCGTCGCCACCGTGTCTCCGCGCAGCCTCGCCGTCCTGGAGCCAACCGTGAAGGGCGTCGCGGCCGTCCTGTGGGACCCCGTCGCCACCACCGTCCTCCTCGCGCCCGCGGCGGTGCTGGGAGTGGTCCTGGGCGCGCTCCTCCTCTGGCTCGGCCAGAAGCCGGTCGAGCCGATCGGCTATCTCGCGGGCTCCTAAGAGGCCTGCTTACAGGGGCAGCTCCGGCCCGGGGCGCATGGGAGGCCGATCGGCCGCGCATCTCGTTCTCGCGCGGCCCGATCCCCATATAGGGGCGGAGAGCGGCGCCGTCGGCGCCTTCCCGAAATCCTGGAGACCGCCCATGTTCTTCGCCCGCAAGCGCGTCGAGATGCCTCGTGCCGGAGAGGCCCTGCCGGGCCGCCCGGGTGCCCTCCCGACCGCCGAGAGCCACCACGTGAATGGCCGCCCCCTCAAGGGGCCCTATCCGGAGGGAACCGAGCAGGCCGTGTTCGGGCTCGGCTGCTTCTGGGGGGCGGAGCGCAAGTTCTGGCAGCTCGGCGAGGGCGTCTGGGTGACGGCGGCGGGCTATGCCGCCGGTCACACGCCCAACCCCACCTATGAGGAGGTCTGCTCCGGGCTCACGGGCCACAACGAGGTGGTTCTCGTGGTCTACGATCCCAAGGTCATGCCTTACGAGCGCCTGCTGCAGACCTTCTGGGAGAGCCACGATCCGACGCAGGGCATGCGCCAGGGCAACGATACCGGGACCCAGTACCGCTCCGGGATCTATGTGACCTCGCCGGAGCAGCGGGCGCAGGCGGAGGCCTCGAAGGAGGCCTATGGCCGGGCGCTCGCGGCACGGGGCTATGGGCCCATCACCACCGAGATCCTCGACGTCGGCCCCTTCTACTTCGCCGAGGATTATCACCAGCAATACCTCGCCAAGAACCCGGGCGGCTATTGCGGGCTCGGCGGCACGGGCGTGTCCTGTCAGATCGGTACGGGGATCGCGGCCGAGTAGGGCTGCGGCACGGCCGTCTCCTGTCCGAGATCGGTACGGAAATCGCGACCGGATAGGGCCAGCGAACTCGTCCACGAACCCTGAAGCAGGAAGGGCCGCCCGGCGACGGAGCGGCCCTTTTCTTTACGGCGCCAGGATCTTCATGGTGCCAGGATCTTCACGGCGCCAAGAGCACCCGGCGGCACTCGTCGGGGAGCTGCGCCATGGTCATGGGCGGGCGCGGCTTCGGGGGCGGGGCGTTGGGCGGCGGGGGCTTGAACCAGGCGTCGAGCTCCGCGCCGCAACCGTCGCCGGAGGGCGGCGGATCCTGGTCCGAGCAGGCGGCCTCGCCCGCCGGGCAGGCGAGCCGGATGTGGTAATGGTAATTGTGCCCGGGCGCAGGCCGCACCTTGGTGAGCCAACCCCGGTCGATTCCGGCCTCCCGGCAGAGGGCCCGCTTGATCGCCGGATTGACGAAGATGCGGGCGACCTCCCGCTCCCGTGACGTGGCGCGGATCAGCGCCGTGTGGGCCGGCGTCCACACCCCCGGCTCGATATCGGCCCAGTCGGAGCGCACCATGTTGGTGGCCGACATCTCCTCCCGCTCCAGGCGCGTCAGGCGCCGGTTCGGCATGGGGGTGAGCCACACATCCGCGTCGAGGCCGAGCTGGTGCGAGGCATGGCCCGTGAGCATCGGCCCACCCCGGGGTTGGGAGATGTCGCCGACGAGAAGCCCGGGCCAGCCATTGATCTCCGGCACGCGCTTGGCGAGCCGCTCCATGAAGGTCACGAGCGCCGGATGGCCCCAGTTCCGGTTGCGCGACAGCCGCATCACCTGCCAGGCCGGCCCGTCGACGGGGAGCGCGGTCGCGCCGGCCACGCAACCCCGGGCATAGGAGCCGATGGCGCGCGGGTTCAAGGAGGCTGGCTTGTCGCGGCGGCCGAAGAGCTCCTTGGCGGCCGTCGAGGGATCGTCCGGGTTGGCGAGCGGGGGGAGGGGCTTGGGGCTGATGGTGCCCTTGTCCTGGGCGAGCCCCGGCGCGGACGGAAGAGCGGCCAGCGCAAGGCCGGCCACAAAGGCGAAGGGAAGGGCGAAGGGAAGGCGGGGAAGGATCATGGCCCGAAAGCTAACGCCGTCCGCGCGGAAGCGGAACCCTCCTCCCCATGCGGGCCAGCGCCGCGCCGGACGCCGGGAGCGCGGCGACCCGCGCTCCCGAATATCCCAATTCGTTCAGTGCCGCGGTTGAACCCAGCCGTCGCAGGGTTCGTGACGGGACATCCCGATCGGTTCAGTGGCGCGGCTGAACCCGGCCCTCGTAGGGCTCGTGGCGCGCGCGGTAGCCCGGGCCCTGCACGGGCTTGTCGTGGCCGTTCCCCGAGCGCCGCTCGACGCGTTCGTAGCGGCGCATCGGCGTCGCGCGGCGGGAGCGGCCGCGGCCCGTGACCCGGGGAGCGAACAGCGTCGCCGCGATGGCAGCGCCCACGCCCGCGAAGACGAGAGCCGTGGCGAGCGGGTGCATCTGGGCCTCCAGCAGGAAGCTCGTCTTGCGCGGCTCGCCCGGCAGCGAGGAATATTCGTCCCCGTCCTGGCGTGAGCGATAGAGATTGTCGCGCATGCCGCGCCGCTCGGGCTGGCTGGTGGTCTGCGAGGAATAGCCCGTCAGCTCCATGACCTTGTCGGTGAGGCGCGGCGCGACGGTGCCGATGGCCCCGATCACCCAGCCCCCGAAGCCGACGGTGAGTTCCCGCTTCTGGTTCTCGGACGCGAATACGATGGCCTTCGCGACGAGCTTGGGATCGTAGGACGGAGGCGGCACCCGGGGGTCGTCCTCCATGTAGTTGCGCGCATGCTCGGGGTAGGGCGTGTCGATCGCGGCCGGTTTGACGAGCGTCACGGAGATCGGATGGCCGTCACGCTCAAGCTCCATGCGCAGCCCATCCGAAAAAGCCTTGATGGCGTGCTTGGAAGCCGAGTACTGCGTCTGCAGGATCATGGTGCGCTCGGAGAGCACCGAGCCCACATTGATGATCGCCCCGCCGCCGCGGCCGATGAGATGCTCGGCCGCGAGGAGCGAGCCGTTCACCATGCCCCAGTAATTCACCTCGAACAGGCGACGCTGATCTTCGAGCGGCACCTCGAGGAGCTTGCCGTAGACCGCGACGGCCGCGTCGTTGACCCAGGTGTCATAGCCCCCGAAGGTGTCGATGGCGGTCTGGTGCACCCGTTCGAGATCGTGCCGGCTGCCCGTGTCGGCCGCTACCGCGATCGCCCGCGTGCCCTGGGCCGAGAGCTCGGCGGCGAGATCCTGCAGGGCGTCCTGGTTGCGGGCGACGAGAACGAGGCCCCGGGCGCCGCGTTCGGCGAACATGCGAGCGGTGGCAAGGCCGATGCCGCTCGAGGCTCCGGTGATCACGATCACCTGCTCGGAGACGGGCTTCAGGCGAACCGTCATGACGTGCTCCCTTCTGGCTTGGATGAATGCTCTGGAATGTCGGTCAACGTCAGGGCTGTGGAGCGGTTCCTGCGTAGGATTGGCTCAGGACGGGCGCCGCCGTCGGAGGTGCGCCCGGGCGTGCTTAAGGGGTGGCGTGCTCAAAGCCGGGCGTGAAGCCGGGCGTGCGCACCCGCGCCAAGGATGCCGGCGGGCGGATCCCTCGGCGCGCCTCCCGAAGGCCGCTCACCGGACAGGCTCCGCCCTCGGACGGTTCGCCCCCTGTGGAACCCCCATTTTGAGCGGGAGTTGACCGGTAAGCCGGAGGTCTATGGAGAGAACGCCATGCAAACCCCAACACAGCCCACCAACGACGTTCGCGAGACCCAGAGCCTCATCGCGAGCGACAAGGTCGAAGGAACCCCGGTGCGCCGGTCGGACGGCGAGAAGATCGGCACCATCGAGCGCGTGATGATCGACAAGCGTTCCGGCCAGGTCGCCTATGCGGTGATGAGCTTCGGAGGCTTCATGGGGCTCGGCGAGGAATACTACACGCTCCCCTGGGGTGTCTTGAAGTACAACACCGCGCTCGACGCCTACGAGTTGAATCTCAACGAGGATCAGCTGCGCGGCGCGCCCCGGCGCAATGCCGAGGGGCACGATGCCTCCTATGACCGCGAGTGGGAGGAGCACGTGCACCGCTATTATAATGCGACCCCCTACTGGGGCGCCTCGGACCCGATGAGCACCGGGCGCTGATCGCGCGCCAAGTCCCCGCTGTTTCCATCCTTCATCGCCCGGCGCTGCCGGGCGATTTCTTTTGTGCCTCCCGTTTCCGCGTCATCCGGCCGGTCGTCGGCATTGTCCCGCGGCCGGCGGCAGGCCGACGATAAAGGCGTGCGCGAGCGCAAGACCCCGAAGCATCGCGCGGGAGCACGGCGTCCAGCAGCGAGGCATCTGGAGCTGGAGCGTTGATCTCGTGACGTGGCCCCGGCTCACGTCAACAAAACGCGACCACTCACAAACGAAGCGCTGATCTGAGTGAGGTGGCTCCGGCTCACGTCAAGAACCCGCGTTACAGCGAAGACCAGAGCTGATGCCACCTGAGGGGAAACAGTTCTAAGGTCCGAGGAGGACGGCAGGTCGGCCATCGAGACGCAGCGCATCGGCGAACCCGCGGGGATCTCCCGGATCCCGTCGGATGCCGCAGGCTGGTGCCGTCGAGCGAATGTTTGAAAGCGGATGTCTGAGAGCGGATGCCCGCTGCGTGCATGATCCAGGCGATGCCGGCTGTCCCGCGAGGCACCGCGAGGCCCGAGTGCGGGTCCTGCCATGACGCACCGCGAGGCGCGCGAGGCGTCTTTGCGGTTCATGCCGCGAGGCACAGAGGGAGTCAGACCCGCCAGTGCGGGCCACGCCTACATCCCCATCATAGTCCTCCCGAGGCGGGGGCAAGCCCGCCTCGGAAGAGATTTGCGTTAGCTGTTCGAGCCGTTGCTGCCCGAGCCGCCCTTCTTGGACGAACGCCGGGAGACCTTTCCGGACTTCTTCGTCGAGGAGGTCCGGCTCGAAGCTGCGGCCGCGCGCAACGTGCTCTTGGAGCCGCTGCGGGACGATCCGCCCTTCGTGCTGCGCGAGGCCGACTTCGTGCCGCCGCGGCTCGACGAGCGGGCGGACGAGCCCGACTTCGTGGAGCGTGCGGACGACCGCGACGTCGTCTTCGAGCCCGAGCGCGAGGCGGCCTTGCGGCCCGACTTCGCAGCCGTGCGGCTCGTGCTCTTCGAGCCCGAAGGCGAGGCTGACTTCGTCGACTTCGCGGCCGACTTGCGAGTCGACTTCGCGGCGCTCTTGGCGCTGGTCCGCTTAGCGGCCGACTTCTTGGCGCTGCTGCGCGCGGTGGACTTAGTGCCGCTCTTCTTAGCGGCGCTCTTCGTCCCGGAGGTACGCGAGGATTTCGCGGCGCTCTTGGTGCCGGACTTCCTCGCAGTGCTCTTCGTGCCGGACTTGGAGCCGCTCTTCTTCGCGCTGCTCTTCGTGCCCGACCGGGAGCTCGATTTCGCGGCCGTCTTGGAGCCGCTCTTCTTCGCGGCGGATTTCGTGCCGCCGCTCTTGCGGGCGCCCGAGCTGCTGCTCCGGCTTCCGCTGCTCTTCCGGGACGAGCCGCTCCGCGAACGGCTGCTCTTGCTCGACGTCGAGCTTGTCGACGAGCCGCCGGAGCCGGACTCGTTCTGCATGGTATCGGACTTATCGTCTGTGGCCATTACCGCCTCCTTACATGGGTCCTCGCGTGAGAACCGTCACGCTTGACCAAGGCAACGTTGTTATATGAGGCGAGTTCCGGTTGAGATCCAGTAAGCGAAGTAGAGATCTGCGTTTTTCTGTGGATTGTTTTGTGGAAGACGTTCCCGCGCGGCACGCGAGAGTGCCACCGAGCGGTGCCGCTGAAGCGCTTGCGCGCCTTGCATTTCAGGGCGCGCAAGCGCGCTTTCGACAGCCCAGAAGGTGCGCCGACGCGTGCTGAAAAAACACGCAGGATCAAAGGCTTGATAGATGATCAAAGAACTCGCGCGGCTTGTCTTGCGCCGTGCGGAAGCATCTCGAGCGCATGATCGATCGCCCGTCTGCTTCGACCCGCGAGCACCGAAAAACGTGCGCCACGACGCCAGCCGCGGCCGCCGCGCGGATGCGAGAAAAATTTTCGTCGCAGCGCCGTTCGAGAGCCATGCGGAGCCCGATCGCGGGTCGTGAATCGCATCGCACGCGTCGCATCGCGGTGCGCCTGCACACCCTTCACGTGGCTCCTTTCGCGGGGTAAGCGATCACACCGACCACCCATCGCACGTGTCCCGTGATCACGCATTCGTCCGCCACCGCCTCCGATCGAAAGCCTCGCATGACCCCGCGTCTCCTCGCCGTCGCGACAGGTCGCAAGCGCCTCGCGAGCCCGTATCGGCTTGGCGTACGGCCGTTCGCATGCATCGCCGCGCGCCGGGTCGGCACCACGGAGAAGGTCCACGTCGCCGCTCGTCGGACGTTCGGTGCCGGGCCGATCCGGCGCGAGGGGGAATGCCGCGACGCCTCGCGGGTCTGCCGCGCGAACGAGATCCGCGTCGGCGACAGGCGATGCCGCGACGGCAGGCGGCCCCGCCGCGTGAACGGGATCTGCGGCGCGAAACGCGGCGGCGGTGCTGCGCAACGCCGCCGGGCCGCCGAGGTCTGCGTCCCGAGACAAGGCTGGCGCTTTGACCCGGTCGCTTGCGTGCGGCAGGGCCGAGGCCTGCGGGGGACCGGCCCGTGACCCACCGCAACATCCTCTTGGTCGTGCTTTGGATGAGCGGAGCGCTGGTCTCGTTCTCCGCCACCGCCGTGGCGGTCCGCGCACTCTCGCGGTCCTTCAGAGTGTTCGAGATCCTGGCCCTGCGCAACGCCGCCGGGGTCGCGATCCTCCTGGCCTTCGCGCTTGCGAAACCGCCGCTCCGCGCTGATCTGCGGCCCCGGCTGATGGGCCTTCACACGATCCGCAACGCCGTCCACTTCGCGGCCACCTATGCTTGGGCGCTCGGGCTCACGCTGATGCCGCTTGCTACGGTGTTCGCCCTGGAATTCACCACGCCGGTCTGGGTCGCGGGGCTCGCGGTGCTCATGCTGGGCGAGCGCCTCACGCCCGGCCGCATCCTCGCCATCGTTCTGGGCTTCATCGGCGTGATTGTGATCCTGCGGCCCGGCGTTCAATCCCTCGATCTCGGCGCTCTCGTGGTGCTCGGCGCCGCTTTCGGCTTCGCCCTCACCGCCATCGTGACAAAGAAGCTGACGCTTGCGGTCAGCACCTTCGCGATCCTGTTCTGGATGAATGTCATGCATCTGGCGTTCAACCTCATCGGCGCCGCGCCCTCCTTCTGGCTGCGCATCGAGGCAGACCATTGGCCGGCCATCGTCATGATCGGCGTGACGGGCCTCCTGGCCCATTTCTGCCTCACCAATGCCTACCGCTACGGCGATGCCACCATGGTGGTGCCCCTCGACTTCATGCGCATCCCCCTGATCGCGCTGGTGGGGTGGCAGCTCTATGGGGAGCGCCTCGACCCCTTCGTGTTTCTCGGCAGTGTCTGCATCATCGCGGGCATCCTCTGGAACCTGCGCGCGGAGGCGCGGCCCGCTTCACGGGAGACCGACGCATGAACCCTTCGCGGCAACGGGACGCCTGCACCGATCGAACGGCCGTGCTCCATGGGGCCGCGGCGTCGGCGGACCGCACGCCGATCGGAGGACAATCCCGTGAGCCCGTCGACGCACCGAGATGGCAAGAGCGAGCCGGGGGACCGCGGCATCAGCGGGCTTTCCCGACAGGCTGGGGCGTGGGAGGCTCGGTCGTGAGCTGGTCGCCACAGCAGGATGCCTCACGAGCCACTGCGTGGGAGGCTCGGCCGTGAGCCGGTCGCCACAACATTATGCCTCACAGGCTGCTGCGCTGGAGACTCGGTCATGAGCCGGTCGCCGCAACAGGATGCCTCACGGGCCGCTGCGTGGGAGGCTCGGTCGTGAGCTGGTCGCCGCAGCAGGATGCCGCCTTGAAGGCCGTGGCCGATTGGTTGCGCCGCGGCGACCATCCCGTCTTCCGCCTGTTCGGCTATGCGGGCACCGGCAAGACGACGCTCGCGCGCCACATCGCGGAGGGCGTCGACGGCGACGTGGTGTTCGGAGCCTATACCGGCAAGGCCGCCCTCGTTCTGCGTTCGCGGGGCTGTGCGGATGCCTCCACGATCCACTCCCTGATCTACCGCTCCCGCGAGGGCGACGAGAACGGGCCTCAATTCGTGCTCAACCGGTCGAGCGCCGCCGCGAAGGCGGATCTCATCGTCATCGACGAATGCTCGATGGTGGACGAGGAGCTCGGGCGCGACCTCCTCTCGTTTGGCCGCCCCGTCCTGGTGCTCGGCGATCCCGCGCAGCTGCCGCCCGTGAAGGGCGGCGGCTTTTTCACGGAGGCCGAGCCCGACGTGATGCTCACCGAGGTGCACCGTCAGGCTCAGGGCAATCCCATCGTTCATCTCTCCATGCGGGTGCGCGAAGGCGGACGGCTGGACCCCGGCACCTTCGGGGAGAGCCGCATCATCCGCCGGCGGGAGATCGACTCCACCGTCGTGATGGGCGCGAGCCAGGTGCTCGTGGGGCTGAACAAGACCCGGCGTCTCTACAACACCCGCATCCGCGAACTCCTGGGCTATCGCAGCCCGATGCCGGCGGCGGGCGAGAAGCTCGTCTGTCTCAGGAACGACAAGACCAAGGGGCTCCTCAACGGCGGCACCTGGACGATCCAGGCGCTGCGCGGCATCCGCAACGATTACCTCCGCATGGACGTGCTGCCCGAGGAGGAGACCCGCCGGCGTTCCGTGGAGGTGCAGGTCCTCAAGCAGTTCTTTGAGGGAGGCGAGGAGGAGATCCCGTTCATCCTGCGCCGCGAATCCGACGAGTTCACCTATGGCTACGCGCTCACGGTCCACAAGGCTCAAGGCTCGCAATGGGACAACCTCGTTCTCTTCGACGAGTCCTATGCCTTCCGCGAGCACCGCAGCCGCTGGCTCTATACCGGCCTCACCCGCGCGGCGGAGCGGATCACGGTCGTGGTGTGACGCTGCTCGCGTCTCACCGGTCGAAGGCGTCCGCGGTCTGCGAGTCGGGCCTGGCGGATGACGTTCGTGGTGTGACGCGGGTCGCGTCTCATGGGCCTCCGGCGCCCGCGGCCTGCGAGACGGGTCCGCTCTCCTGAACCGCGAAGCCGCTGCGGGGTTGTCTCGGGGAGAACGTTCCCGATGGCTTGAGGAGACATCCATGCTGAAGCGGCTCGTGCTCGCCGGCCTCGTGGCCGGTTCATCTCTTCCGGCGTTGGCCCAGACGGTCCCGCAAGGCTCGCCTGCGACCCCCATGCAGGGCCGCTTTCTCACCGCGCCGCCGGCGGGCGCCATCGCGCTCTCGCGCCTCAAGGGCACGGATGTGATTGGTTCCGACATCGTCCGCATCGGCGAGGTCGAGGATGTGCTCGTCGGGGCGGACGGGCGCGCCGCCGGCGTGCTGATCGGCGTCGGTGGCTTCCTCGGCATGGGCGGGAAAACCGTGGCGGTGCCCTTCGAAGCCATGCTCTGGAACTACGATGTCGGCCCGACCGACGGCCCCTCGTCGAGCAATACGGGACGGGGCCTGCAGGCGCAGTCGGCGGCTTCCAACGATCCCACGAGCCCCGGCGTCAACACGGTGCGCCCGGCCGAGCGCGAGCGGAGCACGGTCAACAATGCGGGCGGCATCACGGCGGGGAGCGTCGATCCGGCCCGCACGGGCAGCGTTGCGAGCAACCCCTCCAATCCGAATGCGGGCGCCATCGGCCTTGGCGCTTCCTCGCCTGGCGTCGGCGGCACGTCGGCTGCGGGCGGCGTCGGGCCCGTGACCCCTATGGCGCAGGGCTCAGGAACGGAGACGGCCGGGCGCAGCGGCATGGAGGCCGCGATGGGCGGCGCCGTTCCGCCGAATCCGGCGACCGTCCAGGTCACCGCCGGCCGCAGACCCGAGCGCGCGGTGCTGCGCGCCACCCGCGAGGAGTTGCGCAACGCTCCCGCTTTCGAGGCGAGCCGTTAGGCAGGCCTCGAAAGCACGCAGGTCAGGTGATGGGCAGGGCGGCTTTGCGGCCGCCCGTCAGCCCCCCGTGCGGCCGAGTTCCTCCAAGGCATCGAGCCAGGCGGTGCGGCGGCTTTCGCTCAAATTGCCGACGCTCCCGATCAGCGTCGTCTTGACGGGACCGAGTCCGACGAAACTCAGGATGTTGCGCTCGAGCGCCTTCACGCTGTGGCCGAGATAGAACCAGCGATAGACGAAGCCCGGCATCCCCATCGTGACCACCACCCGGGCGGACTTGCCCTTCAGGAGCCCGCCGCGCAGGGAACGCCCCTTGCGCGGCAGCGCGAAGCCCGGCCGGAATACCTGTTCGAAGAAGGCCTTCAGGAGCGCCGGCATCGAGCCGAGCCAGAGGGGATAGAGGATCACGAGGTGATCGGCCCAGGCGATCGCTCCTTGCGCCTCCGCGACCGCGGGCGGCGTCGGTCCTCCGTTCCACTCCTCCTGGCGGCGCAGCACCGGTACGTCGAGATCCGCCACGCGGACGACGCGCACCTCGGTGCCGCCCTCCCGCGCGCCCCGCGCGTAGGCCTCGGCGAGGGCGTGCACGAAGCGCGCCGGATCCGGGTCCGGATGGCCGTCGACGATGGCGATGCGGTTCGGCATGAGGCCTCCTTTGGGGACGAGATGGATCAGGCAGGGGCAAGGTCGAGGGTTTACGTGCTTCTCTCCTCCCTGCGAGGGAAAGGGAAGGGTGCATCACGAGCGCTTGAGCCGCCTTGACCTTGCGCAAGCGCCACCGGACCTTGGGGAACGTTGCGCCCTTCGCGGACGAGCGGAACGTCAGGACATCGAAGCTCGCTCGAAACTGGATCGAAGCAAGAACCTCGTTCGCGCTCCACCTCATCATGCAACGCTCCCTTCGGGGAGAACTTCAGGAGAGAGCCCATGACCTTCCGCCCCATCGCCCTCGCCCTCGGTCTCACGCTCGCGGCCGGCGGCGCCCTCGCGCATCACGGCTGGGGAAGTTACGACGCCGCCAAGAAGTTCACGATCACGAGCGCGGTCGAGAGCGTCGAATGGCAGAACCCGCATGTGCACGTGAAGGTGAAGCACGACGGCGGCACCTGGGAAGCGGTGCTCGCGCCCCCGTTCCGCATGGATGCCCGCGGCCTCAACCCGGATCTAGTGAAGGCCGGCACGCAGGTTGCCGTGGAGGGCTATCCCTCGACGCGGGTTCAGCGCGAGATGCGGGCGGAGCGGATCTCGGTGGCGGGCAAGACCTACGAGCTGCGCTAGGATCGTTCTTCGTACCAGTGGAAGCCGCTCTCGTTTCGACCGATCGCGTCGGCCCGCGAGCCCAATTCACTCCCACTCGAAGGCGCCGGAGCGCATGCCCGATTTCTACGCCGAGGCGCTTGCCGCCCTCGAGCATTCCGCCCTCGGCCATTTCGCCCGGCACTCGGCCTGGGGCTTCACGATCGCCAACGTGCTGCATGTGATCGGCGCCACCCTGGTGCTGGGATCGATCGCCGTGTTCGACATTCTCGTGCTCGCCCGAAGAGGCTGGATCGCCGCGCAGGCCGGGCGCGTGGCGATCCCGCTTGCGGCCGTGGGCCTCGCGCTCCAGGTCCCGACCGGATTCGTGCTGCTGGCCGCGGAGGCTTCGGCGCTCGGCCGGAACCCGGCCTTCCTCGCGAAAATGGCTTTCATCGCGCTCGGCCTCGTCAACATCGCGGCGCTCCACGGGCTCTTCCGGGGAAGCCTGCGCCGGGAGGTGCCGGACGGCGCCCGCGCCTTCGCGGCGTTCTCGCTTCTCGCCTGGACCGCCACGGTCGCGGCGGGCCGGCTGATCGCCTACCTATAAAGAAGAGAGGGCCGGCGCTGCATCGCCAGCGCCGGCCTTATGTTTCGCGCGAGCAGGGTTGAGCGAAGCGCTCCCGACCCGTCCTCCGCCCCGCCGCGTCGGATCGCGTCACGCGAGCACGGCTGAGCGGCGCAGCCCCATGAACTGCAACTCGGCATACATCGCGACCACCGCGGCCTGACCGAGGACGAAGGCCATGCCTGCCGCGGTCGGCTGAACCCAGCCGCTGAGGACGAGGAGCACGCTGTCGACGGCCCAGAGCAGGTTGAGGCCGATCACGGCCCAAACGGCAGGACGCGGTGCGTGATCGCGCAGACCGAGCCAAGCCACGAGGCCGACGAAGGGCACGAGCACGAGTCCCGCGCCGCGGAGCAATGCCGCCGGCAGGCCGAGGAGGCCCTCCAGGAATCCTGCTCCCGCAATCAACAGCACCACGCAGGCGCCGGTCGTGACGGCATCGGACAGAAGGGCCTGCCGCAGGAGGGGCGAGGGAAGGATGTGGGCGTTCGTCATGGATCTCTCTCCGTTGCATCGGCTCCTCGCGACGGCCGAGGAGTCGAGGGTGAGGGTGAGCCCATGCCGGCGGCCCGTCGATTACCTCCGAGGTCATCGGCTTGCATCGGAGCACCCGGTAGCGCTCCCGCATTGGAGCACCCACCGACGCTCCCGCATCGTCCGTCGGCGGGCCCGGCGAGCCACGCGAGCGCTTGTGCTCCGTCGATTACCTCCGAGGTCATTGGATTGCATTGGGGCACCCGCTAACGTCGCGCCATGCCAGCCCCGACCTCCTCCATCGGCGACCACCTGCGCGAATGGCGCCAGCGCCGTCGCATGAGCCAGCTCGACCTCGCCCTCGATGCGGAAATCTCGGCCCGACATCTGAGCTTCCTCGAGACCGGCCGCGCGAGCCCGAGCCGCGAGATGGTGCTGCGTCTCGCCGAGCACCTCGCGATTCCCTTGCGGGAGCGCAACGTGCTCCTCGTCGCGGCGGGTTACGCGCCGGTCTTCACCGAGCGCGCTTTGAGCGACCCGGCGCTGAGCGCCGCCCGCGCGGCCGTCGATCTCGTGCTGAAGGGCCATGAGCCCTATCCGGCGCTCGCGGTCGACCGGCACTGGATCATGCGGGCCGCGAACGGCGCCGTGGCGCCGCTGCTTGCCGGCGTCGATCCCGGCCTTCTCGAACCGCCCGTGAACGTGCTGAAGCTCAGCCTGCATCCGCAGGGTCTGGCGCCGATGATCGAGAATGCCGCCGAATGGCGCGCCCATCTTCTCGCACGCCTGCGCCAGGGGATCGAGGCCACGGGCGACCCTGTGCTGGTCACGCTCCTGAACGACCTGCGCGCATTGCCGGCTCCCGCGGGCCAGTCTCAGGGCGAGGATTACGGCGGCGTGGTCGTGCCCCTGCGGCTCCGCACCCCGCACGGGACGCTCGCGCTTTTTTCCACCACGACGGTCTTCGGCACCCCGGTCGACATCACCTTGCAGGAATTGGCCATCGAGGCCTTCTACCCCGCCGATGCCGAGACGGCCGATCGCCTGCGCGGTCTCGTACCGTCGTCATAGCGCCCGTCCGGACAGCATCCGACCGAACGCGCTCACGCATCGTCCTGAACGGCGTCGCTCCCCACGACGGGCGCCTCGAGCTGTTTCCTCTGACGTGAACTCGGCCGTTGTCTCCAAGTGGTCGCGTTCTCGTCCCGCGAACCGGATCCGCATCACGAGATCGACGCTCTCACACGGGGCGACGAGCGCATTCGCGCCCGTCGCCCGATTGCGCTCGCGCCATGCTATCCTTCGAGCCTGTCGATGAAGGCGGCCCCATCGCCGTGACACGGATGTCCGTCTCGGATCCGTCCGGCCGTGACGGCGCCGACGATTACGAGCGGGGAGCGAACGGGCTCACGCGTCGTCGTCGTTCGCGGCCTCGTCGTCCATGGAATCGATCTCGACGAGGAACACCACGTCGATCGGCTCGTCATCGTCGTCCGTCTCGTCCTCGTCCTCGTACTCCTCGTCGTTCATGGCCTCGTCGAAGGAATCGACCTCGTCCTCGGAGGCCGGGCGCACGGTCAGCGGCGACGTGCCGTCCCAGATCGGCTTTCCCTCGTGGGTCAGGGTCTTGAGATCCTCCTTGAACTCCTCGCTCTCGAAGAGACCCGAGGCCTCGTCCTGCGTGGCGTTGGTGACGACGATCGCCTTGCCTTTGATCTCGAGGGTAAACATGCGGCGTCCTTTCGTTGAGGCCCTACAGCATCTTCCGGTGAGATACCTCCTGCTCACGGGAAGAAAACGCGTCGCGATGGCGAAAAAGAGCTGATCCCACGCAGCGGGAAGCAGCCTTCGGTCGGGCGAGCCGGATCCGACTCCCACGACGGGAACGCGACAACGGAAGGCGAAGCCGGTCCCGCGAGGAGACCGACGCCGCCGTTCCGATGAATCCCACGACAACGCCGTAAGGGGCTTTTGGGTCGAGGTCGATCCGTCAGGGATCGTGGGCCCCAGGGAATACCCGGTACGGGATGAGATTCCTGAAGCCGCCGGGAGGTCCAAAGCGGCAGGGCCGCTGTCGGCCTCCCGGCCCCGGGATGCCCAGATTGCGGTGACCCCTTCGGGTCGTCGGTCGAGGCCCGCCCCACGAGAGGGCCGCGAGGGAGCGGCCCATCGGTGGGACCGGGCGTGGTGAGTTCGTCCGGCGGCGGGCAGCGCGGCGGATTCCATTCTGCGCAAGAGTCCAGATCGTTTCCTGCATGGCTGCCACGCTTCGGTGCAATGCAACTGGGGCCGCTCTCGCGCGTTCTGTGTTGGCCATGGCCAAGTTTAACTTATCCTTAACCCTTGCCGCGAGACCGGCCAGCGCTGCTGCCCCAGGGCCCGGCATTGGCCTGCGTGGCGCCATCGGAGCGGCCGCCCTCGCGTTCGCTCTCGTGGCCGGGATCGCCGCGCAAGCCGCGGCACCCGCCGATCGCAGCCCGTTCGACAGGCCTGCCGCTCTTGCTCCGAACCGGTTGGCAGCCGCGGCTCCGGACCTCGCGGCCCGCTTCGACCCCGCTGCCCGCGCGACCCATGTGACCGCAAGGGTGCCTGAGGCCTGTGCCGGGATCGACCTGCCCCTGGCCTGGACCCTTGTCCCCGGCGAGACCTCGCTCGTGGCTTCCCTCCGGCCGGCCCAGGGCCGTCCCAACAGGGCTCCCACCCTGGATCTCGCACTCCGCGACGCCCGGGATCTCCCGTCGGTGCCGACGCTGGCGAGCCGCGACGCCCCGCTCGCCACCGCCGACGACCTTCCCCGCCGGGCCGCCGCCGCCCTCCAGCGCGAGCAGGAGGAGACCCTCGGCCGCCCGGCCCAGACCGCGACCCTCACGCCCCTCACGACCACCGCCTGGCGCTGGACCGCCACCTGGCTCGACCCCCATCTCCCGGCTCCGCTCACCCGAGACACGGTCCTTCTCGCCCTCTCCCCGGCCTGGGTCCTCGAACTCACCCTGTTGGGGGCAGGCAGCCCGGAGGTCTACGAGGAGCTGATCGGGGAGGTGATGGGGCGCGTGCGGGTCGAGCGGGAGTGCTGACCGAGGCCACGAGCCGATCCGGCTTCACGGCTCTGTGCGCTCTTCCGCTGTTGCGTCAGGCCTCCGCTCGCCGGGCGCTCGCACTGCGGTCTCAGCGCCCCTTCCGCGCCGTCTGAGCCTTCACGGCGTTCTCGACCTTGTCGAGCTTGTCCTCGAGCTTATCGAGCTTGGCGAGGATCTGGTACAGGAGGTCGGGGGTGACGCGGACGTAGTCCACGGTCTCCCGGGTAGCCTTCGCGGTGGCCTTGGCGGCGTCGATGAGCTCGCGGGTTTCCGCTTCGGACATCGCCGGCGCGGTCTGGGCTCCGGCGGGTAGAGCGGTTAGCATCACCCATCCCGCTACCGCCATCGCGGCCCCGTGGTTCCACCCCTTCAGCATCGCCGACACTCCTCGAAAATCGTCATGGTTCGTGGCGGTCGAGCTTCACGATTAAGGGGGCGGGGTCAAGCACGCCGGTTCTCCTTGGCGGTGGCATGGCCTCGGGCTTGGTCCGACCACCCACGCCTGCGGGAGGTGATCCTGGTCGTGCTCCCGAGCGCCTTCCCTCCCCCTCCATGAGGGAGGGAGCGCGCCCGAGCGGCGGCGGGCACTTGACATATCTTCCTATGTTGTGCATGTATGTTGATGTCCGCTGCTCCTGGGGCGCGCTCGCGAGGCGTCGTGGTGCGAGCAGCGGAGACAAGGCTCGGGCCTGGGCAGGACACGCATCCCGCACCGGCCCGGCGATCTGCCCGGACCCCTCCGACTGAGAGGGGGACGTCGCGGGGCTCGCTCCTCTGCAGAGGGGAG
>JAESFL010000472.1_pt1 | contig 27319 bp, 24 predicted proteins | sample 9269401 | NCBI WGS metagenome assembly JAESFL01 (sample SAMN14506025, study PRJNA617098) | algae metagenome | isolation source: Gloeocapsa sp. UFS-A4-WI-NPMV-4B04 and co-occurring heterotrophs from desert... | place: USA: Utah | collected 2006-10-01 | reverse complement strand
AAGCCGTGACGGCGCTTACGGACGAGCTTGCTGGGCTGGTAGGTTCTCTTCATGATCGGTCTCCGGCGGTCGAGGTATCGACCCGGCGGCGCTTGTATTCAGCGCGCGGACCGTGCGTGGACCTCGAAATGGGATCTGCAAACGCGAAGGGCGCCCCGAACAGGGCGCCGCTTCGCAATGGCGCGGCTTATGGCGGAGGGGGCGCCGCAAGTCAATGACGCCATGGCGATGCGGATGCAGGGCTCGGGAGGGTGCTGCGACCCAAGCGCATCGTCCTCATGCGTACTGGTGGCGCAGCATCGCATTCGACCGCGTTTTCAGCCTTCGAAGCGGCCGGCATGCAGCTTTTTCGAGGGCATATCGAGCGTTTAACGCTGCGTTAACCTTTCCGTTGTACAAAGAGGCACATCCAGATTGTCTGGATCCTGATTGGGATCCCCGTCCAGTCTGTTTGATGCCTCCCTGTAAGACTCGTCACAGCCGCTCCCCTGGAGCGGCTTCTTTTTTGGCGCCGACGCCCCTGCCGGGCATCGCGCCCGCCGTTGCGCCGGCCCCGTTAACGTTAAAAAGAGGTGAACCCTCTCCCGGCTCGCGTTCGGCGCTACACTTGCCCCACTGGCTGCATTCGCACCGAGATCGTCCCGAGGCGGGACAGATGGTTCGCCGGCGGCACAGGAGGCAGGATGACCGAGTTCGACGTCACGTTCCGGGACGACCGTGAGTGGGTGAGCTTCGGCGAGTCCTACGTTTCGTCGGAGGCCTTCAAGACCCTGTTCCGCGAGGGTATGTTGCTGGTCGAGGAGACCGCGGCCTATCTCGACGGGGAGGGCAGGGCCGAATCGCGGCTGATCTCGCGCGATGCCACGCTCGCCTATGCCAGCGAAAGCATGCGCCTCACCACGCGGCTGATGCAGATCGCCTCCTGGCTGCTGGTGCAGCGGGCGGTCTCCGAGGGCGAACTCTCGTTGAGCCAGGCGCAGGAGGAGAAGACCCGCGTCAAGCTCGCCGAATCGGAGCGCGCCCTGCCGGAGGCCGGTGAGGCCTTCGCCGCCCTGCCGGTCCGGCTCCAGGATCTCGTGCGCCGCTCGCGCCGGCTGCACGCGCGCATCCTTCACCTCGATGCGCTGATCAGCGAGGACCGTCCCGTGCCGGTGCCGCGGGAGAGCCCGGTGACCGCGCAGTTCGGTCGCCTGCGGGCCGCGTTCGGCGGGGAGTGAGGCGTTCGGACGCGAAACGCCGTTCCCGGTGATCGAGGCCGGGGCCGGATCGGGCGCGTGCCATCAGCCGATGGCCGCGCCCGTTCGATTCGGGAAAAAGTGTCTGTTCCGGCACCGCCCCTCGGCGGACTCATGCGAACGGCGCGTTGTCCCTCGCGCACAAACGAAAACGGCGCCGCGAGCGGCGCCGTTTCAACGAACCGGACCGGAGTCCGTCCCGAAAAGAATCACTTCTTGCCGAAGCCGAGGCCGCCGAAGCGCGAGTTGAAGCGCGAGACGCGCCCGCCGCGATCGAGCATCTTCTGCTCGCCGCCGGTCCAGGCCGGGTGCGTGGTCGGGTCGATGTCCAGGTTGAGGACGTCGCCTTCCTTGCCGTAGGTCGAGCGGGTCTTGTACTCGGTGCCGTCGGTCATCACGACCTTGATGAAGTGGTAGTCGGGGTGCTCGGTCCCCTTGGCCTTGGCGGCCTCGTTCTTTGCCATGACGAATTCCTGAGGTAGCACGCCGACCGGCCCCGCCACTCAGGGGAGGAGCCAGGGGCAAAACATCGCGCGCATTCCGATGAAGGCGCGCCTATACCTCAGCCTCGGGCGACGGACAAGAGAGGACGGATCGGCGGTCGCAGGCGAAATCGCGGCACGGCCATCGGTCATGCCGTCTCGCGAGGTCCGGCCCGAACTGGAAATCGCGGCGCGTGCTGCTTATGCGATGGCCTGAGCCGAGAACGATAAGACAGAAGCGGCAAGGAACGGGACGAAACGATGTCGAGGAATGATGGCCCGCAGGCGTGACGCGTCGTCCGGCGCGAGGAGCGACAGAGGGAACGATATGGGGGGCGATCCGGGGGCGGCGCTCCGGGGGCGGGCGCCGCTCGGGGCGCTCAAACCTCTGATCCCCTTCGCGAGCCGCTATCGGGGCCGCATCCTCGCGGCGCTGATCTCGCTGATCGCGGCGTCGGGCGCGACGCTGGTCGTGCCGATCGCGATTCGCCGCGTGATCGACCACGGCTTCTCGCCGGAGGGGCAGGCCCTCATCAACTCCTACTTCGTGGCTCTGCTCGGCGTCGTGGCGGTGCTCGCGGTGTCGAGCGCCGGGCGCTATTATTCGGTGGTAACGCTGGGTGAGCGCGTCGTGGCGGATCTGCGCTCGGCGGTCTTCGCCCGTCTGACGAGCCTCGATCCGACCTTTTTCGACAAGTCGCAGTCCGGCGAGATCGTCTCGCGGCTGACGGCCGACGCGACGCAGGTCAAGGCGGTGTTCGGGGTCTCGATCTCGATCCTGCTGCGCAACCTGTTCCTGTTCGTCGGCGCCGTCGCCCTGATGGTCTGGACCAGCCCCGGCTTGTCGATCCTCGTGCTTGCCGCAATCCCGCTGATCGTCTTCCCGCTGATCCTGTCGGGGCGCGGTGTGCGCCGCCGGTCGCGCGCGGCGCAGGACCGGCTCGCGGACGCGTCCGCCTACGCGGCCGAAGCCGTCGGGGCCGTGCGCACGATGCAGGCCTTCGGCATGGGCCGCGCCACCGCCGAGCGCTTCGCGGGCGCCTCCGAGAACGCCTACCGGGCGGCGCGCGCCTCGATCACCGCGCGCGCCTTGCTCACCGGCGTGGCGATCTTCCTGATCTCGGCCTCGGTGGTCGGCGTCATGTGGTACGGCGCCAAGGAGGTGCTCGCCGGCACCACCACCGCCGGCCAGCTCTCGCAGTTCGTGCTCTACGCCGTGTTCGGCGCCAGTGCGCTGGGCCAGCTCTCCGAGGTCTACGGTGAACTTGCCCAGGCGGCGGGTGCCGCCGAGCGGCTCGGCGAGATCCTGGCCGCGGAGCCGGCGATCCGCTCGCCCGAGCACCCGGTCGCCCTGCCGAGCCCGGCGCGCGGCGCCGTCGCGTTCGAGTCGGTGCGCTTCCGCTACCCGACCCGGCCCGAGCACGCGGCCCTCGACGGCATCTCGTTTACGGCGGCACCGGGCGAGCGCATCGCCCTGGTCGGTCCCTCCGGCGCCGGCAAGACCACGGTGCTGCAACTGCTGCTGCGCTTCTACGATCCCGATGAGGGACGCGTGACGATCGACGGCGTACCCCTGCCGCAGGCCGATCTCGACGCGCTGCGCCAGCGCCTCTCTCTGGTGCCGCAGGACCCGGTGGTGTTCTCCGGCACGGTTCTCGAAAATATCCGCTACGGCCGTCCCGGCGCCAGCGAGGCGGAGGTGGAGGAGGCCGCCCGGCTCGCCAATGCCGACGGCTTCATCCGCGCCCTGCCGCAGAGCTACATGACGCTGCTCGGCGAGCGCGGCACCACGCTCTCGGGCGGGCAGCGCCAGCGCGTCGCCATCGCCCGCGCGATCCTCAAGGACGCGCCGATCCTGCTTCTCGACGAGGCGACCTCGGCGCTGGACGCCGAGAGCGAGCGCGCGGTGCAGAACGCCCTCGACCGGCTGATGCAGGGGCGCACCACCCTGGTGATCGCCCACCGGCTCGCGACCATCCGCGCCGCCGACCGCATCCTCGTCTTCGACGGGGGCAAGATCGTCGAGGAGGGCACGCATGAGAGCCTGCTCGCCCACGGCGCCCTCTACGCGCAGCTCGCGAGCCTGCAATTCGCCGACAGCTTCGACGAGAGTGCCCGATCCCGCGACCCGCGCCCGAAGCACGCGGCGGAATAGCGGGCGCAAAGGAGATCGATGGACCTCACCCGCTTTCCCCGCGTGGCGCTCACCGACGGGCCGACGCCGATCCGCTCCCTCGACCGGCTCTCGACCCATCTCGGGCTTGAGCTGAACGGCGTGCGCCTGTTCGTGAAGCGCGATGATGTCGGCCCGGTGGGCCTGGGCGGCAACAAGCTGCGCAAGCTCGAATTCCTGCTCGGCCAAGCCCTGGCGGAGCGGGCCGACACGGTGATCACCGTCGGTGCGCTGCAGTCGAATCACGCCCGGCTCGCCGCCGCCTCCGCCGCGCGGATGGGGCTCGCCTGCGAGCTGTTCCTCACCCGCAGCGTCCCGCGGGATGACGCCGACTACACGGCCAACGGCAACCGGCTGCTGCAGGATCTGTTCGGCGCCCGCGTCCACCTGCTGCCGGGTGAGGCCGATTCATGGTCGCAGGCCGAGGCACGCGCGGACGAGCTGAGAGGGGAGGGGCGGCGCGTCTTCGTCTTTCCCTCCGGTGGGTCGAGCCCGCTCGGCTGCCTCGGCTATGCCGCCTGCGCTGCCGAGATCCTGGAGCAATCGGCCAATCTCGGCCTCGGCTTCGCCCGCATCGTCGTGCCGAACGGCAGCTCCGGCACCCATGCCGGCCTCGCCGCAGGCCTCGCCGCCGCCGGCCGGGACCCGCATCTGGCCCAGTCCTACACGGTGCTGGCACCGGAGCCCGAGGCCCGGGCGGCGACGCTGGCCAAAGCCCGCGAGACCCTCGCGCTGATCGACGGCGGCCTGACTCTTTCCGACGATGCCATCCGCGTGGACGGCGCCCATCGCGGGCCGGGCTACGGCATCCCGACCGAGGGCATGCGCGAGGCCGTGCGGCTGATGGCGCGGACCGAAGGGCTGCTGCTCGATCCGGTCTACAGCGGAAAGGCGTTTGCCGGCTTGCTCCACGATGTACGCACGGGCGCCTACGAGCGCGGCGCGGCGGTGCTGTTCGTGATGACCGGCGGGGTGCCAGGATTGTTTGCGTATCGGAGCGAGTTTTAGCGGCCCAACCCTCACCCTCTGCGGGGTAGGGTGCCTCGTGGATGCGAGGTGAGAGAGGGGACGACGCTTCCGGAGGAACCTTAACCGGCTCCCACCCGACCCTCCTTTAAGGGTCACCCACTCCCGCAGAGGGGAGAGGGATTGCTCTCACCGCTCGGTCAGCTTCATCTCGATCCGGCGGTTGCGCGAATAAGCCTCCTCGCTCGTTCCCGAATCGAGCGGCTGGAACTCGCCGAAAGCGCCCGCGAGCAGTCGCTGCGGCGGAAGCCCCTTGCTCCGCAGATACTGTACGACCGCGATGGCGCGCGCCGCCGAGAGCGCCCAGTTCGAGGGAAACTGCGCCGACTGGATTGGTCGCGCGTCGGTGTGGCCGTCGACGCGCAGCACCCAGGGGATGTCGGCGGGGATTTCTTTGGCGATGTCGAGGATCGCCCCGGCGATCCGGTCGAGTTCCGGCCCGGCCTCCGGCTTCAGCGCCGCGGAGCCCGCCGCGAACAGCACCTCGGATTGCAGGACGAAGCGATCGCCGACGATGCGCACATCCGTGCGGCTCCCGATGACTTGGCGCAGGCGTCCGAAGAAGTCGGAGCGGTAGCGGGCGAGTTCCTGCACCCGCTGGGCGAGCGCGACGTTGAGGCGGCTGCCGAGTTCGGCGATGCGGGCCTGGCTCTCACGGTCGCGGGTCTCGGACGCCGCCAGCGCGTCCTCCAGCGCCGCGAGCTGGCGGCGAAGCGCCCGGATCTGCTCGTTGAGCAACTCGACCTGGTTCTGCGCCCGCTGCGTCGCCCCGCGCTCGGCGGCGAGTTGCGCGTCGACGTCGGCGCTCTTGCCCTGTGCCGCCTCGCTGGCATCGGCGAGCGCCCGGAGGCGGTCGCGCTCGGCCTCCGTGGCGGTCAGCGTGTTGCGCAGGCCCGAGGCGGCCTCCTCCTGGGCGCGGCGGCTGGAGCGCTCCAGCGCCAGCAGGTCGGTGAGGTCGGCGATCTGACGGTTGAGGCGGTTGAGCACCGCGTCGCGTCCGGTCAGCTCCTGCGACAGGAAGAACTGCCCGACCACGAAGACGGTGAGCAGGAACACGACCGCGAGCAGAAGGGTGGCGAGCGCATCGACGTAGCCCGGCCAGACATTCAGGCTGCGCTGCGAGCGCGCGCGGGCGGAAGCCATCTCAGCACCCCTCCCGCTGCCGCGAGAGCGGCTCTGATATTTGAGGGCGCATGGTCTTCACGCGAACCGGCCTCCACTTCGCTCGACCATGCTCTTAATTGACCTTCTCGCGCGCCAGCCGGTCGAGCACCTGCTTCAGCTCGCGCTCGCGGGCGGCCTGGGCCTCGACCCAATCGCGGATCATCTGCTGCTCGGCGCGCATATGCTGCACCAGCCCCTGGATGCCCTCGGCGAGATTGGTCATGGCCTGGGTCGCGCCCCGGCCCCCCGCTCCCTCGGCGATGACGCCGCTGAGCCGATCCACCGCGGCCTGAAGCTCGCGGGCGATGGCCGGGTTGTGTTCCGGCGCCGGCCGGGCGGCGACGGTGGTCGTGGCGACCGCCTGCTCCTCGCCGGAGAAGAGCCAGTCTTCCAGTTCGTTGTGGAAGCGCGAATGGGCTTGGCCTGCCTGCAGATCGAGGAAGCCGACGATCAGCGAGGAGGCGAGGCCGAACAGCGAGGCGGAGAAGGCGAGGCCGATGCCGGAGAGCGGAACCGCGAGCCCGCTCTTCAATTCGTCGAACATGACGGCCGCGTCTCCGCCGCCGCGCATGCCGCCGATCACCGAACCCACCGCCGAGAGCGTCTCGATCAGGCCCCAGAAGGTGCCGAGCAGGCCGAGCAGGATCAGGATGCCGGCGATGTAGCGCAGGATCTCGCGGCCCTCGTCGAGCCGCACAGCGGTGGTGTCGAGATGGGCGCGGGTGGAGGTCAGCGTCACGCCCTCGCGCCGAGCCGCGATGGCCGGCAGCAGGGGCACCAGCAGGGTCGGCCTCTCCTTCGGGTTCTGCCCGGCGGCGACCGCGTTGACGTAGCGCACCTCGCGAAACAGCCGTGTCACCTGCCCGAAGGCGAGCAGCACCGCGATCAGCAGAACGCCGAGGATCAGGCCGTTCAGGCCCGGATTGGCGAGGAAGGCCGGGGTGATCTGCTTGTAGAGGACGAAGGCGAGGAAGCCCGCGAGCGCCAGGAACACCAGCATCCGCACCAGCGTCATGCCGGGCTTGGCCACGGGGGGCGTATCGGGGGACGCGGAACGGGCCGCCATCGGGTCCATACTCGAGTTGGGGCCTGACGCCGGGACCGGCGGCACCGCTGTGACGAAATCGGCGGCACTCTGGCGGCTCGGCCGGCCGCGATCAAGTCGCGGCGCGCGCTCGTTCAACGCGCCCTGACGCGGGAACTCAGTCCCAGGCGCGCGGCCAAGTCTCTTCCAGATGCGGCCCGAGCCGCACCGCCCAGACCTGCTTGGCCAGTCCCGTCGCGTCGTCGGTCTCGACCGCGACCCCGCACAGCGTGCCCTCGCCGGTGGCCGCTTCGAGCCGCGAGCCCGGCGTCTTCTGCAGGAAGCGGCGCACAGGCTCGTCCTTCTGCATGCCGAGGATCGAGTCGTAGTCGCCGCACATGCCGGCGTCGGACAAATAGGCCGTGCCGCCGGGCAGGATGCGGTGGTCGCCGGTGGGCGCGTGGGTGTGGGTGCCGACGACAAGGCTGGCGCGGCCGTCGAGGAAATGCGCCATGGCCTGCTTCTCGCTGGTCGCCTCGGCGTGCATGTCGACGATGACCGCATCCGCCGCGGCCCCGAGCGGGCACGCATCGAGTTCCCGGTCAGCCGCGGTGAAGGGGTCGTCGAGGGGGTCGAGATAGATCCGGCCCATGACGTTGACGACGAGGACGCGGGCGCCGCGCGCCGTCTCGATCACCGTCGCGCCCCGGCCCGGCGTTCCGGGCGGGTAGTTCGCGGGCCGGATCAGCCGGGGCTGGCGGGCGATGAAGACGAGCGCCTCGCGCTGGTCGAAGGAATGGTTGCCGAGCGTCACCGCGTCGGCGCCGGCCTGGAGGATCTCGTCGCAGATCGATTCGGTGATGCCGAAACCGCCGGCCGCGTTCTCGCCGTTGATGACCACGCAATCGAGCCGCCAGCGCTCGCGAAGACCGGGAAGACGTTCGGTGACGGCGTGGCGGCCGGGGCGTCCGACGATGTCGCCGAGGAAGAGGATGCGCATCGTAAACGGTTCAGCCTTGCCGGAGCGGGACGGGTCCGGTCTCGGTGACGAGATGGTCGAGGGGACGGTCGTGCGGCTCGGCCGGGACGCGCTCGATCTCCTGGACGGAGAAGGCGATGCCCACCGTCAGCACCGGACCGTTCTTCGAGAGCCGCTCGATCGCCTGATCATAGTAGCCCGCGCCGTAGCCGATGCGCTGGCCCGCGCGGTCGAAGGCAGCGAGCGGCACGATCAGGGCGGTGGGGTCGAGGGGCGGAAGATCGTCGCGCGGCTCGCTGAGGCCGAAGCCACCCTGAACCAGTTCCTCGCCCGCCCGCCATTCGCGGAAGACGAGGCCCTGCTTGGTGACCTTCGGCAGGGCCACCCGCTGGCCGCGGGCGAACAGGCGCTCGATCAGCGGGCGCGGGTCGATCTCGGAGCGGATCGGCCAGAAGGCGCCGACCAGCGGCGCCTGCGCGAGTTCGGGAAGGCCCGCGATCGTCTCGGCGGCGGCGAGCGAGCCGGCGGCACGGGCCTCGGGCGAGAGCGCATCGCGGCGCTTGAGCGCCTCGGCGCGGAGGCTCGCCTTGAGCGAGCGTTCAGGGGAAGAGTGCGGAGCCACTTGAGCCGTTGGAGTGTCGATCCCGGGAAACCTACAGAGTAGGTGGGCGCCGTGTTGGCCAAGTCCACGGACGAGGCCAGTGACAGCTCCCGAGGGAGTCGATAAGGCCCCGGGGAAAGTTCTCCTGACGAACTCTGCAGCCCCGCCTGCCAGAGATAGACCTGCCGGGGCTCGGGCGCCAGGGGGCGATCGCGTTGCGCTCCAGAAATTCGAAGCCGGCACCATGATCCAGCTGCGGCATCTTCGTCTCGCGGCCGGTCGTCCGGCCCCTCTCGACCGCCACGTTCAATCTCGTCCTTGCTCGCCCTTGCCGCCCGAGGGCCCGACCGATTGGCCCGACAGCGCCCGCGCGAGTCGGTCGATGCGCTCGGCGGCGACGCCGACGCCCCCCGCGAGCCGCGCCTGCTCTGCGGCGCCCTGGGCCGCGTTGCGCTCCAGATCGGCGATGCGGCGGCGGGCCTCGTGCAGCTCGTCGGCCAGCGTCAACGAGGCCATCACGTGCAGGCGCATGTCGCCGATCTCGCCGAAGGTGCCGCGCATCTCGGTGACCCGGTCGTCGAAGCTCTTGGCGAGCGCCGCGAGATGGTCCTCCTCGCCGGGGCCGCAGGCCATCCGATAGCTCTTGCCCGCGATGGTGACGTTGACGTGCGGCATCCGCGTTTGAACCTGACTCGAACTCAGCGCCCGGTCGGGCCGGACAGGACGTCTTCCACGGTCTCGATGGCACGATCGAGGCGGCGGTTGACCTCGCCGGTGGTGCTCGTCATCCGCGCGAGCCGCGCGCCCGCCGCGTCGAGTTCGGCGGCGAGCCGCACCCGGTCCTCTTCGAGCAGGGCGAATTCCGTCTCCCGGTCGCCGCGGCTGCGCTCGGCTTCGAGCTTACGGGCCACCGCCGTCTCCAGCAGCGCGAGCGCCGTGTCGAGTCGGTGCAGCGCCTCTTCCAGGCTGCCGCCCTGCTGCTCTCGCGCCTGCGCCGCCCTTGAATCCGCTCGCGCCATAATCACCCGTCGGTTGCCGTTTCGCCGGAGCCTGCCACGGAACGCGCCCGGCGCCGCGGCGGCCAGAACGCAAACGGCCGACCGCGGACGAACTTTCGCGGTACTCCGAACCTTCGCGGCCAACAGGTTTCAGCCAAGAGCATTCGAAATTCCAGACAATTCACAGGCCTACCCACGATCTTTGACAGTCCGGAGGGCCATGTTAGAGAGCCGGCGCCCGGCCCCGATCCCCCGGCGCGGGGCCGCCCAACGGATTCCCAAAACCGTGATCTTTTCCGGCTCTCCGCTCAGACCGTCCGCCGACCGGACGGGTGCGGGCCGCGTCACGGTTCATCCCCGGTTCAGTCCCGCCCCGTTTGGAGCGGTCTCATCGTCTTCGGGCGCCGCGCGCGAATGCCTCCGGCGGGCCCGACCTGCTTCCCATCGGCGCGCGGGTGCGCCCCATCACGAAGGAGTCACGCCGTGACCGTCAAGGTTGCCATTAACGGATTCGGGCGCATCGGCCGCAACGTGCTGCGTGCCATCGTCGAGGCCGGCCGCACCGATATCGAGGTCGTCGCGATCAACGATCTCGGCCCGGTCGAGACCAACGCCCATCTGCTGCGCTACGATTCCGTGCATGGCCGGTTCCCGGCCGAGGTCGCGGTCGAGGGCGACGACATCGTCATCAACGGCAAGCGCATCCGAGTCACCGCCGTGCGCAACCCGGCCGAGCTGCCGCACCGCGATCTCGGTGTCGACATCGCGATGGAGTGCACCGGCATCTTCACCTCGAAGGACAAGGCGAAGGCCCACCTCGACGCCGGCGCCAAGCGCGTCCTCGTCTCGGCACCTGCCGACGGCGCCGACCTGACGGTGGTCTACGGCGTCAACCACGACCGGCTCACGGGCGAGCACCTCGTCGTCTCCAACGCCTCCTGCACCACGAACTGCCTCGCGCCGGTCGCCAAAATCCTCCACGAGACGGTGGGCATCGAGCGCGGCTTCATGACCACGATCCACTCCTACACCAACGACCAGCCGTCGCTGGATCAAATGCACAAGGATCTCTACCGGGCGCGCGCCGCCGCGCTGTCGATGATCCCGACCTCGACCGGTGCCGCCAAGGCCGTCGGCCTCGTCCTGCCGGAGCTGAAGGGCAAGCTCGACGGCACCGCGATCCGCGTGCCGACCCCGAACGTCTCGGCGGTCGATCTCGTCTTCACCGCCAAGCGCGAGACCTCGGTCCAGGAGATCAACGACGCGATCAAGGCGGCGGCCGCGGGCCCGCTCAAGGGCGTGCTCGGCGTGACCGACCGGCCGAACGTGTCGATCGACTTCAACCACGATCCGCACTCGTCCACCTTCCACCTCGACCAGACCAAGGTCATGGACGGCACCTTCGTGCGCATCCTGTCCTGGTACGACAACGAGTGGGGCTTCTCGAACCGCATGGCCGACACCGCCGTGGCCATGGCCAAGCTGATCTGACGCTCTAGCTACGCTTCCATGGGAGCGGCCGGCCGTCTGCGTCGGCCGCTCCGGACTGCCTTCGAGTTTCCTTAGGCGAGCCCGGCTCGCCGAAGATCCAAGGTGCGTATGCGATGACCGAGACTTCGCCGGCCAAGCCTTCCGGGGGCGCCTTCATTCCCCCGACCTCTTCCTCCTCCTCCGCGCCGTCCGCCGCGACGCCTGTTGCCGCGGCCCCTTCGCCGAGCGTCGGCAAGGCCGAGCTGCCCGCCTCCGGCGCCGGCCATCACGCCGACCAGCTTGCCCGCATCGAGGACAAGACCGCGCGCATCGAGGACAAGTACGCCCGCTCCGAGGCGCTGCTCTCGCGCGTCGAGGAGAAGGTCGAGTCGGCCTCGGCCCGGATGAACGATGCGGCCCGTCAGGCTGACCTCTCGTCGCTTCGCAGCGAAGTCCGCACCCTGTCCGACCGGGTCGGCCGCCTGCCCGGCACCGGTGCCCTCGTTCTGACCGCGATCATCACGGCCGTGCTGACCGTCGCGCTGATGGTGGCCGTGCAGCGGCTGAACCTCGACCGGATGCTGCCGCACGGCGTTGGTGGCCAGAGCCAGACCACGCCCGCCACTCCCCCGGCCTCCAACCCTTAGGACCAGGCACGATCGCGCCACGATCATGCCCGGCCATAAGCTCCTGTTTTGCCGCGCTCTCTCACGCCGAACCGGTATCCACTTCGGCGGAGAGCGATCTGAGAAGAACCCGACGCCGCCATGACGGATTTCCGCACCCTCGACGATGCCGGCCCGCTTAAGGGCAAGCGCGTGCTGCTGCGCGTCGATCTCAACGTGCCGATGGAGGGCAGCCGCGTCACCGACGCGACCCGGATCGAGCGCGTGGTGCCGACGATCCGCGAGATCGCCGACGCGGGCGGACGGGTGATCCTGCTCGCGCATTTCGGCCGCCCCAAGGGCAAGCCGGACCCGAAGGATTCATTGAAGCCGATCCTGCCGACGCTGTCCGAAAAGCTCGGCCGTCCGGTGGCCTTCGGTGAGGATTGCGTCGGCGAGGCCGCCGCCAAGGCAGTCGCGGCGCTGAACGACGGCGACGTGCTGCTCCTCGAAAACACCCGCTACCACGCGGGTGAGGAGAAGAACGACGCCGAGTTCGCGCAGGCGCTGGCCGCCAACGGCGACCTCTACGTCAACGAGGCGTTCTCTGCCGCCCACCGCGCGCATGCCTCGACCGAGGGACTCGCCCGTTTGTTGCCGGCCTATGCCGGCCGCCTGATGCAGGCCGAACTCGACGCGCTCACCAAGGGCCTTGAATCCCCGGCCCGCCCGGTCATCGCCATCGTCGGCGGCGCCAAGGTCTCGACCAAGATCGACCTTCTCGAAAACCTCGTCGCCAAGGTCGACATGCTGGTGATCGGCGGCGGCATGGCCAACACCTTCCTGCACGCGCAGGGCAAGGATGTCGGCAAGTCGCTGTGCGAGAAGGATCTCGCCGAGACCGCCCAGCGCATTCTGGCCGCGGCCAAGGAGAAGAACTGCACCATCATTCTGCCGGCCGACGCGCTGGTCGCGCGCGAGTTCAAGGCCAACGCCGAGAACGAGACCGTGACGGTCGATGCCGTGCCCTCCGACGCGATGATCCTCGATGTCGGCGCCTCCTCGATCGCCACGATCGACGGCGCCATCGACGAGGCGCGCACGCTGGTCTGGAACGGCCCGCTCGGTGCCTTCGAACTGACGCCGTTCGACACCGGCACGGTGGCGGTGGCCCGGCACGCGGCGGCCCGAACCAAGGCCGGTCAGCTCGTCAGTGTGGCGGGCGGTGGCGACACGGTGGCGGCGCTCAACCATGCGGGCGTCGGCGAGGATTTCTCCTACGTCTCGACGGCCGGCGGCGCCTTCCTCGAATGGCTCGAGGGCAAGGAACTGCCCGGCGTCGAGGCGTTGCGCGCGAAGGGTTAGCGCCGCGCCGTAACCCTCCTCCCTCTGCGGAGAAGGGGCCCGCGGAGCAGGCGGGAGAGGGAGGCGACGCCTTCCGGAAGGGCCTGAGCCGGCCGCTCACCCGACCCCCCTTCGGAGCCCAACTTCTCCTGCAGAGGGGAGAGGGAGAACGGCGCGGAGTAAGTCCAAGTTTTTCACGCCGCGGCACCGGCTTGCGGCGCGGCGGCACCTATATTGGCCTCAACACGGGACAAGCCCGGCTGAGGCCGCATCGCACGAGGATCGAACCATGGCACGCATCACCCTCCGGCAGCTCCTCGATCACGCCGCCGAGTACGGCTACGGCGTGCCCGCGTTCAACCTGAACAACATGGAGCAGGGGCTCGCCATCATGGCGGCGGCGGATGCCACCGACTCGCCAGTGATCCTGCAGGCGAGCCGGGGTGCGCGCGCCTACGCCAACGACGTGGTGCTGGCCAAGCTGATCGACGGCCTCGTCGAGATCTACCCGCACATCCCGGTGTGCATGCATCTCGACCACGGCAACAACGAAGCCACCTGCGCCACGGCGATCCAGTACGGCTTCACCTCGGTGATGATGGACGGCTCGCTCAAGGCCGACGGCAAGACCCCGGCCGACTACAATTACAACGTTGAGATCACCCGCAACGTCACCAAGATGGCCCACTGGGCCGGCGTCTCGGTCGAGGGCGAGCTGGGCGTGCTCGGCTCGCTGGAGAGCGGCCAGGGCGAGGCCGAGGACGGCCACGGCGCCGAGGGCGTCCTGTCCCATGACCAGCTCCTGACCGATCCGGACGAGGCGGTGAAGTTCGTGGCCGCCACCAAGGTCGATGCGCTGGCCGTCGCCATGGGCACCAGCCACGGCGCCTACAAGTTTACCCGCAAGCCGGACGGCGACGTGCTCGCCATGGGCGTGATCGAGGAGATCCATCGCCGCCTGCCGACGACCCACCTCGTCATGCACGGCTCGTCCTCGGTGCCGCAGGATCTTCAGGACATCATCAACCAGTATGGCGGCCAGATGAAGCCGACCTGGGGCGTGCCGGTGGAGGAGATCCAGCGCGGCATCAAGCACGGCGTGCGCAAGATCAACATCGACACCGACAACCGCATGGCGATGACCGGTCAGATCCGGAAGGTGCTGACCGAGAACCCCTCCGAGTTCGATCCGCGCAAGTACCTCAAGCCGGCCATGGAGGCGATGACCAAGCTGTGCAAGCAGCGCTTCGAGGAGTTCAACACCGCCGGCCAGGGCTCGAAGATCCGCCCGATCTCGGTGGCCGAGATGGCCAAGCGCTACGCCAACGGCTCCCTCGACCCGAAGATCGACGCCTAATCCGATCATGGCCGAGAAAGACTCGGCGGCGCCGCGGCCCCGCCTCGCCCTCCTCACCCCCTACAGCCTCGGTCCAGCCGAAGCCGAGGCGACCGCCGCGGCGCTCGACGCGGCCTGCGCCGCGGGCGACGTGGCGGCGGTGATCCTGAGGCTGGCGGCCGCCGACGAGCGCAGCCTCGTCGGCCTCGTCAAGAAACTGGCGCCGTCGGCACAGGCGCGCGGCGCGGCGGTGCTGGTCTGCGTGCCGGGATTTTCCGGCGATATCGTCTCCGTCGCCGCCCGCGGCGGAGCGGACGGCGTGCATCTCGACCGTGCGGACGAGGACACCCTGCGCGATTGGCGCGGGCGCCTGCGCGACGGGCGCATCCTCGGGACGGGCGGCGTGCTCGGCTCGCGGGATGCGGCGATGGTCGCGGGCGAGACCGGCGTCGATTACCTGATGTTCGGCGGGCTCTTCCCCGATGGGGTTGCCCCCGACGCGGAGGAGGTGCGCGAGCGCGCGACGTGGTGGGCCGAGATCTTCGAGACCCCGTGCATCGCGGTCGCGACCGCCGCCGGGGATGTTGCGGCGCTGGCGCGAGCGGGGGCGGAGTTCGTCGGGCTGGAAAGCGGCCTGTGGCGCGACGATCCCGAAGGTGTGCGGGCCGCGCAGGCGCAGCTCGATCAGGTGTGATGATCTTTTTTAATGAGAGGAATGGGGCGAGGCGCTCAAAGGCCCTCCTGCTGCTGCGGGGGAGGGGCAGAATGGCTCTCGGGCGTGCGGGGACAGCCCTCTTCGGAGCCGGGGCTCGGTCCCTCTCGACCTTGAGCGCTTGCGCCATCCTCGGCATCGGCGGGCTGCACGCCGCCCCGAACCAGCCGACGGCGAAGGCGCCCGCTGCGCAGACGCCGGCCAAACCGAACCAGCTCGATCTGAAGCGCGAGCTGCCCTCGCCCTACTCGCCCAATGCCGAGGGGGCGAAGCCGGCCGCCGCGAACCCGAATGCCGACGTGGCCTACGGCGCCTACCAGCGCGGACGCTACGTCACGGCCTTTCGCGAGGCGACGCGGCGTATCGAGGCGAACCCGAAGGACGCCGCGGCGATGACGCTGCTCGGCGAACTCTACAATCAGGGCCTCGGGGTGAAGCAGGACCCCAAGCGGGCCCACGAATGGTACCGGCTCGCCGCCCTCCAGAACGATGCCAACGCCATGGCCTCCCTCGGCATGATGGCGATGGACGGGCGCGGGCAGCCGAAGGACGAGAAGGCCGGCCGCGCCTGGCTCGAACAGGCGGCGCGCAAGGGTCAGCCCACCGCCAGCTACAACCTCGCGCTGATCCAGCTCGCCAGCGACAAGCCGGCCGATCTCGCCGCCGCCGTCGCCAATTTCCGCACAGCCGCCGAGGCCGAGGTTCCCGCCGCGCAATACGCGCTCGGCGTGCTCTATCTGCAGGGCAAGGGCGTTCCCAAGGACACGACCCAGGCCGCGCAATGGTTCCGACGCGCCGCCGACAACGGCGATCTCGGGGCCGAGGTCGAGTTCGCGATCCGGCTGTTCAACGGTGACGGCGTGCCCAAGGACGAGGCGCGCGCCGCCCGCTACTTCCTGCACGCGGCGCAGCGCGGCAACGCCATCGCCCAGAACCGGATCGCCAAGCTCTTCCTCTTCGGCCGCGGCGTGCCGAAGAACCTCGTCGAGGCCGCGGCCTGGAACCTCGCCGCGGCGTCGCAGGGTCGGTCCGATGCCGGGCTCGATCAGGCGACCGCCGGCCTCACCCCGGACGAGCGCAAGCGCGCCGAGTTGCTGGCGGCGGACCGGACGGGCCTTTCACCGTAGCGCCCGGCGGCACCCGCGCGACAGGAGTCCGAATGACGTCCAGCCTCCTTCGCCGCAAGCCCTTGCGCCGGGAGCCCGACGGGGAGCGACGGCTGGCTCGGACGCTGAGCTGGCCCCACCTCGTGGCGCTCGGTGTCGGCGCGATCGTCGGAACCGGCATTCTCACGCTGATCGGCGTCGGGGCGGCCAAGGCCGGGCCGGCGGTCATCTTCTCCTTCGCCATCGCCGGCGCGATCTGCGCCTGCGCCGCACTGGCTTACGCCGAGATGGCGACGATGATCCCGGTCTCGGGCAGCGCCTATACCTACAGCTACGTCGTGCTCGGCGAGTTGCTGGCCTGGATCATCGGCTGGAGCCTGATCCTCGAATACTCGCTCGTGGTGAGTGCGGTGGCGGTCGGCTGGTCCGGCTACGCCGCACCGCTCCTCGAAAGCCTGTTCGGTTTTCCCAAGCCGCTGATGCAGGGACCGGAGGCGGGCGGCATCGTCAATCTTCCGGCCGTCGCGATCATCGTCCTGGTCGCCGTGCTGCTTCTGCGCGGCACCCGCGAGAGCGCCACGCTCAACGCCGCCCTGGTTCTGGTGAAGATCGCCGCGCTGATCGTCTTTGTGGCCTTCGCCCTGCCGGCTTTCGAGGCCACCCATCTCGAGCCGTTCAATCCGTTCGGCTTCTCCAAGGGCGTGGGCGCCGACGGGGTCGAGCGCGGCATCATGGCCGCGGCCGCGATCATCTTCTTCGCTTTCTACGGCTTCGACGCGATCGCCACCGCCGCGGAGGAGACGCGCAATCCCGGCCGCGACCTGATGATCGGCATCGTCGGGTCGATGGCGGCCTGCGTCCTGATCTACGTCGCGGTGGCCGTCGCCGCGGTGGGGGCCGTCTCCTACACCCGCTTCGCCGGCAGTCCGGAGCCACTGGCGCTGATCCTGCGCGAACTCGGCCGGCCGCTGGTGGCGCAGTACCTCGCGGCCTCCGCCGTGATCGCTCTGCCCACCGTCATCCTCGCCTTCTTCTACGGGCAGAGCCGCATCTTCTTCACCATGGCCCGCGACGGGATGCTGCCGCAGGGCCTGGCTCAGGTCTCGCCGGCCGGAACGCCGGTGCGGATCACCCTCTTCACCGCCGCCGTCGTGACCGTCCTCGCCGGGCTCGTTCCGCTGGGCGAACTCGCGGCACTCGCCAATGCCGGGACGCTGGCAGCCTTTATCGCGGTCGCGGCCTGCATGCTGGTGATGCGCGTCCGCGCGCCCAAGGCGCCGCGCACCTTCCGCGCCCCGATGCCCTGGCTGATCGGCAGCATCACGATTCTCGGCTGCGGATACCTGTTCTTCAGCCTGCCCACGACGACCCAGCTCTGGTTCGCGGTCTGGAACGTGTTCGGGTTGATGTTCTACGCCCTCTACGGCCGCAGGCACGCGGTGGCCGCGGCCGGTTAGCCGGCGGGCGAGCCGACGCCCACGAGATCGCGCAGGACCGCCGGGAGCAACTCCGGAAGATCCTCGGAGATCAGCCCCGGCCCGAACCGCAGGCCCGCATCGCCGTGCAGCCAGACGGCGGCGCAGGCCGCTTCGAACGGCTCCATGCCCTGCGCCAGCAACCCGGCGATGATGCCGCCGAGCACGTCGCCGGAGCCGGCGGTGCCAAGATGCGGCGTGCCGTGATCGTTGATCGCCGCGCGCCCGTCGGGGGCGGCGATCACCGTGTCGGCCCCTTTCAGCACCACCACCGCCCCGGCGATCGCGGCTGCCCGCGCCGTCCGCTCGGACTTGCTGAGCCCCTCCGCCACAGCGTCCGTGCCGGAGAACAACCGGGCGAACTCGCCCTCGTGGGGCGTGAGCACCGCCCGCGCTTCGCCGTCCCGGATATGGCGGGACAGCGTGCGCACTTCGCTGCGGAAGCTCGTGAGCGCGTCGGCGTCGAGCACCAGGGCACGCCCGGCCCCCGCCGCGACCGCGACGAGGTCACAGGTGGCCGGGCCGGTGCCGAGTCCGGGCCCGAGCAACAGCGCGTTCAGCCGTTCATCGGCCAGCATATCGTCGAGGTCGTCGGCGCTCTCGCAAGCGCGCAGCATGATCGCGGTGAGGTGCGCGGCGTTCTCCGCCAGCGCCGCGGCGGGCGAGGCCACAGTGACGAGGCCCGCGCCGATCCGCAACGCACCGCGGGCGGCGAGCCGGGCCGCACCGGTGCGGTGGGCCGGGCCCGACAGCACGAGGGCATGGCCGCGGGTGTATTTGTGGCTGCCTGCGGTGAGCCGCGGCAGCCGCCACAGACCGGGCGCGTTGCGATAGAGCGCCCGCGCCTCCCCGGCGAGCCCGGCGGCGAGGGCGGCCTCGCCCGTGCCGATCTGAGCGACGTGCAGCGCGCCGCAATGCGTCCGCCCCGGTTCCAGAAGGTGGCCGGGCTTGAGCGCGACGAAGGTCACCGTCTCGGTCGCCTCGATCGCGAGGCCGCGCACCGCGCCGCTGTCCCCGTCGATGCCGCTCGGCACATCGACCGCCACCACGGGGATGCCGGAGCGGTTGACGGCCTCGACCAGGGCGCGAGCGGCCCCTTCCAGATCGCGGCACAGGCCGGCGCCGAACAGGGCATCGATGATGAGATCGACCAGCGGAATGTCCGCTTCCGCGGTACCGATCGGGCCGGTCCAGGCCTCGGCGGCGAGGGCCGCGTCGCCCTTGAGCGCGGCACGCTCGCCGAGCAGGCGCAGATCGATGCGGTAGTTAGCCTCTGCCAGCAGGTGGGCGGCCACGAAGCCGTCGCCGCCATTGTTGCCGGGGCCGCACAGGACGAGGATCCGGCCGCCATCCGGCGCCAGGGCACGGGCGCGTCTGGCGACCGCGGCGCCGGCCGCCTGCATCAGGGTCAGGCCGGGCGTGCCGGCGGCGATCGCCGCAGCATCGACCCGGCGCACCGCCTCAACGGTGAGCAGCCGCTCCGCGGCCTTCGGGTGTTTCACCGGCTCATGCATGCAACTGGCTCACGCTCTGCCCGAAAATTCATCGATTTCGGCGTCATTGCCTACATATTCCGCTTTGTTTGCACATTGCCTGCGCAACTTACCGGCCTCGTCATCCAAATCGCCGTGGCGGTGACGCGGTGGCGATGGTACATAATTGGCTGACTGAGAGACGAGGCGGATCGGGCTTTTCCGGATGAAGAAGATCGAGGCGATCATCAAGCCGTTCAAGCTCGACGAGGTGAAGGAAGCCCTCCAAGAGGTCGGCCTCCAGGGCATCACCGTGATCGAGGCGAAGGGCTTCGGCCGGCAGAAGGGCCACACCGAACTCTACCGCGGCGCCGAGTATGTCGTGGACTTCCTGCCCAAGGTGAAGCTCGAGATCGTCCTGTCGGACGCCCTGGTCGAGGGCGCCGTGGAGGCGATCCGCAAGTCGGCCCAGACCGGCCGCATCGGCGACGGCAAGATCTTCGTCTCGACGATCGAGGAAGCCATCCGCATCCGCACCGGCGAGACCGGCTCCGACGCGATCTGATCCGAACGGCCTCGTTATGTGGCCCGCTTCGTGAAGGGCCGAGCTCGTCCGCGCTCGCCATGAAGCGCCGTAGCCGAGTGACGCCGTGCCCGATCTCGACACCATCGTCCAAGACATCGCCGAGGAGATGCGGGCGCGGCCCGACCGCGGCACGGTGGCGAGCTACATTCCCGAACTCGCCCGCGCCGACGCCCAAGCCTTCGGCCTCGTCGTGATCGACGGCGACGGCCGGGTCGCCGCCGGGGGCGATGCCGACATCCCCTTCTCGATCCAGAGTATTTCCAAGGTCTTCACGCTGACGCTGGCGCTCGGCATGGTCGGCGACCGGCTCTGGCGCCGGGTCGGCCGCGAGCCCTCGGGCAGCCCGTTCAACTCGATCGTCCAGTTGGAGCGGGAGAACGGCATCCCGCGCAATCCCTTCATCAATGCCGGCGCCATCGCCGTCACCGACGTGATCCTCTCGGGCCACCAGCCGCGGGAGGCGCTGGGCGAGATCCTGCGCTTCATGCAGTTCCTGGCGCAGGACGACAGCATCACCATCGACGAGCGCGTGGCGGCCTCCGAGAAGCGCACGGGCTTCCGCAACGCCGCGCTCGCCAACTACATGCGCTCGTTCGGCGTGATCGAGAACCCGGTCGATTACACGCTGGGCGTCTACTTCCATCACTGCGCCATTGCGATGAGCTGCCGCCAGCTCGCGACCGCCGGGCTGTTCCTCGCCTATTCCGGGCATCATCCGCTGGCCGGGCACTCGGTGATCTCGGCCGAGCGGGCACGGCGCATCAACGCCATCATGCTCACCTGCGGCCATTACGACGGCTCGGGTGACTTCGCCTACCGTGTCGGCCTGCCGGGCAAGAGCGGCGTCGGCGGCGGTATTCTGGCCGTCGCGCCGGGTAAGGCCGCGATCTGCGTCTGGTCGCCGGGGCTGGACGCCGCAGGCAATTCGCATCTCGGGCGCATCGCCCTGGAGATGCTGGTGAAACGGACGGGTTGGTCGATCTTCGGCGTTTGAGCCGCGGCTCTCGTTGCGAGGCGTAGCCGAAGCAATCCAGCGCTCCGTATCGTCCGGGCAAGTCGCGCCCTGGATGGCTTCGCTGTCGCTCGCCATGACGGTGCGAAGCGCTGCAACAAAAAACCGCCCCCGCCTTGCGGCGGGAGCGGCCTGTCTCAAACTTCGATATTCGGCGTCGAAAGTCCTTACGCGACGGCCTTCTGCACCGCTTCGGCGGGAAGCGGAACTTCGGAGATCGTCTTCAGCACCTGCGAGGCGATCTGGTAGGGGTCGCCCATGGAGTTCGGGCGGCGGTCCTCAAGGTACCCCTTGTAGCCGTTGTTGACGAAGGAATGGGGCACGCGCACCGAGGCGCCCCGGTCGGCCACGCCGTAGGAGAACTTGTTCCACGGCGCCGTCTCGTGCTTGCCGGTCAGGCGCATGTGGTTGTCGGGGCCGTAGACGGCGATGTGGTCGTCGAGGTTGCGCTCGAAGGCCGCCATCATGGCCTCGAAGTAATCCTTGCCGCCGGTCTCGCGCATGAACGTCGTCGAGAAGTTGCAGTGCATGCCCGAGCCGTTCCAGTCGGTGTCGCCGAGTGGCTTGCAGTGGTACTCGATGTCGATCTCGTAGGTTTCGCACAGGCGCTGGAGCAGGTAGCGCGCCATCCACATCTCGTCGGCGGCCTTCTTGGAGCCCTTGCCGAAGATCTGGAATTCCCACTGGCCCTTGGCCACCTCGGCGTTGATGCCCTCGTGGTTGATGCCGGCGGCCAGGCACAGGTCGAGATGCTCCTCGACGATCTTGCGGGCCACGGGACCGACATTCGAGGCGCCGACGCCGCAATAGTACGGGCCCTGCGGGGCGGGGTAGCCGGTCTCGGGGAAGCCGAGCGGGCGGCCGTTTTTGTAGAGGAAGTACTCCTGCTCGAAGCCGAACCACGCGCCGGCATCGTCGAGCACGGTCGCGCGCTTGTTCGACGGGTGCGGGGTCTTGCCGTCCGGCATCATCACTTCGCACAGCACGAGCACGCCGTTGGTGCGGGCCGGGTCGGGGAAGTGGCGCACGGGCTTCAGCACGCAATCGGAGGAGGAGCCCTCGGCCTGCTGGGTCGAGCTGCCGTCGAAGCCCCAGAGCGGGAGCTGCTCGAAGGTCGGGAAGCTGTCGTACTCTTTGATCTGCGTCTTGCCGCGCAGGTTCGGAGTGGGCGTGTAGCCGTCGAGCCAGATGTACTCGAGCTTAAACTTGGTCATTCCGAGTCTCTCGTACCTTGAGGATCCGTGTCCTGACGAAACCTTTTTCCGGAACCGGCGCCATTGAGAGCCTGAACCCCCGCTGGACCCCTAGCGTCCGGCGGGTGTCCTCCCCCGCCGCATCCGAAACGCCGATCCATCGAGCGAGCAGGGCGCCAGCCCGACCCCCGAGCGCCCGCTGTGCAGGCGGACGCTCCGGCCAGCCCCAAGCATGTCGCGTGCCAATCGTCGCCGTATCGTCACATACCTCGGTGCGGCACATTTGACCGCCGCAGCGGCACGATCGGGAACGAAACGTCCCGAACGTCCCGCGATCACGTGGATTTTTTCCCCTCTGACGGGTGGCAACGGGGAAGCGCGAACGATATCGTCCGCGCCGGTCGGCGGGACCGGCCAGGGCACGAGAGGGGGCGGTATCCGGATCAGGAACGAAGCCGCGGACGCCGCGCCGCTCCTTCGAGAGGTTCTTCTTTCCCGCCGCTTTCCCGATCAGCCCCTCGCGCCGCAGGTACGGACCGGCTAGACCCGCGCCCGAACCCGGCGGATGGCTCACCGCCCGCTCTGAGATTTTGCCGAGGAGACGTACAGCATGACTACGGCCGCCGATGTGCTGAAGGCCATCAAGGACAACGACGTCAAGTACGTCGACTTCCGCTTCACCGACCCGCGCGGAAAGTGGCAGCACGTGACCTTCGACGTCTCCCTGATCGACGAGGAGATGTTCACCGACGGCACCATGTTCGACGGCTCGTCGATCGCCGGCTGGAAGGCGATCAACGAGTCCGACATGCTGCTGATGCCCGATCCGGTCACGGCCTGCATGGACCCGTTCTTCTCGGCCTCCACCATGTCGATCGTCTGCGACGTGCTGGAGCCCTCGACCGGTGAGCCCTACGCCCGCGACCCGCGCTCGACCGCCAAGCTCGCCGAGGCCTATCTGCGCTCCACCGGCATCGGCGACACCATCTATGTCGGCCCCGAGGCCGAGTTCTTCGTGTTCGACGACGTGAAGTTCGGCGCCGATCCCTACCATACCGGCTTCCAGCTCGACTCGACCGAGCTGCCGACCAACGGCTTCACCGATTACGAGGGCGGTAACCTCGGCCACCGGGTGCAGACCAAGGGCGGCTACTTCCCCGTGCCGCCGCAGGATTCGGCCCAGGACATGCGCGGCGAGATGCTGGCCGCGATGCAGTCGATGGGCGTCAAGGTCGAGAAGCACCACCACGAGGTGGCCTCGGCCCAGCACGAACTCGGCATGAAGTTCGACACGCTGACGCTGCTCGCCGACCACATGCAGATCTACAAGTACTGCATCCACAACGTGGCGCAGAGCTACGGCAAGTCCGCCACCTTCATGCCGAAGCCCGTCTACGGCGACAACGGCTCGGGCATGCACGTGCACCAGTCGATCTGGAAGGACGGCAAGCCGCTCTTCGCCGGCGACAAGTATGCCGACCTCAGCCAGGAATGCCTGTGGTACATCGGCGGCATCATCAAGCACGCCAAGGCGCTGAACGCCTTCACCAACCCGTCGACCAACTCCTATAAGCGTCTGGTGCCGGGCTACGAGGCCCCGGTGCTGCTGGCCTACTCGGCCCGCAACCGCTCGGCCTCCTGCCGGATTCCGTGGACGACGAACCCGAAGGCCAAGCGCGTCGAGGTCCGCTTCCCCGATCCGATGGCCAACCCCTACCTCGCCTTCTCGGCGCTGCTGATGGCCGGCCTCGACGGCATCATCAACAAGATCGATCCGGGTCCCGCCATGGACAAGGATCTCTACGACCTGCCGCCGCGCGAACTGAAGAAGATCCCGACCGTCTGCGGCTCGCTTCGTGAGGCGCTGCAGAACCTCGACAAGGACCGCGCCTTCCTCAAAGCCGGCGGCGTCTTCTCGGACGATCAGATCGACTCGTTCATCGAGCTGAAGATGACCGAGGTGCTGCGCTACGAGATGACCCCGCACCCGATCGAATTCGTGAACTACTACTCGCTGTAAGATTTTTTTGCGCAGCGTTGTGCATTCGGCACCGGAGCTTTCGAGGCTCCGGTGCCTTTTTTATGCGGTGAGCATACGGCGGCGGCGCGCGTGAATGCTTGACGACAGCGGACGGAGGAGAGCGAGTAGGCTCGCTTGAATCGGGAGCTCTGCCCATGCCTCTCACAATCCCCGTGATCCTCGGCTCCGTGCGTGCGGACCGCGCCGGCATCCGTGCCGCCCGCTTCCTCATCGGGCAACTCGAAGCCCGCGGCCACGCGGCGCCGCTGGTCGATCCGGCCGAGCTGAAGCTCCCGCTCCTCGACCGGATGTACAAGGAGTATCCCAAGGGCGAGGCGCCCGAGCCTCTGGAGCGGCTGGCGACGCTGTTTCGCGAGGCGGATGCCTTCGTCGTGGTCTCGGCCGAGTACAACCACTCGATCCCACCCGCGCTGTCGAACACCCTCGACCACTTTCTGGAAGAGTATTTCTGGCGGCCTTCGGCCATCTGCTGCTACTCGGCCGGGCAGTACGGCGGTGTGCGCGCCGCGATGCAGTTGCGAGCGATGCTGGCCGAACTCGGCACGCCGAGCATTCCCTCGCTCTTGCCGATCCCGCGCATCCAGAAGGCGTTGAGCGAGGCGGGCGAGCCGGCCGAGGACTGGCTCGGACGGGCCGCCAAGAAGTTCCTCGACGAGTTGACGTGGTATGCCGAGGCGCTGCAGGCGAAGCGCGAGGGCGGTACGCCGTACTGAGTGTCTCTCATAAAACTCGCGTTGAGCCGTGATTGCCAGACCAACGACGGTCAGAGGTCGTGCGTTGTGTGGGTCACTCTGAACCGCGCACGCGGCACTCCGTTTGCTCTCCTCGAAAGGCATCAACCGGGAGACGAAGAGCGCATGAACGCGAGTGTGGACAGGGTCAGGGACGCGCTGGCCGAGTTGATCAAGGCGGCGCTCGTCTCCGATGACGGAAGGAGCCTCGCGTTCCGGCAGGCGGCCGCCGAAAAGCTCGCGGCGCTCACCGCCGATCCGCCGCGAGCGGAGGCCGTGCGGATCGACGGCGCCTGGACCCTCGCGGTCGGCGCGGCGGAGGCGCCCGAGCTTCGACCGGAGGAGGGGCGGGTCAATCTGACCCTGCCGCAGACCGCGCCCTTCACTCTCAAAGACCTAACGAGCGAAGGATTCGACGTAGACGCGGCCGTCGAAACGATCCGAAAATCGGCCTCGACCGGCTGAGCGCGGGGCCGAACCTGTTCACGGGTCACGCCGAAACGTTGTCCTGCGCGCTGCGAGAGCCCATCTTTACCGGACATCGGGACCCTTCACGGTCTCTCCGATTCTCGATCTTTCAGCGCGTCGGGCCCTTCCGGGCCGGCGCGGCGAGCCCGACTCCTTGGCCAGACGCATCAATCCGAAGGCGGGTGCCCCCGCTCTTCCCTCCCGCGAGCAGATCCTCGCTTTTGTGGCCGAGACGCCCGGAAAGGTCGGCAAGCGCGAGATCGCCAAAGCCTTCGGCATCTCGGGCGCCGACAAGATCGGCCTCAAGGCGATCCTGAAGGAAATCGAGGCCGACGGCGCCCTGGAGCGCGACCGCGGCGGGTTGCGAAAAGGCGGCAGCCTGCCGCCCGTCGTCCTCGCCGACATCGTCTCCCGCGACCGCGACGGCGACCTGATCGCCCGCCCGGCGCAGTGGGAGGGCGAAGGCGAGGCGCCGAAGATCGCCGTCGAGATCCCGCGCGCCGGCCGCAAGGGCCATCGCCCGGCCCCCGGCCTCGGCGACCGGGCCCTGATCCGCGTTGCGCCGGACCCCGAGGCGCCCGGCCGCTACACCGGCCGCGTCATCAAGGTGATCGGCAAGAACCGCGCGGAGGTGATCGGCATCTACCGAGCCGGCCGCGACGGCGGGCGCCTGCTGCCCGTCGAGAAGAAGTCGCAAGGGAAAGAGATTGCGATTCCCGCAGGCGAGGAGGGCGAAGCGCGCGACGGCGATCTCGTCAGCGTCGCGGTGGAGCGCGAGACCCGCTTCGGCCTGCCCCGCGGGCGCGTGACCGAGCGGCTCGGAACCCTCGGCTCCGAGAAGGCGGTGAGCCTGATCGCGCTCCATCTCCACAACATCCCGCACGTCTTCCCCGCCGCGGCGCTGGCGGAGGCGGATGCGGCCAAACGCGCGACCAAGCGCGGCCGCGAGGATTGGCGCGAGGCGCCGCTCGTGACCATCGACCCGCCCGACGCCAAGGACCACGACGACGCGGTGATGGCCGAGGTCGATCCCGATCCGGCCAATGCGGGCGGCTTCATCGTCACCGTCGCGATCGCGGATGTCGCCGCCTATGTCCGGCCGGATTCGGCCCTCGACCGCGAGGCGCTGCTGCGAGGCAACTCGGTCTATTTTCCCGACCGGGTGGTGCCGATGCTGCCCGAACGCATTTCGAACGATCTCTGTTCGCTGCGCGAGGGCGAGGACCGCCCGGCGCTGGCCGTGCGAATGATCATCGGCGCGGACGGGGTGAAGCGGAGCCACAGCTTCCACCGCATCCTGATGCGCTCCCACGCCAAGCTCGCCTATGCGCAGGCGCAAGCGGCGATCGATGGCCAGCCGGACGAGAAGTCCGGGCCGGTCCTGGAGACGGCGCTTCGCCCGCTCTACGCCGCCTACGAGGCGATGAAGCGGGCGCGCGATGCCCGCGGCCCGCTCGCCCTCGATCTGCCCGAGCGCAAGGTGCTGCTCAATGCGGAGGGCGGTGTCGATCGGGTGATCGTGCCGGAGCGTCTGGAGGCGCACCGGCTGATCGAGGAGTTCATGATCCAGGCCAATGTCGCGGCGGCCGAGACCCTGGAGAAGGCGGGCTCGCCGCTGATCTACCGGGTCCATGACGAGCCGGCCCTGGAGAAGATGCGCGCGCTCGGGGAGGTGCTCGCCTCCGTCGGCATCAAGATGACCAAGGCTGGGGCGCTGCGGCCCGACCTATTCAATCGCATCCTCGCCCAGGTGGCCGAGAGTGAGCACGCGCCCTTTATCAACGAAGTGGTGCTGCGTTCGCAGGCACAAGCGATTTACGCTGCACAGAATTTAGGCCATTTCGGCCTCAACCTGCGCCGCTACGCCCACTTCACCTCGCCCATCCGCCGCTACGCCGATCTTATCGTCCACCGCGCGCTCGTGCGTGCCTGCGGATTGGGCAAGGACGGCTTGGCCGGCGACACCACGCCGGGCATGCTCGACGCCGTCTCCGAGCAGATCTCGGCGGCCGAGCGCCGGGCGATGGCGGCCGAGCGCGAGACCATCGACCGGCTCATCGCCGGCTACCTTGCCGACCGGGTCGGC
>JAESFL010000471.1_pt1 | contig 27331 bp, 22 predicted proteins | sample 9269401 | NCBI WGS metagenome assembly JAESFL01 (sample SAMN14506025, study PRJNA617098) | algae metagenome | isolation source: Gloeocapsa sp. UFS-A4-WI-NPMV-4B04 and co-occurring heterotrophs from desert... | place: USA: Utah | collected 2006-10-01 | reverse complement strand
GACCTGCCGGTTGTACTCGGCCCAGTGCCGTGTCTCGGTGGGCCGGTCGTACTGACACATGACCAATGCCATGGCCGCCTCCTCCAAGGCTGGACCCACAGCATAGCACGGGAAGAGGCTCCCTCCCCAGCAAAATAAGGGGCAGCAAAGAGCTCAGGTATGCGCCCAGCGCCTCCTGGCACAGAACGGATGATCCCACATATGCTGCACAGACCCCAGTCGTTGGTGCGCTTCGGCAGTGCCCGTGGAGGCGGCCCGAAGGGCAAGTGCAATGGGCGCTGGTGCCATGGGCTTTATGGGGCCGAGATCATCGACGCTCCATCCCTAACGCAGCGGTGAGCCGCCTAGCACTAGAACCCCTCAGTCGTCGCAGTACACCCCTCTCAGTTCACTGGACCGGAGTGACTGTGCTGAGCGAGTTCGGCCTCGGACGGCTTCAGCCCCTGCCAACGCATCACCATCACGGTCACGAACCAGAGCAGGACGCCGATGCCAAGCAGAATGCCTGCAATCGCGTACTGGACTGAGGCGCGTCCGGTCCAGGGGCCGACGAGGAATGCGCAGGAGATTGCCCCAAGGACCGGCAGAATCGTCGGGCTCGTGAAGTGCTCGTGACCGACTCTGTCCTTACGCAGCACAAGGACCGCAATGTTGACAATGGTGAACACGCCAAGAAGGAGGAGCGCGGTCGTGCCACCGAGGGCCGGCACCGCGCCCACGAAGGTAATGAGACCAATAGCCAGAAGCGACGTAAATGCTATCGCAACGTACGGCGTGCGCCGGCTTTGATGCACCCGGCCCATAATCGGTGGGAGCACGCCCTCGCGGCTCATGCCGTAGACAAGGCGGCTGGCCATCAGCATGTTGATCAGGGCCGAGTTGGCTACTGCAAACATCGTAATCACGCCGAAGATGCCAAGCGGGAACCCCGGTGCGCCGGCTGAGACCACCTTGAGGAGCGGCGTCTCGCCCTCACCGAGTTCGGCGGCCGGGACCAGGGTAATGGCCGAGATCGACACAAGAACGTAGATGAGGCCGGTGACGAGGAGACCGGTGAGGAGCACCTTCGGGAAGATACTGGACGGGTCTTTGCACTCCTCGGCCATGTTCACGGAATCCTCGAAGCCCACCATGGCGAAGAAGGCCAGCGTCGTCGCCGCTATGACGGACCAGAACATTCCGCGGTCGCCCGCCGGCTCAAAGGTAAGGGCACGGGAGACATCGCCCTGCCCTGCGCCGATGGCCCACAGGCCGATCACGATGATGATCAGGAGACCAGTGAGCTCTATACAGGTGAGCACCACGTTGGCTTTCACGCTCTCACCAACGCCGCGGAAGTTGATGATAGCAACGAGCACCATGAACAGGAGCCCAGTCAAAGTAATGCCGAAACCCTCAAGTCCCAGGCCAAAGCCGGACGAGAAGTTGGCTGCGAAGGCCCTTGAGGCTGTCGAAGCCGAGGTGATGCCCGAGCACATCACAGCAAAGGCCACAAGGAACGTGACGAAATGAACACCAAAGGCCTTGTGGGTGTACAGGGCAGCGCCTGCGGCCTTGGGGTACTTGGTGACAAGCTCGAGATAGCTGAAGGCAGTGATCAGTGCGACCACGAAGGCGACCACGAAGGGCAGCCAGACGACCCCACCCACCTGCTTCGCCACCTGACCGGTGAGCGCGTAGATGCCGGTGCCCAGAATGTCGCCAACGATGAAGAGCAGAAGCAACCCTGGGCCCATCACGCGGTGCAGGCTGGGCTCGAGCTCTGCCTTATCGGCTGCTTTACTGACTGGTACCTCATGGCTCATGGTGACAATCCCTCCTACGACGCGTCAATTGCCAAGGTCGCGATACCGTTCTAGCAAGGATGGTGATGCCTTGCATTGATCAATAGCGCACCATCCCATCGGCGGCCCGTAGGACTGCTAGAGGCCCTCTAGCGTGCAATTACGGAACCGAAGTTGTCTTCACTCGATCACTTTGTCAGCGCGAGCGAGGAGCGCGGTGGGATATCGAGATCCAACCCCTTGGCGGTACTTATCCAAGAGGAGCTGACTGCCCGGAGCCAGCTCCCGTGAGGATGGGGACGTTCTGAGCCTGCGGTGGAAAGGCGACGAAGCCTCTCAGCCTTATCCCTGGGTCTGCAGGTTCATTCAGCAGGCCAGCAAGCGCATGGACCCAGCATCACAGGTGCTTGATGCCGAAGCTCACGATCAGAGGAACGAGTTCGTCTCGGGCTCTGAGGCGGTGTTCTCGGGCATAGCGATGGGCTTCAGCAACTCTTCCTTTCTGGATGGCTCCAATGATCCGTCTGTGCGACGCAACCGATCCTGTTGGCTTTGAGCGAAGCTTGAGCGTTAGCATGCGAGCCCGGTGGGCTTGATCGGTGACGGTCTGAGCAATTCTCCGGATGCGACCGTTGCCGCAGCGCTCGACCAGAGTTCGATGGAAGAGGTCATCAGCGGCCGCCCAGGCCAGGAGGTCGTTTTCCTGGAGAGCCGTCTCCATTCGCGTGGTGGCTTCCTCAAGCTCCTCGGTGACGGGTTCCCGCTCCTCATCGGGCAGCCCTGCCAGCAGCTCTGCTGCCATCGACTCGATCGCAATGGTGACGTCGTAGATCTCGCGCACATCCTCTGGGGCGAGCGGACAGACCATCACGCCCCGCTTTGACAGAACGCGGACCAAGCCATCTTCCTGGAGCCGGATAATAGCTTCATGAACTGGCGTTCGGCTCATCCCGAGCCGTACCGCCATCTCCTGCTCAGAGCCCTGAAAGCCTGGTGGAAAGACGTTTTTCCGGATGGCCTCCTTCAACGCCTTGTAAGCGTCCTCAACCAGTGAGGACCTCTTGTGAAGGTCCTGAGCGACGTATGCCTGCAGCTTGTCTGCCATTTTGTCCTCCGACACCGTTATCACGCGCAGGTGACTTCCATGCAAGCAGGCGTGCAAGTTGACTCGACAAGCCGCACATGAGATGAAGCTCTGCATACAAACTTCCATACAAGCTGGCAGAGACCAAGAACAGCAATGGCGTTTGAAGCAGCGTTAGTGAACCTTGGCAGCACGTCAGCATCCGAAGGCGGCAGACCCTCAGGGGAGGCGACACCATGAAACGAGTTCGATCAATCATCACTGCGGCGCTCACGACAGCAGCGACGATGCTCTCTGGTGCCGCTGTGGCACAGGACGCCTATCCCACCAGGCCGATCACCATGCTCGTCCCAGCGGCCGCAGGTGGCCCAAGCGACACCGTCGCACGGCTGGTTGCCGAGGCCATGAGCACCGATCTTGGCCAGCGCGTAGTAATCGAGAACGTAGGTGGCGCTGGCGGCTCCGTCGGAGCCGGGAGGGTCGCTAAGGCCGCGCCGGACGGTTATTCGCTGCTTTTGTACCACATTGGCGTTGCGACCTTCGGCGCCCTGTATCCCAACCTGCCCTACAAGCCAGGCGAGGCATTCGACTCTGTTGGCCTCGTGACCGAGGTGCCGCTGACGCTGGTGAGCCGCAAGGACCTTCCGCCAGCTGACGTGAAGACATTGTTCGACTGGCTGAAGGGCCCAGGCGCTGGTGCCACCTTCGGCACAGCTGGTGTTGGCGCGGTGTCCGACCTCTGCGGCCGTCTTCTGACTGACGCGACTGGCATCAAACTAACGGTGGTTCCTTATCAAGGCACCGGACCAGCCATGAACGACCTCGTTGGCGGCCGGATCGACTTCATGTGCGACCAGACCACCAACACCGCAGGTCAGATCGAAGCTCGCCAGATCAAGCCCTATGCGGTCACCACCCGCCAGCGCATCGCAATCCTGCCTGAGGTCCCGACGCTCGCGGAAAGCGGAGTTCAGGGTTTCGACATCTCGGCCTGGCACGCCATCTGGGCTCCCAAAGGGACGCCCGAGCCGATCCGGCAGAAGCTTGCGGCCTCGCTGCGCAAGGCACTCACGGACCCAAGGGTGATCGAACGCTTTGCTTCCCTCGGCACGGCACCGGTCTCTGCCGAGATGGCAACGCCCGGCGCCCTTGACGAGCGCTTTCGGTCCGAGATTGAGCGCTGGAACAAGCTCCTCGCGACGGCTGGCCAAAAGTAATCCGTCGTTGCTGGCGGGCTGCGCCGGGTGGGGACTACCCTCAGCCCGCGCAGGTTAACGTGCCAGTGTAAGGATCGAGCGGAACAGCTCCGGCACTCACTTGGGCTGCCGTCGCCATCTTTGGCCTCAAGTGTCCACACTGACACCCTGAGTGAACGCAATCGACTGCCGCTCAGGCCTCATGGGCGTTCAAATCAACACGAAAGGAACATTCATGCGCACCCACCGCATCGCGGCCATCGGAGGAGATGGTATCGGCCCTGAGGTCATCGCCGCAGGCCTTGAGGCTCTCGCCGTGTGCGCTGAGCGCGATGGGGGCTTCAACTTCGAGGTGCAGCACTTCGACTGGGGATCGGACTATTACCGCAAGCACGGCACCATGATGCCGGAGAACGGCGTCGAGCAGTTGCGCGGGTTCGATGCGATCTACTTCGGTGCCGTCGGCGCGCCCGACATTCCCGACCACATCACCCTCTGGGGCCTGCGGCTCGCGATCTGCCAGCCGCTCGATCAGTACGCCAACGTCCGGCCGACCCGGATCCTGCCTGGCATCACGAGCCCCCTGAGGAGTGTCTCAGGGCCGGAACTCGACTGGGTGATCGTTCGAGAGAACTCCGAAGGCGAATATGCCGGAGTCGGTGGACGGGTGCACCGGGGGTTGCCGGAGGAGGCTGCAACCGACGTCGCAATGTTCACCCGCGCCGGCGTTACGCGCATCATCCGTTATGCCTTCGAGGTGGCCCGCTCTAGACCGCGCAAGCTCCTGACGGTCGTGACGAAGTCGAATGCGCAGCGGCACGGCATGGTCATGTGGGACGAGATCGCCGCCGAGGTGGCACAGGGTTTCCCAGACGTGACCTGGGACAAGATGCTGGTCGATGCCATGACCATGCGAATGGTGATCAAACCCCAAACCCTGGACACCATCGTTGCCACCAATCTCCATGCTGACATTCTGTCGGACTTAGCCGCAGCGTTAGCGGGCTCGCTCGGCATTGCACCCACCGCAAATCTCAATCCCGAGCGCAAAACACCCTCGATGTTCGAGCCTATCCATGGCTCAGCGTTCGACATCACAGGCAAGGGTATCGCCAATCCTGTAGCGACCTTCTGGACGGGAGCGATGATGCTGGAACATCTGGGTGAGAAGGCTGCGGCGGACCGGCTGATGCGGGCTGTTGAGCGTGTGACGGGCGATCCGAAGCTGCACACGCCGGATCTCGGCGGACAGGCGACGACGAAGCAGGTGACCGACGCCGTCTGCGCGGCGCTTCAGGGCGATAACGCCTGAAGCCTGCCCCTGAGGACTGCCCTAGGGGATGAGCGTGCACCCGCAATTTCGTAGAAGGCCCTGTGTGGACGGCGCCTGCCTGGCAAGAGGTTTTTGGTTGTCTGACGCTGCCGTCGGGTGCGGTCATGTGTTCGGCCTTGTCGTTGCGGCGCTATGACCGCTGGCCCTGATGAAGTTCGCGGATCAGGTCCCCATCATTTACGCTGCGTCTGGCGCAACGGCCCTCTCGGGCTGCCTTGATCCCCGGCTCGACCGGGTCGTCATCACACCATCACCACCTCAACAAACTGACAAACACCTCATCCGGCAGCAGGCGCGTCTCAAGCAGCCGCCGCAGCTGGAGCACGGTATCCCCGGCTATCCTGAAGGACAGCCCAGGCCACCCGGGCCAGCTTGTTGGCGATGGCCCCTTTGACGATGGTGGCGGGCGGCGGGCCAGCAGGGCGTTGATCAACCCGACTGTCACCGAGGCCTGGCCGTGGCGCGCATGGCGCAGGAGCGTTGAGGCTCCCAGCACCAGCAGTCGCCGCAGATAACGATCCCCTTGCTTGGAGATCGACCCCAGCCGCACCTTGCCGCCGCTCCCGCTCTGCCGTGGCACAGCGGAACCAAGCACTGTGTCCTCGGTTCAAGCTTGGTGTACAAGGAGTTTCCTAATGAAGAAATCGATTGCAACGGCAGCCATCATGGCTGCCTCTCTGTCCCTGCCTTTGGCCGTTCACGCACAAGGTATCGTCGGTGGCGCAGCGGAAGGCTCTCGTCAGGGAGCCGAGGCCGCGGGCCCGATTGGTGGTGTCCTCGGTGGCGTCGCCGGAGGTGTAGCAGGCGGCATCGCTGGGCTGCTCGGTGTTGACCAACGGCCACGCTTCCGTGAGTACGTGGTCCGTGAGCGTGTCCCCTCCTATCGCTACAGTGAAGACGTCCGGGTTGGGGCCGTGCTTCCGCAAAGTGGCGTCGTTTATCGTGAGGTGCCAGCCGAATATGGGGTCTCGGGCTACAGCTACACCATTGTGAACGACCGCCCGGTTCTGGTGGAACCGCGGACCCGAAGGATCGTCCAGATCATCGATTAGCTGGATGTGAGATGTGAGCACCGCCCATGAGATGGGGGCCCAAGTCTTGTTAGCCGTACTGTGCTTTCAGCTGCGCCCGCGAGCGTAAGAGGCGCGACGCTCATAGAATGCATTCTCTGGACGAACCTGTCAGTGACAAGCCCTCATACGCGGTGCAGACAATCACCTGGTTGTGAAACGGCTGCTACAAACTGAACGGGAGTCTTCAGCTAGGCTGTATCAAAGCGTTAGTGTTTGGCTGGTTGATCGCCACTACCGACAGCCCTCCGCGCAACAGGGAGCAGATGCTTTCTTTGATCATTGCCGAACAGCCGGAGAGCGGGGCAGAGGGTACGCCTCGGACGAGGGGTGTGCGTCCTGGAGAGGGCTTCCGAAATGGCAACGGATCCCGGAAGGTCGTTGTAAGTGTCTGTTATGCAGTCGGCCACCGCGCTGATCGAGGATGAGGATGTCTCAAGGGATCTGCCCTATTGTGATGGATCTAGCTAACAGGCAAGCCTAACGGCAGAGCTTGTCAGCGGGAGGCAGTTATACTGGAAGAGGCCATGGCCAGGCTGACGGCTACGCTACCTGCAGCGCCTCCAGCTGCATCGACATGAACTCGTGGCGGAAACTCCTGCGCGATTTGCGTGTTCTTGATCGCTACGGAGATAACGATACAATCATGGTGGCCGACGGCCCTCGGGATGATGGCAGGGCTTTGTACCAGCTTCAGCTTCGTGCCGCAGGTACTCAAAGCTTGGCGTTACGGAGACACCGAGGCGATCTCCAAACGCATGTACGTGGCGGCGCTGATTTCCTACAGCCTCTGGATCGTGCACGGGCTGATGATCGCCAGCACACCCGTGATCCTGTTCAACGTCCTGAACCTTCTGTTTGCTGGTGTTGTCCTGATGCTCAAGCTTCGCGGGCTGCAATCGTCAGGAGCGCAGTAGGCCATGGAGGTCACGCTTGCGACCCTGGTGGGCCTCGTTGCAGGCTGCATCGGCACCTATAGCTTTGTGCCTCAGGTCCTGAAATGTTGGAGAACTGGGGAGACCGCAGCGATCTCGCTGCGGATGTTTGCGGTCCGGACCTTTGGGGCTCTGCTGTGGACGTTCTATGGCCTTGTCATTGGGAGCCTACCTGTCTTGATCTTCAGTGCCGTAGGTCTGCTGCTCTGCTCGACGATCCTGGTCCTGAAGATCCGCGAAAGCCGCAGCGCCGCACCTGAGGCGGCTAAGCAGCTAGCCTAAGCGCCAACCGGTGATAGCTGACTGCGCGGCGGCAAGTCTGGGTGGTGCAGGGGTGCAACCCGATTGGGGCTACAAACCAAGATTGGTGGGAGAACTGCATGGCGGCGGTTGTAGGTCGCTGCCGTACGATGGGCTTCAGCGTGCGGGTGCAGGAGGTCCGTGGCCGGAGGACTGGCGGATCGTCGCCTGATCTGAGCCGACCGCGGCCTTCACCTATTGTTACGCTTAACGCGCCCACTTCGTGTGGATCAGGGCTTTGGCACGTTCCCTCCTGCCTCCAACCCAGGCCTACTGGGTCATATGACGAACGTGATCGAACTCCACACACATCGCGAGCACCAGCGGGCGATGGCCTCTGCTTCTGATCGAGCGGTGGTTGTGGCAGATTTGGTTACCCTGTCAGCAAGCACCCGGGATCTCGTCGAGAGGACGGTTGAGCTCTCAAGCCTGTGGTTCGGCAAGACAGGTGGCGATTGACGCAGCGCATTAGCATCGGAGCACGTCTTGCCCTGCTTGCCACGCGACCGGAAAGAGCGAGAACACGGAGCCGCTGATCAGGAAGAAGCGGCTAGGCTGCTTGCCTGAGTCTGAAATTTCCAGCCTTTGAAGTGTTTTAGCAACCATGGCTCGGGGTTCGCCCATGCTGCGCCATCTGTTGGGAAGCACATGGGAAGCCTGCTGAGCCGTGTGTAGCACACTTCGGCTGCTCATCCTGCCGTTAACCGCCAGCGTTCCCCAAGGATCGCTATGTCAGGCGCCACGAAGGTGTACGACAGGAGGCACAATACCTCTACGTCCTGCCAGTGCGGCCATCTAGGACAATAAGGTCCCTCCTGTATTTACCCCAACCCGGATCATACGCCAGGTCACGCTTGTGTCGGGAATTGGCCGAGGCTGTGTGGAAAGACGCGGGTCTGGTAGTCTTTGGCATCGAGCCGGAGATTGCCGATGGCGGGCTATGTTGAGGGTGTCGATCGCGGACAAGCGACGCTCTTTCCTGATCGGCTCGACGACTTCGTAGTGGCCGACAACCCGGTGCGCGTCGTTGATGCCTTTGTCGACGCGCTCGACCTTCGCGAGCTCGGCTTCTCGCGCGCAGCACCTGCGCCGACGGGCAGGCCGGGCTACCATCCTGGCGTTCTTCTAAAGCTCTACGTCTACGGCTACCTCAACCGGATTTCCTCCAGCCGCAGGCTCGAGCGCGAGGCTCAGCGCAATGTCGAGCTGATGTGGCTGACCGGCAGGCTCGCACCTGACCACAAGACGATTGCCGACTTCCGACGCGACAATGGCGAGGCGATCCGCAAAGTGTGCAGCCGGTTCGTGCTGCTGTGCCGCCGCATGGGCCTGTTGGGCGACGTAGTCGTCGCGATCGACGGCTCGAAGTTCAAGGCGGTGAACAATCGCGACCAGAACTTCACGCCCGCAAAGATGCAGCGGCGCTTAGGCGAGATCGAGGCGGCGATCGCGCGCTACATGGCCGAGATGGACGAGGCGGACGTCGAGCCCGGTGGCGAGGCACGCGTTGAGCCTCTGGAGGAGAAGCTCGCCACGCTCCACGCCTACATGGCCGAGCTGAGGATCGTCGACGAGCAGCTCCGCACGTCCCCTGACGGGCAGATCTCGCTCACTGATCCTGACGCGAGGTCGATGAACACGCGCGGCTCAGGGATCGCCGGCTACAACGTCCAGGCAGCCGTCGAGGCCAGGTACCATCTGGTGGTCGCGCACGACGTGGTGATGACCGGCAGTGACCGTGCGCAGCTCGCCAGCATGGGCAAGGCAGCTCGAGAGGCGACCGGCGCGAACTCGCTCGAGGTGGTCGCGGACCGCGGCTACTACAGCGGACCGGAGGTGCTGGCCTGCGATCAAGCTGGCATCACAGCCCATGTGCCGAAGACGATCACGTCGAACGCGGTGGCAGACGGGCGCTTCGGCAAGGACGACTTCGTGTACGTGCCCTTGAGCGACAGCTACCGCTGTCCAGCAGGCCAGGCGCTCACGCGTCATTGTACGTCCGTCGAGAATGGCATGAGCATCGGCATCTATTGGGCGAGCGGCTGTGGAACCTGTCCCCTGAGGATGGGGTGCACCACTGGCAAAGAGCGGCGCGTCCGGCGCTGGGAACACGAGCACGTGCTCGAGGCGATGGAAGCGCGGCTCGCTCGCAGGCCAGAGCTGATGCAGGTGCGGCGCTCAACCGTCGAGCACGTCTTCGGCACGCTCAAGAGCTGGATGGGAGCTACTCACTTCCTGACCCGTGGCCTGACCAACGTCAGGACGGAGATCGACCTCCAGGTGCTCGCCTACAACCTGAAACGGGTGATGGCGATCGTGGGCATCGCACCGCTGATGGGAGCGATCCGGGCCGGCTGAGCCCGATGAGCCCCGCCCCCGCTCCAGGGGACCGCCGAGCGGCGCGGCAGTTGCGTATACCCGCCCCAACCAAGAAGAACCGGCCTGCTACCCGCCTCAGCACACTAGGTCACGAACCGCCGCGACTTTCCACACAGCCTCGGCCGAAAGCGGAACGGCCGCTTTCGGGAAAGTTAGCGTGGAAAGCTGCCATTGGCTCGGGCTGGACCCTGCCACAGGGATGCCAGGATTGGCAGCCTGAGTTCAAACCAGTAGTCGGATCAAACCAGCCGAAGTTACCTCATGACACCAGTCCGGGCTTCTGGGTGCAGTAGTTGCAACAGGGTCCGCACCATAGGCTGTCTACAAACGGATGGGTATCCCTCAAGCGCAGCAGTCGTGTGCAGCTATCTGTCCTGAATTATAAACTGCAGGAAATTGCGCATTTCCGTCAATCTCCCATCCGTATTTGTGACTTGCTCATCGAGCCCAAGAAGCCAAGCGAGATCCCTGCGGTCAGGAGCCTGGTGAAGGGCTTCAATTGCAGAAGCATACCTCTCGAGCTCCTCCGAGCTACTCACATATGCCTCGCTGACCAGATCCTCGCGCTGCCGCCGCAGGGCACCCGCCACCTCAAACAGGTCAATCTCCGGGTGGTACTGAACGCCCCAAAACACTCCCGCTCCGTGACGGATCTCAACCGCTTGTGCCTCGGTGACCGCGTTGAAGGCCAGCAACGTTCCCCCTGCCGGTAGTGTCTCGACCTCGTCAGTATGAAAAGCCGGTGCATCGAACGCCGCTGGCCTGTCGGCAAGAAGCGGGTGTCTACGCCCTGCCTCGGTCAATGTGATGCGGCGGGCAAAACCTGCTTCCCGCCCCCTGCGACAGGGGCGAACCGTTCCACCGGCCGCGACAGTCGCGACCTGTAATCCGGCGCAGGATCCAAACGAGGGGACTCCGGCGTCGAACACAGCTCGCATCAGATCGACCTCCCGCCGTGTCTCGGGTGTATCCTGGTAGAGATGAAGCGGTGAGCCGGTCACGAACACTGCATCATAGCTCTGAAGGTCCGCCCGACTGGCTAATGAAGCACCTCTGTCCGCAGGCTTCACGCGATGGCAGACAGCCTCGGGTGCCAGAGCGCGCAGTGTGTCGATGTATGTTTCGCCTGAACTGCGCCCTACGCTTTCACGACGGGTTTTGCGGGCCTGCGGCGGCTCACTTTCCGCAACAAGGAAACGCAACTGTTCTGGCAAAGGGAGCTTTCTGGAAGAAGGAGCTGAAACGCCGGGGATGACAAAACACGGGCAACGATCGTTAGGTTCCAGCGCGGAGCGCCAAGTCAAAGCCTTATCCGCGCAGGGTCGAGAGAAGCGCCCTGTTCTCTTCTCCGTAATAGCATCGCGCCACCGATCCTGCGGCGGGCAGCCTCGAGGTAAGCTTCTGCGAGACGGCTAATAGGATGCGTAGTCATAGATGCACCACCAATATACCTTCGTCATGATCAGCTAAGCTCGCACCTACGAATGGCCAAAGCTAAATCCGTCGTGAACGGCGGCACCTGCAGCATCAGGAGTGGCTCTGCCCCTTTCTCGACCTCGAAGTTCGCACAGGATCGGCCCTCGCGTGTGCTCCATGCCGTCACATTGTAGCGGCCGCAACCGAGTTTCGGGACGCGAACGTTGAGGCTGACCGGTTCTGCATCTCGGGGTAACATGCCGTCCTGGCCAACGCCGTCCCTTCGCAAGAGCCAGACAACCGCCTGTGCATCGTCTCCGCATCCGAAGCAGGCAACTGTCGGATGAGGGGCTTCAATGGCGGAGTTCAAACATGTGCGCTGGAAGCGGCGCCACTCGATGAGGGGCAGAAAGCCTGCCATCGCGTGCTGGGCTTTTCGCATGCCCCTCGTCAGCGTGTGCGGGGTCCTGTTGGGCCACCGCATCCCACCCCCTGCTCCGCCGGAGGCGAGATGAGCCCATTGCATGTGCCGGAAGTACTCGTCGTCAAAGGGCTCGGGCAGCCTGATCTTGCGGTCCTTGAATGTGTGGATCGGGCCATGCTCGCTGTCGAGAAATGGCCGACCATCTTGAATCTCGGCAATTGCATCCTGCACGACACGTCCCATGCTGATGGCGGCATCAATCGTGTTCTTGGGATAGTCGATTGTTCCCGTCTCATAGATGTGCAGGGTGGCGAAATCTAAATCTGGATGGCGAAAGATTGGCTCCTGCATCGGCAGGTGTGGGCGCAACGACAGCTCAGGACCAAAGATGGATACCGTCTGCGGATGTGAGCGGCCATAGAGGCGCTGCTCGAGGGTGCGCACATGATGGCTCAGGTCATGGATGAACTCGCCGAAGCAGTCGGCGCTTTCCTCCGCTTGAGCGGGGTGGATCTCGTTCCACAAATCCCAGGCGAATAGCGCGCCGCTCCCGCCCCATCGCTCAACTGCGAAGGTCAAGCGGGCCTTGATAGCCTTGCGGGTCTCTGGGCAGAGCAGAAGGCGTGAAGGGTGGCGTAATGGACCCCCATTCCTTCTGTTGTAGGGGTGGTACTTCCAGTGCAGCCAGGTCCAGAACGTGTCGAAGGGCGTGATCAGAATGCGCAAGCCAATGCGTTCACAGAACGCAAAGAGGTCATCCCAGAGCTGCACCATACCGGGCACAAAGGTGCCAACAGGCCGCTCGACGTAGCGGTGTCGGACCTGCGCATACTCGAGCATGAGGCGCAGGCATGTGACGCCGTGCTGCTTCAGATAGGTGAGATAAGCCTCAACAGCCGGTAAGTCGCGCCTCCGGAAGAGACCGTTCAGCTCAATCCAGCTGATGGCATCGTTCTGGCCAACGGGAGTCCAAGACTCACCGTCATCCGTGACAAAGTAAGGTGCGCCTGGTGCAACCTCGATCCACGGTAGCCCTTGTGAAGAGTTCTCTCGCGAAGGGCCTCGGATGGCAGGATTCGGATGGGATAGTTCGCCAACAAGGCTATCTCTGAGCATCAACAGATGGTCCCATTCCATAATGAGTCATGCTCGCTTGGAGCGACTGGGGAACTCTTAATGTGGATCGGCGAGGATCAGGTTGGCTGGTGGAGGCGCTGCGACTGCCTAGAGAACTCAGCCGTGCCTTCACGAACCGATCAGGGGTGGATCCAGCTCTGATCAAGCGCCATAAGACTGCGCTGCTTGCGACCTCCGCGCCAAAGCGTACCGGCGCCTTGTAAAGCTGCGCTTCTCCCTAAGAAGATGGTGAGCGATGCGATCGACCACCGCCTCTGCTGCGAGCCCGACAATTGCGCCAGCAGCAACGTCTGTAGGGTAGTGAGCCCCGCGTGGGATCTGTACGAGTGCGATCGCTGCCGCAGCCGTATAAGCGGCGGTACGAACTTCAGGGTAGACGCGCCCCGCAGCCCGAGAGACCGCAACGCTGCCAGCGGTATGACCTGAAGGGAACGAGTGCCAAGGGCCTTCATCCGGGCCAAATGGCTCCACCTCGTAGCGCCCCTCCTCTAACAAGACATTGGGCCTGGTTCGCGCGACAAGGCGCTTCAAACCGGTTTTGATCAAGGTCGCGAGCACGAGGGAGCCCACCATTCGTGCCCCAGCCTCTGTGGCTCTGCGGTTGCCGGCGAACACACCGAAGGCGAGCACTGCGCCAGACAACGCGAGCAGCGGCGGTTGATCCCCCACCTCGCTCATGGTCCCGAGGCTGCGCATGACAGGATGGTCTCGGCGGCTTGCGAGATGCGCTGCAATGGCGACGTCAGCGTCCTCGGCGTCTGAAGCCGTTTGTACGTGCGTCCGGCCCAGGTCAGTGTTTACGGTCAGCATGGCGCATCAACGCCGACCTCCCGATGACGGTTCAGAACGTCGTGAGCTGCCAAGGTGGTGCATTTTAGACCGCTCGTCCTCTGCCTTCTGAGCCGGATGCAAGGCACTCCTGTACTTGAGCACGAGGGATAGAAGCGGAGCAACGGAATTGCCCGTCATGACGTTTAAGCACTCAGATGCCGTGCCAGAGGAGCGCCCCAGATATGACGCAGGACATAGAAGCTTTTACTGAAGCTCTGCTGGCTCGCAGGCCGGACCTGGCTTCACAAGAAAATGCGGCTCTCCTGTCGGACATCTCCGAAGCATTCCGCGACTACGCCGAGCGGCTTGGGGTCTCTCAGCAGGTCGACAACGCCCAGAATGCAGACGGACACCGCGACCCAGGCTCAGATCGGCCGCTATAAGAGTAAGGGCCAAGTTGGCGTCTGCAGGGGAAACGATCCCATGGGATCGCCCGCAGGCCTCAGGCGTTGATGGTGACGGCACGCAAGTGCATCCGGCGCGGGAGGCCCTCCAATGACGAGCAGAAACCACAACAATCGTAGCTAGAAGCAAAAGGGGCATGTCCCCGACCGGAGCGACGAAGCTGTTCCGAAGGGGGAGAAGGACGCTGGTCACCAAGGTGGGCACAAAGGCGACGGCGGTGGTGGTGTGCCAAGGACACAGGGCCAGGGCCAGGCCAACAAGGATGTCGACAATCGCGGGCAGAACCGCGGCCACGGCTAGAAGGCAATGGCGCTTAAGGTCAAGGCACCTCATCGATTCGGGCGTGACGCTGAGGCTTGGTCTGTGTCTCGGAGGCCATCCTGAGGGGCAGGCCCGGCCGGCCCTTGCCGCACTTGGGCCGTGCCTCATCGATGATGGAACTTCCTGCGTGCTCCGTGTTTGAGGGGATCAACCAAGGAGGCGTACCGCCATGAGTCAGTCCGATCAGGAGCAGATCCAGCCCCCCGGCACTGAGGCCGAGATGACACCTCAGGCGGACCACGGTGAGAACAGCTACAAGGGCTCCAGTAAGCTCACCGGGCGCGTAGCGGTCATCACCGGTGGCGACAGCGGCATTGGTCGAGCGGTGGCGATCGCCTATGCTCGTGAGGGTGCAGACATCCTAATCAGCTACTTGAACGAACAGGAAGATGAGGACGCCCGCGAGACCGCCCGCCAAGTCGAGGCGGCAGGGCGCCGCTGCGTGCTAGTGAGGGGTGACATTGCCGAGGCCAGCCACTGCCGCGCCATCATCAGCCAAGCTGTGGCCGAGTTCGGGCGCATCGACATCCTGGTCAACAACGCCGCCTTTCAGCGCACGTATGAAGCCATCGACGACATCCCGGATGAGGAGTGGGACTACACGTTCCGGACCAATATCACAGCCATGTTCCACCTCGCTAAGGCCGCCGTTCCCCACATGCGGCCAGGCTCGTCCATCATCAACACGACCTCGATCCAGTCCGACAAGCCCAGCCCTATGCTGCTGGCCTATGCCTCGACCAAAGGTGCGGTCTCCAACTTCACAGCAGGCTTGGCTCAGATGCTCGGGAGCAAGGGGATTAGGGTCAACGCCGTCGCGCCGGGGCCAATCTGGACGCCATTGATCCCCTCGACCATGCCGCCCGAGAAGGTGAAGAACTTTGGCAAAGACACACCGCTCGGCCGTGCCGGCCAGCCGAAAGAGTTGGCAGGCATCTACGTCCTGCTCGCGTCAGAGGAGGGCAGTTACATGACCGGTGGCATCTACGCTGTAACCGGCGGGACTCCTCTGCTGTAAGGCGCAACTGGAAAAGGCACACTTCAGGACAGGCCCTATGCGCCCCGCTTCTCTCGCATTCCTGAAGTCGCTCGTCGCCACCCCTTCACCGAGTGGGTTCGAGCATCCTGTGGCCAAGCTGTATCGGGAATACACCGGTGATTTCGCCGATCAGGTTCGCACCGACGTGCATGGCAACATCACTGCCGTGCTGAACCCCGGTACCAGCATGAAGATCATGCTCGCAGGGCACATGGACGAGATCGGGTTCATTATCCACCACATCAGCGACGAAGGCCTCCTCCACTTCAAGCCCATTGGCGGGCATGACAGCGTTGTCCCGATAGGACAAACGGTCTGGGTGCATGGCCGTCAGCGGGTGCCAGGCGTCGTCGGTCGCAAGGCGATCCACCTACTTGAGCCAGACGAGCTCAAGAAGAAGCCGGAGATGAAGGATCTCTGGATCGACATCGGTGCAGCATCACGGGCAGAGGCAGAGGCCTATGTCGAGCTTGGCGATGTCGTGACCTACCAGCAGGAACTCCAAACGCTGATCGGCGACCGGGCAGCCGGACGCGCTTTTGACAACAAGGCGGGCCTGTTCATCATCGCGGAGGCCTTGCGGCTTCTGAAGGAGGAGGGTGGGCTTGACCCTCAGGTCGCCCTCTACGCGGTGGGTACCGTGCAGGAAGAGATCGGCTCCCGAGGAGCCCGCACGGCCGCGTTCATCATTGCCACCCAAACCGGGCTTGCAGTCGATATGGGCCATGCCATCGACTACCCAGGCGTGAGCAAGGCTCGTTTTGGGCAGCTCGACATCGGTAAGGGTCCGGGGATCTCCCGAGGAGCCAACACGAGCCCGATCGTCTTCACCTTACTCGCCGAGGCTGCGCGGGCCGAGGGCATCCCCTACCAGGTGGATGTCTCGCCGGGTGCCACTCCGACGGATGCGAATGCGCTGCCGCTGAACAGGAGCGGCATGGCGGCTGGCCCCCTCAGCGTTCCCTTGCGCTACATGCACACGCCCTGCGAGGTCCTGAGCCTCAAGGCCGTGGAGTATACCGCCCGTCTCATTGCCGCTTATTGCCGGCGAGTCACCGGCAACACTGACTTCACTCCCCGCTAGCCCAGGCAGTCTCGGGTGTTGCAGGTGGATGGGGATGTAAACCTCGGTCTCACGATATAGCGACGAGTAATCCCTACCGAATCGATCGCGAAGCTGTAGGGATGCCACTGACCCGATGCCCGCTTTCCGCTGCTAAACTGCGACGTCCGGAGCCTATTGGATCACGTCGAACGGCAGGCTTAATGAATGTCCGGTTTGGCGGCGGTATCACGTATGCAGAACGGCTGAGATGGGCGCATAGCGGAATGGCTTCGTTTGGCCGGAAGCGGATCGGCAGCTTTCGGCATCCGCATTGCGAAAGCCGACATTCAGCGCAACTGGAGTAAGGTCTCAACTTGACCCGCAGCAGTCATTGGATCAGCTGCCATCATCGTTGATCCACGCGGACCGAGCGGGAGTACGCAGTGCCAGTGATGTGGTCTACTCGCCAAAAAGGGAAGGTGACGACAATTTTGTGGACTTGAGCTTGATATAGGGGAGGCGCTTTCGCGCCTGTGCAGCCAATGGAGCGGCAAGCGAACCCATCCACGCGAGACTACAGCGTCGCGGCTCAGGATTAACTGGTGCCGGCTGGGTTTTGGTGGGCTCGTTGTCGAAGTTCCCGACGAATGACCTTGCCAGTGGTCGTCATCGGCAGGTCGGCCACAAACTCGATCTCCCGCGGATACTCATGCGCAGCGAGCTTTGTTCTCACAAATTGCGCAATCTCTGCCTTCAGCAGCTCAGAGGCCTCAAAGCCTTCGTTCAGCACGATGTAGGCCTTCACGATCTCGGTGCGCGCCGGATCGGGCTTGCCCACGACGCCCGCCATCCGAACGGCGGGATGCTGGATAAGGCAGTCCTCGATCTCACCGGGCCCGATGCGGTAGCCGGCTGAGGTAATCACATCGTCGTCTCGCCCGACGAACCTCAGCCAGCCACCCTCCTCCCGAATTCCGGTGTCGCCCGTAACGAGCCAGTCGCCGATGAACTTGTCCCGTGTCGCGCCCGCATTGTTCCAGTAGCCCAGGAACATCACAGGATCGGGACGGCGAACGGCGATCATGCCGAGTTCTCCGTCGGCGCTGCGCTGACCTGCAGCGTCCACGATATCCACCTGGTGCCCCGGCACAACTCTGCCCATCAAGCCGGGGCGTGGCTCCATCAGCCTGGCGCTTGAGGAGACCACCATGTTGCACTCGGTCTGGCCGTAGAACTCGTTGATCGTCACGCCGAGGACCCGGCGCCCCCAGTCCAAGAGCTCCGCTCCCAAGGACTCGCCGCCGCTCGCCATGCTTCGCAGGTTCAGTCGCCAGCGCTGCTCCGCATCGGGAACGGATCGCATCATCTTCAACGCAGTCGGCGGGATAAAAGCATTGCGAATGCCGTATTCCTGGAGCAGATCGAATGCGGCCTCGCCCGTGAACTTGGGGAAGCGTCGCGCCACGACTGGAACGCCGTGGTGCAGGGCCGGCAGAAGCACGTCGAGCAGTCCGCCAATCCAGGCCCAATCGGCCGGTGTCCAGATCCGATCACCCGGCTGGGGGAATAGGTCGTGGCTCATCTCGACTCCGGGCAGATGTCCCAGGAGCACGCGATGGGCGTGCAGGGCACCCTTGGGGGAGCCTGTTGTGCCTGATGTATAGATGATGATGGCCGGATCGTCCGCCCGCGTTCGCACAGCCTCGAACGTAGTGGGGCGCTTCCCAATGCTGGTGTAGAGGTCCTTCGACCCGGCGCCTCCGCCGACGCTCAGGACAAGCTCCAGGTCGGGCAAGGTCGCCCGGATGGAGGACAGCTTCGCAGCCCCGTGCCGGTCTGTGATGACAACCCGCGCTCCCGAGTCGGCGAGACGATGTTGGAGCGCGTCCTCTCCGAAGAGCACGAAGAGTGGGATCGAGATGGCTCCTAACTTATGAACGGCGATATGGCCGAACGCCGTTTCGGGGGATTGTGGGAGCAGGATACCAATACGATCGCCCTGTGTAATGCCATACGAGACCAGCAGGTTGGCGAGCTGGTTCGAGAGGTCGCGGAGGTCACCGAAGCTGTAGCCCTGAGCCGCGCCGCTTTCGTCGACAAAGGTGAGCGCGAGCCGGCCTGGCTCCCGCTCGGCCCACCTGTCACATACATCGACCCCGATATTGTAGAACTCCGGGACCTCCCACCTGAAGGCGTCGTGCACTTCGCGATATGACTGGCCTGCCGGTAGCACGTGACTCCTCCATCATTGGCCAAGGGACCCGAGAGCGCTGGGATCCGCTGGACGCAACCTAGGACTAATGACAGCCTACCCTGCGCATTGCACGCCCTTGCTACATGTCTAGGAAGCGAACCAGAACAGCATCGAAACGTGCAGTTGTCTCTTTAAGGGTAAGAGGGCTTAATTGCATTCCGCGGCATTCTCGCGGAGAGGCAGCCAAGCCCGGTACGCCAAACCTATCCTCAAAATCCCTCATCACTGCGCATTAGGGTTGTGGGAGCTGTTGCCTGGCGCCAAGCTAACCGTCTTGACCCTGGGCGGCTGGGCGATCTCCTAGGCGCCCCGCGCCAGAAGCTTAAGCAGGTCATGAGGGTGGTTGTAAGTCAACATCTAGCGGCTCTCTCACAGTAAGGGGACCTTACAGCTTCTATAGCGGCCGTCCTTGCTTCCATCTAAGGTCACATCTGACAGGCCAAGACCAACCCACCAGCGGCAGCCTACCTGTAGCAAAAGAAGCCAGAGCAGCCGTAGAGGGGCATCGGAGGAAGACACATGCAAACTGAAGCACTTGCCACAGCCCTCGCGCTGCTCTGTCTCGCAACGCCGGCCCTCAGCCAGCAGATTCCCATCAAGTTCGGCGTTCTCAATGATCGATCCGGTCTCTACGCCGATCTCGCGGGCGAGGGCTCGGTCGTAGCAGCCCGCATGGCGATCGAGGACTTCAAGGCTGCCGACAAGGGCATCAAGGCCGAGGTGATCTCGGCCGATCACCAGAACAAGCCTGACGTCGGCGCCACGATCGCGCGCCGCTGGTACGATCAGGAGGGCGTCGATGTCATCCTTGACGTTCCCACTTCGTCAGTGGCCCTGGCAGTCCATCAGCTTACCCGCGAGAAGAACAAGATCCACATCAATTCCGGCGCAGGCACCTCAGATCTGACCGGCACCGCCTGCTTGCCCAACACGATCCACTGGACCTACGACACCTGGGCGCTCGCCAACGGCACCGGCTCCGCCATGGTGAAGCGCGGCGGCGATTCCTGGTACTTCCTCACCGCTGACTATGCTTTCGGCCATGCGCTCGAGCGCGACACCTCCGCGGTCGTGACGAAATCCGGCGGAAAGGTGCTCGGGTCCACGAAACATCCCATTTCAGCGACGGACTTCTCCTCATTCCTGCTCTCGGCGCAATCTTCTAAGGCAAAGGTGATTGGGCTCGCTAACGCGGGCGGTGACACGATCAACTCCATCAAGGCGGCGGCCGACTTCGGGATCGTGGGTGGTGGCCAGAGCCTCGCAGGTCTGCTGATCTTCATCTCGGACATCCATGCTCTTGGGCTGCAGGCGGCACAGGGTCTGGTGCTCAGCGAGTCGTTCTACTGGGATCTGAACGATGAGACTCGTGCCTTCTCCAAGCGCTTCGGTGAACGCCACGGTGGCAAGATGCCGACTATGGTGCATGCGGGCGTCTATGCCGGCGCCCTGCACTACTTGAAGGCTGTTGAGGCTCTGAAGGACAAGGACAGCACCAAGGTCATGGCCAAGATGAAGGAAATGCCGACGGACGATCCGCTGTTCGGCAAGGGCCAGATCCGCGCTGATGGTCGCAAGGTCCATCCCATGTACCTGTTCGAAGTCAAGAAGCCTGCGGAGTCGAAGGGCGAGTGGGATCTCTACAAAGTGGTCTCCACGATCCCGACCGAGCAGGCCTTCCGGCCTGTCAACGAGGGCAACTGCCCCCTTGTGAAGGGCTAATCCTCAGTGGAAGAGCGCTGCAATGAATCTAAGAGCATTGCAGCGCTCGACTTTCTTCGGAACTGTTGAGCTGGCGCAGAACGGCTGAGATGGGCACAACCGCGTCCTAACTCCTTTGTACTCGCGATGTCTGCTTCTCGGAAAACGCGAGGTCGGCTTGGGTGACCGGAATGGGCGCGAGGCGGACCCAATCGAGCCGGTGCTCTAAGGTTGTTTAGGGGCCCAGAGCGGGCTGGCCGTCCCCTACTGGAGAGCGGAAGTTCCGCCTCAAGCGAAACAAGCTGTCTGCCAGGCGGGCGTAAAGCACGGGTGGAAGTGCGTATCCTGCTCGACGTGGCGCAACTGCTCCAGAACCGCTGATATGCTTTCAGCGACTCCAGGCATCGTGCGGTGCATGGTTTCGTAGTGGCCGGAATGGGTTGAACTGGGACCCAGGGCTAAGGATCATGGCGCGGTTAGCGCTGGGAAGCGTATGGGAAGCAGACTGAACGGACTTCCCCCTGGATCTTCGCTCATGAGGCAGCTGATCAGGTCCTGGAGCGCTGCCGGTGCAGGTGGGCGGGGTGCCGCCAGTCATCGGCGTACCTGTTGCCCTTGCCGGCGTTGTCCGCTGTGCACAGCACCGCCAGGTTCGTGATCTCAAGCGCTAGATCAGGCCGGGCCTTGCGGCTGTGGATGTGGTCCACACAGAGGTACTCGCCGTCGGCGAGTTGATGCTCGTTGCGGCCGCAGAGCTCGCATCGGCCGTCGTTTGCCCGCAGGACATCGTAGCGGATCCGCCGCCACTCCGGTGTCCGCAGAAACTCCGGCGAGGTGATGAACCGTGCTGTCCAGCCATAGGCATACCGCCTTCCCTGCAGGCGCCGGACCAGCACAAGGAGGACCAGGAGCAAGACTGCTCCGACCAGAGCCGTCTCAAATGCTGGCATCAGCTATCCGGTTCAGGAGCAAGACGAGCCGCCCTCCCCCTTCGGCGCGACCATCTGTGACTTGGAGCGCCAAGGCACGAGCATGTGAACGCACTCTGGCTAGGCTGCCTCGGCGAGTTCGTCGTGAGCCTTTCGCGGGCGTGAAGCGGCGGGCTTGGCGCGCGGTCTTGGCTTGGCTCCCGTCCTGGGCTTAGCTGCGTCTCGTCTCCACAAGGCTGTGAGGCTCCAACCTCCCGGTCCGGCAATAGCATAGAAGAGCAACCCGGCTATCAGACCAGCGTGCGCCAGGAACAGAGCCTGCTCGGCCTGACGGGCTACGCCAGCCAAGTCCCAGAAGCGGTGCAGGATGCCCGTCGTGATCACGGTCGTGCCAATCAGGGCAGAGGCGGTGAGCCGTGGCGCAAGGCCGAGCACCAGAGCAATGGGCCCGATGAGCTCCGCCACAACGACTCCGCTGGCGACGGCTGTGGGGTAAGGCATGCCCTTCATCCAAAGCTGCAGGCCGAAGCCGGACACGTTCGTCGCTCGTGCAATCGCCACAGGCACAAGGCTGGCTGCCAGGATCAGCCGACCAGCCAACAAGACCCCATTCGTCACCGGTATGCTCCCCCTATGCAGTTCCTCGCGAGCGGGAATCAACCGGCTCGCCAACACACCCGGTCTGAGGCAGGTCGCCTTAATCACTGGTAAGCGGATCCTTCGTGGTGGCGGGTGTCTTGTGGATGGAACGCCACCTCCACCTTGGCCATGCCTCCACCAGTTCGCCCTCTGGAGGCTCCTGGCTTTGCCGAAGACACCTGCTGCGATCCGCATCGGCACCGCCGGCTGGAGCATCCCCAAGGAGCATGCGGCGCCCTCCCCTGCCCTCGGCAGTCACCTCGAGCGCTATGCTGCCGTATTCAACGCAGTCGAGATCAACTCCTCCTTTTACCGCCCTCACCGGCCGGCGACCAACGAGCGCTGGGCCGCCTCAGTTCCGCAGGAGTTCCGGTTTGCCGTGAAGGTCCCCAAAGCCATCACCCATAAGCGCCGCCTGAAGGATGCCGGTGATGTGCTGGAGCGCTTCCTGGCCGAAGTCGCAGGTCTTGGGCCTAAGCTCGGCCCCCTCCTCGTCCAGCTCCCGCCGAGCCTTGCTTATGAGACCGGCACGTCAGGTGCGTTCCTGCGGGAGCTCAGGAGCCAGGCTGCCGGTGAGATCGTCTGCGAGCCGCGGCATCGATCCTGGTTTGCCGCTGACGTCGACCAGGTGCTCGATGAACTCCGGATTGCCCGAGTGGCCGCTGATCCAGCGCCTGTACCAGGTGCAGGCGAGCTGGGCGGGTGGCAGGGTCTGTCTTACTACCGTCTGCATGGCTCACCTCGGATCTACTACTCCCCCTACAGCGAGGAGGCTCTCGCCCGTATGTCAGAGACGCTTACTCAAGAGGCGCAGGTGGGTCGGGAGAGCTGGTGCATCTTCGACAACACTGCCGCCTTTGCGGCTACTCGCGATGCTCTTGAGGTCAAGTCGCTGGTGCTAGCCGGCAAGTAAGGACCCGCAGCACTAGCCTGCCGCACGTCTGTCCCTCAGCCATCTACAACCGGTCCTGCTGATGGGCGGCTCGCCGCCATGAGGTCGTGAGTCCGCAAGGAGTAGAGCTCGTCTTCTTCCCGACGCTCTACGGGGTCACTCTGGCCGGTATCGTCCTAGCTAGATTTCAACCTGGTGAACCGGCTCCAAACGTACCTGTCGCGGTATTCGTCCGTTACCTCGAGAACCGCATCGAATTGGTATCGTTCTGCGACATGCTGATGAGGCTCTAGACGTCCACCGGCCCCGCCCTTGTCGGGCTGATGTAATAGGGATCCAGCTCCTTGGCGTTGTCATGGGGCTGCGAGAACGTGCCTCGTTCAGGAGATTGAGCGATGTGATCGTGCCGCTTTCGGTGGACTAGCCATTGACGTGGCGCAGAGTCCAACAGTTGCAGTGTTGCAGCTGAAACAGAGGGAATACCCTCCCGGGTGGCGCCCGCTCCGGCAACTGGGCTCCTTCACCGGCTGAGCCGCTTCCGACGTTCGCGGTAGCTATAGGGCTGCTAGGCCTAGACCACGGATGCTCGCACGGCGACGGCTTAGCGCAGGCGGTCAACGCTTGAGGATCGGCAGCATCACGAGCCAACCCCGAGCTCGGTCAATCGGAGTTCGGCTAAAACCCTGAACTCGCCCTCTGGAAAGCGATCCAGATAGGCCCGCAGCATGGCCGGGTTGTTGCTGCCCTTGACGGTATCCCAGAAGGCGAGTTCGACCTGGCGCTGCTCAGGAGTAGCGGTAGGGACACTCGCACTATCCAGCCGTGCGCGGGCAAGAGCTGTGAATGCCCCCTCCGGGTAGCGCTCGAGGTAGGCTTTGTACTCAAGGGGTTCGTCACTGGCCTGAACCGACGTCCAGAAGGCGAGCTCCAGCGCAGTCTCATCACCGGCTGCGGCAGTGCCGGAACTCTCACCCGAACCAAACTCGGGCGCCGCATCGCTTGCCGTGCCGTTAGCCGCTGGCAGGAGCTCGGTGACCCCATTTGGGTCAAAGATCATGCGGAAGACGCGAACCGGACGAGCAATATTCTTGACCGCCTGCTCCCCTAAATCGTCGAAGCCGTAGTCGACCCGATCCTGCACATGGTCACGCACACCGCGGGTGATGCAGATCCCGCCGGGTTCAGCCAGAGCTTCCAGGCGAGCCGCAACGTTGACGCCGTCGCCAAAGAGGTCTCCGTCTTTGACCATGACGTCGCCGACGTTGATCCCCATGCGGAGGTACATCCGCCGCTCCTGCGGCAGCCCCGCATTGGCTTTATGCAGCGCCTGCTGGATCGCTACGGCACAATGGACGGCATCAACCACGCTCGCGAACTCTGCCAGTACACTGTCGCCTGCCGTACCGGAGATCCGCCCATGACCCGCTGCAATGAGCGTGTCAATGATGGCCCGGTGCGCCGTAAGGGTTGCAAGCGTGGCCTCCTCGTCAGCGTGCATGAGGCGGCTGTAGCCCTCGACATCAGCAGCCAAGATCGCGGCCAGCTTGCGCTCGAGCGGAGGTGCCTCCATCAGCATTTATCCTTTGCGCCCGTGGAAGGCAGATCGATCTCCCCAAACCGAGTGAGAAAGCTGCTGCACCATTCCTTGATGCTGTCTCGCCGCAAGCGCTCCATCATTGTGCTCCACCGCTCCTTGCGCTCCTCGAGCGACATTCGCAGCGCGTGAGCGATGGCTGCAGCCGTGGCCTCGGTATCATACGGGTTCACGAGCAGTGCACATTCCAGCTCATAGGCAGAACCCGCGAAGCGCGATAGCACGAGCACACCAGGGTCGTTCTCCGCCTGAGCCGCCACATACTCCTTGGCGACGAGGTTCATTCCATCCCGCAATGGTGTGACAAGGCCAACACGCGCCATCCGGTACAGACCGGCCAGCGTGGTGTGTGGCACCGCTTGGTTGATGTAGCGGACAGGCGTCCAGTCGATGTCACCATAGGTGCCATTCACCTGTCCCACCTGCTCGGCGATCTCGCGCTCCATGCTCTCGTATTCCGGCACCTCAGAGCGCGACTTCGGTGTGATTTGCAGCAGGTTCACCTTGTGGCGCGCATCGGTAGCGGACCTCAGAAAGTAAGCGAATGCCTCAAGGCGCAGCTTGATGCCCTTCGTGTAGTCGAGACGGTCAACACCGATGATGAGGTCGCGCTCGCCCATGTTTTCCTGCATTCGGGCTACATCTGGATGCGCGTCAGCCTCCCGCGCGATCTGCTCAAAGCCAGAGGTGTCGATGCCGATCGGGAAGGCTCCAACCCTAAAGCTCCGATCATGGGTTTTGTAGGTGTCCTGACTCACTGCCTTAGCGATCTCCTCATCCACCATGCACTGGCCGAAGTTGCGGGTGTCACGAGGTGTTTGGAAGCCAATCAGGTCGTAAGCTGCGAAGCTTCTCAGGAGCCGCTGGAAGGCGGGAAGGGCGCCAGCCACATCCGGTGACGGCCAGGGGATATGCAGAAAGAAGCCGATCCGGTTGGCGACGCCTTGGTCCCGGAGCATCGAGGCGAGCGGGATCAGATGATAGTCATGGATCCAGATCAGATCATCTGGACGCAGGAGGGGAGCGAGCGCGCGCGCAAACTGCTCGTTGACCCGGAAGTACCCAGCCGTGTCGTCCTGGTCGATCTGGATGAGGTCGAGCCGGTAGTGACAGAGTGGCCAGAGAGCCCGGTTGGAGAAGCCGGCATAGTATGCATCATAGTCCCGCTTGAGCAGGTCCATGGTCGCGAAGGTGACATTGCCCACCTCCTGGTGCTTGAGATCTCCAACCTGCGCTTCATCGTCGACTGTCTGGCCTGACCAGCCAAACCACAATCCACCCTTTTGCTTCAGAGCGGCTTCAAGCGCAACCGCCAGCCCACCGGCACTGGAGGAGCCAGATTGTGAGGGCACGGGAACACGGTTTGAGACGACGACGAGACGTTGAGCATTCATCACTTTTACAAACCACGCTCTTCTTGCCCAGAGGCAGGCGACAAGATTCCGGACAAGCATTTCTCCGGGAACGCAACAGGCGTCGAGATTGCCGTCTCGAAGGCCTCTAGAACATGCTGGAACGAGCGGGCCGCATCCGTTAGGGGCCCCTTCTGCCGTGCCGGCTTGAGGATCAGGAGCAGGAAGGAGCGTCCTGTCACTTCGTAGGTACCTCCAAAGTCAAACTCGTGCAGCTCGTCACTCTGCCCCTGGTTTGTATCGATCAGGCGTACCCATCGGCTGCCGCCCACCGCCTCAGGGAAGGTGAATGGGACCACGTCGTGGTGGGCATTCATGATCAGGAGAAGAGTTGAGTCTGTCCCCAGGCGGCGAATGCCAGTCTCCTGAGCCCGGCCATCCAGGAGAACTCCCATACAGCGACCATTCGGGTCATTCCACTGATCCGGCTGCATCTCATCGCCCGAAGGAGTCAGCCAGGTCACGTCCTTGACACCGAGCTCCTCGTCGAACTCTCCGGTCAGGAAGCGGCCGCGGCGCAGCATCGGCAGGGCCTTGCGGATCGCCAGCAGCTTCTGAACGAACTCCGCCAGGCACTTTTGCTCGGGATCGATGCCCTCCCAATCGACCCAGGAGATCTCGTTATCCTGGGCATAGGCGTTGTTGTTCCCCTGCTGCGTACGAGCGAACTCGTCGCCTGCCAGGATCATGGGGGTGCCCCTGGACAGGAGGAGCGTCGCAAGCACGTTGCGCATGTGACGGAAGCGTAGCTCTCGAATCTCAGGATCGTCGGTTGGTCCTTCCACCCCATAGTTGATCGATAGGTTGTGGGCATGTCCGTCGCGATTTCCCTCGCCGTTCGCCTCGTTGTGCTTCTCGTCGTAGGAGACGAGATCGTTGAGCGTGAAACCGTCATGGGCCGTGACGAAGTTCACGGAAGCCCAGGGCCGGCGCCCGCGCTTGTCGAACAGATCGGCCGAGGCCGTCATGCGGGACGCCAGTTCCGGGAGCTTGCCCTCGTCGCCCTTCCAATAGGCCCGCACCGTATCGCGATAGCGATCGTTCCACTCCGCCCAGCCCGGCGAGAAGCGCCCGACCTGGTAGCCGCCCGGCCCGCAATCCCACGGCTCGGCGATGAGCTTGACCCGCGAGAGGACGGGATCCTGCCGGCAGGCGTCGAGGAAGCGCCCGTCCTCCTCGAAGCCGTGCGGCTCGCGGCCGAGAATCGTGGC